>WBZR01003669.1_pt1 | contig 13471 bp, 3 predicted proteins | sample 5204231 | NCBI WGS metagenome assembly WBZR01 (sample SAMN12412403, study PRJNA552823) | activated sludge metagenome | isolation source: activated sludge from anammox sidestream of wastewater treatment plant... | place: USA: Virginia | collected 2017-08 | reverse complement strand
CCTGCGTCGTGCGAATAGACGATGACTGGGAATTGATCGCGCAGGAGAGCGAAGCGAACCCGGCGCCGGGCGTGATGGCGGAGCAACTGGCTTACGTGATTTACACCTCAGGCTCGACCGGCAAGCCGAAAGGAATCGGCATCACTCACCGGGCCATCAATCGCCTGGTCTTCAATACGAACTACATCGAGATAACGCCTGACGATCGGATGACGCTGGCGTCGAACTCGGCATTCGATGCGGCGACCTTTGAGCTCTGGGGCGCGCTGCTCAACGGGGCGCGTCTGGTCGGGATCAACAGAGAAGTAGCCTTGTCGCCACGCGATCTGGCTGCGGAGATTTGCGCGCAAGGCGTCAGCGTGATGTTTCTGACTACGGCGTTGTTCAATCAAATGGCGCGCGAAGTCCCGGCGGCGTTTGGCTCGGTGGGAAATCTGTTGTTCGGCGGCGAGGCGGTTGATCTGCATTCGGTGAAAGAGGTTCTGAAACATAGCTCTCCGGCTCGATTGCTGCACGTTTATGGGCCGACCGAGAGCACGACCTTCGCCACCTGGTATCAGGCGCAATCGCTGCCGGAAGACGCCGCGACCGCGCCGATTGGCTGCCCGCTCGCCAACACGCAGGTTTATTTGTTGGATCGTAATTTACAACCCGCGCCGGTCGGCGTCGTGGCTGAGTTGCTCATCGGCGGCGATGGATTGGCGCGAGGCTACCTTAACCGGCCAGAGCTGACGGCTGAGAAGTTCATTCCGAATCCGTTCAGCGCCGAAGCGGGCGCGCGGCTTTATCGAACAGGAGACCTGGCGCGTTACTGGCCGGATGGCGCCATCGAATTTCTGGGGCGGCTCGATCATCAGGTGAAGATTCGCGGCTTCCGCATCGAATTGGCGGAGATCGAATCGGTGTTGGCTCAACATCAGGCGGTGCGTGAAGCGGCTGTGTTGGCCAGAGAAGATGTGGCTGGCGAGAAACGTCTGGCGGCGTATGTCGCGCTCGAACCCGGCGCCGCGCTGACCGGCGCAGAACTGAGAAGCTTCCTGCGGCAAAAGCTGCCTGAGTACATGACGCCTTCCGTTTTCGTCGAATTGGACGCGCTGCCGCTGACGCCGAATGGCAAGGTGGATCGCCGCGCGCTACCCGCGCCCGATTCGGCGCCGTCTGAACTGGCGGGAATCTATGTCGCGCCTCGAACACAGGTCGAAGAGGCGCTAGCCGGAATCTGGTCGAAGGTTCTGGTCGCCGCTCAGATTGGCATTCACGACAGCTTCTTCGATCTGGGGGGGCATTCACTGCTGGCGACGCAGACGCTCTCGCGCGTGCGCGAAGCGTTCCAGGTGGAACTGCCGCTGCGAAGCCTCTTTGAAGCGCCGACGGTCGCCGGTTTGGCGGAGCGCGTCGAAGCGGCGATGCGCGCCGCGCACGGGCTTCAATCGCCTCCCTTGAAGCCCGTTTCGCGGGATGGGCGTCTGCCGCTCTCTTTCGCTCAACAACGGCTCTGGTTCATGGATCAGTTGGAGCCGGGCAACCCTGCTTACAACATGCCCGGCGCCATTCGTCTGAGCGGAGAGTTGAACGTCGCGGCTCTGGAACGAAGCCTGAACGAAATTGTCCGCCGCCACGAGAGCCTGCGAACGACCTTCGACGTGGTTAATGGACAACCGGCGCAAATCATCGCTCCGTTCGCGCCGCTTGCGTTGCCGTCGCTCGATCTCAGCGAACTCTCCAAAACGGAACTGGAAGCGCAAGTCGGCAAGCTGGTCGCCGAAGAATCTCTGCGGCCGTTCGATCTCGCGCGCGGCCCGCTGTTCCGTTTCTGCCTGCTCAAGCTGGGCGCCACGGAACACGTCGCGATCTTTTCAATGCATCACATCATCAGCGACGAGTGGTCGCTCGGCGCTCTGACGCGGGAACTGGCGGCGCTCTATGCGGCATTCTGTCAGGGCAAGCCTTCGCCGCTTGAGGAACTGCCCATCCAGTACCCCGATTTCGCTCACTGGCAGCGGCAGTGGCTTCAGGGAGAGGCGCTTGAAACTCAGCTTGCATATTGGCGCGAGCGGCTTGGGGGCAAGCTCCCAACGCTGCAACTGCCATTCGATCATCCGCGCCCGGCGGCGCCGACATCTCGCGGTGCTACATATTCATTCGCCCTCTCCCCAGAAATCTCCGCTTCGCTCAAGGCGCTGAGCCGCGAGGAAGGCGCCACGATGTTTATGACGCTGCTTGCGGCCTTGCAGACTTTGCTGCATCGCGTCGCAGGTCAGGATGACATCATCATCGGCACGGATGTGGCCAATCGCAACCGGCTGGAAACCGAAGGGCTGATCGGCTTCTTCGTCAATCACTTGGTCTTGCGGGCTGACCTCGGCGGCAATCCCGGGTTTCGCAAGTTGCTCAGGCAGGCGCGCGAAATAACGCTGGGAGCTTACGCCCATCAGGATTTGCCTTTCGACAAACTGGTCGGCGCCTTGAGGCTTGAACGCAGCGCGGGACAAACGCCGTTGTTCCAGGTCTTGTTCGTCTTCGGCAATCCGACGATGCCTACGTTGGAATTGCCGGGCCTGACTTTGAGTCCGCAGCGATCCGATCTGATCTTGTCGAAATACGATCTGACGCTGTTTATGAGCGAGAAGGGGCGGAGCGTCAACGGAGTCTGGCGTTACAGCGCGGAACTGTTCGAGGCAAGCTCCATCGCTCGAATGTCCGGCAATTTTGAAACGCTGCTGAGCAGCGTCGCCGCTAATCCGGATGCGCGGCTCGACAGTCTGGAAATGCTGACCGAAGCGGAAAAACAGCGGCAGGAGAGCGAGAAGAGAGAGCGGCAGGAGGCCAGAGCCAGGAGGTTGAGAAGAGTCAGCCGGGAAGCCGTTGATCTGGCGCCGGCGGATTTGAGTTGAGAGTTTTCAACACGAAGGGTCAAAGGCTCAAAGGGTCAAAGAAAAAACAGGAAGGGAATGACTAGCGACCTTCCTGAGTCTTTGACCCTTTGAAACTTTGACCCTTTGTATTTGAGTTTGAAATGTTCACAAACCGAATCGAAGTATGAAGGGTTATCGAATTTCACAACAACAAAAGCGCATCTGGCTGTCGCAGCAGGGCAGCCCGGCTTACCGCGCTCAATGCGCCATTCAGATTGAAGGGGATCTGCGTGTTGAGAGTTTAAAGACGGCCATCGAAAAAGTCGTCGCTCGTCACGAGATTCTGCGGACGACTTTTTATCGTCCGCCCGGGGTGAAGTTCCCGTTTCAGGTCATCGCGGACGAAGGCGCGCCATCGTGGCGCGAGGTTGATTTGAGCGGACTGCGCTCCGATCAACAGGAAGCCGGGATTGAAGAGCTTTATCTGGAAGAGCGAAGCCGCGCTTTCGACTTTGAACAAGGCCCGCTCTTTCGCGCAACGCTGATCGCTCTGTCGGCGGACAGGCATGCTTTGCTCCTCACGCTGCCTTCGCTTTGCGCGGACAATCTGACGCTCGGAAACCTGACGCGAGAGATCAGTCATTTTTATGGCGCCAGTTTTCAGGATCGTCCGGCGCTCGAAGCGCCGTTGCAGTACGTTGATTACGCCGAATGGCAGCACGAATTGTCCGAAACAGAAGACGCCGACGCATCGAGCGGGCGAGAGTATTGGAGCAAGCAGGCGCTCTCTTCTCTGCCTGCGCTGAAGCTTCCTTTTGAAAACAGACCAGACAGCGCGGCGGGATTTGAACCTGCCTCTTTCTCTTTCGATGTGAACGCGGGCCTGGTTGCGAAGCTTGAAGCTGTCGCGCGGGCGCGCGAAACCACAGCGGAGGTTTTCCTGCTGGCCTGCTGGCAGACGCTGCTATGGCGGCTCACAGGCGAGCAGGACATTCTTACCGGCTACGCTTGCGATGGCAGAAGAGATGCGGGGTTGCGCGAGGCCTTCGGAGTTTTTGCCCGGCGCCTGCCGATCAAATCGCATTTCCCGGACGACGCTTCGTTCAGCGAAATCCTGTCGCAAGTCAACGAGGCCGCGCTCAACGGTTACGAGTGGCAAGACTACTGCGACTGGGAAGACAACCTGGCGGGCGAGGCCGAGCGCGCTCCGGTCTGCTTTGAATTCGCCGAACAGCCTGCGGCAGCTTACGTGGCCGGCGTCTCGTTCAAAATCCAAAAACAACAGAGCGTCATTCAGCGATTCAATCTGCTGCTGAGTTGTTCTCGTCTTGATGATTCTCTGAACATCGCTTTGCATTACGACCCCGCCCGATACGAACGCGAGGAAATCGAGCGCGTCGCCGGTCACTTCGCCGCTTTGGTTGCGAGCGCATCCGGCAATCCCGACGCGCTGGCCAGCGAACTCGATCTGCTCGGCCCGGATGACCGAAGACAACTACTGGTCGAGTTCAATCAAACCGCCGCCGATTATCCACACGATCAATGCGTCCATCAGTTGTTCGAGCGACAGGCGGCGCGAACTCCGAACCGCGCGGCTGTGGTTTGCGAGGGGCGGCGATTGACTTACGCCGAACTCAATGCGCAGGCCAATCGTCTCGCCCGCCATCTGCGAGGGCGCGGAGTGGACGCGGGATCGCGTGTCGGGCTGTGCGTGGATCGTTCGGTCGAAATGATCGTGGGCATTCTGGCGATTCTCAAAGCGGGCGCGGCTTACGTGCCGCTCAACGCCGAATATCCAAGAGCGCGGCTAGCCGCGCAGTTGGAAGAGACTGCGGCGCCCGTCGTGCTGACACAGGCGGCTTTGATCGAGAAGCTGCCGGAGTTCGCGGGCGAGGCGCTTCGCCTGGATCGGGATTGCGAGTTGTGGGCTGATGAATCAGAGAGCGATCTGGAATGCGTGAGCGGGCCTGAAGATGCGGTCTACGTGATCTACACGTCCGGTTCGACGGGAACGCCGAAAGGCGTAGTGGTTCGACATCGCGGCCTGGTCAATTACGCGCATTACATCCGCGGGCGATTGAAGCTTGATGCGGCGGAGAATACCGATGGATTGCGGTTTGCGACGGTCTCGACGATCACGGCTGATTTGGGCAACACCTGCGTTTATCCGTCGCTGATTTCGGGCGGATGTCTGCACGTGTTGAGTTACGAGGTGGCGACGGATGGGAGCCTGATGTCGAGCTACGTGTCGGAGAATCCGATAGACGTGTTGAAGATCGTGCCGTCGCATCTGAACGCGCTGCTGTCGTCGCAGCCCGCCGGGGTAAACATTCTGCCGAGGAAATATCTGATCCTGGGAGGCGAGGCGCTGTCGCGTGAGTTGGCGGAGCGGATAACGGCGCAGTCGCCGAGTTGCGAAGTGATCAATCATTACGGCCCGACGGAGACGACGGTGGGATCGTTGACTGCGGATGTGAGCGGGCAGGGAAGATGGGCGACGGCGACGATTCCAATCGGGAGGCCGATAGCGAACACCGAGGTGTTCATACTGGATCGTCATCTGAAGCCGGTTCCAATTGGAGTGGCGGGAGAGTTGTACATCGGCGGAGCAGGTTTGGCCGAAGGATACTTGAATCAGGCTGAACGCACGGCTGAGCGATTCGTGAGTAATCCGCATTCGGACAATCCCGAATCGAAGCTCTACAGGACTGGAGACCTTGCGAGGTACTTGCCGGATGGTCAGGTAGAGTTTCTTGGCCGTGCGGACAACCAGGTGAAGATTCGAGGCTACCGGGTGGAGTTGGAAGAGATCGAGGCGGCGCTGAGTCAGCATCCATCGGTGCGCCAGGCTGTGGTGGTTGCGCGAGAGGAAGAGGCGGGGCATAAGCGGCTGGTGGGTTACGTGGTCGGAAAGAATGGAAACGCCCCGAGCGCGAGCGAGCTTCAGAGTTTTGTGAAGGAGAGGTTGCCGGATTACATGGCGCCATCGGCAATCGTGGCGCTGGAAGCGTTGCCGCTGACTGCGAACGGGAAGGTGGATCGCAAGGCGCTGCCTGCGCCTGATCAATTGATCGGGCGTGAGAGGGAGTATGTCGCGCCGCGAACTCCAACCGAAGAACTGCTGGCGAACGTCTGGGCGCAAGTCCTCGGCGTCGAGAAGGTGGGAATTCACGACAACTTCTTTTCAACGTTGGGAGGCGATTCGATTCTCAGCATTCAAATCATCGCCAGAGCCAATCAGGCTGGCCTAAGACTTACACCAAGACAGATTTTCGAGCGTCAGACGGTCGCCGAGTTGGCAGAAGTGGCCGTAGCCGGCGCCTGCGTTCAAGCGGAGCAGGGAGCGGTGATTGGCGATGCGCCGCTCACGCCGATCCAGCGGTGGTTCTTCGATCAGAACGTTATAGACCTTCATCACTGGAATCAGGCCTTGCTGTTTGAAACGTGGCAAGCCCTGAAGCCTGCGCTGTTGGAGAAAGTAACGCGGCAGTTGCTAGCGCATCACGACGCGCTCCGACTGCGTTTTGTTCGGGAAGAAACTGGCTGGCGGCAGTTCAACGCGGACCTGGAAGTAGAAACGCCTTTCGCGCATTTCGACCTTTCGCCGCTTTCCGAGGCGGAGCAAAAAACGGCGATTGAGGCCGCCGCCGCTGAATTGCAAACCAGCCTGAACCTTGCGCAAGGGCCGCTCCTGCGAGTCGGCTTCTTTGATCGCGGCGAAGGGAAGACCGCGCGTTTGCTGATCGCCATCCATCATCTGGCTGTTGACGGCGTGTCGTGGCGAATCCTGCTGGAAGATTTACAGGCGGGCTATCAGCAGTTGAGCAGCGGGATGGAGATGACGCTGCCGTCGAAGACGACATCATTCAAACATTGGGCCGAAAGGCTTCAGAAATACGCGCAGTCAGACGCGTTGCAAAAAGAGGCGGCTTACTGGCTGGCGGAGTCCGGCAAACGGGTTCCCCGATTGCCGGTGGACTTCCCCGGCGGCGCCAACACTGTGGAGTCATCCGACACGGTGAAGGTTTCGCTCAGCCCGGAGGAGACGCAAGCGTTATTGTATCGGGTTCCGGAAGCTTACCGCACGCAGATCAATGAGGTGTTGCTGACCGCTCTGGCGCAAGCCTTCGCGCGCTGGACAGGAGCGCGTTCGTTGCTGTTGGAGATGGAGGGACACGGGCGCGAAGAGATTATCGAAGATGTAGACCTGTGGCGCACGGTAGGCTGGTTCACAACTCACTATCCGGTGTTACTTGATCCTGGAACCGGCGCCGATCCGGGCGCGGCGTTGAAGTTGATCAAAGAGCGACTGCGCGCCGTTCCGAATCGCGGGATCGGGTACGGATTGCTGCGTTACCTCAGCGTAAACGAAAAGATAGTTGAACAGCTACGCGAGCTTCCTCAACCCGAAGTGAGCTTCAATTACTTCGGACAACTCGATCAGGCGTTACCCGAAACCTCTCCGTTCGGGCCTGCAAGCGAATCCATTGGCCCACTCCAAAGTCCGCGAGGAGATCGCGGCTACCTGCTCCATATCAATGGAAGCGTCGTGGGCGGACAGTTACACCTGACTACCATCTACAGCCGGAACCTTTACCGCCGCTCAACGATTGAAGAATTGACCGGGAACATCGCAGAGGAATTGCGATCAATTATCACCCATTGTCAGTCCGCCGAAGCGGGCGGCTTTACGCCATCGGACTTCACACTGGCGAAACTCAATGAGCAGGAACTGAGCCGGATATCCGGCTTACTTGACGAAATTGATGACGCATAAGTAACAGGAGGTAGCTATGATTAGTATAACAAGAGCAAACTTCGGAATAACTGTCGGTTTAATCCTGGCTTTCGCAGTCGCGCCGACGCTTGCCGCAGCAAGCGTCTCGCAAGGCAGCGGAGTGATAACAGTAACCCCATTATCCCACGACTTCGGTGACGTGGTGGAGCAGGTGCAGGAGGTATCCACTTCAATTGAGGTGCGCAACGATGGGTCGTCGAATCTGGTAGTGAATGAACTGAAGATGGCAGGGCAGAACCCGGCGGAATTTCATTTTACAGCCGAGTGGCCGTTTACCTTACTCCCCGGAGATCGCCGTCCGATCATAGTCAGTTTTGCTCCAACTTCCATAGGGGCGAAGGAAGCGGTGTTGCAGATCATCAGCAGCGCCGGGAATCAGGCCCAGGTTGACGTGCAGTTGAGTGGCAACGGCGTCGGTCTGGCAGTTTTGGGACAGATATTGGCGGCGTCAATTCCAAACAATCTTACTCCGACTCCGGGAGACCTGATTACGGTTGACGTCAAAGTTGATATGCGAGGAGCCAATCCGCCGGCTAACCTGATGCAATCCTACCAGGCAAGTCTATCCTGGGACCCGGCGGTGTTATCGTTCAACGGATTTTCCCAGGGCGATCAACCCTGGGGCGGACCGTCTTCGATCAGCCAGACAAGCGGCCGTATAACCTGGTTTGACGTTGTGCCAAGCGGGTCAGGTGGATTGTTTTCGATTCTCAGACCTAAATTCAGGGTAATTGGAGGAGTCGGTTCCAGCGCTAACCTGACCCTGGAATTTTCGAGGATGGAAGGTATAGATGTCGAGAACCTTCTCCCAATCACGATTATCGCCAGCGGCAGCGTCACGGTAAAGGCTCAGGGCAATGGGCCGGACATCGCAGTTACTCCTGTTTCCCATGATTACGGTATTGTGCCTCTTGGTACGAGCGCATATCAGACATTTGTGGTGCGAAATGAAGGTACGGGGAGCTTGATGGTCCTATCAACGGCGCTGGGTGGGCCGAATGCGAATCAGTTTTCCATCGTCAGCGGGCGCGCGCCATTCGCCTTGCCTCCCGGTGGGAGTCGAAATCTGGTGATCAGTTTCAATCCGACTCAGCAGGGTACGAAGGCCGCCTCGCTGCTCATACTCAGCAATGATCCGGACGAACGCGCGTTTTATGTGACGCTGGCTGGTTCTGTATCCGTGCCTGACATAGAGGTTACGCCGGCGTCTCTCGATTTCGGTAATGTGACGGTGGGTTCATCCGCGTCAAGGACTCTGGTGGTTCGCAATCGAGGTACGGCGCCTCTGATCTTGAATCTATTCGGATTGGATGGGCACCAGCTTCAGTTCTCCTACAATTCCGGCACGCTGGCTATTCTGGCACCTGGAGAGAGCGGAAGCATCGAAGTCTTTTTCCATCCGAGCACCGCAGGGACGAAGACCGCCACCTTCGTGATTCATTCGAATGATCCGGACGAGGTCTCGGTCCAGATACCATTAAGTGGCGCAGGTGTGGAGCCTCCTTCAAATTGAGTTAGTCAATACGGTGGCCGGTAGGGAGCGCGATTCGCCCTCTCTACCGGCCACCGTATTGGCTCCCGCAAAAGTAATCGCAATGAAGAACGTTGAAGATATTTATCCGCTGTCGCCCGTGCAGCAAGGCATGCTTTTCCATGCTCTGTATGACCCGAAGGCTGGCATGTATCTGGAGCAAAAGACCTGTACTTTGCATGGCCAGCTTGATGTCCCGGCCTTTGAACGCGCCTGGCGGCGCGTGATAGAGAGGCATTCGGTCTTGCGCACAGCTTTTGTGTGGAAAGGATTGGAAGAGCCAATGCAGGTTGTGCGCCAGAAGGCGCCGCTGTCCTGGACGCTGGAAGATTGGCGCGAACTTGCGCCGGAGCAGCGGCAGGCGCGGTCAGCGGCTTTCCTGCAAAAAGATCGCGAGCAGGGCATGGAGCTATCCAAGGCTCCGCTGATGCGTCTGGCGTTATTCCGTTTGGCTGATGACGCATACCAATTCACCTGGACTCATCACCACATACTGCTGGACGGATGGTCACTGCCGATACTGTTCAAAGAAGTCTTCGCTTTTTATGAAGCGTTCCGGCAAGGCGCCGAACTGCGACTTGAGAAGGGCCGTCCATATCGGGACTACATCGCCTGGTTACAGCGACAGGACCTGACCAAAGCCGAGGCGTTTTGGCGTGGCGAGCTTAAAGGCTTCACAACGCCGACTCCTCTGTGGGTTAGTCGGCATAGTTCATCTGACCATAAGGATATTTACGGCGAAGGGCGTCTGGTGTTATCCGAGCAGGAGACATCCGCGCTGCAATCCTTCGCGCAGCGGCGCCAGCTAACCATGAACACTTTGGTTCAGGGAGCCTGGGGCCTGTTACTCAGTTGTTACAGCGGGCAAAAAGACGTCGTATTTGGAGCTACTGTTTCCGGGCGCCCAACTGACCTGGCTGGGGTTGAAACGATATTCGGGATATTCATCAATACCTTGCCCGTGCGCGTCCAAATAACTTCTGAAGCGCCGTTGTTACCCTGGCTCAAGGAACTCCAAACCCGGCAGGTTGAAATGCGTCAGTATGAATATAGCCCGCTGGCGCAGGTTCAGGGATGGAGCGAGGCGCCTCGTGGGCGCCCGCTCTTCGAGAGCATTCTGGTGTATGAAAACTACCCTGTGAACATTACCTCGGAGGAGAGAAGCGTCAGCATCGAGATACGCAACTTCCAGGCTCAGGAACGGGGGAATTATCCGCTTGTAGTTAAAGCGGCGTTGGGTAGTAAGTTGTCATTAGGTACTTTACATGACGCGCAGCTTTTCAGTGACATAGCTATCGCGCACATGTTGAGCCATCTGAAGCTGCTACTTAACAGCATGGCTGACCGGCCTGAAGCCAAGCTGGGCGCCTTTGAAAAGGTAGTCAAAGAAGCTGAAAGGAGAGAGCAAGTTATGGAGCAGAAGAGACGTAAAGAAATCAACCTTGCAGGTTTTATGAAAGTTAGCCCCGTGGCTGTTAGCGTGTCACAGGTGGAATTAACCAGGACAGGGTATTTACAGCCTGAGCAAACTCTTCCGCTGGTGATACAGCCTGCGGTGGAAGATGTTGATCTTACGGACTGGGCCAAAGGCAATCTGGAATTCATTGAAGCGGAATTACTGAAACACGGCGGCATTCTTTTCCGCGGCTTCGGCGTGAACTCGACCTCCGCATTCGAGAAATTCGCGTCGGCGATTCGCCCTGACCTGTTCGGCGAATATGGCGATCTGCCGCGCGAGGGCGTCAGCGACAAAGTCTACAAATCAACTCCTTACCCTGAAAACAAGACCATTCTGTTTCATAACGAAAGCTCGCATATGCATCGGTGGCCGACGAAACAGTGGTTTTACTGCGTGAAGCCGTCGCAGTTGGGAGGTGAAACGCCGGTTGTTGATTGCCGGAAAATCTATCAGCGGCTCGACCCTCGAATCGTTGAAAACTTCCAGCGAAGGAGGCTGAGGTATCTCCGAAATTTCCACGAAGGTCTGGACGTGAGCTGGCAGGCGTTCTTTCGCACTAACGACCGGTCGGCGGTCGAACAGTACCTGCGCGCCCATTCGACGGAGTTTGAATGGACAAGCAACGGCGGTCTGCGCACTTATCAAATCAGTCCCGGAGTGATCAGACATCCGAAGACGGGCGAAATGTCCTTCTTCAATCAGGTTCAGTTGCACCACGTGTTCTTCCTCGATCCCGCGCTTCGCCGCTCTGTCGAATCATTGTTCAGTCCCGAAGAGTATCCGCGCAATGTCTCATACGGCGATGGCTCGCCCATCGAGGATTCGGTGATGGAAGAGATTCTGCGGGTGTACTGGGATACAGCGGTGAGCTTTCTCTGGCAGGCTGGAGACATCCTGATGATTGACAACATGCTGATTGCGCACGCGCGCAATCCATACCAGGGGGAGCGGAAGATTGCGGTGGCGATGGCCGAGATGATGACGATGGACAGTATCCGTGATTGACAGGGAGAGATAAATGCAAACAAAAGTTGAAGGATTCCGGCTATCACCGCAGCAGAAGCTGCTCTGGCAGGCGCGCCACGACAGTCAGGCTTATCTTGCTCAATGCGCCCTTCTGCTCGAAGGAGAGCTTGAGACCAAAGCTTTGAAAGAGGCTTTGCGGAAAGTCATCGCCCGGCATGAGATTCTCCGCACGGCCTTTCGCCGCTTGCCCGGAATGAAGGCGCCAGTGCAGGTGATCGGCGTCGAAAGCGCGCCCGTGTGGTGGAGCGAAAATTTAAGTGAGTTGGATTCCCAGCGTCAGGCCGCCAGGATCGAGGAGCTTTTACTGGCGGAGCGGCGTAATCCTTTCGACTTTGAACAAGGTCCGCTCGTGCGTGCGGCTCTTCTCACTCTGTCGGCAGAAAGGCATGTTTTGCTTCTCACGCTGCCTTCGCTCTGCGCTGACGCGCGGACGCTCAGTAACCTGACTGATGAGATCAGCAAGGTCTATGCGGGTATGACGCCCGATGACCCGGCGCAGTACGTTCAGTTCTCCGAATGGCAGAATTCATTGCTCGAAAGTGATGAAGCGGAAGCCGGAAGAGAATACTGGCGAAAGCAGAACCTCTCAGCGTCGCCCGCCCTGAAGCTCCCGTATGAAATCGCCCCTTCGGAAACATCGGTGGTTGAGCCGGAGTCGCTGGATTTGGCGATTGACGCCGAGATCGTGAACAGGTTGGAAGCGGCGGCCCGCAAGTTTGAGACGACGGCGGAGAGCTTCCTGCTGGCCTGCTGGCAGACGCTGCTCTGGCGGCTGACGGGCGAGCAGGATGTTGTCACGGGTCACATCTGCGACGGGAGAGAGCACGAGATGCTCCGGGGCGCATTTGGATTATTCGCCAAATGGCTGCCGGTCAAAACCGGTTTCGCGGACAACGCTTCATTCAGCGAAATCCTGTCGCAGGTAAATGAGGCAGTCCGCGACGGCTACGAATGGCAGGAGTATTTCTCCTGGACGGAAGAGTTGGGGTTGGCCACCGAAAGCGCAATCGCGCCAATCGGCTTCGAGTTTACGGAATTGCCGGAGCCACGACGCGCGGGCGACCTCATCATCTCGATCTACAAACAATCCAGCTTCATTCAGCCATTCAAGCTGTTGTTATCCTGCGTTCGCGCCGATGGCTCGCTGAACGTCACGCTTCATTACGACCCCGCCCGCTACGAACGCGAGGAAATCGAGCGCGTCGCCGGTCACTTCGCCGCTTTGGTTGCGAGCGCATCCGGCAATCCCGACGCGCTGGCCAGCGAACTCGATCTGCTCGGCCCGGATGACCGAAAGCGGCTGCTGGTCGAGTTCAATCAAACCGCCGCCGACTATCCCAACGATCAATGCATTCATCAGTTGTTCGAGCGACAGGCGGCGCGGACTCCGAACCGCGCGGCTGTGGTTTGCGAGGGGCGGCGGTTGACTTACGCCGAACTCAACGCGCAGGCCAATCGTCTCGCGCGCCATCTGCGAGGGCGCGGAGTGGGCGCGGGATCGCGTGTCGGGCTGTGCGTGGATCGTTCGGTCGAAATGATTGTCGGCATTCTGGCAATCCTCAAAGCGGGCGCGGCTTACGTGCCGCTGAACGCCGAATATCCGCGAGCGCGGCTGGCCGCGCAGTTGGAAGAGATCGCGGCGCCGGTCGTGCTGACACAGGCGGCGCTGATTGAAAAGCTGCCGGAGTTCGCTGGTGAGGCGCTGTGTCTGGATCGGGATTGCGAGTTGTGGGCTGATGAATCAGAGAGCGATCTGGAATGCGTGAGTGGGCCTGAAGACGCGGTCTATGTGATTTACACGT
>WBZR01002020.1_pt1 | contig 13474 bp, 15 predicted proteins | sample 5204231 | NCBI WGS metagenome assembly WBZR01 (sample SAMN12412403, study PRJNA552823) | activated sludge metagenome | isolation source: activated sludge from anammox sidestream of wastewater treatment plant... | place: USA: Virginia | collected 2017-08 | reverse complement strand
CGGGATGAGCGCGGACGCCAACCCACAATCGCTGGAGTTCTGTTCGGGCTGCTGTGGCAGGTTGTCGTCCGTCGAGGCGGACAAGCTGACGACCACCACGATGGCGAGCGTTGCCGTTCCGAGCAGCAGGCCACCCACGACCGCGCCGACGGCTTGCTTCATCAGGCCCATCCCGAGCAGGCCGCTTAGCGGCTTCCGGATCCAGTGTCGCTGCCGCCATTGCCGCAGATCCTCACGCCGCTCGATGCCGAGCTTGGAATACACCTGATTGAGGTGGTACCGCACCGTCGGCTCGGTGACGTCGAGCTGCGTGGCGACCTCGCGATTCGTCATGCCTTTGGCGACGAGATCGACAACCTCTTGCTCACGCGGGGTGAGTGGCTCCGGGTGCGGGGGACGTCCACGACGGTTCATTGGGGGCACGGTATCACCGGCAGGCCATGATTTACCCTAACCCCCCATCCCTCGTGCTGTGCCGGGGCCTCGCACACCGCGGTAAGCACTCGGACGGGGTGGATGTTCCGGGGGTCTTTACCCGGGTGTAGGGACAGCCTTCGGCTCGCTGGCTGCGCGCAACCACCGGAACGGCGTGATACTTCAGTTCGTCGGGTGGTCGCTGAAGTCGTGCGTTGCGATGACGGTGCCATCCGCGTCCAGCGCCTGCACGTCGACGAACCACGCCGAGCCCGGCGCGACCGCGATGAAGCTGCGGCCCGGCACCCCGTCGACCTCCGGCCCCGGCTCGACGATTACCTCGCGGCCGTCCTCCGTCACCGCCCGGACGCGCGTCACGTTCGGCGTCACGAGGCCGCTCATGTGGGCGAACCCCTGGCTGTTGTGGACGGGCTTCCTCATCGTCGAAGGCCGCGTCGACAACGAAAAATCCGGGTTCCCGCACATCATCGCCGAGCGGTTCTACCGCTGCCCGCTGCCCTCTCCCCGGGCGCCTGTGCCCAGCAGTCACGACTTCGCGTGACGGGCCGGTAAGCTGAGCCCTTGAACGCCGAAATGTTCCCTAGGAATGCATTGAGCGACGAGCTACGATGACCTTTCTCGCGGTTTCCCCGACGAGTGAAGGGCTGGCCCGCGGTCCGCGGCGTGCCGAGATTCTACTCGTGACCAACGTGCTCGATCGCATGAACGCTCGATACGTCGACATCTGCGGTCTCGATATCGACGCCATCGTGAACCCCGCACATGCAGACCTGCTCGGTGGGGGAGGTCTCGACGGCATGATTCATGATGCCGCGGGGCCTGACCTCCTGGACGCGTGCCGCGCGCTGAACGGCTGCAAAGTAGGCGAGGCAAAGACGACTCCCGGATTCAACCTCTCAGCGCGGTGGGTAATCCACACCGTTGGCCCCATCTGGCGCGGGGGCAACCAGGGCGAGGCGCAGCAGCAGTTAGCTTCCTGCTACAGGCGATGCATGGAGGAGGCGGTGGCAGTCGAAGCGGCGAGCTTGGCCTTTCCTGGCATTTCCACCGGTCTGCATCGTTTCCCGGTAGAGCTGAGTGCTGCCATCGCTGTGCGCGAGGTTAGCCGGTTCCTTATGGATTCCGACTCGCCCAGGACAGTGCTCTTCGCGTGCTTCGACAACACGAGCCTTACGGCCTACGAGAGACTCCTCGGCGGCTCTGTGTAGATCCGCGCAGCGAGTAACCGCGCATGAGGCCGCCCTTAACCTTTGCAAACCGGCTGCGGCACGCGCGTGTACCAGGCGTAAATTCTTCATCCGAACTGTTCAGATCCAGCAGAAACCGCCCAGGACGGCGACACCGGGCGGTCACCTTATGGCACCCTGCCATGACCAGGCGCGCTCCCCCTGGAATCCCAGCACGGAGGTGCTTGGATGCAGACGGAGTCTGATCCGTGGCAGCGCTGCCCGGAGCGCGACGCCGGGCCAATGTAGCGCTTCCCTTTCGCGTCGACCGCAGGATGCTCGCAGGCGTCCTGCTGGTTGTGGTGTCGCTGGCTGGCGGGCTGCTCCTCTGGCGGAGCGCCACGGACACGACGCCGATCCTCCTCGCGGCGCGGGACATCCCTCCCGGCCACGTCATCCAGCGCGACGACCTGACCATCGGTGAGGCGCGTCTCGACGGCGGCCTTGCGTCGCTGGCGCTGACAGAAGCGGATCTGGACGCGGCGGTGGGCCGCACAACAAGCACGACGATCCACGCCGGCGAGATGGTGGTCCGCCCGGACCTCGCGGCTGGACCAGTGCTCGGCGCCGACGAGGTTGCCGTCACCATTCCCGTCGTAGCGGACAGCATCTATCCCGGCCTCCGACCGACGGACGAGGTCTCCCTGCTGGCCACCAGCAACTCGGGCAAGCCAGAAAGCAGGACCGTCACGCTGCTCGACCGCGCGACCGTCTTCGCCATCGGCCTGGAGCGGCGGGTGATCCGAACCACCGCATCCGACGACCCCAACGACGGCGCCACCGTCGCCAACATCACCCTCGCCGTCCCGCGTTCCGAGGCGGAAGCCATCGCGCATGCCGTCGCGAACGCGACCATCACCGTCGTCCTCCTCGCGCCCCAGGAGACCAGCTTGCAGCCATAACCCACGAAACCAGAGGCAACGCTATGAGCGACGCCAGCGACCGGCCGCCACGTGTCCTCCTCGCCATCGGCAACCCCGAACGCGAGCGGCAACTGCTGACCGCGCTGCGCGAAGGCGGGTGGACCATTGCCGGACGCCGCCTGGACGGCCCTTCGCTCGTACAACAGGCCGTCGCTGGGAATCTCGATGTCGTGCTTGCGTCGGCAGATCTGCACCGGCTGACAGGTGAGTCGTTCATCGCCGTGCGGGAGGCCGGAGTACCGATGGTCCTCCTCGCTGGGGCCGGGGAGGCGGACGCCTACGACGGGCTTTCGTACGTGCTTCCGGCAGCCAGCGATGCGCCGGTCGTCATCGCCGCCCTCCATGAGGCTATCCGGCGTGGGGCGGTGGTTGGCCAGACATCCGCAGACAAGCCCTCGACGCTCGATAGTGCCGACCACCGCTATCAGGGAAACGGTGAAGTCATCGCGCTGGTCAGCGGGAAGGGGGCGCCCGGGACCACGACGGTTGCCATCGGTCTCGCCGCGGCGCTTGGCGCCAAAGGTAGGAGCGTCCTGCTGATCGACGGCGACCTGCGCGGCGGCTCCATTGGCCCGTACCTCGACCTTGATCCACGCCGTGGTTTGTCAGGACTCAGCGTCGGATCGATCGATAGACCGGCTGGTGTTCTCGACGAGCTCCAGGATGGACCGGGCTTCACCGTCCTCGCCGGGATCGAGCGCCCTGAGGCGCGGGAGCGCCTGACGCCCGAGCGCATTGCCGGATCCGTCCCCGCGCTGCAGGAGCGTTTCGACGTCATCCTCATCGACGGCGGCGAGACCCTCAGCGGCGTCACGTCGGCGGTCGGAGCGGCGTTCCTCAGATCGGCCGAACGCGTCCTGCTGGTGACGACGGCCGACCTGCTCGGGCTCTGGAATGCCCGCGCCTCATTGCGGTTCGTGACCGAGTCGTTGGGGATCCCACCGGAGGCGGTCTCGGCGGTCGTCAACCGTCGAAACGGAAGCGGTGAGTACGGCCCTCTCGAGGTGGAGCGTGCTCTCGGGATCCGCGTCGTTGCCGCGATCCCGGATGACCCGCGGGCAGCGCGTCGCGCGCGGGCGGACCAGGCCCCGATCACGTTAGCCGGAGGAAAGGCTGCCCGTGCCATCGCCGAGCTGGCCTCCCGACTGGCCGGTGCCGCTGAGATCGAAGAGCAACCCGCCGCTGAAGAGCCCAATTGGCGCCGCTGGCGCCGGCAGCCGGCCGAAGGGAGGCGATGACATGACCACCGCATCCGCGTCCCGGCTGGAGCAGGCGCTGCGCGAGGAGGTGCGGGAGGAGCTGCGGCGCGTGGTCGAGCTCGACGCGCTTGCCGACGAACACGATGAGGTGCGGCAGGTGGTGCGCGGGCTCGTCGATGCCGCCAATCACCGCGCCGCGTCGGTCGGAGAATCCCCGCTTCCCGATCCGGAAGGCCTCGCAAACCGGCTGGTCGACGAAATCCTCGGGCTCGGCCCGCTCCAGCCGCTGCTCGACGACCCAGGAATCGAAGAGATCATCGTCAACGGGCCGCATCGAACGTTCGTCATCGAGCGCGGCCAGAAGCGCCTGACTGACGTCGTCTTCGAGGACGATGCCGACCTGCTTCGGGTCGTCCGCCGGGCGGTCGGCAGGCTGGGACGCCGGCTCGACGAGACGAGCCCGCTCGTGGATGCGCGGCTGCCGGACGGCTCCCGCCTGAACGCGATCATCCCGCCGCTGACCACGCGCTATACGCACGTCACCGTGAGGAAGTTCCTGCTCCGGGCGCGCACCCTCGCCGACCTCGTCGCGCTCGACACGCTCCCGGCGGAAGCGGCTGCCTTCCTCGAAGCGGCAGTCCAGGCGGGCCTCAACATCCTTATCTCGGGCGGTACCGGCAGCGGCAAGACGACCTGCCTCAATGCCCTCGGCGCTTCCATCGCCGGGACCGAGGAGCGGGTCGTCACCATCGAGGAGACGGGCGAACTCCACCTCGAGGGCACACTCCCGGATTGTGTGGCGCTGCAGGCGCGGCTGCCAAACGTGGAAGGCATCGGCGCCTTCCCCATCCGCAGCCTGGTGAAGAACGCCCTTCGTATGCGCCCCACCCGGATCATCGTCGGTGAGGTCCGGGGCGCTGAAGCCCTCGACATGCTCGCCGCGATGAACAGCGGGCACGACGGCTCGATGTGCACCATCCACGCCAACGGCCCCCGGCAGGCGCTCTCGAAGCTGCGAATGTACGCGATGATGGCCGAGGAGGCGCTGCCCGCCGAGGCAGTCACCGAGATGATCGCCGAAGCGATCGATCTCGTCGTCCACCTCCGCCTGGACCCGGCCGGCGCGCGGCGGATCGTCACCAACGTCTACGAAGTTACGGGCCTCGAGGGCGACACGGTCGCAGGGAGCGACCTGTTCAGCCTCACCGAAGGCGCCCTGCGCTGGGCCGGTATCCGCCCGCGCTTTGCTGCCCGGCTGCGTGGCGGGACATTCCCATGGGACCGGCTGGACCGCGCTCCCACGCCAGCCGGCGGCTCGAGTCTGGACGGCGCTCGGAGGGGGTTGGGGCGATGAGCGATGCCCTTGGAATGAACGTTGAACGGATCGCGCTACCAGGCCGGCGATTGGAACGAAGTTGGAACGGACGGGCCCGAATTGGAACGGACGGGCCTGGAACTTGGAACGGAATTGGAACCGCGGCAGGCAGGATGGGGTGTTCGGGAGGTGTCGGATGGCCCTGATTCTGTCGCTCACCTTTTCCGTGGGACTGCTCCTGGTCTACCTCTCCGCGACCACGCGCTGGACTCCGGCGCGCGAGGAGCAGCCGCGGCGAGCCACATTCCGGGCCTTCCTCGACCGGAATGGCGCCGGGCAGGTGGGCGTGCGCGACTTCGTCCTTCTCAGTGCAGCGACCGGGATGGCCCTGGCCATTGCTACCCAGCTCGCCCTCGGCTGGCCGATGGTCAGCGCCGCGGCCCTCCTCCTCGGGATCACACTGCCAGCCTGGTATCTGACCAACCGCCACCAGCGCGAGCGGACGGCGTTGCAGTCGGCCCTCGCGGACGCGGTCGACTCGCTCCGTTCGGCCGTGCGCGCCGGGATGAGTGTTGAGGAGGGGTTGGCGTCGCTGGCAAGGAACGGGCCAGAGGTCCTTCGTCCACCTCTGACTGACCTCGCCCGCGACCTCCGCGTCAGTGGCTTCGAGGAGGCCATTCGCCGCACGCGTGAGCGGGTCGCCGATCCGGTCTTCGACATGGTGGCCGCCGCCTTGCTGATGTCACACCGTGTCGGTGGCCGCAACCTTAGCACCGTCCTCGAAGCCCTCAGCCGCTCAGTTCGCCAGACCATCCAGGTCGAGCAGGAGCTCCGCGCACACCAGGCCAAGAACGTCCTCTCGGCGCGTATCATCGCCGCGCTGCCGCTGGCCCTCATCCTGCTCATTCGCGGGCTCAACCCCGGCTACCTCGACGTGTTCTCGTCGGCGACGGGGCAGGCAATTCTCGCGCTCTGCCTGCTGAGCGTTGCCATCGGCTACGCCGGGATGCTCCGGGCGACGCGCCTGCCGGGTGAAGAGCGGGTGCTGCAATGACGGCGGGGCTGGTAGTCGGCGGGCTGTTCGGGCTTGGGCTCTGGCTCGTGATCACAAGCCTGCCGTGGGCTCAGCGCAGGCCGGATCTGGCATTCGAACTGCGGCGCCTCTCAGCCCAGGGACGGATGGAGCTGGAAGCCGAGCGCCGCCAGGCCGGGCCGTCGATGTTCGTGTCACCGGTGCTGGAACGGACACTCCGCCCGGCACTCGACGACGCGGGCAGGCTGGTTGCTCGGCTCCTGACGCGGCTGGGCGTCCGGACGGCCGACCTCGAACAGCGCCTGGCTATCGGCTGGCCGGGGATGACGCCCAGCCAGTTCTTCGGGCAGAAGCTGGCCGTCGCCTTGCTCTTCTTCGCCTGCTTCCCGGCCCTCAACTTGGCAGGCCTTCAGCCTTTTGGCCCGTGGCCGATCTGGACCTGGCTCGCTGGTGGGTTTGTTGGGTTCATCCAGCCCGATGTGCTGCTGGAGCGGCGCGTCGCGCGCCGGCGGCAACAAGTTCTCATAGAGCTGCCGACCATTCTCGACCTCCTCGCCATGGCGACCAGCGCCGGTCTCTCGCCGGAGCAGGCCCTCCTGGACGTGAGCCGCCAAGTGAAGGGCGTCCTCGGCGACGGTCTCCGCAACGTCGCGCGCGAGGCTGGTCTCGGCACGATGACCCACCCGGAGGGGTTGCGGGCGCTGGCCACTCGCGAAGGCGTCCAGGAGATCGTCTCGATGGCCGACGCCTGGCAGTCGGCGCTCGAGCAGGGACTGCCGCTGGGCCAGGTGATGCTCACACTCGCCGACACGGTCCGCGAGCGGAAGCGCACGACCCTCATCGCCGAAGGGGAGAAGAGCAGTGTCCGCATGCTTTTCCCCGTCACCCTCTTCATCTTCCCGGTCTTCCTCGTCGTCCTTCTCTACCCGGCGGGCGTGCAACTGCTCGGGCTGAGCGATTGAGCTCGGCCTCAAGAAAGGAGAATCCTATGAACCTGCACCGACTCCTCTCCGCACTGGCACGCGCCGAGTCCGGCCAGTCGATGGTCGAGTACGCGCTCGTCACTGCCCTGATCGCGGTCGTGGCGCTCGTCGCTGTCCAGACACTCGGCGAGGGCATCGTCTCTGTCTTTGAGGCCATCACGGATGAGATCGGCGTTATCTAGGCCGCGGCGCCTGTCCTGGGTCCGCCCGGCTAGTGGCGAGGCAGGCGAGAGCATGGTCGAGTTCGCGCTCGTGCTCCCGCTGCTTCTTATGGTCCTGATCGGCGTCGTGCAGTTCGGGCTGGTGTACCACGCCCAGAACGTTGCCACGACGGCGGCACAGGAAGGCGCCCGGCTTGGTGCGACCGAGGACGGCGACCCGACGATCGCCGAGGGGCGCACGCTGGATGTGCTGCGGTCGGGCCTTGGCAGCGTTGGCGATGGCTTTGAAGTGAGCGCGTCCGAATCGGAGGATTGGGTCACCGTCAGTGCCAGCGGCGGCTACCCGCTCATCATCCCGTGGGTCGGCAGCCACACCATCTCCATCGACGCCGAGGCGGAGATGCGGAAGGAGGGCTTCCGCAATGGTCCGTAGGCTCCGCACGATCATGGGAGAGGCACACCGTGAGTCCGGGCAGGCGCTCGTCGAGGCGGCGCTCGCGATTCCGGTCCTGCTCGTGCTCGTCTTCGGTGTGGTCGCTGTGGGCCGCATCACCGAGGCGAAGATCGCGGTCCAGGCAGCAGCGCGAGAGTCCAGCAGAGCGCTCGCGGTGGCTCCGTCAGAGGAGCAGGGCATCGCCGACGCGCTGACCGCTGGCGAGAACGTCGCCGGCGGCTACGGACTCGATGGCAACCGGCTCACCATTGATCTCGACTCGGGCGGCTTCAGCCGGGGCGGCACGGTGACCTCCGACGTCCAATACAGCGTCTCGCTCTCGGACTTGCCGCTGCTGAGCTTCTTCGACGTGGGCGTGGGCGCCAGCCACTCCGAGCGGATCGACTTCTACCGGAGCCGGGAGGTAGCTGACCGATGAACCTCGTCCGCGGGCTCCACCGTGATGAAGGCCAGGTGCTTGTGATGGTCGCCCTGATGATGGTCGGCGTGGTGAGCGTTGTGGGACTCGTCTCGGATGGCGGGCTCGTCTTCGCGGAGCGCCGTGACCTCCAGAACGTGGCCGACGCTGCCGCGGCGGCAGGGGCCATGCAGATAGACGAGGCTGTCTATCGCTCGACCGGTGAGGTGGTCCTCGACGAGCAGCTGGCCCGCGATGCCGCCGCCCTCTACCTGGACGCCGAAGGCGACCTCGATTACGTGGTGTCGGTCCTGTCTGACCGGGTGGAAGTCGCGGTCTCGCGTCGGGCGACGACGGGCTTCTTACGGGTCATCGGCATCGACGGCATCGACGTGGGTGCGACCGCGACCGCGGAGCCGCGCTACGGCGTCGAGAGTGCGGGACCGTAGGAGGCACCAGCGGATGGATTGGCGACGCATCAGACAAGGGATAACAGGCAGCCTGCTGTTGGCAGCGCTGGCTGCCGCGTGCGGTGGTGACGACGCGGACCCAACGCCGACCACGACCGCGACTGCCGCCGCTACCAGCCCAACCCCGACGGTTCCGCAGCCCACTGCGACCCCCGACCCGGAGGCGGAGGTCCTCGCGGGGTACGAAAGGTATTGGGAGGTCTACGCGGAGGCATTACGCAATCGCGACGACAGCCGACTCGACGAGGTGATGACCGGACCCCGCCTGGAGCGCGGGGTGACGGAGATCGCTGGGCTTGTCGCTGATGACCGGGCCGTTGAGCAAGTCGTCCACCTCAATCCCATCGTCGTTGAGATCGTCGGGGACCAGGCGGTCGTCTTCGATGAGTACGAGAACTTCAGCTACTACGTCGACCCCGCGACCCACCAGCCCCTTCGCCCCACGCCCTCCACCCCGCAAGTCCTTCGCGACACCGTGACGATGCATCGCATCGACGGCGTGTGGAAAGTCTTCGACGGCATCAGACAGGAGTCCACCGAATGAGACGTCGCCATCTTTGCCTGTTCCACCAAGCAGTTGCGGTTCTGATAGCAGCAGCTTCCGCTCTCGTTGTGGCCGCTGTCCCAGTTCGCGCCGACGGCGAAGACGGCCGTCACGTACCCGACGCCGGAATGAAGACGTCGGCGAGCGTCTCGGTCCGTTCGGGACCCAACGGAGTCACGGTCTACATCAGCGTCGCCCAGGAATCTCCCGGAGCCGGACCGGCCTCGTCATCCAGCACCTCCGTTAGCACGGCACGGGCGCGCTCCTGCCGCATCAGCGCCCAGAACATAGGGAACGTGCTCTCGAACTCGTCCTGGTACCAGGCTGAACTGGCTGCACACCCCGACCACGTCTTCGGCAGCGTGAGCTGCGATGACGGCTTCTTTGCCTTCATCTGGATCCCCGTGGGCACCCCCGCTGGCGGCAACGTCCAGGTGGTTTTCGTCAACGGAGGCGGTGTGGATCCGGTAACGATCGCCCTCGAACTCCTCAACCACCTCCCGATCCCGGATATCGCCATCGAAGCCAACCCTTCGACCGGCCTTGTCGCACTGCCCTCCTGGTTCTGGGTCGATGGCTACGACGGGTCGCCGATTAGCTCGTCGGACGCGCTTTCGGGCGTCACAGTTGACGTGGAGGTTGAACCGCTGCTCTACCGCTGGTCCTTCGGTGACGGGACGACCGCGGAGACGGCGTCGCTCGGGCAGCGCTATCCCGCCGAGAGCGACATCCGCCATGTCTACGAGCAGTCGTCGCTCGCGGCCGGCGGCGCCTACAGCATCACGGTCGAGGTCACGTTCGCGGCCCGGTACCGCGTCAACGGCGGCGCGTGGGAAGCGCTCGAGCCGATCACCCGGTTGTTCAGCGATGACTACCCGGTTCAGCAGCTCCAGTCCGTGCTGACGGGGCAGCGGCAATGAGCACGCGCGAGCTCGCGACCCGCCGAGGACGAGAGGGTGACGGAGGATGGCTCGGCCTGGTCGCGCTGGTGGCCGCCTGCGTCGCGGTCGCGATTGGCCTATGGGCGGTGACCGGGCCACCGAGCATGCTGACCTCGACGCCGGACTGGAGCCATATCCAGACCGTATTGACTGGCTCCCGGCTCAGCGACCAGGACGTCATCACGGTGACGACCGGCATCGCCTGGCTCGTGGTTGCGTACCTGCTGCTGTCCATCGTTGTACGGCTCGCGTTCGGCCTGGCCGCCGTCCTCACGGACCAGGCAGCCTGGGCAAGGGGCGGGCTTCGCGTCACCGCCCCGCTGACGCTCCCGCTTGTACGCCGGGTGGTCGACGGCGCCCTTGCGGGCACAATCCTGGTCAGTGCCACGTTCCACACGCCGTCGGAGGCCTTCGCATCCGCGGCACCGATCACCAGGAGCGTCGAGGCGCCGCTCCAGAGTCGCCTGGCTTCGTTCGCCGAACCGGCCACCGTCCCGTCAACGGCCGTGCCGGCGCTAGCGGTGGAAACCGTCCCCGCTACCTACACCGTGGCGCGAGGCGACCACCTCTGGGGCATCGCGGAACGCTTCCTCGGCGACGGTTTCCGCTGGGTCGAGATCTGGAAGCTCAACCAGCAGCGCACGATGACGGACGGCCGGACCTTCGTGGACCCGAATCTCATCTATGCCGGCTGGCAGTTGGAACTGCCACAGGAGGTCGGCAACGTTGAGCCAGGATCCATCCCCGGGGAAGAAGGCCTCGGTGGAACGCCGGATCCGGAACCGACGCCGGAACCCTCCCCTGCTCCACCGACGCCGGAACCCACGGCGGTCGTCCCCACGCCAACATCCACGGTGGTCCTGGGTGGCCCCATCGCTCCCGAGGACGACGGCGGCGGCGGGCTGGACCTTCGGCCCTCCTTGCCGACCCTGCCGACGCCCGACGGCGAAGTCGCGGCTGCTGTCGCCGCGATCACGGTCGGTGGGGCCGCAATGCTGCTGGTGTTTCGCCGCTCCCGGCACCGGGCCGGGCATTCCAACGGACAACCCGAACGCCGGCCGGCAGGGTCCGGTGATGCGGCTCACGTGCTCGCCACGAGCACTGCGCTCATGTCCGCACTGGTGGAGCTCGACTTCGCGTCCACAGGTATCGTCCTCGTCCGCGAGTCCGACCGCTACCTGGAGTTCACGCTCGACTGCCCGCCGGGCGACGCTGAGGCGCTGGTGGATTCCCGCTACGCAGTCGGCCGCCAACTCGGATGCGCCGTCGATGGCGAGGTTCTGGGGGCGACAGCGGTCTGGCTGAAGCTCTCGCGCATGAGTCAGCTGGCCGCGGCGCTACTGGGTGATACTGGCGAGAGCGACCAGCCGCTCCTCGTGCCGGTCGGCGCTTCGGATTCCGGGATCCACTACCTCAACCTTGCAGCCGTTGGGAGCGTCCTCGTCGTTGGTGGACGGCTGGAGGGACGCGATCTCCTCACGAGCTGGTTCGCCACCCTGGATTCGCTTCATCCCGAGGGCACGGTAACCGCAGTCGCCGACGAGGCTGCATGGGATCCCCTCAGCGACTGCCTGGAGCTGCTGCCCGGTCCAGGCGACGCCGGTCCACCCGCGGACTCGCCTGCGGCCTTTGCACGATGGCTCGAGACCGCGCTGTTCGCGCGCGAGGCGGACCAGGAAGCACCTGCGCTCCTGGCGCTGCTAGGGCCGAACCCCGAGCCCGCCAGCGCAGTGGCCGAGATGGAGGGGATCCTTCGGCAGGGTCCAGAGCGAGGTATCTTCGTGATCGCGTTCGCCGAGTTGGTCGAGGCCGCCGACACGCGGCATTCGTTCGGAGCCAGCGTCGTCATCGGCGAAGGCGAACAGTCCGGGGGGCCCGCAGCCATCACGCTGACCCTGCCCCATCTGCCTCCGCTCCACGTGGAGCCTGTCGTGGTCCGGCGGCAGGTTCCGCACCGCCCTCACGCGGATACGGCAACGGCAATGCCTGCGACGCCCCAATCCCCGACGTCGGCAGAACCTCAGAACGGCCACGTCCCACCCGAAACCTGGCCGGAGAACGACGATGAACCGTCCGCAGACGGCAACGCGTCCATTGATGCCACCGGCCTGGCAGCCCTTCCGTCGCCGAACGGGGCCTGCCCGGAACCCGCGGTCAGCGTTCTCGAGGGGCCGGACGCGACTCCTCCCCGGTCCGCGGAGAGGCAGGCATCGCTTCCGCTCGACGGATCCGACGGGGAGTCGGACAGCGCGGATGGCCCCGTGTTCCGTGCGAGGCTCTTCGGGACGTTCCGCGTCGAGACAGACGCCGGAGAGGTCGATGGCTGGTCAATCCAGAAGGCGCGGGAGCTGCTCGCCTATCTTCTCGCCCACGGCGGCACGCCGGTTCTGCGCGACACGGCAGCAGAGGCGCTCGGGCTAAGCGGCGAGAACCAGGGTGGGCATCCGCTTCCCAACGCGGCTTATTACGTCCGCCGGACGCTCAGCCGGGCGATCCCGGATCTTGAGGGCGAGATCCTCGTCGCTGCGCGCCAGCGCTACACGCTTCGCGCGGGGCTGTTCCGCACAGACGTGGACGCCTTCGACGCGCACCTCGCCCGGGCTGACCGCCTACAGGGCTATGAGGCCCTGGTCGAGTACCAGCGGGCGCTCGAACTCTGCACGGCCGATTTCCTCGCCGACGAGGACTACGAATGGGCCGTCGCCTACCGGCGCGACTACCAGAAGCGGTTCATCACGGCCGCCCACCGGGCAGCGAAGTTGGCGTGCGAGCTGCGAGACCCGAAGCTCGCGATTCGCTTCTACGACGCCATCCTTCAGCGCGACCCCATCGACGAGGAGGCGGTGCGAGCAGCGATCCGGTGCCACACCGCGATGGATGACAAGAACTCGGCGAAACGCCTCTACAGGAGGCTCATCGAGGATCTGCGTGAGGCGCTAGACGACGAGGCGGCGGAGCCGATGCCCGAGACGACGAAGGTACTGGAGGAATTGGTAAGCCGACAGAGCCCGGTGTCTTAGCCGCGCGCGGCGCTGCCGGTGCCATGCGCGCGTCCTTCCCGGAACTGTGGGATGGCGCTGCTCGCATCCGAAGGGGAGTGACTTGACCGCGGCCCCGACCTCTGAGGCGGCGGCAGACCGGAGGGCCGGGTCGGCCAGCCTCCACCGGCCTGTTGCTGTGTCGATACCGGGGATCGTAACCGCACGGTCAGTCGGACTTTGCCCGCGTTGAAGCCTCCAGTTCTCGAATGAATTTGCAGCGCTCCGTCACTTAGGACGACCTAGGTTGTCCGTCCATCGTGTCCGCAGGGGAACGTGTGCTCGCCTGGCAGTCAGCGGCTTGTCGACGCGAACACTTGTTCTTTACCTGACCGTGATGCAGACTGCTGCAAAG
>WBZR01003667.1_pt1 | contig 13476 bp, 13 predicted proteins | sample 5204231 | NCBI WGS metagenome assembly WBZR01 (sample SAMN12412403, study PRJNA552823) | activated sludge metagenome | isolation source: activated sludge from anammox sidestream of wastewater treatment plant... | place: USA: Virginia | collected 2017-08 | reverse complement strand
ATGGCCGAGGCGGTCGAGGCGCTGACCGCCGAGGGCACGCCGGCGCAGATGGCGGCCTTCCTCATGGGGCTGCGCGTCCGCGGCGAGACCGTGGACGAGATCACGGGGGCGGCGCGCGCCATGCGGGCGCGGATGACCGCCGTCCCGATCGCGCCGGGCGCAATCGACATCGTCGGCACGGGCGGCGACGGGCACGGCACATTCAACGTCTCCACGGCCGCAGCCCTCGTCGCGGCGGGAGCCGGCCTCAAGGTCGCCAAGCACGGCAACCGCTCCGTCTCGTCGCTGTCGGGCGCCTCCGACGTGCTCGCCGCGCTGGGGGTGAAGCTCGACTGCGGGCCGGAGGCGATCGCGCGCGCGGTGGACGAAGCCGGCGTCGGCTTCCTGTGGGCGCCGCACCATCATCCGGCTTTCAAGGCCTGGGCGCCGGCCCGTGCCGAGCTCGGCGTGCGCACGCTGTTCAACCTCCTCGGCCCGGTCTGCAACCCCGCCGGCGTGCGCCGCCACGTCATCGGCGTGTTCGCCCACGCGTGGGTGATGCCGGTTGCCGAGGTGCTGCGCGCCCTCGGGTCGGAGCGCGCCTGGGTCGTCCATGGGCACGACGGGCTCGACGAGCTGTCGACCACCGGGCCGACGTCGGTCGCCTGCCTCGATCATGGCACGATCACCACGTTCGACGTCACGCCCGAGGAGGCTGGGCTCGCGCGCGTCGCGCTGGGCGAGCTCAAGGGCGGCGATGGGGCGCACAACGCCGAAGCCTTGAGGGAGCTGCTGGCGGGGGCTCTGGGCCCCTACCGCGATATCGTGCTCCTCAACACGGCCGCGGCGCTGATCGTCGCGGGCCGCGCCGAGACGCTCCGCGAGGGCGCAGCGCTCGCGGAAGAGGCGATCGCCTCGGGTCGGGCGGCCGCGGCGCTGGACCGGCTCGTCGCCATCAGCCAGGGCGCGCGATAACCAGGGCATTTTGACAGCGCGGCGCACCGTCCGGGGGCGTGCGAACCGGGGTCGCGCGCATGCCGCAGCTTGACCCTCACGGCCCCGGCCGCTAGAGCCGTTCCCGAACGGCACTAGGTTTTTGATCTCTCGTGCGTCTGATCGGGCTTTCGCGCTCGCATGGCGTCGCCATGGCCGCCCCCACTGTCCGGAAGCACGCACGCAACCCGTCCTGGCGCTCACCCCGAAGCTCGACATGGCCGACATTCTCGAAAAGATCACAGCCTACAAGCGCGAGGAGGTCGCAGCCGCCGAGGCGGCGCGGCCGCTCCAGGTCATGGCGGAATATGCGCGCAGCGCCCCCCGCGTGCGCCCCTTCGCAGCCGCGCTCGAAGCCAGGCATCGCGCGGGCGAGACGGCGCTGATCGCCGAGATCAAGAAGGCGTCGCCCTCGAAGGGTCTCATCCGCGCGGACTTCGATCCCCCCGCCCTCGCACGCGCCTACGAGGCGGGTGGCGCGGCGTGCCTGTCGATCCTCACCGACGGCCCGTCGTTCCAGGGGGCGCCCGAGTTCCTGACGCGCGCGCGCGAAGCCGTATCGCTGCCCGTGCTGCGCAAGGACTTCATGATCGACACCTACCAGGTGGTGGAGGCGCGCGCCTGGGGCGCCGACTGCATCCTCATCATCCTGGCGGAGGTGGACGATGCGCTCGCCGCGGACCTCGCGGACGCGGCGAAGGACTGGGGCATGGACGCCATCGTCGAGGTGCACGACGCCGCCGAGCTCGACCGCGCGCTCAGGCTGGACTGCCGGCTGATCGGCATCAACAACCGCAACCTCAAGACCTTCGAGACGACGCTCGCCACCACGGAAGCGCTGGCGCCGCGCGTGCCGAAGGACCGTTTGGTGATCGGCGAGAGCGGCATCTTCACGCCCGCCGACATCGCGCGCCTCAACCGCGTCGGCGTCGCCACGTTCCTCGTCGGCGAAAGCCTGATGCGCCAGGCTGACGTGACGGCCGCAACCCGCGCGCTGCTCGCACCGGAGGCCGCATGATGGACTTTATTCGGAGAAAGCCGCCGGTCCGCTCCTCCGCACGGACGCTGCGCCCCCGCGCGGAGGACCGTGCATGAGCAAGCTCACCCATCTCGACGAGGCGGGCCGCGCGCGCATGGTGGATGTCGGCGCCAAGGAGGTGACGCAGCGCACCGCCGTTGCCGAGGGCTTCATCGCCATGACCCCCGAGGCGCTCGATCTCGTCGTCTCGGGCGGCGCAGCGAAGGGCGACGTGCTCGCGGCCGCCCGCATCGCCGGGATCATGGCCGCCAAAAGGACGAGCGAGCTGATCCCGCTCTGCCATCCGCTGGCGATCACCAAGGCGGCCGTGACGTTCACGCCGGAAGACACGCCGGCGGGCCTCCACATCCGTGCCGAGGTGAGCGTCGGCGGAAAGACCGGCGTCGAAATGGAGGCGCTGACGGCGGTGTCGGTCGCAGCGCTGACGATCTACGACATGCTGAAGGCGGTCGATCGCGCCATGGAGATCGGCACCATCCGGCTCGTCTCCAAATCGGGCGGCCGCTCGGGCGACTACGTCGCCCCGCCCCGCACGCCCTCGGAGAACCCGAAACGATGACCCTCCTTCCTGTCGCCGACGCGCTCGCGCGCGTGCTTGCCGAAATCCCCCCTCCCGCCGAAGAGATCGTGCCGGTCACCGAGGCGGCCGGGCGCGTGCTGGCGCGGGACCTTGCCGCCACGCTCACCCAGCCGCCGTTCGCCGCCTCCGCCATGGACGGCTATGCGGTGTTCGGCAGCAACGCCTCGGTTGAGGGCGACCGTTGGAAGGTCATCGGCGAGTCGGCCGCGGGGCATGCGTTCGCGGGCGAGCTCGGGCCCGGCGAAGCCGTGCGCATCTTCACGGGCGCGCCGGTGCCTGCCGGGGCGGGCACGGTCGTGATCCAGGAGAACGTCTCGCGCGACGCCGATACGATCACGGCCATTCGCCGCACCGCGGGCGGCGCCAACATCCGCCACGCCGGAAACGACTTCGCCGAGGGCGACGTGCTGCTCGCACGCGGACGGCGGCTCGATGCGCACACCGCCACGCTCGCCGCGGCGATGGGATATGGCGAGATTCCGGTGGCGCGCCGGCCGGTGGTGGCGCTTCTCGCCACCGGCGACGAGCTCGTGGCGCCGGGCACGCGCCCCGGACCGGACCAGATCGTCTCCTCGAACCCGGTCGGGCTCGCAGCGCTCGTCGCGGAGGCCGGCGGCGTGCCGCGCCTGCTCGGCATTGCACCGGACCGCCTCGACGCCCTCACCGCGTGCATCCGGGACGCCCGCGACGCCGACATCCTCGTCACCATCGGCGGCGCATCGGTGGGAGACCACGATCTGGTCGGGCGCGCGCTCCAGGCCGAGGGGCTCGATCTCGCGTTCTGGAAAATCGCGCTGCGCCCCGGCAAGCCGCTGATGTTCGGGCGGCTCGGAGCGACGCGCGTGCTGGGGCTGCCCGGCAACCCCGTCTCCGCGCTGGTGACGGCACGCGTGTTCCTGATGCCGCTCATCGCGGCGCTTCTCGGCGAGGCGCGCGATGCCGGGCCGGGCGAAACGGCGATCCTCACGCGGCCGCTCGAGGCCAACGGGCCGCGGCTGCATCTCATGCGCGCGACGCTCGGGCGCAACGACGCCGGCGCGCTCACGGTCACGCCCCTCGGCTCGCAGGACAGCTCGCTCCTCCACGCCCTCGCGCGCGCCGACTGCCTGATCCGCCGCACCCCTGACGCACCGGCGTCCGCCGCCGGCGAGCCCGTCGAGATCGACCGGTTTTAGGGAGAAGGTTTGCTCGCGCGGTTACCGACGGCGCTCAATCAGCGCTGCTGGGATTGGGCCGTGTTACGGTGCGGCATGAAGGGTCTCGGCTCGCTCTCCGGCTTGTCGAAGCACGTGAGAAGATAGGCGAGCCGCTCGCGCCCCGGCAGGTGCCCCTGGTCGGAGCCGTTGCTGCGCACGAGATAGGGCGCAAACGCCTCGATATCCTTGCGCGTGAACAGACCGGCCCAACGGCCATAGTTGATCGACCAGCAATCCGCCTCGCGCTCGCTTTCGGAGGTCGGGTGAAGCATGTGTCCGAGCACGTGGTGGGCGCACTCGTGCATGTAGAAGAACACCTGCATCTTACCGGGCAGCGACCGCATCCGGTCGGAATCGAGCGAGATGATCGGCATGCGCGCGATGATCGAGGCGCGGCCCACGTCGCCGAGGTCGGTCGTCATGAGCGTCCGCACGATCGCGCCGCGGTAGTCGTAGCACCGCATCGGGGTGTCGCCGATGATGGGCTCGACCTCGAGTCCGTCCGCAGCCGCCGGCGGGCCGGCCGAGAGCACCAGCAGGGCCATCGCGACGACGAGCGCCGAACCCCTCATGTCGATCCTTTCGGGCGCATGGCCCTCAAACTTCGAGATCCGGAGCGAAGCCAGATTGCAGACTCATGAGTTGCACACTCATGGCCGGATGAACTTTGACGCGCAGGGCGACGCGCGGGCAGCGTCAAACCGCCGGCCGATGCAAGAACCATCGATCTCCGCGACTTTTCCGGCCCTTGGCGTCTCTCGGCTCATCACTGTCCCGTTCCATCGTGGGGACGCACCTCGAGTGTGTCCGATCCCGCGCGCCAGGGGATAACCGTGCCGCCGCGCGAGAGGTTCCGCGCCGGCCGAACGGGCCGGAGGTCTCCCCGGACCTCGGAAGCGGTCCGGGCGGGTGTCGGCTTGGAAACCCCGCGCAGCGCTCGGGCTTTCAAGCCTGACCCACGGCTTCGACCGGATGACCGGCCTCGCGCCATGCCGTGAACCCGCCGCCCAGATGCGCAACCGACGGCAGCCCCATATCCTGCGCCGTCCTGGCCGCGAGCGCCGACCGCCAACCGCTCGCGCAGTAGAACACGAAACGGCGAGGCTCAGAGAAGATCGGCTTGTGATACGGGCTCTCGGGATCGATCCAGAATTCGAGCATCCCGCGGGGACAGTGGAACGCACCGGGGATCCGTCCGTCGCGCTCGAGCTCGCGCCGGTCGCGCAGATCCACGAGCTGGATCTCGCCGCGATCGAACAGCGCCCGCACCGTGCCCGCTTCGAGCGTGGTGATCCGGGCGTTGGCGTCGTCGAGCAGCTGCCGATAGCCGATTTTCATGGGGTCACCCCGGGGCGTATGCGAGCGTAGCGCCTAATGCGCCATCGCCTTGGCGATCTCCTCGGTCATCTTCTTGGCGTCGCCGAGCACCATCACCGTATTGTCGCGATAGAACACCGGGTTGTCGATACCGGCGTAACCCGACGCCAGCGAGCGCTTGTTGAAGAACACCGTCGCCGCCTTCCACACCTGCAGCACGGGCATGCCGTAGATGGGCGAGCTCTTGTCATCCTCGGCGGCGGGGTTCACGACGTCGTTGGCGCCGATGACGTAGACCGCATCCGCCTGCGAGAACTCCGAGTTGATGTCCTCGAGCTCGAACACCTCGTCGTAAGGCACGTTGGCTTCGGCGAGCAGCACGTTCATGTGGCCCGGCATGCGCCCGGCGACCGGGTGGATCGCATATTTCACTTCCACGCCCGCCTTCTTCATCGCATCCGCCATCTCGCGCAGCGCATGCTGCGCCTGGGCGACGGCCATGCCGTAGCCGGGGACGATGATGACCTTGGAGGCGTTCTTCAGGACGTAGGCCGCATCCTCCGCGGATCCGAGCTTCACCGGCTTCTGCTCGCCGCCGGCGCCGCCGGGACCCGCCGCCTCGCCACCGAAGCCGCCGGCGATCACCGACAGGAAGCTGCGGTTCATGCCCTTGCACATGATGTAGGAGAGGATCGCGCCCGAAGAGCCGACCAGCGCGCCGGTGATGATGAGCGCGATGTTGCCGAGCGTGAAGCCGATGCCCGCCGCCGCCCAGCCCGAGTAGGAGTTGAGCATCGAGACGACGACCGGCATGTCCGCGCCGCCGATGGGGATGATGATCAGGACGCCGAACACAAGCGCGATGAGCGTGATGGCCCAGAACAGCCCGGCGCTGCCGCCCGAGACGCAGAACTGGGAGATGAGCCATGCCAGGGCGAGGAACAGCGCCAGGTTGACGATATGGCGCAGCGGCAGGATGATCGGCTTGCCGGACATGCGCCCCGAGAGCTTGGCGAACGCGATGACGGAGCCCGTGAAGGTGATGGCGCCGATCGCGAGGCCCAGCCCCATCTCGACGAGGCTCGCGGGCGCGATGGCGCCCGGGTGCCCGATGCCGAACGCCTCCGGCGCATAGAGCGCCGCCGCCGCGACGAATACCGCCGCGAGACCGACGAGCGAGTGGAACGCAGCCACCAGCTCCGGCATCTGCGTCATGGGAATCTTGCGGGCGATCACCGCCCCGATCGCGGCACCCGCGCCGAGGCCGGCGATGATCAGCGCCCACGTCACAAAGCTCCCGGGGCTGGACACCGCAAGCGTCGTCACGATGGCGATCGCCATGCCGACCATGCCGTAGGCGTTGCCCTTGCGGCTCGACTCGGGATGCGAGAGCCCGCGCAGCGCGAGGATGAACAGCACACCCGCGACGAGGTAGAGGGAGGCGGCGATATTGGCGGTCATCGGCGTTCCCTCTACTTCCCGGCCTTGTCTTTTTTCTTGTACATGGCGAGCATGCGGCTCGTGACGAGGAAGCCGCCGAAGATGTTGATCGACGCCATGACGAGCGCGAGGAACCCGAAGATGCGCGCCAGCGTCGTCCCCTCGGCCACCAGCTCGACCCCGACCGCCAGCAACGCGCCGACGACGATCACGGAGCTGATCGCATTGGTGACGCTCATGAGCGGCGTATGCAGCGCGGGCGTGACGCTCCACACCACGTAGTAGCCGACGAAAATCGCCATCACGAACACCATGAGGCGGTAGATCGAGGGGTCGACCGCGCCCCCGACCCCCTCTGCTGCCGCAAAAGCCGCGGACGGCAACAGCGTCAGCGCAGCCGCACTTGCAAAGACCCCGAGCCCCCGCGTCACCTCTCCCCGGCGGGGAGAGATCGGCGCGGGACGCGCCGGGAGAGGGGTCGTGCTGGCGCAGTGCTCACGACGTCTCCTCGCGGGAGAGGTGAAGATGCTGCGCGATCCGTCAGCCGGCATGGCTCTCTCCTCAGGCGGATACGAGATTGGGATGCACGATCTTCCCATCCTTGGCCACCAGCGTGCCCTTGATGATCTCGTCGTCCCAGTCGACCTTGAAGGACTTGTCCTTCTTGTCGAAGAAAAGCTCGAGGAACGCGTAGAGGTTCTTCGCGTAAAGGCTCGAGGCGTTGACCGGCAGCGTGCCCGCGAGGTTGATCGGCGCGACGATCTTGACGCCCGAAACCTCCACCGTCTCGCCCGGCACCGCTCCTTCGACGTTCCCGCCACGCTCCGCGGCAAGGTCGACGATCACCGATCCGGGCTTCATGGCCGCGAGCATGGCGGCGGTGACGAGCTTCGGTGCGGGACGTCCGGGGATGAGCGCCGTGGTGACGACGATGTCCTGGATCTTGATGTGGTTGGCCACCAGCTCGGCCTGCTTGGCCTGATACTCGGGCGACATCGGCTTGGCATAGCCGGCCGCCGTCTGCGCCTGCTTGAACTCCTCGTCCTCGACGGCGACGAACTTGGCGCCGAGCGACTGCACCTGCTCCTTGGTGGCGGGGCGCACGTCGGTCGCCGACACGACGGCGCCCAGGCGGCGCGCGGTGGCGATCGCCTGCAGGCCCGCGACCCCGACGCCCATGATGAAGGCTTTCGCGGCGGGAACCGTTCCGGCAGCCGTCATCATCATCGGCAGCGCCTGGCCGAACAGCGAGGCGGCGTCGACGACGGCCTTGTAGCCGGCGAGGTTCGCCTGGCTCGAGAGCACGTCCATCGACTGCGCGCGGCTGATGCGCGGCATGAACTCCATGGAGAAGAGGCTGGCACCGGTTCCGGCCAACGCCTCCATGGCGGCTTTGTCGTAGGGGTCGAGGATCGCCGCGACGATCGCGCCGGGCTTCAAGGCGGCGATCTCCTCGGCCGACGGCCGGCGCACCTTGAGGAGAATGTCGGCGCCCGCCAGCGTATCGCCGGCGGTGGCGGCGATGTCCGCACCTGCCGCCCGAAGCGCGTCGTCCGCGAAGCGCGCGCGCGCGCCAGCCCCGGACTGGACGCGCACCTTGGCCCCCAGCGCCGTGAACTTCTTCACCGTCTCGGGCGAGACGGCGACCCGCGGCTCATCCGGTCCCTCGGCTGTTACAGCAATCGTAACCATCGAACCATCCGTTGACACGCTCGCAAATGGCCGGCCGGGTTGTCCCGGCGGCACCGTCCCGCATGAGGACGGCCGGCTCTCCAAACACGGCGGCTGGCGCCAGAGTTACGGTTGTCAGCGCCGTCCGACGTCCGGATACGCAGATCTGAAAGGGAGACTAGACGAGGAAATACGCCATGCCGGCCAGAAGAACGACCATGCAGATGATGCCGGTCCGGGTCCAGGCGATGAAATTCGCATACGTGCGGGTGTGCTCGGCGTAGTCCATGGTCGGATGACCGCCCGAAGTATCGACCCCCATAAGGCCCTCCCGTTTTGCGCTTCGCTGTCCATGCTTGGTAACCCAAGCCTGACGGCGCTTCAAGTCCGCCGGATACGGACCTTTAGTCCATGGGCGTGCGGAGCCTAAATCTGGGCTCAATCCGGTGTCAGTACGCCTACGACCCTGGAGCACAGGCCAGCGGCGCGTCTCCGGCGCCGAGGATGCGAGGAGCGATCCATGCCCCAATCCGCGTTCCGGCCTGGCGAGAGCCGGCTTCTCACCGTCCTGGCCGCCGGCTGCTTCGCGCTCGCCGCTGCGCTTCCCGCCCGCGCGCTCGAAGAGCCGCCGGGCGAGATGCCCGCGCTCAAGGCCTGCGAGAAGCGTCTCTGCGCCATGGTGCTCGGCAAGGAGCCGGTCGGCAGCGACCTCGCCTGCGACGTGCAGAAAACCTGGGCCAAGTCCTCGCTCGAGGGCGGCAAGAGCAAGGGCGTCTCCTGGAGCTTCGGCGACGCGCGCTGCTCGGTCGATCTCCGTCTCGAGCGCAAGGACATCGTCGCGGCGCTGACTAAGCCCAAGCATACCGTGCGCGTTCCGGCCCACGAGGTGAACTGCATCCTGGAGCGCGACGGCGAGATCAAGCCCATCAAGGCGCGGCTCGCGCCGAAGCTGACCTTCAAGGACGGCAAAGCCGACAAGGTCTGGATCAACCTCGAGAGCATCGAGGGGCCCGACGACGTGAAGTCGACGATCTGGACCGCAGCCCAGCTCGAGGACAAGCTCGGCATCTTTCACCGCCCGATGATCAAGTCGATCAATAAATTCCTCACCCGCCAGTGCGCCAAGCACTACGGCCCGGACAGCGAGGAAGCGAAGAAGACGGAGGACGGCAGGACGACCAAAGTCGCGGCCGACAAGGGCGCGAAGCCCGCCGCACCCGCCAAGACCGCCGACAAGACCGCCGACAAGGCCGCCGCAACCGGCCCCTAAATCCGTCGCGGGCCGCGGGAGCGCAAACGGGCCTCACTCCGGCAGCGCGAAGAACGCGCCGTCGCTCCAGACGCCGAAGCCGCCCTCCGGACCGTTGCCCGCCCGCTCGATGAGATCGTAGACGAGCGCCCGCGCCACCAGCGCCTCGAGCCGCCCGCGCACCAGCACGTAGGGCTTGAGGCCGCCGCCGGGGTCGTCCGTAACGAAGCGCAGCGGGTGGTCGGGGCCGCACCGCACGATATCGTCGACATTGGTGCGGAACAGGAGGGTTTGGCCGCGCCCGCAGCCGAGACCCTCCATCTCGACGGCCAGGAACGGCGCGTCGGCGACCGCCACATCGACCTTCTCCACCGGCGTCACGAGATAGAAACGCCCGTCCCCATCCCGCCTCAGGACGCGTGCAAACAGCTTGACGAGGGCCGGACGCAGGATCGGGCTGCCCTGGGAATGCCAGCGCCCGTCCTGCGAGATGGAAAGTCCGATGTCGCCGCAATAGGGCGGATCCCACAGATCGACCGGCGCGGCTCCCTGCCCTTCGGCGGCCTTGAGAAGGTCTTGAAGTCTCTCCATCCTGGGAACTTGCATCCTGAATCGGAGGTTCAGTCTAGCGCCACGCGCCGAGGCCCGGCCGCGGGTGCCCTGCCCTCCGCGTCTCCGGCCCGCCGGGCGACGGCCTCGCGAAGGCCGAAAAGACAGGACAGCGGGGCGGCTTACCGAGGTTTAACTTGACCGGAGCCCCGTCCAGCCGGTCACAATCATAACCTCCAGGGGTATCTATGGGCGGGCGGCCAGCCGTGCGCCCTCTTTTGCCTCGCGCGAGGCCACGAAAACGGGAGACCCGTCCAGTCCATGAGCAGCGTGATCCAGACCGACGACACCATCGTCCCCCGGCTCGAGGCGGCGGCCGAGCGCATGACGCGCGCACACAAGGCGGCCGCGTCCGTCATCTTCGGCCAGGATGTCGTTATCGAGCGGACGCTGATCACCATCCTTTCAGGCGGCCACGCGCTCCTGATCGGCGTGCCGGGCCTCGCCAAGACGCTGCTCGTCGAGACGCTGGGCCGCGTGCTCGGCCTCGAGGCCAAGCGCATCCAGTTCACGCCCGACCTCATGCCCTCCGACATCATCGGCTCGGAGGTGCTCGAGGAGGCGCCGGGGGAGCGTCGCTCCTTCCGCTTCATCAAGGGCCCGATCTTTACGCAGCTCCTGATGGCGGACGAGATCAACCGCGCCTCGCCCAAGACGCAGTCGGCACTTCTGCAGGCCATGCAGGAGCACCACGTGACCGTCGCCGGCACGCGCCACGACGTGCCCCAGCCGTTCCACGTGCTCGCGACCCAGAACCCGCTCGAGCAGGAAGGCACCTACCCGCTTCCCGAGGCGCAGCTCGACCGCTTCCTGCTCGAGATCGACGTCACCTATCCCGACCTCGCCGCCGAGCGGCGCATGCTCTATGCCACCACCGGCACCGACGAGCGGGTGGTCGAAAGCGTGCTGACGGCGGCGGAGCTGGCGTCGATCCAACGCCTCGTGCGCCAGATTCCCGTGCCGGACAAAGTTGTAGAAGCGATCTTGCGGCTCGTGCGCTCCGCCCGCCCCGGCACCGGCGCGAGCGAGGAGACCGACCGCTTCGTCGCCTGGGGCCCCGGCCCCCGCGCGAGCCAGGCCCTGACGCTGGCCGTACGCGCCAAGGCGCTCGTCGACGGCCGCCTCGCGCCCTCGATCGACGACGTGATCGAGCTCGCCGAGCCTGTCCTCAAGCACCGCATGGCGCTCTCCTTCGCCGCCCGCGCCGAGGGCATGGAGCTCGGACCGCTGATCGCCCGCCTCGCACACGCGGCGGAGTGACGGGCATGGCGGCACCCCGCGGCCACGTCCCGGGACAATCCGGCCACGGCGGCGACGGACACGTCTTCCGGCTCGAGCGCGATGCCCATGCGCTCGCCGAGAAGCTTCCCGACCTGCTCCTCGAGGCCGACCGCATCGCGCAGACGGTGGCGCACGGCATCCATGGCCGCCGCCGCGCCGGCCCTGGCGAGACGTTCTGGCAGTTCCGCACCTACGAATCGATGGATTCCGCCCAGCTCATCGATTGGCGCCGCTCGGCGAGCTCCGACCACCTCTACGTGCGCGAGCGCGAGTGGGAGGCGGCCCATACCCTCTGGCTGTGGCCGGATCTCTCACCGTCGATGCGGTTCCGCAGCCACCTCGCCAACGTCACCAAGCATGACCGCGCCCTGGTGCTGACGCTTGCCGCCGCCGAGCTTCTGGTCCGCGGCGGCGAGCGCGTCGGGCTTCTCGGGCTGACGCTACCGACGACGAGCCGGCGCGCCTCGACACGGCTCGCGGAAGCCATCGCCACCCACGCGGCCGCACCACAGCTCGCCTCCGGCAAGCCGTCGCCGGCCCGCATCAGCCGCTTCTCGGGCGTGATCCTGTTCAGCGATTTCCTCGATCCCATCGACGAGGTGCGCACGAGCCTCGAGACGCTGGCCGCGGGTGGCGCCTCCGGGCACCTCGTCCAGGTCCTCGACCCGGCCGAGGAGACGCTCCCCTACGAGGGGCGCACCGAGTTCCTGGCCTCGGAAGGCGGAGAGAGCTGGATCGCCGACCGCGCCGAAAGCCTGCGCGCCCGCTACCAGGCCCGCCTCGCCGCCCACCGCGACGCGCTGCAGGACATCGCCGTCCGGCTCGGCTGGTCGTTTCTCGTCCACCACACCGACCGCCCGCCGACCGAGCCGCTGCTGACCCTCGTCATGCGCCTCGAGGGCCGCGTGCACGGCTACCGCTGGCAGGGCGCCCCCGAAGCGGGCGGCGAGACGGGAGGCGCCCCATGAGCATCGGCGCCCTGGCCTTCCTCAATCCGTGGCTGCTCGCGGGGCTCGCCACCTTGCCGCTCATCTATTGGCTTCTGAAAACGGTCCCGCCGCGCCCGAAGCAGGTGGAGTTCCCGGCCACCCGCATCCTGGTCGGCCTCGAGAACCAGGAGAAGACACCGGCCAAGACGCCGTGGTGGCTGCTCCTCGTGCGCCTGCTCGCAGCCGCGCTCGTGATTTTCGCCCTCTCCGAGCCGGTGCTGAACCCGGCGCAGAACCGCGTCATGACCGGCACCGGCCCGGTCGTCGTCGTGATCGACAACGGCTGGCCGGCAGCGGCCGGCTGGACGCGGCGCACCGCGCTTGCCGAGGAGATCCTCGCCGAGGCGCAGCGTCAGAACCGCGCCGCCATCATCGCCGAGACGGCGCCGGCGGCCAGATCGCGGACCCTGAGCCTCACAACGCCGGGCGAGGCGAGAGCCGCGCTCGCGGCCCTCGCGCCCCAGCCCTTCGCGCCCGACCGCAAGGGCACGCTTGCAGCCCTCGAAGCCACGCTGTCGACGGCGAACATCCCCGCGTCCAACATCTTCTGGCTTGCCGACGGCATCGACCATGACGGCGCGGCCGCCGCCTTCGCGCACGGGCTCGAGCAGGCCGCCGGTCAAGGCGCCTTCGCCATGGTCGAGGACGCAGGCGGCGAGGAGCCGCTGGGCCTCACCGCGGGCGTCGGCGCGGACGGCAAGCTCGCCGCCACCGTGCTGCGCACCGGCGGCCCGGCCCGCAGCGGGCGCATCGATGCCTTCTCGGCCCGCGGCCAGCGGCTCGGCGAAGCCCCCTTCACGCTCGCGAGCGGGGCGAGAGAGGCCGAGATCACCTTCGATCTGCCGCTCGAGCTTCGCAACCAGGTGACCCGTCTCGCGCTCGCCACCGAGCGCTCGGCCGGCGCCGTGAGCCTGCTCGACGGGCGCTCGCAATGGCAGCGCGTCGGCATGATCTCGGGCGAGAGCCAGGAGCAGTCGCAGCCCCTCCTCGCCCCGCTCTACTACCTCGAGAAGGCCGTGCAGCCCTACGCGGAGATCATCCGGCCGAAGGACCACAATCTCGCGCGCGCCATCGCCACCGTGCTCGACCAGAAGGCGAGCGTGCTCATGCTGGCCGACATCGGCACGCTCTCC
>WBZR01003665.1_pt1 | contig 13477 bp, 8 predicted proteins | sample 5204231 | NCBI WGS metagenome assembly WBZR01 (sample SAMN12412403, study PRJNA552823) | activated sludge metagenome | isolation source: activated sludge from anammox sidestream of wastewater treatment plant... | place: USA: Virginia | collected 2017-08 | reverse complement strand
CTTCTTCATGTCTCGTGTTCCTCTCTGTCTCGCTCGTGCCGAGGGACCGGCCCATCGCTGCTTCCAACGCCTTCGACCCGGCCGCGGCCCCTCGGGGCCCCGCGGATCGCCTCCAGTCTACCCCCCCCAGCCCCCGTCTGTCATCATCCCACCGGCGACCTTCTCGCCCCAAGCACTACGACTTTGGTCGTACCCGCCCCGCCCACGCCTCTGTTGGGCCATCTCCAAGCCCTACATCCCGCCCCCGGTGTCGGCGCCCCCGCTGCCCGCATCGTCCGCCGGCGCGGCGGTGGCGTCGCCGGGCGTGGCCGCCGCCCCGTCGTCGGCGCCGCCGCCGCGGTTGGCGGCCATGTCGGCCTCACGCTCCGAGCCGATGCACGTGTCGGCGTCCTTCGGCCGGTTCTCCAGGAACTGCTTCTGCGAGTTGGCCTGGTACCACACGTACTCGTTCTCGTCGACGCGGTCCACCACCTCGGAGAAGTCCTGGTAGGCGAGGTTGAAGCACCCACGGCTGTAGCGCAGCATGCCGCGGTTGAAGTATGCCTGGGCGTCGTGGCTGAGCTCGATCGCCTTGGTGTAGTCCGGGATCGCGCGGTCGATGTCGCCCTGGCTCTCGTAGGCGAGCGCGCGGTTGCCGTAGGCCTGGGCGAGGGCGTCGTTGAGCTCGATCGCCTTGTCGAAGTCCGCGATGGCCCTGTCGAACTCCTCGCGGTCGTTGTAAGCCCGCCCGCGGTTGGCGTACGCATCGGCATAGTCCGACCGGGCCTCGATGGCCGCGTCGAAGTCCGCGATGGCCTCCTCCAGCTTGCGCAGGCCGAGGTAGGCCACCCCGCGGTTGTTCAGCACCTCGGCGCGATCCGGCGCGTCCGCGGCGAACAGCTCGAGCGCCCGGGTGTAGTCGGCGATCGCCGCGTCGAAGTTGTAGAGCGCCTCGTTGGCGATGCCGCGGTTGGCGTAGGCTTCTGCTGCATGGTCGTCTTCGGCGATGGCCTCGCCGAAGGCCACCCGTGCCGCCTGGTAGTCGCCGGCCGCCAGGGCCTGCTCGCCGCGCTGGTGGGGATCCGTGAACCGGTCGCATCCGACGGCCGAGCAGCCGAGGGCAAGCGATCCGAGCACGCCGGCGAGGCGACGGGCAGCAGCCCGGCGGGCGGACGAAGGACGGGCGATCGGCATGACGTGGCTCTCCTGGAGATGACGGGCGGCGCGGGTCGCCGGCGGCAGCACACTTCATGCCGCCGCCACGAGTATGCCCGACGGGCTTGGGCGGTGCAATCCCCGAAAGTCGTAGCGCAGGCCTCTGGGAGCGCGGCGACGACCCTGGCGCCCCCGCAGAGAGGGTCCGATGGTCGTAGCGCCGACGAATCGCCACCGCGGACGCGCGGCCCGCGCGCGGCGGCGTCAAGGCGGTGCCCGGCGGCACACGAAGACCAGCATGCTCGCCATGTCGACCGGCAGCCAGCTCCCGAGCGGGATGAGCCATCGGCTCGGATGGCGCAGCATGTCCACCCATTCCGCGGGGCCCGCCGGCAGGTCGTCGAGCTTCTCCCAGCCCAGCACCCGGTCGACGGCCAGACCGCCGTCGGTCAGCAGGCGCGCCCACTGCAGCCGCGTGCCGTAGCGCTGGAGCGGCTGGCCGTCGTCGTGGACGTCGCCGTGCCGCCAGGCGTGGAGGACGTTCCACCGCAGCCCGAAGGTGTTGGGCACGAGGATGCACGCCCGGCCATCCGGTGTCAGGACGCGCGCCATCTCCACGACACCGCGCAGTGGATCGTCGTAGTGCTCGAGGCTGCCGATGTTGGTCACGATGTCGAAGCTCGCGTCGGCAAACGGCAGCGACTCGCCGTCCGCCACCGCCAGCGCGCCGCCGGGCAGGCCCGTGCGGCCCAGCCGCAACGCCACCGGCGAGAGGTCGACGCCATGGACGCTCACGCCCATGGCGGCGGCGGCGTGCAGCAGCCCGGCCTCGCCGCACGCCACGTCCAGCAGCCGCGCGCCGGGCCGCGCGCCGGCCACCTCCAGCAGCCGGCGAAAGTGCCGCACGAGGTTCCCGATGTCGTGTCCGGCATACAGGACATCGTAGCGCGCGCGGGCGCCCGATCGGTCTGCAACGTGCCGGATCTCGACCATCCCGAGCGTGTGGGAGACGCGACCGGCGGCGTCCGCGGCGCCTGCGCCACCCGCGCCCTCGGTGCGCGTCCCGCCGGTGTTCGGTCCTGTGATGCGGGCTCCGACATCGAGCGTGTCTGTCATCGGCGTTCCTCCCGAGCGGCCGGGGGAGGCCCGCCCGCCGCGGCCATGCTCATCGGTCGTCGCCTCGGCCGGGCGACGCAGGGCCGTTCGGCGTCGTCGACCCCGCCGCGCCGGCCCCGGCCGCCCGCACCCACGCGGCGGCCAGCCCCGCCCACGTGAGCTGCACGGCCAGCAGCCACAGCCGCCAGATCACGGTCACCCCGAACGCCACCACCGCCGCCTCCCCGGTGTCGCCGAGCGCGGTGCGGTACAACGGGGTCAGCAGCACCACCATGCCCCCGTCCTTGAGCAGCGCGGTGGCCGGCAGCCAGGCCAGGAGGCACGCCAGCGCCACCGTCAGGCCCGCCACGCTCATCGCGTCGGCCAGCCCGGCCACCGGGCCGACGGCACGCATCACGAGGTAGAGGGCCACGCCCGACAGCGACAGGACCACCGCCTCACGCGCCAGCCATGCGGCCACGTCGCGGCCCGCGAGCCGGGGCGTCGGCATGTCTTGGCCCAGCCAACGCGCCATCCGTCCAACCAGGCGGCCGAGCGCGGCCGGGTGCAGCAGCACGAGCGCCAGCCCGGCCAACGGCACGAGCAGCGGCGACCACGCCGGCGGCAGGCCGTGCGCCAGCGGCGCCCATGCGCCGTAGAGCGCCAGGCCCGCCAGCCCGAGCACCACGAGCTCGACCACGAGCGCCATGCTCACCGCCAGCCCCGGCACCCCTTCCTGGCGGTACAGCGCCACCCGGCTGAGCGGCGCCCACACGCTGCCTGGCAGCACCTGGGCGAGGCTGGACAGCGCGTAGGCCCGGCCGTGGCGCGCCAGCGGCAGCGCGCTGCCCGCCGGCCGCAGCATGCCCCGCCACGTGTCGACGACGAGCAGCCAGCCGGCGGTCTGGACGAGCCATGCCGCTGCGAGCAGGCGGGCGTCGAAGTGGAAGGCACGGAGCGCGTGGAGCGGCAGGGCACGCCAGTCGGCTGCCACGCGGTGGGCCACGACGGCGACCACGGCCACGCCGAAGACGGTCGCGGCCGCGCTTCCCCAGCGCCGCCGCTCGCTCGGCGTCGATGCCGGTGCGGCCGGTCCGGTCACGCTCACCCCTCGAGCACTTTGGGGACGCCGTGCGGCGGTTGGGGGTAGAGGTGGCGGTGGGCGTACAGCCACTCGGGATACGCCGCCACGGCCTGTCCGTGCGGATGGGCCGCGCACAGGATGTACTCGCGCTTGGCCGCGAGCCAGCCGACCGGCAGGCTCGACACGGCGTTGAGCACGGCGTTGCCGATGCCCTTGAACCAGTGGTCCCGGAAGGTCGGCCACACGTTGGCGGTTTGGAGCTCGGCCACGTGGTAGTGGCAGGCCTCGAAGAGCCGCGCGACCTCGAACGGCGCGAACTCGCGGGCGTGCCGGCCGTACACGCCGTACCCCGAGTAGGGGTACTCGGTCGGGCGGTTGAGCAGCATGTTGACGGTGCGCTTGATGTTGATGAAGTTCGGCACCGTCAGGAAGAACAGCCCCCCCGGCCGCAGCACGCGATGGCTCTCGGCGAGCATGTGGCTGGGCGAGTAGGCCAGGTGCTCGAGCACCTCCATGCACAGGACGACGTCGAACGCACCGTCGTCGAACGGGAACGGGTCCTTCTCGATGTTGAACACCCGCACGTCGATGGTCAGATCGCCACCCGGCACGGTCAGCACCACGTCGCCGCCCTCGACCGTCCCGGCTTCGCCCGGCCAGGCCGCCGCCTGGACGTTGGCCGCGGTGAGATCGACGTCGAACGCCCGGCACATCAGGGCGCTGAAGAAGTATGGCGCACCGCCGAGCTCGAGCACCCGGAGCCGGCGGCCGGCCGGCAGGTGCCGCGCCAGCATCCGCAGCGACAGCTCGGCCGAGCGCGCGTGGAGCCATACGTACGCCTCGATCTCCTTGGTCGCGTCGAGCAAGGCCCGCCCGTCGATCGGGTCCTCGACGATCCGCACCTCCCGCAGATACGCCAGGATGTCGGCGCGCGCCAGCGGCGCGCCGGGGCGGACCGCGGTGGTGGTCGCGGAGGCGCCGGCCTTGCCCGGCGGTCCCGACGCCGCCGTATCAGGGAGCCCCGGTTCCTGGGGCGCCACCTCCGGCCCGGAGTGTGCCGGAGGAGCCGGCATCAAGGATGTCTCGGTCTTCGCTGCGGTCGTCACGGCGGCGTTTCCTTCGTTGCGTGACCGGGCGGTGCGCCGGGCGTCGGCCAGGCCGTCGCGCAGGCCGTCGAGGTAGGCGCGCGCCGACACGGCCCGGCCGGCGGAGACCAGCGCGGCCACGGTCCGCACCAGGCTCCCCAACCGGTAGGCGGCGATAAACGCCCGCCACGCGGCGCCCCGGGTGTGCTTGAGGTAGTACGCGACGCTGCTGCGGGCCATGAGGTACATCTGGCGCGGGCTCCCGGTGCCTGTCGAGCGCGCCACCCGGTGGCTGATGCGCGCCTCCGGCACGTGCAGGATGCGCCATCCGGCGGCCTTGGCGCGCAGGCAGAAGTCGTGGTCTTCGTAGTACACGCCGAAGCGCTCGTCGAACGGCCCGACGGATGGCCACACCTCGCGCCGGACGAGCAGGCAGCACCCGGTCGCCCAATCGACGTCGTAGGGCGCGTCGGTCGGCGGATGGGCGGTGGTGTCGAAGGCGGCCAGCGTCCACCGGCGCCGCCAGCCGGCCGACGGCCACACGCTGTCGGGGTCGTCGTGGTAGTACACCGTCGGGGCCACGAGCCCGACGCGGGGGTCGCCGGTCGCCGCGAGCAGGCACGCCACCAGGCCGGGCGCCGCCACGGTGTCGTTGTTGACCAGGAGCGTCCAGTCGGCATCGCCGGCGAGCGCCCGCCGCACGCCGGCGTTGACGCCGGCGGCATAGCCGACGTTCCGCGGCAGCTCGAGGACGTCGACGCCCGGGAAGACGGATCGGATGGCGGCCACGGATCCGTCGGTGGAGCCGTTGTCGACGACGAGCACGCGTTGCGCCGCACCGGGCGGGAGCGTCTGGGCCGCCAGCGACTTGAGGCACGCCAGCGTGTCGTCGCGCCGGTTCCAGTTGAGGACGATGGTGGCGACGATCACGCCGGCGCTCCCGCCGCCCGGCCGACACGTGGCCGGGTCATCCGAAGCCCTGCCGCGACGCGAACAGGCGGAACAGCCCGACCTGCTCGACGAGCGACCGGCCGCGGTAGCAGTTGAGGAGACACGGCGCCTTGCAGCCCTTCATCTTGTCGCGGATCTGCTGGGCGTGCGCCGACTCCCAGATCTCGCGCGGGTGCTGACGGCGCAGGTTGCCGGCACGGTCGTCGACCGTCCAGCAGAACATGACGTCGCCGCGCGGGTCGATGTTGAACGCGTTGTAGCGCACCATGCACTCGTCCGGGCGGGGGTGGCTGGCGGGGTCCCGGAAGTAGTGCTGCATCGCCACGAGGTGCTCGTCGGGGTTCCACACCGGCCGCCCGGCGCGCTTCATCGCCCGGAGACGCTCGATCTCGGCGTGGAGCGCGTCGGGGTCGCGCGGCCAGTGCGGGTTGCGCTCGAACCACTGCGGGTCCATGCTCTCGTCGGTGGCAAAGGTGGGGTAGAGCGGCTGGTAGAGCACGCGGTCGACGCCCAGGGTGTCGAGCGCCCACGTGCCGGTGGCGACGAGGTCGTGGCACGTCTCTTCCATGATGACCGTCGCGACACCCAGGACGATGCCGCGGTCGTTGCCGCGCAGGAAGTCGATGGCCTCGACGCAGCGGTCGAAGAGCGGCACGCCGCGGATGCGGTCGTGGACCTCGCGCGTGTGGTGGTCGAGGGACACGCTGAGGAAGTCCGGCCCGACCTCGAGGATGCGCTCGCATGCCTTGCGGGTCAGGAACATGCCGTTGGACGACACCTTGGTCTTGATGCCGATCTGGCGGCAGTGGGCCAGGAACTCGAAGAAGCCGCGCTTCTGGAACGGCTCGCCGCCGCTGATGACCAGGAAGAACGGCCCCAGCCAGCCGCGCAGGTCGTCGAGCACGCGCTTCCATTCGTCGATCGACAGCTCGTCGTTCTCCTGGAGCTTCCACATCTCGCACATCGTGCAGCGCGCGGCGCACACGTCGGTGATGAGCAGCGACACCTGGCTGGGCTTGTTCAGCCGCCGATCCAGGGCATAGCTGGCCTGTTGGGCCACGTGGTTGGTGCCGTGGTACACGGCGAACTGGATGTCCTTTAGCAAGGTGGTCATGCGGGATCCGCCTCTCGTGCCCGGTGCCCCGGATGGCGCGCGCCGGTCCGTCCGCGCGCCGGCGCCGGTTGGGTTCGTCTTGTCGTCAGACGAGTCCGTGCGCGGGCCGATTGCAGCGCCGGCCGGCGCGCTTGGACGCCGCGCCGGGCGCGGGATCGGCCCGCCGGTGCAATGATAGGCGAGGCGCGGGCCGGAGGCCGGATTCGGGGTGCGGGGACGTGGTGTTGACGGACACGGACTCACGGAGCCCGCGGCGCGCTTGCCCGGGCCGTGCGCGAAGCCGACCTCGCCGGCCGCGCCGCCCCCCAGCACCACGCGATCTTCGTGGCGTAGACCGCCGGCAGCGTCAGGGGGTGGCGGGCGCCGGGGCGGCCCGGGGCGTACAGGCGCGCCGTGGCCACCGCCGCGATGGCCGGCGAGAGCAGCCGCAGCAGCCACGGGTGGTAGACCCACGCCCGGCCGCCGAACACCTCCGGGTGCCGCTGGCGGACGCCCGTCATCCACCGGCCGCTCTCGTACCAGTGGTCCCACATGGCGCGCGCGGTCGCCCGCACGGGGCGGTGCCACAGCCGGGCGGCCGGGTCGAAGTACGGCCGGTGGCCGGCGCGGGCCAGCCGGATGGTCCAGTCGACGTCCTCGCCGCGCGGCAGATCCGGGTCGATGGGCCCGGCGGCGTCCCACGCGGCGCGCCGGACGCTCAGGTTGAGCGTCGGCAGGAAGTCGCGCGGGCCGGCCGGCTGGGCGGCATCGCACGCGTGGAACATCGAGAGGTTGTCGGACAGCATCCAGTAGTTGTCGGCGTCGTAGAGCACCGCGCCCCCGACGACGGTCTGGCCGGCCGCCTGGCGTCGCAGGTGCGCGGCGAGCCAACCCGGCTCGGGAACGCAGTCGGCGTCGACGAACACGAAGACCTCGGCCTCGGGCGGGGCGTGGGCGACGCCGAGGTTGCGCGCGGCGCCCGGCGGCCGCGGCCCGTCGGTCTCGACGCGCCGGACGCGGCCGTCGCCGCGCAGCCGCCCGGGCCGGTCGAGCCCGACGACCACGATCGCCAGCGGCGTGGCGCCGACCTGCGCGCACACGGCGTCGACGGCGCGGTCGACGACGGGCGAGTCGAGGTTGGGGATGATGACGGCGGCGGGGGGGAGGGTGGGCATGGGGCGTCTCTACGGGGCGCCGCGCGACGCCGACGGCGCCAGCACCGACGGAAACGGCACGCCCCGCGCGTCGACGTCCCCCACCCCCATCCGCTCCCGGCAGAACGCCACCATGTCCGCCGCCACCGGCGCCGTGAACGACCGCGCCACGGCGGAGGCGGCGTCCGTCTCGGGCATGTCGAACGTCAGCGCTGCGGCGTGCAAGAGGTGCCGGTGGTGGGGCAGCGCGGCCTGCAGCTGCGCCGACCAGCCGTCGCGGATGAAGTCGAGGTAAAGCCGCGGGTCGGGGCCGTAGATCTTGTCGCCCGCCACCGGGTGCCCCAGCCATGCCGCATGGGCGCGGATCTGGTGCATCCGCCCGGTCAACGGGACGACGCGCGCCAGGGTGTAGCCGCCACCCGTCGCCAGCGGCGTGAAGTGGGTGCGGGCCGCCTTGGCGTCCGGAGCCGCCGGGTCGACCGCCATCCGGATGCCGACCGGCCCGTCGCGGTCGCGCGCCAGGGGCTGGTCGACCGTGACCTCGCCGCCGAGCGTGCCTTCCAGCACGGCCAGGTAGACCTTGGCGACCTGGCGGCGCTGGAACGCCATCTGGTACGCGCGCGCCGCCGCCGCGTGCCGCGCGATGATCACGATGCCGCTCGTCTCGCGGTCCAGCCGGCTGACGAGGTGCAGGGTCTCGCGCCCGGTGGCCAGCCGCACGGCGCCGACGAGGCTGGAGCACGGCCCGCGCTTCGACGGGTGGCAGACCACGCCGCCGGGCTTGTCGAACACCACGACGTCGGCGTCGGCGTGGACCGTCCACGCCGCGAGGTCGGCCGGGTCGATCGACTCCGGGACGGGGCCGAACCGGGCGACGCCCGCGCCTGGCGCGGTCACACCTCCGCCAGGCCGCGCGCGAGGTCCGCCACGATGTCGTCGGCCGCCTCGATGCCGCACGACAGCCGGACCAGACCCTCGCCGATGCCGAGCGCCATCCGCTCGGCGGCCAGGAGGTCGCGGTGCGACGTCGTGGCCGGGTGCGACAGCATCGTGCCGACGTCGGCGAGGCTCGCGGCGAAGGGGATCGTCGCCAGGCCGCCGAGGAAGCGTTCGAACGCGGCGCGGCCGTCGGCCTCGCCCGCGGCCAGCTCGAAGGTCACCATCCCGCCGAAGCCGCGCTCGAGGATGCGGCGGGCGGCGGCGTGCGTCGGGTGGCCCGGCAGCCCGGGGTAGTGCACGGCGCGCACCTTGGGGTGGTCGGCCAGGAAGGCCGCCACGCGCGCGGCGTTGTCGGCGTGGCGGGCCATGCGCAGGTGCAGGGTGCGCAGCCCGCGCAGCGCGAGCCACGCCTCGAACGGCGCGCCGTTGGCGCCGAGCACGCGCGCCGCGCGCCGGATGGGCTCGACGAGCGCCGCCGCGCCCGCCGCCACGCCCGCGACGAGGTCGCCGTGGCCGCCGAGGTACTTGGTGGCGCTGTGGACGACCACGTCGGCGCCCAGGGCGAGCGGCCGGCAGTGGAACGGCGTGGCGAACGTGTTGTCGACGACCAGCCGGGCGCCGACGGCGTGGGCGGCCTCGGCCAGGCGCGGGACGTCGGCGACGACCAGGAGGGGGTTCGAGATCGGCTCGGTGAAGACGATCCGGGTGCCCGGCGGCACGCCCTCTGCGACGATGGCCTCGGCCGTGAGGTGGTGCACGGCCACCCCGAGCGGGGCGAGGTAGGCGTCGAGGAGCTGCCGGGTGTTGCCGTAGAGGGCCGAGGTCGTCACCACGCCGTCGCCGGCCTTCAGCCGGCTGAGGAGCGTCGCCGTGATGGCCCCCATGCCGGAGGCCGTCGCCACCGCCGTCTCGGCGTCCTCGAGCGCGGCGACGGCGGCCTCGAAGGCGGCCACGGTGGGATTGGCGTGGCGCGAGTAGACGTACGCCCCGGGCTCGCCGTTCATCGCGCGGTGGAGCACCGCCAGGTCGGGCGTCTCGAACACCGACGACTGGAAGATCGGCGGCGAGATCGGCGGGGTCGCCATGTCCAGACCGGGGATGTCGGCGCCGGCGTGGACGCACAGGGCGTCGAAGCGGGATGCGTCGCTCATGGCGCCGGAAGCATAGGCGGGGCGGCGGGCGGGGTCAATCGGGTCGGGCGCGCCTGCCACGCCAAGGCCGCCGTCATCGAGGTCGCGCGGTGCCGCACGCGACCCGGAAGCCGGTCATGCTGATCTGGAACTCGGGTTCGAGGTTGCCGCGGAACGCGCAGCGCGCCCACGCGGCGGGCAGCGTGAAGGCGCCGCCCCGCACCACCCGGATCACCGTGGGGCCGGCTTCGGGGTCTTCGCGCCCGTCGGATGCGTCGTACGGGTAGGCGAAGGGAGGCGCGGCGGCGTCGCCCTCTTCGCCCCACAACGTCGACGTCCACTCGCTGACGTTCCCGCCGAGGTCGGCGACGCCGTCGGGGGTATCGCCCTCGACGAACACGCCGACGGGCGTGGCGATCCGCAGCCGTGCCGCGTGGGTGTTGGCGCGCAACGGGTCCTCGTCGTCGCCCCACGGGTAGCGCCGGCCGGTCGGGCCGGCGGCGGCGGCTTCCCACTCGACCTCGGCCGGCAGGCGGATCGGCAGACCGGTCTGGGCCCCCAGCCACCGGCAGAAGGCGCGCGCCTCGTACCAGCAGACGCCGACGACGGGCTGGGTGGGCCGGTTGCACCGGGCGTCGCGCCAGTACTCCGGCGCCGTCACGCGCTTGGCCGGCCACTGGGCATCCATCGCCGCGGCGAACGCGTCGTCGTCGAGGGTCATCCAGACCAGCCATTGCGCGAGCGCCTTCTCGGATCCGAACTGACCTTCGCCCGCCATCTCCTCGAACAGGCCGGGGGTCTCTTGAAAGCGCCGGCGCCACTGCCAGTTGTTGTTCTTCGCCGCCTGGTTGGCGAGGTCGCCCCGCCGCCACCGCGCGGCATCGGCGGTGTCCCACCAGCGCTCGTCGTCGTAGCCTCCGGCCGCCAAGAAGCACGCGTACTCGGCGTTGGTCACCGGGAACTGGCCGATTCGGAACGCGGCGATGGCCACGGCGTGCCGCGGCTGGTGGTCGGTGTCGGCGCCGCTCGCCCCGCGGTGCGACCACGCGATGGGTTCGTCGCAGCCGATGGGGTACGTGCCGCCCGGCACGTCGACGAGCGGGGGCACGAGGTAGTCGCCGTCGGGCCCCGACCGCCGGGCGAACCGCGGGTCGCCGAGGTCCCCGACCGCCAGGGCGCACGCGATGCGATCGCGCACATCCGCACCCCGATCGCGGCTGCGCGCGACCAGGGCGCGGCGGAGGTCGTGCAGCACGGGGGAACGCTCGTGGGGGCCGGCGTCGCGCACGCCCGCGCCGGCGGCCTCCACGCCGTGCACGCCGGTGATCTGGGCGGCGCATCGGCCGGCCAGGGCGAGGTTGGCCGCCATCACGCCCTGGATGAAGCCGGCCGTGTCTGGGGCCATGACCGCCGCCAGAAGCGTCGTCTCCTCCCACCCGGTCTGCGGCAGCGCCGGCAGGGTCTCGGCGGGGGGAAGGGTCGCGAGCGCGTCGCGCGCGGTGGGTCGGATGTCCACCGCGCGCCACGGCGTCGCCACGAGCGCCGGATGCGGCGCGCGGGCGAGCACCCGCGCCGCGAAGTACTCCTGGATGAGCTGGTGGACGAACAACACCTCGTCCAGCCCCAGGTCTTCGTCGAGTACCCCCAACGCTGCCCCGGCTGCCACGATGTCGGCGTCCCGGGGGTGGTCGAGGAGATCGAGCGCCGTGTCGAAGCCCACGCGCACCTGCGCGGCCTCGCCGGCCGCCTCGTTGCGCCCCTGCATCCGGTACGCGAGCTCGGCGAGCTTGGTCACGAGCACGCCTTGGGCGGGCAGCTCGTGCGGGGTCAGCCACGCCCGCGCGGCGGTCAGGCGGTGGACGTCGCCCGCGGTCAGCAGCGTGTCCGGCCGGAACAGCGGATGGTCGCGCGCGACCTCGCGCACGAGCGCTTGCCGGACGAAGCCGGTGAAGAGCGCGGCCCGCCCCAGCGGCACGTCGCCGGTCGCTTCGACCTGCTCGACCACGAGGCGCAGGAAGTACGGCGCGCGCACGACGTCGAGATTCCCCGACCGCCCCAGCGTTGCCCACAGCTTCTCGGCGTGGACCGGCACGTACTGCGCGAGGAACCGCTGCACCTGCGCGTCCGAGAGCGGCTCGACCCGCACCTGCGGGACGCGCAGCGCAGGGGTCGAAAGCGGCGTCGCGTAGTCCAGGCTCCGGCAGCTGAAGACGATCCGCGCGCCCGAGGCGGTGGCCGCGATCGTCTGCGCGAAGTCCTTCCAGAGCCCTACGCGGACGCGGGCGTCGGCAGCGCTGGCGGCGGGGATCTCGTTGAGCGCGTCGAGCAGCAGGATCATCCGCCCTTCCGCCAGGAGATCGTCCAGCGGCGGCAGCGCCGGGAAGCGGGCGGCCCACTGCGCGGCCAGCCACGCCCGGGGCGGGGGCGGGGGATCGCCGGGGCGGGCGGGCTTGTAGTGGTTGAGGGGGAGGAAGAAGGTCAGCGGTGTGGCATCTGAGCGCCCCGCCAGCCCTTCCAGCGCCAGCTCGAGCTCGAGGCGGCGCAGCAGCGTGCTCTTGCCGCAGCCCGGGCCGCCGAGCACCACCAGCGCGGGGTCCTGCACCTCGGCGAGCAGGCCGTGCAACGACGTGTACGCCGTTTCTTCGGCCTGCCACCGGCCGTTGGTGGACGCCTCGCCCTGGTCGACGAGCAGTGCCAGCGCGACGAAGCGCTCGTCGAGCTCGTAGCGGGGCCCGGTCCACTCCGCGACTCTACCCCGGCGGTATGCGTCGAGCACCGGATCGCGCGCGAGGAGCACCGGGATCGCCCGCTCCAGCGCGGCGTGGTTGGCGACTGGCCGCGTCGCCGCCAAGTCGAGTGCGGCGGCCGCGGCCCAGAAGGCCGTCGCCTGCGCCGCCGCGTCGAGCCCGTGGGACACGCCGGCGCCGATCAGGTGGGCGGCCAGGCCCCACAGGTACTCGCGCCAGTCGCCCGGATCGGCCAGGAGCGGGAGCGCCGCCTTGCGCACGGCGGCGAGGCCGACGTAGACCGCCCGCACGGCCGGCTCGGCCGGCGCCTCGTCGGCGGCGGCGTGCAGACGGCGGTAGATGTCGATCACGGCGGACGGGTCGAGACGTGCCGCGGCGAGCTTTCCCGGCAGCACCCGCGTGACCAGCTCGGCCTCGAACCGTAGCAGGTCGTGCAGCACGTGGTCTTCGCGGCTGCGCGAGAAGTTGATCAGCGTGACGGTGCGGGCCCCCGGGTCGACGAGCACGCTCTCGAGGGTGAGGTCGCCGTGGACGGTCGCGACGCGGTGCGGGATCGGGCGGACGAGGAGGTCGGGCAGCGCGGCGAACGGGTTCGGCAGCGCCGGGCCGGCCATGGCGGCCGCGGCCGTGTCCGACCGCTGCAGCGGGACCACCGTCGGCGCGCCGAGGTCCGGCGCGGCCCCGCCAACGCCGACGGCGGCCAGCGCCGCCGCGAATGAGGACCTCCGGTCCGGTGCGAGGAAGCCCGCGTACCCCGCCCCGAGCGGCGCGTCCGGCACCGGCCGCGATTGCCGCCAGAGCGTCGAGAGGTGGACGAACAGACGGCACTCCAGAACGTGCGCGAGGTCCTCCGCCGTCGCGGTCTCGGCGTACCGTGCCAGGCTCACGTGATCGAACAGCCCCGCGCCGACCAGCCCGTAGCGCAAGCCGCCGACCGTGGCATCGGTGCTGAATACAGGCTCCCCCCCTGAGGGCGCGACAGAACGTTTGATCGAAGGGCTTCCTGGGAGCGCCGGCATCTTGCCGGCTGGAAGCCGGCGCTCCCAGGATCTGCCACCCGCCGCC
>WBZR01003663.1_pt1 | contig 13480 bp, 9 predicted proteins | sample 5204231 | NCBI WGS metagenome assembly WBZR01 (sample SAMN12412403, study PRJNA552823) | activated sludge metagenome | isolation source: activated sludge from anammox sidestream of wastewater treatment plant... | place: USA: Virginia | collected 2017-08 | reverse complement strand
CCAGCGGGGGGGTGCGCCGGCCGGCCCCCACCCCCCGGCCCCCTCCCCCAATACGGCTGGGGGAGGGGGAGATGGAGCGGGCGATGGGGGTGCGGATGGCGTAGGGGTATCGTCGCGGGGTGATCGGGCGGGCCAGGCCAGGCAGGCGAGGGCGAGGGGGACGAACAGGATGGCGAGCGCCGCCACGGAGTTGGGGTGGATGGTGACCTCGGCGGCCTGGCCGTAGGCCGGCAGCGTGGCGTGCGGCACGGCGCCGACGAGACGCGGGAGGCGGTCGAGGAGCGGGGAGAGGGCGGGCACCTTGGGGAGCCAGTCGACGCCGACCAGGCCGAAGGCGACGAGCGCGAGCGACGCGAGCAAGAGCCCCCCGGCCGCGAGCCAGGCGCGGCGGGGGGTGCGCACCCAGTTGGCCATGGCGTAGGCCAGGGCCATGGCGAAGACCAGGCTCTCGGCGCGCGAGACGGCGGCGGCCAGCCCGACGTCCGGGGCGCTCTGCGTGGCGGCGTGGATGGTCCCGGGCAGCGTGCAGAGCAGCGCCAGCGCGACGGGATCGAGCACGGTCGGCACGGTCCAGCGCCCGGTCCGGGCGCGGCGGGCGAGCCACGGCAGGGCCAGCCACGCCAGCGCGAGCGCCTGCGCCCACGGGGGGAAGCGCTCGCGCAGGACGAGCGGCGGGAGGGCCACGAGAACGAGGAGGGGCTCGTGGCGGGACCAGATGCGGTCTAGCGCCATCGGTGGTGCAGCACGACGAGCGAGCCTTCGTGGGTCAGGTTGAACTCGAGCTCGTCGAGGCCGTGGAGCGCGGCGCGGACCGCCTGCTGGTGCTCGGGCGGGCAGTAGAGCAGCAGGAACCCGCCGCCGCCGGCGCCGGCGATCTTGCCGCCGCAGGCGCCGGCGCGGCGGGCGGCGGCGTACAGGTCGTCGATGGCGGGGTTGGTGACGCGGCTGGCCAGGCGGCGCTTGAGCTCCCAGCCGGCGTGCATCAGGGCGCCGAGGTCGTCGAGGCGGCCGGCCACCAGGGCGTCGCGGCCGTCGCGGGCCAGGGCGGCCATGGCGCGCAGCTCGGGGCGGCGGTCTTCGATGCCGGCCTGCTGCTCGGCGAGGACGGACGCGGCGCTGCGCGTGATGCCGGTGTAGAACAGCATCAGGCGCTCCTCGAGCCGCCGGGTGGCCGCCCGGTCGATGCCGACGGGCTCGACGGTCACGCCGCCGGGGCCGAACGTCATGAAGTTCACGCCGCCGTAAGCCGATGCGTACTGGTCCTGCAGCCCGATGGGCCGCCCGAGCCGGTGGATCTCGATCTCGCACGCGGCGCGGGCGAGGTCCTCGCGCGTCGGCAGGTGCCCGAGCTGGCTCCACATGGCGTGCACGAGCGCGACGGTGACGGCGCTCGACGAGCCGAGGCCCGAGCCCTCCGACGGGATGTCGGCCATGGTGGCGATCTCGACGCCGGGCCCGAGGCCGGTCAGCCGCATGGCCTCGCGCACGAGGTCGTGCTCGACGGCGCGGACGTCGTCGACGAGCTCGGTGCGGGTGTAGCCGACACGGATGTGGCGGTCGAAGCGGCGCTTGAGGATGACGAAGATGTACTTGTCGATGGTCGCGCCGAGCACGTGGCCGGGCTCGGCGCCGAAGAAGGCCGGGAAGTCGGTGCCGCCGCCGAGGAGGCTGACGCGCAGCGGCGCCTGGGCGATGATCATGGGCGCGCGGCGGCGCCGTGCTCGGCGAAGTACCGGACGGTGTTCGCCAGGCCGTCGTCGAGCGTGACCTCGGGGCGCCAGCCGAGCGTGTCGGCGGCGCGCTGCACGGCATGGTAGATGCGGTAGGTCTCGCCGACCTTGGCGGGGCCGTACACGGCGGGCCGGGCGTAGCCGGTGGCCGCCGCAAGATGCTCGAAGAGGTGGTTGATGGTGGTGGCCACGCCGGTGCCGAGGTTGACGACGGCGCGCGGGCCGGCCTCGCCGACGACCATGGCGTTGGCGCGGGCGACGTCGGCGACGTACAGGAAGTCGCGCCCCTGGTTGCCGTCGCCGTTGATGACACATGTCTCGCCGCGCAGCATCTTGCCGGCGAAGATGGCGACGACGCCGGCCTCGCCGTGCGGGTCCTGGCGCGGGCCGTACACGTTGGGGTAGCGCAGCGCCGTGTAGTCGAGGCCGTAGTTGACGGCGTACATGTGCAGGTAGTGCTCGACGGTGTGCTTGGAGACGCCGTACTCGCACAGCGGCCGGATGGGGTGCTCCTCGTCGACCGGCAGGTACTCGGGCTCGCCGTAGACGGCGGCAGTGGAGGCGTAGACGACCTTGCGGACGCCGTGGCGCAAGGCGCACTGCAGGAGGTGCAGGGTGCCCAGCAGGTTGATCTCGGCGTCGTGGATGGGCTCGGCGGTGGACTTGCGGACGTCGACCTGGGCGGCGTGATGCACGATGACCTCGGGCCGCTCGCGGGTGACGATGGCGTCGAGGCCGGTGTCGCGGATGTCGAGCATGTGCAACCGGGCGGCGGGGTGGACGTTGGCCCGCCGCCCGCTGGCGAGGTTGTCGACCACGGCGACGTCGTGGCCGGCCTCGACGAGGGCGTCGACGACGTGCGAGCCGATGAACCCGGCGCCGCCGGTGACGAGGATGCGCATGGGGGTGGGTCTCCTGAAGGGTATTGGGGTTGGCATGGGTAGGAAGTAGGAAGCAGGAGGTGGGAGGTGGGAGGTGGGAGGTGGGAGGTGGGAGGTGGGAGGTGGGAGGTGGGAGGAAGTCGACGAATGCCCTATCTCCTAATTCCTTTCTCCTATCTCCTATCTCCTACTTCACCCAGACCGGATCCCAGTCGTTGAACGGGTTGGCGCTGATGTTGCGCACGTCGGTGCCGTCGGCGTTCATGATGTAGAGCTGCTTGCGGCCCTCGCGGTTGCTCCAGAAGACGATCCGCGAGCCGTCGGGCGACCACGACGGGTGCTTGTCCCACTCCCAGACGTTCTGGGTGAGGCGGGTGTTGTGCTTGCCGTCGGGCTGGATCTTGAAGATGTCGTCGCCGCCGTGCAGGGTCGAGACGTACACGATCCACTGGCCGTCGGGCGACACGGCGGGGTCGTAGTGGATGTACCCGTTCTGCGTCAGCTCGCGCGCCGGCGCGTCGCCGGGGCCGGTGATGATGAGCTGGGCGCACGTGCGGCCGGGGTCGTCGGGGTCGACGAGCACCTCGCGGCCGCCGACGTGGGTGGTCTCGCCGCCGCACGGGCGGCCCTCGACGCGCACGCCGACGCCGGCGGCGGACTGCCCCGCGACCTGGGCGGCGGTGTACGGCCAGCTCTGGGTGACCTGGCCGACGCGGCCGTCGGCGGGGTCGTAGATCATCAGGCGGGTCTGGCCGAAGCGGTCGCTGAGGAACAGGATCCTGCCCTTGAGGACGTCGGGGACGCTGGCGGGCAGCGCGGTGGGCGTCGGCGCGGGCGTCGGGTTGGCGATCCAGATGATCAGCGGCAGGGGGGTGGGCTGGCCGGGGCCGGCGGCGGGCGTGGCGGTGGCGGGCGGCGGCACGAACCCGACGCGCAGCACGGGCCGGGTGCCAAACCCCTCGCCGTAGCCAGTGTCCCACGTGAACAGGTCGTCGGCGGCGCCGGCGGGGCCGCGGATGCGGAAGGCCACCTTGCCCTGCGCGAGGCGCTGGATGAGCTGGTCGAGGGCGGCGGCGGAGAAGGCCAGGACGTTGACGCGGCGCGCCGCGAGGTCGGCGGGCGCGACGCGCCAGGCGACGTTGGTGCGGGCGGCGCCGGCCTGGTCGAGGGTCTCGTGGGTCAGGTTGACCCAGTCGTCGGCGGCTTCGGGGTCGAGCATCTCGACGGTGAAGTCGCCGGTGGCGGCGAGCTGGCTGTCGGACAGGCCGGCGAGCTCGAGCTGGGCGTGGACGATGCGCGAGCCCTTGGGCAGCTTGGTCAGCGGGAACAGGATGCCGCCGAGGTGGTCGTTGCCGTCGTAACGGCCGACGCGCAGGTTGCGGTCGCCGTAGGCGGGCAGGCGGTCTTCGGCGTTGAAGCTGCCGACGCCGCGCTCGGACGGCGAGAGCGCGGCGACGAGGCCGCCGGGGGGCGGGGTGGGGGGTTGGAGGGGCGCGGCGGGACCGGCCCCCGCCCCCCGGCCCGCTGCCCCGATGCCGGGGGAGGAGGAGGCGGTGGTGGCGGGTTGGGGGGGCGTGGCGGCGTCGGCCCCCACCCCGCGGTCGCCTCCCCCATTGCCGGGGGAGGGGGAGGCGGTGGTGGCGGGTTGGGAGGGCGTGGCGGCGTCGGCCCCCACCCCCCGGTCGCCTCCCCCGATGCCGGGGGAGGGGGAGGCGGTGGTGGCGGGTTGGGGGGAGGTGGGGTTGCGGAGGAGTCCGAAGTAGGCGATGGCCACGAGGAGGGCGCCGGTGGCGGCGTAGACGAGCCACTCCTCGAAGGAGAGGCGGGCGAGGGCGCGGCGGGCGGCGGGCGGCGCGGCGGGGCTCGGCGCCGGGGCCGCGCCGGGGGCCGCGCCGGCGTCGGCGGGGCGCGGCGCGGCGCGGCGGCCGTGGGCGAGCGGGGGGATGAACCGGGCGCACGCGATGGGATCGGCATGGCAGAACACGCGCTGGTGCGCGACCTCGATGTCGGTGGCCGGGTCGGTGGCGTAGCACCGATGGGCGGGGTGCGGCTCGAGGTAGACGGTGTCGGGATCGTCCACGCGGCCCAGATAGGGGCAGGTGGGGGGGGGTGGGTGTTGTGGCATGGGACGCTGTCGGTGGTGTTGGGTGGATATCTGGGGGCCACCACCTCCCGGCCCCCCTCCCCCAATGCCGGGGGAGGGGAGACGGAGATGGCGGGAGCGGGCCGGGGTTACCCCAGCAGCGTGCTGACGCGGTCGGTGACCCAGCGGCGCCAGCCGAGGACGGGGCGCGGAGCGGGGCGCGGTTGGCCCTTCTCGCGGGCGGGACCGTCGGCGGCGCTGCCGGGACCGCCGGGGCCGGCTCCGTTGGACCCGGCGCCGTCGGCGCTGCCGTAGTACTCGCCGTAGTCGCCGTACTGATACCGATAGTAGCTATAGCGATAGTAGCCGCCCAGCCGGACGCGGTCGAGCTTGTTGACGACGGCGCCGAGGATCTCGACGCCGGCCTTGTGGAGGCCCTCGATGGCCTTGCGCGCGGTGTCGGTGCGGGTGGCGCCGCAGTCGAACACGAGCAGGGTGCCGGCGGCGTCGTGGCCGAGGATGGCGGCGTCGGTGACCAGCAGGGTGGGCGGGGTGTCGAGGATGACGATGTCGGCCTCGGCCTGGAGGTCGGCGAGCACGCGCTGCATGGCGGCGGAGCCGAGGACCTCGGCGGGGTTGGGCGGCAGCGGACCGCTGGTCAGGACGCGCAGGCCGGGCACGCCGTCGACGGGGCGCAGGGCGTCGGCCGGGCGGGCGCTGTCGTCGAGGATGAGGGTGGTGAGGCCGACGTTGTTGGTCAGCCCGTAGAAGCGGTGCATCGACGGCTTGCGCAGGTCGGCGTCGACGAGGATGACGTTTCGGTCGCCCTGGGCGAGCACGACGCCGAGGTTGGCCACCGTGGTGCTCTTGCCCTCGCCGGGGTTGGCGCTGGTGACGACGAGCGGGCGGCGGGGGCGCTGGAGCATGGCGAACTGGAGGTTGGTGCGCAGGGTGCGGTAGGCCTCGGCGGACGGCGAGCGCGGGCTCGCGACGGTGACGAGGCCGTCGGCACGGTTCTGGACGCCCTCGAAGCGGTCGATGGTGCCCAGCCCGGTCAGGCCCAGGCGGCGCTCGACCTCTTCGGGGGTCTTGACGGTGTCGTCGAGGTACTCCATGAGCAGCACGGCGCCGAAGGCGAGCGCGAGGCCGAGCAGGGCGGCGAGGAGGATGTTCATGCGGACGTTGGGGCCGACCTGCAGGGCGGGCGTGGCGGGCTCGATGACGGACAGGGCGTTGACGTCGCTGCCCTCGAACGAGGTGCGCAGCTCGACGTAGCGCTCCTGGTAGCGGTCGCGCTGGGCCTGCTTGGCGCCCAGGCGCTGCTGGAGCTCGCTGATGCCGCGGGCGCTGGTCTCGAGGTCGATCTTCTGCTGGATCTCGTCGATCTCGGCGTCGGTCTGGTCGATGCTGGCCTGGAGCTTGTCGAGCTGCTCGCGCAGGAACGTCTGGTCCTTGAGGGTGGTGAGCTGGCGCTGGGTGGCGCTCTGCTGGATGAGCTGGTTGCCGACCTCGGCCGCCAGGCGCTGGGCGAGCTCGGGGTTGGTGGCGACGACGCGGATCTCGAACATCGGCGAGCCGGGCTGGGGGGAAGCCTTGACCATGCCCTCGAGGGTGCGCCAGTCGGTCTGGAGGCCGAGGGTGTCGACGACGGCCTGCAGCACGGGCTCGCGGACGGCCATGGTGGCGTACGTCTGGGCGAGCTGGTTGCTCAGGTAGATGGCCTGGGCGTTGACGTCGGGGCTGTCGATGGCGCGGCCGACCATGATGGTCGACTCGGACATGTAGGTCCGGGCCATGAACCACGTGCCGACCCACGCCCCGACGGCGGCGACGGCGGTGGACAGCACGAACAACCACACCCACTTGCGCATGACGGCGAGATACTCACGCAGTTCCATGATCGATGTCTCTCCAAATGGCCATATTCAAAGCCGCGAAGTTGGGCGCTTCGCTGCTGTCCCTGTCCGACCCGGGGTGTGGGGGAGGCGGGCGGGACTTCGGCTGGCGGACCGGAAGACTTAATAGGCGCCGCGCCGCCCGAGGACGGCGGGCACGGTCTGCAGCAGGAGCTGCAGATCCAGCCAGATGGTCCAGTTTCGGATGTAGTTCATATCGAGGCGCACGCGCTCGTCGTACGTCAGGTCGGACCGGCCGCTCACCTGCCACAGGCCGGTGATGCCGGGCTTGACGGTCAGGAGGTTCATATCCCACTGGCCGTACATGGCATGCTCGCCGGGGGCGATCATGCGGGGGCCGACGATGCTCATCTGGCCGGCCAGGACGTTGAACAGCTGGGGCAGCTCGTCGAGGCTGAGCGCGCGCAGGACGCGGCCGACGCGGGTGACGCGGGGGTCGTCCTTGAGCTTGTGCTCGCGCGCCAGCTCGGCCTGGAGCTCGGGGCGGCGGGCGAGGATGGCATCGCCGTCGACGTGCATGGTCCGGAACTTGTACGCGTCGAACGGACGCCCGCCGAGGCCGAGCACGCGGCGCCGGTGGAGGACGGGGCCGGGCGAGTCGAGCTTGACGGCCATGGCGAGCAGCACCAGCACGGGCGCGCCGACGATGGCGGCGGCCAGGGCGATGCCGTAGTCCATGGCCCCCTTGAGCACAACGTCCACACCTTTTAGACGCACAGGGGCCACGGTTAGCAACGGCACGTAGGCAACTTCGTGGACCTGGAGGCCGGTGGTGATGATCTCGAAGAGGCCGCCGGACAGGCGCAAGCGGACGTCGGGGTGACCGGCGAAGCGGCGGAAGATGTCGACGAGGTCGGCGCGGGGCACGCCGCTGGTGGCGACGATGACCTCCTGGACGCCGAAACGCTCGACGAGGCGCTCGAGGTCTTCGAGGCCGCCGAGGGCGAACAGGTTGCGGTAGACGCGCCGGCCGTCGGCGTGCTCGGCGGCGACGAAGCCGAGGACGTTGAGGCCGGAGGCGGGCCAATGGCCGAGCTGCTCGGCGAGGGCGGTGGCCTCTTCGTTGACGCCGACGATGAGCGCGGGGGTGAGGAACCAGCCGCGGCGGCGGAGGGTGTAGACGGCGCGGCGGATCCAGAAGCGGGCGGCGGCGACGGCGATGAAGCCGAGGGCCCACGACATGAGCAGCCAGCCGCGGGCGGCGTCGTACTCGCGGGCGAGGACCATGCCGACGAGGACGACGATCATGCCGGCGGCGGTGGTGTTGAAGACGAGGCGGTACTCGCGGGTGCCGCCGAGGAGGTTGGTGAGGTCGTACAAGCCGTTGACGCGGTAGAGCGCGAGCAGGACGGCGAAGATGACGGCGCCGAGGCGGCGGTAGATCTGGGGGTCGCCGTAGATGTCGGGGAGAAAGCCGATGAGGGCGAGGTCGGCGTGGAAGCGCAGCCAGTAGGCGGCGGCGAGGGCGGCGGCGAGCATTGCGGCGTCGGACGCGAGCAGCACGGCCTGGAGGGCGCGGTCTTGGGCGGGCCGCGCGGGGCGGCGGCCGGCGCGCAGGGCCTTGGCGGCGATGGCGAGGTCGGCGGCGCGCGGCGGGGCGTCGGGCGGGTGCTGGGGGGATGTCGGGGTCATGGGGACTTGCGGGCGACGATCATGACGATGTCGTGAAGGTTCACGCGGATGGTGTGGTCGAGCATGCCGGCGCGCTCGATGGCGCGGCGGAGCACGGCGGCGGCGCGGGGGGAAGTGTAGCGCGCGGCCCAGTGGTCGACGACATGCCGCAGGGCGAGCACGCGGGTGGGGAAGCTGGTGTCGAGCACGTCGAAGCCGTGGCCCTCGAGGAAGCGGGCGAGGGTGGCAGGGCCGAAGAACCACAGGTGGTCGATGACGAAGTGGCGGTGCCGGCCGCGCATGAGGCCGACGAGGGGGGTGTCGATGTTGGGCACCTCGATGGCGATGACGCCGCCGGGCCGGAGGAGGGCGTGGAGCTTGTCGAGCTCGGCGGCGGGGTCGGGCAGGTGCTCGAACACCTGGAAGGCGGTGACGGCGTCGAAGCTGTCGGGCGGGAAGGTGCTGGGGCGCAGGGTGTCGGTGACGACGTCGAGGCCGAGGGCGCCGCGGGCGTAGACGCCGTGGCCGGGGAGGGGCTCGATGCCCTGGACCTGCCAGCCCGCGGCGCGGGCGGTGTCGAGGAAGAGGCCCCAGCCGCAGCCGAAGTCGAGCAGGCGCCCGGGGGGCGGGCGGTGGCGGGCGATGCGGTCGAGGGCGGCCTGGTGGTTGCGGGCGCGGGCGGCGCGCTGGGCGAGCGCGGCGGGGAGGGCGGCGGCCTCCCAGCAGTCGGCGAGGTCGCGCAGGTCGGCGCTCTGGCGCAGGCGGGCGTCGTGGGCGACGTCGGCCCCGTCGTGGATGAGGGCGCGGGGGTCGTGGCGGGGCGAGACGTAGACCATGCCGCACCGCCGGCAGCGGACAACGGGTCCGGGCGACGCGGGGGGGCGGTAGAGGGTGTGCGGGTCGACGGCACCGCAGACGGCGCAGGGAATGGGCTGGGGGGTGGTCATGGTTCTTGCGTCCACATGGCGAGGCGGGCGACCCGGGGTTTGGGAGCACCGGATCGACCGCGCCCGTTGTCTGGTTGCCGCGCACTTGACGACAGCCCGGCGCTCTCGTGAGCTTCCGCCTCCGCCAGCGGGGAGGGCCGTCTCCCGACTGCAGCCACAAGGCACGTGGCGTTGATTGCACGCGCCGCATGTTCCGCGCCACGCGCCCAGGCTCAGTGCCGGCCCCGGTACCCCTCGATCGCCCGCGCGTAGACGCCTTCGAGCGCGGCGGCGGCCCCGTCCCAGGTGTGGTGGGCCTCGACGTAGGCGCGGCCGGCGGCGCCGAGGGCTGCCGCGCGGGCGGGGTCGTCGAGGAGGGCGAGGATGGCGGCGGCGAAGGCCGCGGGGGTGTCGGCGACGGCGAGGTGGCGGCCGGGCTCGGCGCCGAGGGCGCGGGTGGCGATGGGGGTGGCGACGACGGGCGTGGCGGTGGCCATGGCCTCGAGGACCTTGTTCTGGATGCCGACGGCGTAGACCATGGGGGCGACGGCGACGGTGGCGCGGTGCAGGTATGGCACGAGGTCGGGCACGCGGCCGGTGACCTCGACGCGGCCGGGGTGGGCGGCGGCGAGGGCGCGGACGGCGCGGGCGGGCTCGGCGCCGGCCAGGACGACGCGGGCGTCGGGGCGGGCGGCCCAGACGCGGGGCATGATGTGCTCGACGAGGTGGCGCGCGGCGGTGACGTTGGCGTGGTAGCTGAGCTTGCCGCTGAACAGGAGGGCGGCGGGATCGCGCGGCGGGGCGGTCGAGGCCGGAGGGCGGAACACGTCGAGGTCGACGCCGTTGGGGACGACGGCGATGGGCGGCGGCGCGGGGATGGCGGCGGGACCGTGTTCGGACGCGGGGCGGGCGCCCTGCGCCAGATCGACGAGCATGCGCCGGTCGCGCTCGGACGTGACGACGGCCGCGGGGAACTGCCCCACGAGCCAGCCTTCGTAGCGGCGGGTGCGGCCGACGTCGAGCGCGGTCATGAGGCGGCCGACGGGGCTCGTGCTGTGCGCCCGGGCCTGCTCGAAGAGGTCGGTGATGCAGTCGACGCTGTCCCACACGACGGGCAGGCGGGTGCGGAGGCGCAGGGCATACGCGGAGGCCCGCAGGTGCTCGACGTGGGCGAGGTCGAATGGCTCGTGGGACGCGGCCGCGGTGTCGACTGCGTGCTCGATTTCCGCCTGCAAGCGGGGCTGCCAGGCGTAGCGGGCCTGCAGCGGAACGCCGGCGGGCAGGGCGGCGGCAAGGTTGAATGCACGACGGGGGCGCGAGAGGGGGGCGGCGATGACGGCCAGGCGCCCGTCCATGGCCTGCAGCCGCGCAAGGTCCTCGGCCTCGGCGGCGCCGGCCGTGGGGGCGGCGACGGTGACGTGGTGGCCGCGGCGCACGAGGCTGCGGATGAGCTGGTACGGCCGGACGCGGATGGGCGAAGGGGGGTTGGCCGTGACGAAGAGGATCCGCAACGGCTAGCCGGCTCCGGTTTCGCGCGTCCGTTCCAGCACCACGAGGCCGCCGAGCATCATCCAGCCGAGGTAGGCGCTGGTGAAGCCGTGGAGGCCGACGTTGTAGACGAACGGCCAGATCCAGTCGCCGAGCATGGCGGCGAAGAGCATGCCGCCCAGGCCCGCGAGGCTGGCGGCGGCGTAGGCGCGGCCGAAGCCCGGGCGCTCGGCGTCGAGCTGGTGTTTGGCATGGCGGGCGAGGGCGACGATGAGCCAGACCATGACGGCCACGCCGACGAGGCCCATCTGGCCGAGCACGTCTATGAAGTTGTTGTGCATGTTGACGGTGGGGTTGAACGTGTAGTGCATGTAGCCCGTGCTCGGATCGAGGTACGACATGCCGCCGATCTCACCGCGCCAGTAGTGCCAGTAGCTGGCGGGGCCGAGGCCGAACAGCCAGCGGCCGCGCAGGAGTTGGAGGAGGCCCTGCCAGGCGATCATGCGGGTGTCGAGGCTCCACGAGTCGGAGGCGGCGACCTCGGTCAAGATCAGTTGGTACAGGACGAACGCCAGGGCGGCAGCGACCACGACCGCCAGCCCGAGCCAGCGCGAGCGATCCCAGAGCCAGATGACGGCGACGACGCCGAAGGTGAAGAGCGACGGGAGCCAACCGGATGCCCAGTCGCGCAACTGGAGGGCGGGGACCGCCATCATGAGGACGGCAAGGATGAGCAGCGTGGCGCGCGCACGCCGGCCGAGGCCGACGTGGAACAACGCCAGCCCCGCGGCCAGCGCCACGACCCAGAGCCGGAAGACCGGGCCCGTGAACAGGATCCGGCCACTCACGACCTGCAGCGGCGGGACGAGCCAACCGGCGACCATGACGGCGCCAAGGGCGATGAGGAGCGCCGAAAGGATGGTGAGCATGCGGCGGCCACCGCGGTCGGAGGCCAGGAGCCAGTAGGCGCAGCCGGCCAGTGCGAACATGGCGCCTTGGGCAAGTTGCACGATCACGAAGTTCGACTTGGTGGAGACCCACGGGCTCCACATGGCCGCGCCGGCAACGATGCTGATGCCTGCCGAGAGACCCAATGCCAACCAAGGAGCGTTGGCCGGGGAAGGGGGCAGGTGGATGCGGCGCTGCAATCCCATTTCGGCCAGCCAAAGCGCGGAGAGCGCCGCCACTCCGATCATGGCCACGGTGACGCTCGATCCGGTGCCGGTACCGACCGTGAATGGGACGAACGCGGTGGCCAGCACAAGGCCGGGGAGCGCGAGCCCGGGCCAGCGCACCACGATGCCGACGAGGATGGCGCCGTACAGCATGGCCACCAACGTGATGGACGGGCGGTAGCTGAGGTACGCCGAGGCCGCCAGAACGGCGAACACGACGGCGGCGCGCACGCGGCGATCGGTCGGCGAGACGGGCCAGCGGCCGGCCATGGGGAGCGCGGGCGACCTCATGGGGTGCCGCTCTCGAGGCGTGGAACCGGCACGCCCGCGGCGGCCAAGCGCGGCCGCAAGCGCTCCCACGCCCGGTCGCACGCCAGGCCGGCGAACACCAGGAGCACGGCGTCCACCGGCATGCGGTAGCGAATGAGGGCCCAGCTCAAGAGGTGCAACAACGTGTACGTCCCCGCGAACAGGTAGAGCGGCAGGCACGCGCGCCACGCCGTGCGCGACAGCCACAGGCCGGCCAGCATGAACGGCAGCAGCACGCCGAACGAGAAGACGCGCGACACGTTGCTGAGGCGAGACGAGTCGCGCGCGGGCCAGAACTTGAAGTAGTCCGCCAGCCGGCTGACCGAAAGCTGGACGTAGCGAACGGGGTCGTCGCGGACGAACTGCCAGCCGCGGGCCATGAGGGCGTCGTTGAGCGCCGCCTCGTCGAGCCCGAGGAGCTCGGGGGGGATGAGGTCCTGGTAGCTCGGTCCGTCGGCGGGGAGGATGTCGTGGAAGCGCGTGCCATGGATGGGATGGTTTGCCCAGAAGAAGGCGTACCCGGCGTTGGTGTTGATGGGCACGAAGCGATGAAACACGCGCTGGTTGCGCAGCGTTATGGGCAGGATCATGAGCCCGGCGACGGCCGCGGCGAGGGCGAGGCCGGCGACGGCGCTCGGCTCACGCCGGCGCCACAGCAGCCACAGGGCGAGGATGGGGACGGGCAGGACGGCGACCTGGCGCAGGAGCGCGGTGGTGCCGATGAGCACGCCGAGCGCGAGCCAGCCGCGGCGGGTGGGCCGCTCGGCGAGGTTGATGATCTGCGCCAGGAGCGCCAGCACGGCCACGATGGTGAACATCTCGGTCATGAGGGCGGCGCTGTAGTAGACGAAGTAGACGTAGACCGCCGAGAGGCCGGCCGCCCACAGCCCGGCGCGCTCGCCGAGGGTCCGCCGGCCGAGGTGGTACAAGCCGAGTGGAAGGAGCAGGCCGACGAGCACGGCCTGGAGGAGCCGGGCCGCGAGGGGGTAGGGGCCCACGACGGCCAGCACGAGCGCCAGGAAGCCGGTGTAGAGGAAGGACCAGTGGGCGGTGGGCTCGCCGGCCCGGGTGGCGGGCCAACTGTCGGTGGCGAAGGTGAAGCCGTGGCCGTCGACGACGCGCCGGGCGAGCTCGGTGTACGAGATCTGGTCGTAGATGCCGGGCAGGGGCGTGACGGCGTTGCCCATGGCGAGGGCGGCGGCGACGCGGAGGGCGATGCTGATCGCGACGATGACGGCGAGGGGGCGGTTCATGGTCTTCGAGCGGTGGGCAATGGCCGGTCGCCGCACGTGATGCGGGTGGCGGCGCGGGTGGCACCCTGGCATAATTGCCGTATGGTCGCCGTTGGCTGAAGGAGGTCG
>WBZR01003662.1_pt1 | contig 13481 bp, 14 predicted proteins | sample 5204231 | NCBI WGS metagenome assembly WBZR01 (sample SAMN12412403, study PRJNA552823) | activated sludge metagenome | isolation source: activated sludge from anammox sidestream of wastewater treatment plant... | place: USA: Virginia | collected 2017-08 | reverse complement strand
GGCGCTGCCCGCGACGACGAGCAGCGCCGCGCCGACGGCGAGCGCCGCGGACACCCTCACTGCTCGGGGGCTGTCGAATGCGTGTACGGTCATCATCCCCACGACCTCCTCCTCAAGAGATTGCGGTCAGTCTACATCCGGATTGGCGGGGTTCCGACGCTCGGAGAGCGAGAAAGATCGCCGGCCGACGGACGAGCCTGAGACGCTCGCTCAGGAAAGCGCCAGGCGCGCGGCGCAAGGGGCGCCGGCTCGGCCGGGGCGGCCGCGCCGGGTCAGCGGCCGGCGGCCGCCAGCTCGTGGTCGACGAGCTCCTGGAAGCGCTCGAACGGCTGCGCCCCGGTGAGGGGCCGGCCGTTGACGAAGAAGGTGGGCGTCGAGGTGACCCCGACGGACTCGCCCAGCCTCCGGCTCGCGTCGACGAGCGCGGCCGTCCGGCCGGAGTCCAGGCAGGCGTCGAAGCGCGCCGCGTCGAGGGCGAACCCGCGGGCTCGCGCCTTCAGGTCGTCGACGCCGATCGCCGCCTGCCGGGCGAAGATGCTCTCGTGCATCTCCCAGTAGCGGCCTTGCTCCCCGGCGCAGAGGGCCGCCTCGGCCGCCTTCTGGGCCCGCGGGTGGATGGTGGAGAGGGGAAAGGCCTGGTGGACGAGCCGGACCCGCCCCGGGTAGGCGTCGAGGACCCGACGGAGGGTCCCCTCGGCGCCCGCGCAGAACCCGCACTCGTAGTCCGAGAACTCGACGATCGTGACCGGTGCGCCCGCGTCGCCCCGGGAGGGGCCGTCGGCCGTGAACTCGACCTTCGGGAGGAGGAGCGGCGGCATGAGGTTCTCGACCTTGGCCGCGGCGCGGAGCTGCGCGACGAGGGCCTGGCGGAGCTGCAGGGCCTTCTGCTCCTTGACGAAGGCGGCGACCTCCGCCTTCACCTCGGAGAAGGGCGGGAGCGCTCGCCCGGTCGCCTTCGTCTGGTCGTAGACCGCCTGGAGCTCCGCCTCGGCCGGCTCGGGGACCTTGCTCGTCACCTCGCGCTCGACGAGCGCCTCGACCGTCACCCCTTCCTTCTTCGCCCGGGCCTCGAGGAGCCGCCTCTCGACGAGCCGTTCCAGCGCCTGGACCCGCTGCGCGTGGACCTCCTCGGCGAACCGGCTCTGCGCGGCCAGGAGCCCCGGCTTCGCCTCGAGAGCCACGTCGCCCTCGGTGATCGCCGACCCGTCGACGCGAGCGACGGTCGTCTTCGGGTCCTGCCCGCCGGGGAGGTCCGCCCCGCCGGCGCCGGCTCCGGAGGACCCGGCGCAGCCGGCGAGGAGGGCGCCGGCGAGGAGGGGCAGGAGAGCGGCGTTTCTCATCCGCGCATCTTGCCACCTTCCCGTCCCGGGCAAACGGCCAGCGCCGCCGGCACTCGGCGGCGGGAGAATGGCGGCGGATGCCACGGGCCGTCTTCCGTCTCTACGCGGAGCTGAACGACCTCCTGCCGCCGGACCTCAGGCAGCGGGACCTCCCGCGGACGGTGGGGGAGGGGACGACGGTGAAGGACGCCGTCGAGGCCCTCGGCGTGCCGCACACCGAGGTGGAGGTGATCCTGGCCAACGGGGTCTCGGTGGGATTCGACCACCGCGTCCGGGACGGCGACCGGATCGCCGTCTACCCGGTCTTCGAGGGGGTCGACGTGACGCCTCTCCTCCGCCTGCGGCCTCGCCCCCTGCGGGACCCGCGCTTCGTCCTGGACGGCCACCTCGGGAAGCTGGCCCGGTCCCTCCGGCTCCTGGGCTTCGACGCGCTCTACGAGACCGACCCCCGGGACGAGGATCTGGCGCGCGTCAGCGTGACCGAGAGGCGGATCCTCCTGACGCGGGACCGGGGGCTCCTGAAGCGACGGGAGATCACGCACGGGTACGCCGTCAAGAGCGCCGACCCGCGCCGTCAGCTCGCCGAGGTCGTCGCGCGCTTCGACCTGGCCGGGCTCTCCTCGCCCTTCACACGCTGCCTGGTCTGCAACGGCCGGCTGGAGCCCGTGGAGGCGTCCGACGTCGCCGCCCGCCTGCCGCCGAGCGTCCGCGGAGCGGGGCTGCCGGTCCGGCGGTGCGCTTCGTGCAGCAGGCTCTTCTGGCGCGGCACGCACACCCGGAGCCTGGAGCGCCTGATCGCGAGCGTGCTCGGGCCTGGAAGGGACGCCTGGCAGGAGGGCGACGGCCACGCGGGGCCTGTCTGACCCGGCGCTATCCGGCGGCCGCCTTCTCGACGTGATCGCGGAAGGCGGCGAGGAGGGCCGCCCCGCGTTCCGCCGAGAGCGGGCGCGGGTCGCGGTGGAGCGTCAGGTGGAGGCGTCCGGCGTAGTCGTACGCGCAGAAGGTGGCGCACTCCCACGGCTCGAAGGGCGGGACGACCTCGATCCCCCGGAGCGTCGCGCCGCCGGCCACGAGGAGACCGTCGGGCCCGGCGAGGGGCGACCCCGGGAAGAGCCGCCCGACGTTGGTGAAGACCGCCGAGACGCGGCGCGTCGAGCACCGTCGTCTGCACGGCCGGGTACTCGGCCGGCACGGGACTCGCTGCCGCGAGCCCGGGGAGCGCCACGACGTCTTGGGGCGCGGCGTCGCGGGCCTCGAACGAGAGGCTCGCCGAGAGCCGTCTCGAAAGCGACAAGGCGAACGGCACGACCTGGACGCGCTCGGCGAGGGGCTTCGCCCCTTCCGCGTCGGCGAGGACGGCGGCGCGCATCGGCGGACCCGATGTTGCCCTTTCGGGCCGCGATCGCAAGGGCGCCGCTCTCAACGGCGCGGTCGTCCGGCGGGCGAGCGCGATCGCCTCCCCTCGCCCAGCGGGCTCTCCGGCGCTCCTGCGGGGGGAAGTCTCGCCGGGAGTCCGCCCTACGGCCGCCAGAGGAGGTACTGCCCGCGGGCGCTCATGTAGTGGCTCCAGGAGCGAGACCGGTAGCTCCCGTCGCGAGTCTCCATCGCCGAGACCGTGGAGTCGTCGACGCCGTAGACCAGGTTGGCGTGCCAGTCCGACCCGCCGACGCACCACATGATGACGACGTGGCTCTTCTCCAGCCTGTCCTCGAAGTCGTACGGGAGGGAGAGGTACTCGACGAGGTCCAGCCGGCACCCGTGCCGGGCCATCTCGGTCCTCACCCGCCCGAGGCCGGCCGCGTCGAGCCCGTAGTGATTCGAGGCGTCACCGTACGTGCGGTAGAGGTCGCGCTCGCGGTAGGTCGGGACGCCGGAGGTGACCCGGCTGAACGAGTCGATCGCGGCGGCCCAGCACGAGTTGTCGTGGTTCTGACGGTTGAGCGGCGGCCGGGCTCGATAGCGCACGCTTCCTCCTCGTTCTCGGGGGCCGGATCGGTGCGAGGAATATGGCGAGATTCGTTCTCAAAAGCAAGCACCGGCCTCGCTCCCGAGGCGCGTCCCTGAGCCATCGGCATCATGGGAGGCGCGCGAAAGCCCGCCGTAAGATTCCTCTGCCGCCCGGCCGGCGGGAGGGGCCGTGCCGCTCTCGCCGACCGGAGCCGTCGAGGAATCGACCCGCGGACCGACCCGGCGGTCGATTCGGGAGGCTGTCCATGATGATCCAGGTCACCCCGGGCGCGTGCTCCGGATGCCGGCTCTGCCGGCAGGTGTGCGTCATCGAGAAGCACGCGGAGACGAACCCGCGCCGCTCGCGGCTGAAGATCGTGGCCCGGTTTCCGGCCCCCGGGACGTACCAGCCGGTCGTCTGCGACCAGTGCGGCGACTGCGCCGCGACCTGTCCCACGGACGCCATCGTCCGGGACGAGCGGGGCGTCTACTCGGTCGAAGACGAGCTCTGCACGCAGTGCGGCCTCTGCGTCGACGCGTGCAAGCTCGGGGTCATGATGCAGTTCGACGGGGGCGTGGCGGAGAAGTGCGACTTCTGCTGGAGGTGCACCGAGGTGTGCAACACCGGCGCGCTCGTGAGGGTGAGCTGAGATGGGCGCCCCGTCCGGGAACCCGCCGAAGGGGTTCGGCGGTCACGTCCTCCGGGTGAACCTGAAGACCGGGACCTGCGAGAGGACGCCGCTCGACGCGGCCTTCGCCCGCGCCTGGCTCGGCGGCCGCGGGTTCGTCTGCAAGGTCCTCTACGACGAGGTCCCGCGCGACGCCGACCCGCTCGGGCCGCTGAACCGGCTCGTCGTCTCGCCCGGCGTCATGTCCGGGAACTTCGCCCCCACCGGCAGCAAGTGCTGCTTCGGTGCGGTCAGCCCCCTGACCGGCGCGCACGGCGACTCGACCGTCGGCGGGCACTTCGGGCCGGAGCTGAAGTTCGCGGGGTACGACCTGGTCGTCTTCGAGGAGATCGCCGAGAAGCCGGTCTACCTCTTCGTCGAGGACGAGAAGGTCGAGCTGCGCGACGCCTCGAAGTACTGGGGGAAGGGGACGATCGAGGCCGAGGAGATGCTCAAGAACGACCTCGGCGAGGACTTCGAGGTCGCCGTCATCGGCCCGGCGGGGGAGAGCATGGTCTCCTTCGCCTGCGTCGGGCACGACTACGGCCGCCAGGCGGGGCGGTGCGGGGTCGGCGCGGTGATGGGGTCGAAGAAGCTCAAGGCGATCGCCGTCCGCGGCACGCGGTCGGTCCCGATCCACGACCTGCCGGCGCTGAAGGACCTGACCATGGGGGTGATCAAGCGGACCTCGACGCACCCCAACATGGCCCCCTGGCAGAAGTTCGGGACGTCGATGTTCGTCGGCTGGTCGAACGAGCACGGCGTCTACCCGACCCACAACTTCCAGACGACCTACTTCGAGCGCTACGCCGGGATCGACGGGCAGCCGCTCGTCGACAAGCTCCTCGTCTCGAACAAGGCCTGCTTCGGCTGCTGGATGAACTGCGGCAAGTACGCGCGGGTGACCCTCCCCGAGAAGCCCCAGGTCCACGTCGAGGGGCCGGAGTACGAGACCGGCTCGCTCTGCGGCGGCAACTGCGGCTTCGACAAGATCGAGGAGGTCGCCTACGTCAACTGGGTCTGCGACCAGGCCGGCATCGACACGATGAGCGGCGGCGGCTTCGTCGCCTTCGGGATGGAGTGCTACGAGAAGGGGCTGATCACGAAGGAGCAGCTCGAGGGTCGGGAGCTCCGCTGGGGGAGCGTCGACGACTTCGAGCACTTCGTCGACATGATCGTGAACCGGCGCGGCATCGGCGACTGGTTCGCCCGCGGGATCGTGTACGCCGCCGGGCAGATCGGCCACGACTCCATCCGGTTCACGGCGCAGGTGAAGGGGCAGGGGATGAGCGGCTACGACGGGCGGGGCGCGCCGGCGATGCTCCTCTCCTACATGACGGCCGACATCGGCGCCCACCACAACCGGGCCTGGACGATCACGATGGACGAGGACCTCGGCAAGGACGTCATCCGGGGAAAGGCCAAGGTCGTCGTCTACCTCCAGCACATCCGCCCCTTCTTCGACGTCGCCTCCTGCTGCCGGTTGCTCTGGGGCGAGGTGGACGTCACCCCCGAGGAGCACGTCGAGTCGATCCGCCACATGACCGGCTGGAGCGACTTCTCGCTCGAGGAGGCGATGAGGCTCTCGGACCGCCTCTGGAACCTGAACCGGGCGCACTTCCTGGAGCGCAACGGCGGCCCGGGCCGCAAGCACGACTACCCGCCCGCCCGCTTCTACGAGGAAGCGGTCCCCTCCGGGCCGGGGAAGGGGGCGCACCTGACCCTGGAAGACCTCGACGTGATGCTCGACGAGTACTACGCCGCCCGGGGCTGGAGCCGCGAGGGGAACCCGTCGCGCGAGGTCCTCGAGGACCTCGGACTGCCGGACACAGCGGCGCGCCTCGAGGGGCTGGGCCTCCTGGGGACGCTCATGGCGCCGCTCCCCGAGGTCCGGGGCGAGCGCTACAAGCCGAAGGCCTTCTGACGTGACGATCCTCCTCAAGGCCGGCGGGATGCTGACGGACTACCTGAAGCCCGACGTCGACGCCTACACCCGGAGGGTCGAGGCGGCCGAGGGACAGACGGTGCGCCAGATCCTCGAGTCGATCGGCGTCCCGCCGGGCCACGTCGCCATGGTCTTCGTCGAGTACCGGCTCGTCAGCCTCTCCTACGTCCCGAAGGACGGGGAGGTCGTCACGCTCCGGCCGCCGGTCCAGGGGGGCTAGAAAGAGCTGGCCCCCTCCCGGCACGACCGCCAGCTCGCGATCCCCGGCCTCGGCGAGGCGGGGCAGGCGAGGCTCGCGGCCTCGCGGCTCGTCGTCCTCGGCGCAGGTGGGCTCGGCTTCCCGGTCCTCTCCTACCTCGGAGCCGCCGGCGTCGGGCGGATCACGGTCGTCGAGCGGGACGAGGTCGAGCTGACGAACCTGAACCGCCAGCTCCTCTTCACCGAGCGCGACCTCGGCCGGCGGAAGGCCGACGCGGCTCGCGAGCGGCTCACCGCCCTCGACCCGTCGCTCGACTGGCGCGTCCTCGACGGCTCGCTCGACCTCGAGCTCGCCTCCGGGCTCTGCCGCGAGGCGGACCTCGCCGTCGACTGCGCGGACAACGGCGCGTCCCGCAGGACGCTCGCCGCCGCGGCCCTCGCCGCCGGCATCCCGCTCGTCCACGGCGCCGTCGCGGCGTTCGAGGGGACGGTCTGCGTCTTCGGCCCCCGGGGGCGTCCCTGCCTCGCCTGCCTCTACCCGGAGGACCCGGCGGCATCGCCGGCCCCGCCGCCCGTCCTCGGAGCCGCGGTCGGCGTCGTCGGGAGCCTCATGGCCACGGAGGCGATCCGGCTCCTCTCGGGGATCGGCCCGCCGCGCTTCGGCGAGCTCCTCCTCGTCGACCTCGAGCGCCGCGCCTTCGACCGGGTCCCCCTCGAGCCCCGTCCCGGCTGCGCGCTGTGCGGTGACGGCTGATCCGGTCGCTTCGCCTCGGTCCGACGAGCGAAGATCCGGGCAGGACGGAGAGATGACGGGAACGCCGCGCAGCAGGTCCCGCTCGTACCGGGGCATCGCCCGGCTCGCCGTCGACGCCACGGCCGGCGTGACGGACCTGGTCGAAGCCCTCCACGCGACGATCGCCGTGGGGACGCCCCCGCTCGGCGCCCCGCCGGAAGGCAGGACCTCTGGGATCGCGGGCCTCGTCTACCGGAGCGTCCGAGGGGCTTCCAGGCTGGTGGGGACGGGCCTCGACGCCGCCCTTGCGCGCCTCGGCCCGCTCCTGGGCGAGACGAACCCCGCACCGGGCCGAGAGGCCCTCCTCGCCGCGGTCAACGGTGTCCTGGGCGACTACCTGGAGGCCTCCGGGAACCCCCTCGCGATCCCGATGCGGCTCCGGCGCTCCGGACGGGACCTGCCTCTTCACGCGTGCTCTCTCGCCACGGCCGTCCCGCGACCGGCGGGACGGCTCCTCCTCCTGGTCCACGGCCTCTGCATGAGCGACCTCGGGTGGGCGCGGGGAACGCACGACCACGGGGCCGCGCTCGAGCGGGACCTCGGGTGGACGTCGGTCTACCTGCGGTACAACACCGGGCGCCACGTCTCGGTCAACGGACGCGAGCTCTCCGGGCTCCTGGAGGCGTTCCTGCCGGCCTGGCCCGTCCCCGTCGAGGACCTCGCGATCGTGGCCCACAGCATGGGAGGCCTCGTGACCCGGAGCGCTCTCCACTACGCCGGGGAGGCCGGACACACCTGGCCGCGGCGACTGAGGGCGATCGTCTTCCTCGGGACCCCCCACCACGGGGCGCCGCTGGAGCGCGGCGGGAACCTCCTGCAAGCCGCTCTCGGCTTCAGCCCGTACTCCCTCCCGTTCGCGCGGCTCGGCAAGGTGAGGAGCCAGGGGATCACGGACCTCAGGCACGGCAACCTGGTGGACGAGGACTGGTCCGGCCGCGATCGCTTCGCGCGGGGCCACGACCGGCGCCGCCCGCTGCCGCTGCCGGAGGGTGTGGCCTGCCACGCCGTCGCGGCGACGACCGCCAGGGAGGTCGGGGGGCTCCGGGACAGGCTCCTCGGGGACGGTCTCGTCCCGGTCTCGAGCGCCCTGGGCGACCACGCCGACCCGGCGAGGAGGCTCTCGTTCCCCGCGGAGCGAACCCTGATCGTCCCGGCGACGCACCACTTCGAGCTCCTCGACCGGCCCGAGGTCGCCGCCCGGCTCCGGGAGTGGCTCGCGGAGGGAGGTGTTCCGGGCCCCGGATGAGGTGCGGCGCCGGGTCCGGAGGGCGCGTCGGCGACTCCTCGGAATGCTTGCACTTGGCGAAGCTACTGCCTACACTGACCGCATGCAGTATTCGGTCAGAGGGGTCTCCCCGGAGGTCGACAGGGCGATCCGGGCCCGCGCGAAGGAGCTGGGGAAGAGCCTCAACGAGGTCGCGCTCCAGACCCTGGCCGAGGGGCTCGGGCTCGGGAGCGCCCGGACCGTCCGCCGTGACCTGAGCGGGATCGCCGGGACGTGGCAGAGGGAGCCGGCCGTCGAGCGGGCCCTGGCCGCGCAGGACCAGGTAGACGAGGCGCTCTGGAGGTGAGGCTGGCGCTCGACACGAAAGCCTACGTCGACCTCTGCAAGGGGGTCCCGGAGACGGTCGACGTCGTGGAGAGGGCCGAGACGGTCGCGCTCCCGTTCGCCGCCGTCGCCGAGCTCCGGGCCGGGTTCGCGATGGGCCGCCGGTCGTCGGAGAACGAGCGGACTCTCCGGCGCTTCCTGCTCACGGAGGGTGTCAGGGTCCTCTACCCCGACGACCAGACCTCCCACCACTACGCGGCGGTGTTCCGCCAGCTCCGCCACCAGGGTACGCCCATCCCGACGAACGACGTCTGGATCGCGGCGCTCGTCCTGCAGCACAATCTCGTCCTCCACTCCCGCGACCGGCACTTCGACAGCCTTCCCCAGATCCTGCGGACCTGAGCCATAGAATCCCGCCGGGGGGAGCGATGGAAGCGACGCAGCGGGTCCTCTTCGTCGACCCGTCCACGGGGTTCTACCGGCTCCGCCGCTACGAGGTGGGCGACTACTTCGGCCCGGTGGACCTCGGCGTCCACCTCGCCGATCGCTGGCGGAGCCTCAACATCGGGACGGGCCTCTTCGCGGGCTCCATCCTGCCGGGCTCCAACCGCCTCGTCGTGACCGGCTTCTCTCCCTGCTGGCGCGGCTTCTACGTCTCGACGATGGGAGGCGCCGGGCTGCCGTTCGACAACCTGGGGATCAGCATGGTGAGCCTCGTCGGCAAGGCCGCCACCCCTTCGGTCCTCGTCCTGAACCGGCACCACGGCGAGGAGATCCTCGTCGAGACCCACCCGGTCGACCTGGACCGGGCCTTCTCGCGCGGCCGCGGAGGGACCTACGGCCTGATGGAGGAGGTGCTGGAGCGTTTCGGCCGCCACTACGAGACCGACCCGCGCGTCCTGGCCGTCGGGCCGGCGGCGGTCGCGACCGACTTCGGCGCCCTCGGCAGCGCGCCGATCGTGAACGGGAAGCTGACCTTCTCCGACACCTGGGCGGGCCGCGGCGGGATGGGCTCGAAGATGCTCCAGGACCACGGGATCGCGGCGGTGATCTACGGGGGGACCTTCGTCGACGAGGACTTCCGGGACCGGAAGGTGGCCGACTCGTGGTTCGAAGCCCGCTACCAGAAGCGCCTGGCGACGAAGGACTTCGAGGCGACGACGAAGTACCGGTTCGACCCGAAGTTCGAGACCGGCGGGACGTTCGGCGTCAACTTCGCGACGCTGAAGGGGCGCCTGGTCGCCTTCAACTACCGCACGATGTACGGGACCGAGGAGGAGCGCGAGGCTCTCCACGAGAGGCTCGTCGAGAAGCACTACCTCGCGCAGTTCAACGAGGAGACGATCGAGAAGAAGCAGCAGACGAACTGCGGCGAGCCGTGCGCGGCCGTCTGCAAGAAGCTCCGCGGCGAGTACAAGAAGGACTTCGAGCCGTACCAGACGATGGGGCCGCTCTGCGGGGTCTTCGACCAGCGCGCGGCCGAGCTCCTGAACGGCAAGGCCGACGCCTCGGGCTTCGACGCCATCTCGCTCGGCGGCGTCCTCGCCTGGCTGATGGAGTGCCTCCTCGCGGGCGACCTCTCGACGGAGGAGCTCGGCGTCACCCGGACGCCGCGCTGGGACGCCGCGGCGTTCGACGTCGTCGCCGACTCGATGCACAACGCCGAGCTGGGCGTCGAGCTCGTCGACGCGATCCTGAAGCGAAAGGGGATCCTGGACCTCTCCGAGGGGGTCCGGAAGTGGGGCCGGAGGGTGCGGCGGGAGAAGGGGACGAGGATCCTCGACCGGCTCGTCTACGTCGCCTCGGGACGCCGGGGCTGGATGGTTCCCAACCAGTACTGGACCCCGGGGGCGCTGGCCCCGATGGCGATCATGGGCCGGTACTACATGTTCTACGGGCCCGACTTCCTCCCGCCCCGCACGCTCGGCCGCGTCTGCGCCGAGCGGATGCTGGCCGAGCTGGTGATGGACGACATGGGGGTCTGCCGGTTCCACCGCGGGTGGGCCGAGGAGATGCTCCCGGAGATCGTCGGGGCGGTCCACGGCAAGAAGGAGGCCTACCTGTCGGCGGTCGCGGTCACCGCCAGCCGGATCAACAGCCGGAACGCCGCGGTCTTCTGGGAGTCGGAGCGCGACCTCGACTTCGTGGCCTCGTTCCTCAGGAGGCGGAGGGACGTGGACGGCGACGGCAACCCCGAGCTCGCCCGCTGGGTCGAGGAGTTCGAGAAGGACAAGCGCGAGGCCGGCCTCGCCTGGTGGTACGAGATGCGCAAGGGGATCGACGAGAGCCTGAGGGCTTTCTTCTAAGTACCTCAGGCCCCGAGCTCGGCGGGGTTGAGCGCCTCGAGGTACGCCCTGAGGAGGCGGTGTTTGGCGAGCCTCGCCCTGGCCGTCTTCTGGTAGAGGGCGAACCGGTCCTCGTGCGGCCGGATCGACGGGAAGAGGGGGACGAGCTCGCCCCGGGCGAGCTCCTCCTGGAGGCTGTAGCTGGGGGCGAGGAGGACGCCCATGCCGCTCGCGGCGGCGGTGATCAGCGCCCGGATGTGGTCGATCGCGACGACCCGCCCGAAGGCGGGACGCCGCGTCCTCGGGAACCTCGCGAGGAAGCGCTCCCACCAGGCGCCGGCCTTGTCGAGCGAGAGGACCGTGCAGCGGCCGAGGTCCTCCGGCTCGCGGATCGCGTGGGAGGCGAGGTAGCCGGGGGAGCAGGCCACCATGTAGGACTCGCGGAAGAGGGGCGTCCTCTCGAGGTCGGCCCGGGCGTGGTCGTGGCAGTCGATCGCGAGGTCGACCTCCTCGCGCAGGAGCGGCGTCAGGAGGTCGTGGCCGAGGTGGAAGTCCATCTCCAGCCCGGGGTGGGCGGCGAGGAAGGGCTGGATGTGCCGCATCAGGACGCTGCAGCCGAACTCGACCGTGGCCCCGAGCCGGATCCGCCCCTCGGCGCGGCCCCGCTCCTGCCCGAGCTCCTCCTGCGCGGCGTCCAGCGTGGCGAACGCGAGGTCGCACGCGGAGAGGAGGCGCCGCCCGGCCTCCGTCAGCCGGACCTCGCGGCCCCGCCGGTCGAGGAGCCGGACCTTCGCGGAGGTCTCGAGCTTCCGCACGGCGTGGCTGACGGCGCTCTGCGTCCGGTGGAGGCGCCGGGCCGCCGCCGAGAAGCCGCCGGCCTTCACGACGGCGTGGAAGGCACGGAGGTGGGCGAGGTCGAGGGGCGTGTCCGGCATGCATGAATCATATCGATACTTCCTATGAAAACAATGAGCTTGATTAATGGGAGATCCTGTCGCATAAAGCGCGTCCGGAGGTACGGACCATGTCGATGAAGGCCGAGACGGAAGCGGAGATCCTGCGCGCGCTCGGGATCGCGGAGAGGAACCCCGGCGGGTTCGCGGGCGCGTGGGTCGGGAGCGGGAAGGTGCAGGCGGTCGTCTCCCCGGTGGACGGCTCGGTCCTGGCCTCGGTCGTCAACGTGACGAGGGAGGAGTTCGACGGGGTCCTCGCCCGGGCTCACGCGGCATTCGGGCCGTGGCGGACCGTCCCGGCGCCGAAGCGCGGCGAGGTCGTCAAGGCGATCGGCGAGGAGCTCCGCGAGAAGAAGGAGCCGCTGGCGCGCCTCGTCTCGCTCGAGATGGGGAAGACCCTCCGCGAGTCGCTCGGCGAGGTCCAGGAGATGATCGACATCTGCGACTTCGCCGTCGGCCTCTCGCGCCAGCTCTACGGCCTGACGATGCCGAGCGAGCGGCGCCAGCACCGCCTGCAGGAGCAGTGGCACCCGCTCGGCGTCGTGGGCGTCATCACCGCCTTCAACTTCCCGGTGGCCGTCTGGAGCTGGAACACCGCGCTCGCCCTCGTCTGCGGCGACACGGTCCTCTGGAAGCCGTCGAGCAAGACGCCGCTGACGGCGATCGCCGTGACGAAGATCGCGCAGCGGGTCCTGGAGCGGTTCGGGTACGACCCGGCGATCTGCAGCCTGACGATCGGGCGGGGGAGCGACATCGGGGACCTGGTCAACACCGACCCGCGCGTGGCCCTCGTCTCGTACACCGGCTCGGTCCCCGGCGGCCGGCACGTCGGCAGGCTGGTCCAGGAGCGCTTCGGGCGGCTCATCCTGGAGCTGGGGGGCAACAACGCCGTCATCGTCAGCGACAAGGCCGACCTCGACATCGCCATCCGCGCGGTCTACTTCGGCGCCATCGGCACCGCCGGCCAGCGCTGCACCTCGACCCGCCGGGTCATCCTGCACGAGTCGGTGTACGAGGCCTTCGTCGAGCGCCTGAAGGGGCTCTACGCCGAGACGACGATCGGCGACCCGCTCGCCTACGACACCCTGATGGGCCCGCTCGTCGACCGCGAGGCGGTCGCCACGATGCTGAAGGCGATCGAGACGGCGCGGACGCAGGGCGCGACGGTCCTCTGGGGCGGCGAGCCGCTCGACCGTCCGGGCGGCTGCTACGTCACCCCGTGCCTCGTCGCCGTGACGCCCGACCTCCCGATCGTGAAGGAGGAGACGTTCGCGCCGATCCTCTACCTGACGAGGTACCGGACGATCGAGGAGGCGATCGCGACGCAGAACGGGGTCCCGCAGGGGCTCTCGAGCGCGATCATCACGAACGACTTCCGGGAGACGGAGCTCTTCCTCTCCGCCGAGGGGAGCGACTGCGGCATCGCCAACGTCAACACGGGGACGAGCGGCGCCGAGATCGGCGGGGCGTTCGGCGGCGAGAAGGAGACGGGCGGCGGGCGCGAGGCGGGCTCGGATGCCTGGAAGGCCTACATGCGGCGGGCCACCAACACGATCAACTACGGCACCCGCCTGCCGCTCGCCCAGGGCGTGCGCTTCGAACTCGGCTGAGGGCACGGGGCCGGGGCCGGGCGAAGAATCAGACCGCAGGATATGGGGCGGGACGGCCGGTGTTCCGCCGCCCGGCCCGGCCCGCCCTATCGTGGCGGCCTTGGCATGGCGCGATCGCGCGGCCGGCCACCCGGGGGGTGCTGCCCCGGCCGCGCCGCGCGACGCATTTGGGGAGGTTCGGACATGCGGAAGG
>WBZR01003661.1_pt1 | contig 13481 bp, 14 predicted proteins | sample 5204231 | NCBI WGS metagenome assembly WBZR01 (sample SAMN12412403, study PRJNA552823) | activated sludge metagenome | isolation source: activated sludge from anammox sidestream of wastewater treatment plant... | place: USA: Virginia | collected 2017-08 | reverse complement strand
CGGCAACATCCAAAAGGACTGGGACTGGATCAACAGGCACAACAGCTTCGATGCCCGCCTGGAGAACATCAGCGACAAGATGGGGCTGCTCGCCGTGCAGGGCCCCAAGGCCGTGGATACGATGAAGGGCTTCTTCAGCGAGGACATCGCGGCCATGCCATACTACACCGCGAAATATGCGGAGATGAAGGGCGTGGGACTGGTGCTCCTTTCCGTCACGGGATACACCGGCGCGGGCGGCTTTGAGATCTATGTGCCCAACGAATTGCTGCACAAGGCGTGGGAGGCCGTGCTCGAGGCGGGCAAGCCTTTCGGCATCAAGCCTTGCGGACTGGCCGCCCGCGATACGCTCCGTCTGGAAATGGGCTTCTGCCTATACGGCAACGACATCGACGATACCACCTCCCCGCTGGAGGCCGGCCTGGGTTGGATCACCAAATTCACCAAGGAGTTCACCAACTCGGCAGCCCTGAAGGCCCAGAAGGAGGCGGGCCTGAAGCGCAAGCTGGTCGGCTTCGAGCTGGTCGACAGGGGCATCCCGCGCCACGGGTATCCCGTGGTGGATGATGTCGGCAACGCCATCGGCCAGGTTACCAGCGGGACCATGAGCCCCAGCCTGCAGAAGCCCATCGGGCTGGCCTATGTGCCCACGGAGAAGGCAGCGCCGGGCACCGGGATCTTCGTGGACGTCCGCGGAAAGAAGCTCCGGGCGGTGGTGGTAAAGGTCCCGTTCCTGCAACCCGGATAGGGGGGACATGCTTCCCGCGGCCTATCTTGGTGCGGCATAAATTCCCGCAGACACCTTCAGAGGCCCATGAAACCCACGGCCAGCCAGGCAGACTACCGGTACCGTGTAGAGGTGTGCTACACGCCCGGCCAGTTTCCCCTGTACAAGCAAGACATGGGCATCGTGGTGGTCATCGACATCCTGCGCGCCACCAGTGCCATGGTGGCCGCGTTCCACCACGGGGTGAAGGACATCATACCCGTGGCTACCGTGGAGGAGGCCCGGGCCTACATCGGCAAACCGGGCTATGTGGCGGCGGCGGAACGCAATGGCGAAGTGGTGGACGGGTTTTCAGTCGGGAATTCACCGTTGGCCTTGAAGTCCATGGACCTCAAGGGGAAGACGATCGTCATTTCAACCACCAATGGAACCAAGGCCATTAACATTGGGAAGGAGGCCAGGCAATTGGTGATCGGTTCCTTTTTGAACCTGACTGCCCTGACCGAATGGTTGTTGAAACAGGACGACAACATCCTCCTGCTGTGCTCCGGCTGGCGGGACAAGTTCAGCTTGGAGGACAGCGTGTTTGCCGGCGCGGTCACCGACCGGTTGCTCGAGAGCGGCAAGTTTGGCGTGGAGGAGGACAGCAGCATCGCCTCGAAGTACCTTTACCAGGCTGCCCGTGAAAACTACATGAGCGTCCTCAAGGCGGCACCACGGCGCAAAAGGCTCCAACAATTGCACTTGCTGGATGACGTGAAGTACTGCCTCACGCCGGACCAGGCCACGGTGATCCCGGTGCTGCAGGGGGATCGGCTGGTCCTGCTGGAACACTGAACGCCGATGACGGGAACCATCATCCGCCGCGCCGCCGCCGTCACTGCCGTGCTGGCCCTGCTCTGGCCTTTTTGCCTGCACCAGGAGGCCCAGGCCTGGGGCTTTTACGGCCATCGGCGCATCAACCGCATGGCGGTGTTCACCCTGCCGCCGGCCATGTTCGGCTTTTACAAGCGCCACATCGATTACATCACCGACCATGCCACCGACCCCGATAGCAGGCGCTACGCCGTGGCCGGTGAAGGGGCCCGGCATTTCATCGATGCCGACCACTATGCCAAGCCCGGTGAGGACCCCTTCCAGGTGATCCCCCGCAAATGGGACCTGGCCGTGCAGAAGTACACCGAGGATACGTTGCAGGAATACGGGATCGTGCCGTGGTACATCCCCGTGATGTACGGCCGGCTGGTCAACGCGTTCAAGCGCGGCAGCGTGGACCGCATCCTGTACTACAGCGCGGAGATCGGCCACTACATCGCCGATGCCCATGTTCCCCTGCACACCACGGAGAACTACAACGGCCAGATGACGGGCCAGACGGGCATCCATGCCTTCTGGGAATCGCGCATCCCCGAGACCAGTGCCGAGGGGTACGACCACTTCGTGGGCAGGGCGCATTACATCGCCGACCCGTTGGATGCCGCCTGGTCATACGTGATCGCCAGCCACAGGGCCCTGGACACCGTGTTCAACATGGAACGCGAGCTGCAGAAGCGGTTCCCCGAAAGCGGGAAGTACACCTACGACCAGCGCGGCCGGAATACCTTCCAAACCCAGTCCAGGGAGTTCATCAAGGCGTATGAGGAAAGCATGGACGGCATGGTGGAACGGCGCATGAACGACGCCATCCTGGCCGTGGGCAGCTTTTGGTACTCGGCGTGGGTGGACGCGGGCCAGCCCGACCTGGACCATTTTGACCAAAAAGAGGTGAGCGACAGCCTCAAGCAGGTGCTCAAGGCGGAGGAGGAGCTGCGCAAGCAGTTCAACAAGATCAAAGGCAGGGAAGAGCCCGAGTAACCATTCCCAGGCCCGCCGGAAGTACGAACAATCACCTGTCGGACCACCAGGGTGGTTTGTAGGCAATCGTTCCCACGCGGCACGTGGCGCTTAGGCCACTTGCTCCTTGGCTTTCTTCACCTCGTAAGTGCCGGCCGGGGTGCGGCTGGCGATACTCAACCGGTTCCAGCTATTGATGGTGCACACGGCAAAGGTCAGGTCTGAAAGCTCCTTGGCGTTGAAATGCTTGCAGGCTTCGTTGTACACGGCGTCAGGTACGTGCCCCTGGCCCACCAAGGTCACGGCTTCCGCCCATGCCAAGGCGGCCCGCTCCCGCTCTGAGTACCAGGTGCATTCGCGCCAAGCGTCCAACGCGTAGAGCCGTTGTTCGCTTTCTCCCAAGGCCCGCAGGTCCTTCCAGTGCATGTCCAGGCAATAGGCGCAGCCGTTGATCTGTGAGGTGCGCAACTTGATCAGGTGGATCAGCGGCATTTCGATCGAGCAGTGATGCAGATACTTTTCCGAGGCGAGCAGGGCTTCATAAACGCCGGGCGCCTCTTTCGCAATGTTGAACCGGACTTCCATCGTCAATCTTTTTTTGGTTCCAAAATAACCCCCCGTGATCGCGACAGGGCGGAATGTCAACACGTAAATCACCGCAATGTTCGCCTTGGCCTGCGGCTCGCGTTGGGCGGGTCCCCGGAGTCCGTGTCAGGGCTACCCTTGCCCCAGGTCCGTCACACGCGAGTTGTCCACCTTTTCCAGCAGGATGACCTCCTCGCCCTTGGGAAGCATCCAGGTGATTTCCGTTCCTTGCCGATAACCGATCAGTGCCGCGCCCATCACGGTGAAGATGGAGAGCTTGTTGGCCTTCAGGTCCGCATCCTTGGGCATCACCAACTGCAGGCCTTCCTTGCGGATGGAGGGTGATTTCACGGTGACGATGCTGCCCACGCGCACCACGTCGCCGGGCAGGTCGGTCTCCTTGCGGACATCTGCCTGCCTCAATTCCTCCGTCAGCTTGGCCAGGCTCTTTTGGGTGTTGATGTCGGGCGGCGTGAAGTCCGCGATCCAGGACATGAGCAGGTCGCGCTCCCGTGCGGAGACGATCAATTTGGGATTCTCCATCTCAAATGCGTTTCAGTTCATTGATGATCTCTTCCAGGCTGGCCTTGGCATCCCCGAAGAGCACCTTGCAGTTTTGCCTGTCGAACAACGTGTTCACCGCGCCCGAATAGCCCTTGGCGGTGCTGCGCTTCATCACGATCACCTGCTTGGCCTTGTAGGCGCGGATAATGGGCATGCCGTATATGGGGCTGCCCGGGTCGTTCTCCGCCGCCGGGTTCACCACGTCGTTGGCCCCGATCACCAGCACCGTGTCGTAATGCTCCATGGTGCTGTTCACCTCGCTCATTTCCTTCACGGAGGAGTAGGGGATGTTGGCCTCGGCCAGCAACACGTTCATGTGGCCCGGCATGCGCCCGGCCACCGGGTGGATGATGAAGTGCAGGTCCACGCCTTGCTGGCGCAACAGCTCTTGCAGGGCGAAGCATTCACGCTGCGCCTGGGCCACGGCCATGCCGTAGCCCGGCACCACGGCCACCTGCTTGCTGAAGGCCAGCAACGAGGCGGTTTCCACGGCGGTGATGCTCGTCAACTCCTGCTCACCCACGGCCTGTGCCGCCCCGGACCCGCTGAACTTGCCCGCCAGCACGCCGGTGAGCGAACGGTTCATGGCCACGCACATCTGCAAGGTGAGGATGATGCCGGTGGCGCCCACCAGGATCCCGCCGATGATCATCACCGGGTCGTGGAAGACAAGGCCGGCCATCAAGGTGGCCACCCCGGAGAGGGCATTGAGCAGCGAGATCATCACCGGCATGTCAGCACCCCCCACGGGCAGGGCGAAATACACGCCGTACAACAAGGCGGCCAGGGAGACCGCCAACAGCAGCACCGGGAAGTGGGCCGGTTCGGCAGGGGAGAGCAGGTAATAGCCGAAGGCGATCACCACCAGGCCCAGCAGCGCTTGCGCAATGAGCTTCTGCGTCCTGGCCGGCCGGGGCAGCTTGCGCCCGTCCAGCTTCCAGTAGGCGATCATGCTGCCGGTAAAGGCCACGGCCCCGAACAGGTTGGTGAGCAGCAGGACACTGCCCCCCAGCTTGTCTTCCACCAAGGTGCCTTGGCCATATACCTGGTTGAGCCCCAGCACCAGGGCGCAGGCGCCGCCCAGGCCGTTGAAGATGCTCACCAGCTGCGGCATCGCCGTCATGGCCACGCGGTTGCTCCAGATGTTGCCGATCAGGGTGCCGATGCCCATCATCACCAGCAACAGCAGCAGGTTGGCGGTGCTGGCCTTTTCCGTGACCGCCACCAGGGCCACCAGGGCCACCAGCACCGCGGCGGCCGCCACCAGGTTGCCCATTTTGGCCTTGGCCGGGTCGCCCATGTACTTGAGCCCCTGCACCAGCCCCACGGTGGCCACGAGGTACGCGAGGACCAACATCAGGCTTTGGGGCCTTTGCCCGGCTTGCGCTTCACCACGAACATGGAAAGCATCCGGTGGGTGACGAAGAAGCCGCCGGCCAGGTTGATCGTGCCCAACAACACCGCCAGGCAGGCCGCCGCGATGGTCCACACGTTTTCGATCGGCGTGGTCAGCAATTGGGTGATGCCCCCGAACAGGATGATGCCGCTGATGGCATTGGACCCCGACATCAGCGGGGTGTGCAGCACGGCCGGGATGTTCTTGATCACCTCAAAGCCCACCAGCAGGCTTAAGGCCAGCACGAACAGGCCGTCGATGGGGGTAATGGTATAGCTGAAGTCCATCCGTTCCGGTTTTGGGTTGCGTTGGTCACTTGCCGGTGCCCTGCAGCGCCAGGATGCGCTGGTTCACCGAATGGCCGTCCTGCACCACCAAGGTGGCGCTGAGGATGGGGTCTTCGGATAGTTTCTCCTGGTGGTCCAACAGGTAGGTGATGAACGAGGTGTAGTTGTTGGACAAGAGGAACGAGGTGCTGTAGGCGCAACTGGATTCGATCCGTGTGGGACCCAGGATGGTGACCTCGTTGCGCACCACCGTCTGGTCCGGTTCGGTCAGGGCGCAGTTGCCGCCGGTGGCAGCGGCGATGTCCACGACCACCGCCCCGGGTTTCATGCCCATCACCATGTCCTCGGTGATCAACAGGGGGGCCCGCTTGCCCGGTACCCGCGCGGTGGTGATGACCACATCGGCGGCGGCGGCCTCCTCGTGGATGCGTTGGCGCACGCGTTCGAGGAACTCCTCCGTTTGCTGGGTGGCATAGCCGCCCGCGCTCTTGTCATCCACCGCGCCCTCCACCTCGATGAAGGTGGCACCCAGGCTTTCCACTTCCTCCCGCGAGGCGGTGCGCACATCATATGCCTTCACCACGGCACCCAGGCGGCGGGCCGTCGCGATGGCCTGCAGACCGGCCACGCCGGCGCCCATCACCAGGAATTTCGCCGGGCGCAAGGTGCCGCCCGCGCTGGTGATCATGGGCACCGTGGCCAGCGAGCGCTCTGCCGCCAGCAGCACGGCCTGGTAGCCCGAGATGGAGCCCACCGAGGAGAGCACGTCCATGCTCTGCGCCAAGGTGCTGCGCGGGATCAGGTCCAGGCTGTGCACCGACACGCCCGAGCGCAGGTAGTGGTCCACGTGGCCCGGCTCCCACAGGAAGTTGAAGATGCCGATGAAGGTCTTGCCCTCGATCTTGCGGTTGCGCAGGTCGCGGTGACCGTAGCTCAGCACGAGGTCCGAGCCGCCCAGCAGGGCTTCCTCGCTGTCCACCAGTTCGGCGCCGGCCTCCTCGTAGGCCTTGTTGGTGAACCCCGCGCCACGCCCCGCATCGCGCTGCACCAGCACCACGGCCCTCCCCTTCAGGCGCTCCACGCCCGAAGGGGTAAGGACCGTGAGCTTGTGGTCGGTCGGTTCTTTCAGTACGCCGATGCGCAGCATGGCCTAGGGGAAGATGCCGCGGTCCATGTAGGTGTCCTCCAATCGCCGAAGCGCGGCAATATAGGCACCCATCCTCCAGTCCACCTTGTGGGCCTTGGCCTCGGCCACCACCTTCTCGAAGGAGGTTTCCAGCTTGTCGTGGATCATCTCCAGCACCTGGTCGATCTTCCAGATCTCCGCGCGCTTGTTCTGCAGCCATTCATAGTAGCTGCCGATCACCCCGCCGGAGTTGCACAGGATGTCCGGGATGATGTCCACACCGTTCTTTTTCAGGATGGCCTCACCGTGGATGTCCGTGGGCCCGTTGGCTCCCTCGGCCACCAATTTGGCCTTGATGGCGCCCGCATTTTGCTCGGTGATCTGGTTGCCCAGGGCGGCCGGCACCACGATTTCGCAATCGAGGCCCCAGAAGGCTGCGGGATCGTATTCCTTGGCGCCCTTGTATCCCTTCAGGCTGCGCCCATTGTCCATGCTGTACTTCAACAGGGCCTCCGCATCGATGCCCTTTTCGTCATGCAGGGTGGCCGAAACGTCCTGCACGGCGATCAACTTGGCCCCCTCCTTGATCAGGAAGTGGGCGGTCCAATAGCCCACGTTGCCGAAACCTTGGACGATGAACTTGGCTCCCTTGAGATTGAATCCCTTGTGCTTTGCCCAGAACTTGATGTTGCTGACCACGCCGAAGCCTGTGGCGCGGTCGCGCCCGGCCAAGCCGCCGGCCCCCACGGGCTTGCCCGTCACCACATGCAGATTGACGAAGCGTGTGCTGGGTGACTTGGTGGACGAGAACGTGTCCGCGATCCAGGCCATGATCTGCGCGTTGGTGTTCACGTCCGGCGCAGGGATGTCCAGGTCGGGGCCGATGTTGTCGCCCAGGGCATAGGTGAAGCGGCGCGTGATGCGCTCCAGTTCGCTCTTGGAATAATTCTTCGGATTGATGTGGATGCCCCCTTTTGCGCCTCCGAAGGGCAAACCCGCCAGGGCGGTCTTCCAGGTCATCCAGATGGCCAGTGCCCGCGCGGCGTCCAGGTCCACGGTATCATGGTAGCGCAGGCCGCCCTTGTAAGGGCCCAGTGCATTGTTGTGCTGCACCCGGTAGCCGGTGAACACCTCGATCTTCCCGTTGTCCAGGCGCACCGGGAAGTTCACTTCGATCTCCGTATTGGTCTTGGACAAGATCTTCCGGACCCCTGGGTCCAGGTTCATGATGTCGGCGGCATGGGCGAATTGCTCCATGACCACCTCGTACATGCCCTCCTTGCGGGCGGGCTTTTCCTTGGTCTGTGTTGCCATTTTGGTTTTTGTGAAACGGTATGTGCTCGGCTGTTCGCAAGGTGCAAGGCCATTGGCCCCTTCTTCCCTGCGGTTGCGGCCCGGGTTTTTCCCTCAAGTAGTGGGCGGCGTTGATAGGCTGCGTTCCGGCAGCTTGTTCCCGGCTTTTCGGCACCCTTCCACGGGTGCTCCGGCTTCTGTCGGCTGATCGATCATGATCATCCCCGATGGTGGAATCCCTTGGCCGTGGCCAAGGCGGGGCCAAATGTACTGTTCTTTTACTCAGGCGGTGAAGCGCACGGACCCCATGGGCCTGGAAAGCTGGCCGCATCGGGGCGGGGCGGGGGGGAAGTGCCACGGCCCCGGGGGCGGAGGCAGGAGCGGCCCCATTTTTTTCCGCACCTTTGGCCTGATCAACCTGATGGACAGCCACCAGGACCAAAACCAGGGTGTCATGGCAACCACGACGGGGCGTTCAGACAAGAAACAGGCAAAAAGGATCCTGGTCCCCACGGACTTTACCAAGGTGGTGGACTATGCCATGGACCATGCCGTGAAACTGGCCAAGGTCATCGGGGCCGAAGTGCATTTGCTCCACATGGTGCAGCACATGGACGAGCAGGATGCGATGGAACGCAGGATGCAAGCTGAGAAGGAGCGGTGCCAGGCCATCAATGCCAAGGTGCCCATCCATACTTTGGTCCGCAAGGGAAGGGTATACACCGGCATCGGCAAGGCGGCGGATGAGATCGGGGCCGAGCTGATCATCATGGGCACCCATGGCATGCGCGGCATGCAATTCATCACCGGAAGCCGTGCCCTAAGGATGGTCCTCAACAGCCGCGTACCGTTTATCGTGGTGCAGGAACGCGGGATGCGTGCCGGCGGCTACCGCGATATCGTGGTACCCATGGACCTGCAGCGCGAGACCAGGCAGAGCGTGACCCTGGTGGCCGGCATGGCAAGCTACTTCAACAGCCGCGTACATGTGATCGTGCCCCGGGAAAGCGACAAGCTGCTGCGGCGAACCCTGCAGGACAACATCGTGTTCGCAAAGAAGTATTTCGAGGGCCGGGGCATCCCCATGGAAGCCACCGAGGCCGTGCGGGGCAAGGGCTTCGTGAAGGCCGTGCTCGATCATGCCAAGGCCATTGATGCAGACCTCATCGCCGTGATGAACATGGTGGGCACCAATATCTTCGGGGCCTTGGGCGTACCGTATGAAGAGGACATCATCACCAACAAGGCCTCCATTCCGGTGATGATGCTCAATCCCGTGAAGGACACCACCGGCGCAGGCGGATGGACCTTCCAATAAGAACCATCAAAAGATGCCGGAACAAAAGGAAAAGGGCCTGATACACGTGAACAGGGGGTTGGCCACGCGCTGGGATACACGGCCGGCGACGGCCATGGTGCCGCTCAAGGGTATCCCGGGTTTCCACCACGTCACTGAGCCCAGCGGGGTCCGCTTGGCCAACATGAAGCTGGACCAGGACATCAGCAGGTACCGCGTCTATACCCAGGGCGATGGCCCGTCCAACCGCGGGCATTCGCGGTTCGGGACAAACTGTGCGAGTGATTAAGGCCGTGGCGGGCCGGATCCCATTCGGGACCGGGGCCGGCGGAAACAAAGAGGGGGCGGATGGCCGCGCCATCCACCCCCGTCAAATGGATCCAGGGCGAGGCTCAGTCCACCTGCACGGTCTCCGCATTACCGCCTCCGGCCGTGGCCAGGGGCGATTGCCCCTTCAGGTCCACCTGCAAGGCGATCTCATCGGCAATGACCATGTCCTTCATGCCGGTGCTGTAGCGCACACCGTACTTCTGACGGTCGAAGGAGAGCTTGCCCGTGGCGTTCACTTGGCCACCCTCCTGGGTGAGGACAATGTCGGTGACCTTCTCCGGGTGGGTTACGCCGCGGATCGTCAGGTTGCCCTCCGCCGTGTTGCCCTCCACCTTCGTGATCACGAATTCGGCCGTGGGGAAGTTCTCCGCATCGAAGAAGTCCGCGGACATCAAGTGGGCCATCAAATTCGCCCGGGTGCCCTGCTCGGAACCGTCCGGTGCATACTGGTCATCGGTCATGGTGTAGTTCTTCATGTCCACCGTGAACGAGCCGCCTGAAAGGGAACCACCCGTGGTGGCCAATTCACCTTTGGTGAAGCGCAGGATGCCGGTATGGCTTTTCACGCCCAGCATCGTGCCCGTCCAGTTCACGGCGCTGGCCTCGGTATTGATCGTATGCACGGCTTGCTCCGTGCCGGCAGGGGCTGCCGTGGCGGTGGAAGCTGATGTGTCGGGAGCGGTGGTGCCCGTACCGCAGGATGCCAACAAGGCGGCGGCGAACGTGGCCAGCAAAACGGTCTTATTCATGGTCGTCGTCTGTTTGTGGGTTGGTGTTTCGTGGTGCAAAAATAGGGACTAAATTTTACATGGTAAATATGACCATGCCACATACTGCGATGTTCTTGGATTCCCACGGACATTCCCAAGAAGATGAATGGGGGCTCGCCGCTCCAGTGGGAAAGCCGGCTTCACGCACGCGCGCCTTCGTGGAAGCGCTTGCCCGATGCGGCCATGCGCCGCAGCAATGGCGAGGTGCGGTAACGCTCCTCATGGTATTCCGCATACAGGCTGTCCAGGACATGGACCCAATGCGCCGCTCCCTGTTCATCTGCCCAGGCCAACAGACCCTTGGGGTAGTTCACCCCTTTGGTCATCGCTAGGTCGAGGTCTTCCTTGCTGGCCACTTGGAGGTAAAGCGCATCGGCGGCCTCGTTGATCAACATGGCCAAAACCCGTTCGGTGATCGATCGCCCCAAGGCTTGCGGCACTTGCGGTACCTCCCGCGTGCCACCATCCGGGCCGTGGTCGTAAAAACCTCGCCCCGTCTTGCGCCCCAGGCGGCCGCTTTCCACCAGCCGTTGCTGCGTGAGGCTGGGCCGGTAGCGCGGGTCGTAGAAGAACGCCTCCCACACGCTGCGCGTCACCGCCAGGTTCACATCGTTGCCGATCAGGTCCATCAGCTCAAAGGGTCCCATGCGGAAACCGGCCTCCCTCAGCGCCTGGTCGATCAAGGCCATCCCTGCAAGGCCTTCCTCGAAGATCCGGATGCTCTCCCCGTAGAACGGCCGGGCCACCCGGTTGACGATGAAGCCGGGCGTGTCCTTGCAGATCACCGGGGTCTTGCCCCAGCGGTGCATCACCTCGCGGCAGCGTTCCGCCAGTTGCGGTCCCGTGGCCAGCCCCGGTACCACCTCCACCAGCGGCAGTACCGGCGCCGGGTTGAAGAAGTGCAGGCCGATCACCCGTGCGGGTTGTGCGCAAGCCGCGGCAATGGCGGTGATGGAAAGCGAGGATGTATTGGTGGCCAGGACCGCATCCGCAGCCGTCAAGGCATCGAGCTGGGCGAAGACCTCCTGCTTCACTTCCAATTTCTCCACGATGGCCTCGATCACCAGGCCGCAGGCTGAAAGTCCGGCAAGCTCCTGGGCAACCGTGATCCGGCCCAGAGTGGCATCGGCCGCTTCACGGGTGATCTTGCCCTTGGCCACCAGCTTGCCCAAGGTCGCACCCAGGCCGCCGATCGCCTGGCCCGGGGCATCCGGCCTCGCATCATACAAGATCACCGGGTGCCCGCTTTGCGCCGCCACTTGGGCGATGCCCACGCCCATGGTGCCCGCACCGATCACACCCACTGTCATCTCCTTCTCCATCCGCCTGCTCCTGGGGGCCCTCAGTGGCCGATGTACGTGGGCTTGCGCTTTTCCAGGAAGGCGGCCACACCCTCCTTGCTGTCCTTGCTGCGCCCGGCGATGGCCTGCAGTTCGGCCTCCACCAGCAGGTGCTGCTCCAGGTTGCTGCCCCGCGAGCGGGCCATGGCGTACTTGGTAAGCGCGATGGCCAGCGTAGGCATGGCGGCCAGCTTTTCCGACACCGCCTTCACCTCGGCCTCCAAAGCGGCATCGGGGACGGCTTTCCAGATCATGCCCAATTCGGCGGCACGGGCTGCGGGCAGTTTCTCGGCGAGGATCATCTGGCCGAAGGCCTGCTGCATCCCCACCAAACGGGGCAGGGTGAAGGTGCCGCCGCTGTCCGGGATCAGCCCGATGTTGATGAAGCTCTGCACGAAGACGGCACTTTCGGCCGCATATGTCAGGTCACACGCATAGGCCAGGTTGGCACCGGCGCCGGCGGCGATGCCGTTCACGCCGCACAGCACGGGTTTGGGCATTTGCCGGATGGCCCGCACCATGGCGTTGTATTGCCGCTCCACCACATCCTCGATCCGCACGCCCGGCGCAATCGCCTCCGCCAGGTCCTGGCCGGCGCAAAAGGCCCGGCCGCTGCCCGTGAGCACGATGGCCCGCACCGTGGAATCCCCTTTGACCGCCGCCAGGACGTGCAGGATCTCCTCGGCCATCCTGGCCGTGATGCTGTTGAGCTTGTCCGGCCGGTCCAGCGTGATGGTGGCCACGCCGTTCGCCAAGGTGTATCGGATCTGTTCGTAGGTCATCGGCAATGGTTGTTCAAGGGTGGAAGGGCGGGTTCACCAGGCGAAACGTTTGGTGACGAAGGCACCGGGGATCCGCACGGCGGCAAGATAGATGCCGTGTGCGCCGTTGAAGGCGAGGTGGCTCCGACCGGGGGGCAAGGCGGTTTCCCGCACGAGGCGGCCAGCCATGTCGCGGATCTCCACAGTCCCGGGCCCCGCATCACCCAGGTCCACGTGCAGGCCGTTGGCATCGGGAAGCACGCGTATGGAGCGCCCGTCATGCGCCTCAATACCCGTGGTGGGACTCCAGATGGCATGTACCCATTCCGGCCGGTCAATGAAGGGATTGCGGTTGTGCTGCAAGGCAAAGACCGCATTGTTGCGCGCGGTCTCCTTGTCGCTCACCGGGTCGAGATCGCTCCACGCCACCAGCAGGGTAACGGCCCACGGCGCCAGGTCCCCGCCGGACAACATGGGGGAGTCCCAGCCGGACATCGCGCCATAGTACCGGGTCATCATGTAGAAGTAACTGCGCGCGAAGTCGCCCTTGTACGCATCGATGGGCTCGAACACCGTGCCGTTGTACCCCGGCGTGATGCTCAGCCCCACCTTGGACCCATTATCGCTGCTCCAGTCCGCGCTGCCCACCTCGCCATAGGGAAGGTTGCCGCGCTTCTGGTTCACGAACCCATCGGTGGGGTAGATGTGGAACAGGTCGGTGCGCATGGGGTTGCCCGAGTTGAACCAGCTCTGCGGGAAGCTGTGCTCCCGGTTGTAACAGTCGCCTTCCTCGGAGTATCCTCCGCACTGGTCCGAACCCAGGGTGTACACGTAGGGCGAGGTGCCGCCAGGGACGTCGCTGTACATGTCCCAGACCTTGTTCCCCGGTTTGGCATCCGTGCTGTAGAAGGCGTTCCAGATGGCCCCGTAGGAGATCGGGTCGTGGCCCGTGGTGATGATGCCATGAAGCGCCGCCCGGAGCGGCTGCCCGGTCAAACCTTCGGCACCGTCGTAATAGCCTGCAGGTGGTTGCGCCTGGGTACAGGCGGCCAGCAGGGCCGCCAGTGCAATTGGCAGGATCAGGCGCATGGGCCCCAGGATTTGCTTCCTCATTGTTTAACGACCGGTTTTTCCGCTTCCTCCCACGTCTCAATGCCCCCTTTGAGGTCGTA
>WBZR01003659.1_pt1 | contig 13489 bp, 7 predicted proteins | sample 5204231 | NCBI WGS metagenome assembly WBZR01 (sample SAMN12412403, study PRJNA552823) | activated sludge metagenome | isolation source: activated sludge from anammox sidestream of wastewater treatment plant... | place: USA: Virginia | collected 2017-08 | reverse complement strand
CGGGCCGGCAGCTCGCCTCGACGAACGCCGCATCGTGACGCACACCGACCCCCAATCGATCGGCCCGGAAGGCCGGGCCCCGACCTCGAGGCCGACGCTCTGCCACGTCGCCGCGCGTGCCACCGACCGGACGGTCGTGGCGATCGCCGAGTGCCTGGCCCCCGACTTCCCCCGCCTCGACCCGGCGACACGCGCCGTCGTCCTGGCCGACGTGACGGCCTTCGCGGTGTCGCAGGTGGGCGCCCTGCCCGACTTCCTCCGCTACCCGTATCGCCTCGCGCTCGTCGCCTTCGAATGGCTCGCCGTGCTGCGCTTCGGCCGGCGCTTCGTCGCGCTCGACGCCGCGCGGCAGCGGGCTTGGGTGGAGCTCTGGACCGAGTCGCCGCTCGGCGTAACCCGCAACTTCGTGAAGCTCGTCCGCAGCTGTGCGCTCCTCGCCTTCTATGACCATCCGGCGCTGCAGGACGCGCTGCACCGTCAGGCGGCACGCGGCGCCGCGGCTCCCGAGATCGCGCCGCCTGCGGTCGACGCCGCCGTGCCCGCACCGCACGTGGGTGCTGTCTCGTGACGATCGGCGTCGACGTTCCGCACGGCGCGCACGGCCTCGAGACCGAGATCCTGGTCGTCGGCTCGGGCGCCGGCGGCTCCGTCACCGCGGCCGCCCTCGCCGAGGCCGGCCACGAGGTGCTGCTGCTCGAAGAGGGGCCCGCGGCCGACACCTCGCGGATCGCGACCAACTCGACCGAGGCCATCACGCGGCTCTACCGGAACGGCGGCATGACTCCGATCCTCGGGCGCCAGACGGTCGCGTTCGTGGAGGGCCGTTGCGTCGGGGGCTCGACCGAGATCAACAGCGGTCTCTGGCACCGCCTCCCGGACGACGCCTATCACCGCTGGCGCGCCGACGTGCTGCTCGCCGACTTCTCGCCGGAGGGCATGGCGCCCTACTTCGAGCGTATCGAGCGCGACCTCTCGGTGTCGCTGATTCCCGAAAACCAGATCCCGAAGAGCTCGCGTCTCTTCCGCAAGGGGATCGAACATCTCGGCTGGGAGTATCAGCAGGTGCCGCGCTGCCAGAAGAACTCGGGCAGCCAGTTCGCGCCCGGCGCCAAGCAGTCGATGCAACGAACCTACATCCCGCGCGCCCTCGCGTCGGGCGCACGCCTCCTCGCCGACGCGAAGGCCACGAAGCTCGCGACCCAGGGCGATCGCGTGGTCGGCGTCCACGTGCTCCGCGACCCGTACGGCGCGCGGCGCCGCGTCGAGATCCGCGCCGAGACCGTCTTCCTCTGCGGCGGCGCGATCCAGACGCCGGCGCTGCTCCGCCGCAGCGGCGTCAAGCGCAACGTGGGCGAGAGCCTCCGCATCCACCCGATGATCAAGGCCGCGGCGCTCTTCGACGAGGAGGTCGATGCGCACGAGGACGCGCTTCCCGTCTATCAGGTGAAGGAGTTCTGGCCGACGATCACCATGGGCGGCGCGGTCTTCACGCCGGGCTTCCTGGCAATGATCCTCGCCGACAGCTGGAAGGCCTACCAGCACGCGATGCCCGACTGGCCGCGCATGGGCCTCTACTACGCGGGCACGCGCGCCATGGTGCGCGGCTCGGTGCGCGCCATCCGCGGCCTCGATGACGGGGTCGTGATCCGCTACCGGCTCTCGGAGGCCGACCGCGAGAACCTGAGCACCGGCCTCGGGCTCCTCGGCGAGCTGCTCTTCGCGGCGGGCGCGCGCGCCGTCTATCCGTCGCTCACCGGCGCGCCGATCCTGCGCTCCGCCGACCAGTGCCGGGGCCTCGTGAAGGCGCCGATCCCGCTCGGGTCGATGGCCCTCTCGAACGTGCATGCCTTCAGCACGTGCCCGATGGGCGAGAACCGCGACGTCTGCGCCACCGACTCCTTCGGCAAGGTCCACGGCCTTCGCAACCTCTACATCAACGACGCGAGCCTCATCCCCGACGCCCCAGGCGTGAACCCGCAAGGCACGACGATGGCGATCGCGTTCCGCAACTCGGAGCACTTCATGCACGAGCGACGTTCGCTGCCCGCGCGCGGCCGCCCCGCGACGACCGCGCGCCCCGCCTACCTCCTGACCGGCGCCCCCGGCTGGCTCGGCACGCGACTCGCCGAGACGCTCATGCAGGGCCCGACGAGCGGCGTGCTGCGCTGCCTCGTCCGCCCGTCGGACGACGCGCGCGGCCTCGAACGGCTGTCGGAGCGGCTGACGCTCTCGCCCGGGGACCTCACCGATCCGCCCTCGCTCCGCGACCTCTGCCGCGACGCCGAGGGCGCGACCCTCTTCCACGTCGCGGGGCTCATCCACCCGCGCCTCTGGACGCGCGACTTCGACCGCGTGAACGCCGAGGGCACGCGCGCGCTCCTCGCCGCCGCCGAAGAGGCGCGGGTCAGGCGCGCCGTCGTCGTCTCCTCGAACTCGCCGCTCGGCTGCAACCCGCTCGTCCCCGGGCACGTCTTCGACGAGTCGTCTCCGTACGACCCGTACATGGGCTACGGCCGCTCGAAGCAGCGCATGGAGGCGCTGGTCCACGAGGTGCAGGCGCGCGGGCGTCTCGAGACCGTGATCATCCGGCCGCCCTGGTTCTACGGACCGCACCAGCCGCCGCGCCAGACGCTCTTCTTCACGATGATCAAGGACGGCAAGTTTCCCGTCCTCGGCGACGGCACGCAGCGGCGGTCGATGGCGTACGTCGACAACATCTGCCAGGGCCTGCTGCTCGCCGCCGCGGCGCCGCAGGCGAACGGCGAGACCTACTGGATCGCCGACGCGCGGCCCTACACGATCAACGAGATCGTGGAGACCGTGACCGAGGTGCTGGAATCCTTCGGCTTCGCCTGCAAGCGGAAGCAGATGCGGCTGCCGCGCGCGGTCGGCGAGATCGCGCGCGTCGTCGACGGCGCGCTCCAGGGCATGGGACTCTACCAGCAGAAACTCCACGTGCTCGGCGAGATGCACCAGTCGATCGCGTGCTCGATCGCGAAGGCCGAGCGCGAGCTCGGCTACGCGCCGGCGGTGGCGCTCCGCGACGGCATGGCGACGTCGATCGAGTGGTGCCTCGCGAACGGACACCACATCTGATGCGCGCCCTCGTTACCGGCGGCTCCGGCTACTTCGGCTGCCTGCTGCGCGACCGCCTCGTCGCGCGCGGCGACGCCGTCCGCATCTTCGATCTGGTCGACGTCGACGACCGGCCGGCGAGCATCGAGTACGTCGGCGGCGACATCCGCGACGCCGCCGCGGTGCGGCGCGCGTGCGACGGCGTCGACGTCGTCTACCACAACGTCGCGCAGGTGCCGCTCGCGAAGGACCGCGCGCTCTTCTGGGCCGTGAATCACGGCGGCACCGAGAATCTCCTGGTCGCGGCCCGCGACGCGCGCGTCCGCAAGGTCGTGCACACGTCGACGAGCGCGATCTTCGGCGTCCCGAAGAAGAATCCCGTCGATGAAGCGACGGAGCCGACGCCCATGGAGGAGTACGGCCGGGCGAAGCTCGCCGGCGAACGGCTCGTCACCCGCTTCGCCGCCGAGCACGGCATCGACGTCACGATCATCCGCCCGCGCACGATCGTCGGACACGGCCGCCTCGGCATCTTCCAGATCCTCTTCAACTGGGTCGAGGAGGGCCGGAGCATTCCCGTGCTCGGCGCGGGGGACAACCGCTACCAGTTCGTCCACGCCGACGATCTCGCCGACGCCTGCATCCGCGCCGCCGACCGCCCCGGCAGCACCGTCTACAACATCGGCGCCGAGCGCTTCGGGACGATGCGCGAGGTGCTGGAAGCGCTCTGCCGCCACGCCGGCACGGGCAGCCGGGTGTACGCCGTGCCGATGGGCCTCGCGGTCGCCGCCATGCGCGTCACGAGCGCGCTCGGGCTCTCGCCGCTCGGCCCCTACCACTCGCTCATGTACGGCCGGAGCCTCTACTTCGACGTCGCCAAGGCGAAGCGCGAGCTCGGCTGGGGCTCGCGCTGGTCGAACGACGAGATGCTCTGCCAGTCCTACGACTGGTACCGCGCCCACAAAACCGAGGTGCTCGCCGCGAGGACGGCCTCGCCGCACCGCTCGGCGCTCAAGCAGGGCGTCCTGGCGCTCGTGCGCCGGCTGTCGTGACGTCGTCCACATACCCAGCGATTGGGATCATGGTCACTGCTCGCCCGGGTGAACCGATGTCCTGCGTTGTCGGCGAAGCTGGAAGTTCGTGGGGCCCTTGCGCCTCGTGAGTTTGACGCATGCTCGACTCGAACGTTACACGTCCTCGATGAAGGCGAACGACGCGCCCCTTTCCCAACGTCACATCGCGGCTACTGTCTTTCTCCTCGCCCTGGCGATCGTGATCCTGGAAATCTCGTACACTCGAGTCTTCTCGTTCAAGTTTCACTACTATTTCAGCTATCTCATCATCGGGGTGGCGCTGCTCGGCCTGGGCACCGGGGGCGTCCTGGTGACCATGTCGGCGCGGCTCCGGGCCGCACGAGCCGCGAACCTCTCTGCGTTGTGCCTCGGCGCCAGCGTAGCCGTGGGCATCGGCTACCTCGTCATGGCGCTTGCTCCGGTGTCCGCATTCCAAGCGACCGCGCTGATCGGGGAAGGAGTGAAGCTCCTCGGGTTGATCGGGATCCTTTTCTTGCCGTTTCTTTTGGCGGGCATGGTTCTGGCGGTGTTGTTCTCTCGACACGCAGACGACATCAGTCGGCTCTACGGCATCGACCTTTTGGGTGCCGCGCTTGGCTGCATCACGGGCGCACTGCTGATCGGCCCCCTCACGCCCCCCGGATGCGTGATGGCGAGCTCCCTGTTGATGCTCATGGCTGCGTGGAACTGCGCAAACGCGAACACTCGCCCTTCTTGGAAGGGCCGCCTGCCGATGTTCATGCTGGCAGCCGCGCTGCTGCTCGCGATCGCCACCCCGTCAATTCTCCCCGATCCAAGGGTCGACGACAGCAAGACCTTGGCCACAGACGCCTTGGGCCCGAGAGTATTCTCCCGCTGGAACCCAGTCTTCCGCATCGACGTGACCCATAAGCCTGGGCCCCACGGTGTCGACTACTGGATCCACCACGATGGGCATCTGGGCACCGCGCTTCATGCTTTCGACGGAACCTTCGAGCATGTCACTTCGCTGAAGAACGATCCGCGCTCGCTGCCGTTCGCCGTACTGAACCGGAAGCCCTCCGTCCTGGTCATCGGCGCAGCTGGCGGTCACGAGCTGCTCGCGAGTCTTTACTTCGGCGCCGCACGCGTGACCGGTATCGAACTCAATCCCGTCACGATATCGCTGCTGACAGACTACTTTGCCGACTTCACGGGACATATCGCGTCCGATCCGCGCGTCACGTTGATCAACGACGAAGGTCGCTCGTTCCTCCGCCGATCGACGGCGGCCTACGATCTCATCTGGTTGGTCGCGCCCGACAGCTATGCCGCGATGAATGCAGCCACCGCAGGCGCGTTCGTACTCTCCGAAAGCTATCTCTACACCGTGGAGATGGTTGCGGACGCGATCGATCACCTTGCCACGGACGGGATCCTCTGTGCTCAGTTCGGCGAGTTGGAGTACGAACAACACCCCAATAGAACAGCGCGCTATGTCGCCACGGCCCGCGCGGCGCTGGAGGCGCGACACGTCCAGGATGTTGCAAACCATGTCCTGGTTGCCACGCAAGCTGGATCCGACATGTACACCTCCACCGTCTTGGTGAAGGCGACGCCGTTCACCAGGGAGGAACGCGCCCGATTCGTGACCACTACCGAGGCGTTGCCCGACAGCATCGTGCGACACGATGGCGCAACCCCATCGTCAGACCGTGGGCCGCTTGGTCACGTCCTGAACGATGATGCGTACACGCTTCGGGCTTGGCAGAAGACCCACCCCTACGAGCTGACCGCCGTTTACGACGACTCGCCGTTCTTCTGGCACTTCGTGCGTTTTCGCGACGCCTTCCGTCCTGCGCGCGCGCGCGGCCTTCCGGTGCACGCGGAATCGTTCATCGGAGAGCGGGTACTGGTGGTGCTCCTGGGTCTCGCAACGTCTTTCGCGTCCGTGTGGATGCTTCTCCCCTTCGTAGGAAGCGTCCCGAGCTGGAAGTCAGTGCCCCACAAGCGGATGACCACCCTCTATTTCGCCTGCATAGGGATCGGCTTCATGTTTTACGAGGTCACGTTGATGCAGATGTTGACCCTCCTGTTGGGATACCCGACGTACTCGTTGTCGGTCACCCTGTTCGCACTGTTGGTGTTTGCTGGTTTCGGAAGTCTCATGACTGGGAGATGGCGAGGGCACGGCAGCGCAGCCGTGACCGTCGCCTTGGGAGCGTTAGCGATCGCAACGCTGATCTACACGTTCCTCCTTCCCGACATCGTCGCTCAGTTCGGCGGAATGAGCCTTCCCTTTCGTCTCGCCTTGGCGATTGGGATCATCGCGCCCATGGGTTTTTGCCTGGGAACTTTCATGCCCTATGGGCTTGGACTCGTGGCACGCGTGGGTTCGCAAGAACTGGTTGCTTGGGGTTGGGCCGTGAATGGGTTTTTCTCGGTGGCCGGCTCCATGTTGAGTACGATACTCGCGATGACGTTCGGTTTCCGCGCGATTCTCGTATTCGCCCTTGGCCTCTACGCGTTCGCCGTCCTAACTCTGCGTTTTGGAACCCGGGGCGTCCCGGGTTAGGGCCTCCAGTGAGTTCGACCCGATCTGGCGAACGCATTCCCTCGACCCGACGCGAACGTCCCCTGGACATGGGCCGTGAACGACTGCGCCTCGGTCGTCGTTACGAATCCTCTCGGTGATCGTGGCGATGTCGTACGGCTTTCGGGCGCTCACGATCGTCGCGCTCGCGATCTACGCGCTCGGCGTCGTCGGCCTCTGCGTCAGCGCGATCTACGCATCCACGCATCGATCGGCGGAATGACACCGATCACGGGTCGTCGTCGCCACGACCTCGAGCACCGGCATTCTTCGATCGCCCGCTCCGGGCCCGCGCGTCTCCTCGACGAGGCTTCCGGGATCACTCGGCGGGTCGCAGCCTGAGCAGCAGGACTCCGTCCGGCGGCAGTGAAACCGCCAGATCCAGTCGCCCGTCCGCCGCGACGGCGCGTCCCGCTGGCTCCAGCCGGCTGGTGACCTCGGGGAGCGCGTTGAGAGCCGCGGCCGCCGCGAGCTCGCCCGCATCGAGCGTCGCGTCGTACGCGGCCAGGGCGGCGTGGAGGTCCGCCGTCATCGCCCCCGGAGCGCGGCCGAGCTGCGCGGCGAGCGCCGGGAGGCCGGCGTCGACGCAGGCCAGGAACGCCCCCTGCGTCGCGCTCGCCACCCGGCAGGGCGCGACGAGATCCGCCTCTATGATGGCGATCTCGCCCTCCGCGTAGCCGCGGGCGCGGAGCGCGGCGCGCGCCGCTTCCTCGGCGTCGGCTCGGACCGCCGCCCACGCCTGGTCGGCCGCGCCGCCGGCGCCGCACGCGTCGCTCGACGGCACCGGCTCGGTCGCCTTGTTGTACGCGCACACGTTGCCGTGGCCGTGGTCGACGAGGGCCCGCTCCACGTCGTAGCTTCCGGAGCGGAGTCCCGCGACGCGCACGGTCCCCGACCAGTCCACCCCCTGGCGCGCCGCGGCCGCGGCCATGATCTCGCTCGTCCGCGTGGTGAGGCGCGTGAGCTCGGCGGGCGTGACGGCGGCCGCGAGACACGCCTGCAGCGTCCCCGACGGCCGCACGACCGTCGCCGCGAGCGTCGCGTCCCAGCAGGCCAGGAGCGCGTCGTACGCGGAGGCGCCGATCTCGCCGGTGGCCGCGAGCTCCCCGGCCGCCCGGCGGGACGCGCGCACGGCTCCCGCCGTCGACGCCGCGTTCGCGAGCAGGATCTCGTAGCCGGCGTCGCTCTCCGTGACGATCGCCTCGACCAACGGATCGCGGCGGGCGACCGGGAGCCTGGTCGTCCCGAGCCAGGAGACCAGGCGGAAGACGTTCAGCTTGGCGCGGACGAGGAAGCGCGGGCGCTGCTCCCCGCCGGAGAACAGCCCGACGTGCGTCCAGCAGCCGTCCGACCAGTTGGCCTGATCGGTGAAGCTGGTGTGGGCGTGCGACGCGACGCCGGCCGCGGCGAGCCGGGACAGCATCGGCACGATCTCGGCCGCCGACGGTAGGCTCGCCGCCTCCTCACCGCAGTTCTCGTCGAGCCATTCGCCGATGCGGAGACGGACGGCCGCGGGATCGTAGCCGGCGGCCGCGAGCCAGACGCGGACGTTTCCCACCATCGAGTCGATCCGGCCGTCGTCGGGATCCGTGGTCGGGAAGTGCCAATCGACGAAGTCGATCGGCGCACCGCGCCGCCCCGCCTCCGCGATCCAGGCCGGCAGGAAGAGCGGGGTGCCCTCCGGCGCGTGCTGCGGCAGCGCCCAACCGACGTCCTTTCCCTTGGCGAAGTTGCTCAGCCCCGGACCCCCGACGCGCGCGAGCGGATCGGCCGCGCGGATGGCGCGCGCGCTGACCTCGTAGAGGTCGACGTAGTCCTCGAGCGTCCCGTAGTGCATCCAGTCGGGCTCGTCCCACACCTGATACGGGAGGTGCAGCCCCTCGCTCGCGATGACCGAGACCAGGCGGTGGACGAGGTCGTACCAGCCGCTCAGGCTCGCGGGCGGCGCGTAGGCCCAGGCGAGGAGCCACGCGCCGTTGGGATGGACCGACTCGTCGCTCGGGCGGAGCGAGAGCCAGCGCGGCATGCAGCAGAGATGGACCGCCGGCTGATAGCCCGCCGCGGCGATCACCCGCACGTCGCGCGCCCAGGCACGCACCTGGTCTTCGGCCGCCGCCCACTCCGCGGGCGTGGGGGCCGTCGTCGAGGTCCGGTCGAAGAGATGCGACGGATCGAGCGTGTAGAGCCGCACCAGCCCCAGGTGCGCGGCCGGCGCGTACGGCTGGAGCGTCGCCCAGGGTGCGCGCGGATCCCAGCCGAGCGTCCCGACGCCGACGACCTCGGGGAGCGGCAACGACCGGCCGCGCGTCGCGACCTCGATGTCGGCGGCGGGAGCTCCGGGGGACGGCGGCCGGCACACGAGCGATCGTCCGTTCGGCTGCCGGGCGCACGGCTCGATCGCGCGCGCGCAATCGCCGCCGACGGCGACGACCACCTCGAGGTCGAGCTCGCTCGCGGCGGCGAGCTCGAGGTTCCTCGCCTGCGCCTTCCAGCGGAAGTGGACGCCGTCGGTGGACGAGATGCGCATGGACCTCACGCCCCGCGCCTGCTGCCCGGCGGGGTCCGAGAACCGCCACGTGCGGCCTGCCGCATCGCGACGGAAGGCCCCCGGTGCGATCGCGCCCACGAAGACGGGGCCGCTGCGGTCCAGCAGACTGAGGACGGTCGTCTCCGTCGCCGGGTCGATCGACCCTCCGGGCGGCAGCGTGAACTCGCCGGCGACGCCCAGGCGGTCGTCGCGGTCCGCCGGTCCGAACCGGAGCGTCGTCTTCTGGAGGGAGAGCGGCGCGCACGCGAGCGCCGCCGCGGCGCGCGGCGCCGAGGCAAGGCCGAGCGCGGCGATCAGGGCGCCCATCCCGAGCCGCAAGGCCATGCGGAGGCCCGGCGCGCGCCGGCCGTCCACCCGCCCGGAGCCCGCGCGGCCTCGATGTCGCCGCGGCGCGATCGGAGTTCCCCGCTCCTTCGAGAGCGCGCGGGTGGGGGCGCGCCAGCGCATCGGCATGGTGGCGCGGAGCGTCCGCCGCGCCGTCCGGGCGCACGATGACGTCAGTCACCACCGATGCCGAGCGACGTCATCGACCGCGACCGTCGCTCCTTCAGTGGTGTGCCGTGCGTCCGCCCGACTCGGCAACCATCTTCGATGTCCAGCGCTTCTCGCTGCACGACGGGCCCGGCATTCGCACGACCGTCTTCTTCAAGGGTTGCCCCCTTCGCTGCGCCTGGTGCCAGAATCCGGAGTCGCTCGGACCGCACCCAGAGATGGCGTTCTTCGCCGACCGCTGCCGCGACACGCGCGCCTGCGCGGCCGCGTGTCCCCGCGACGCGGTCTCGGCGCGTGGGGATCGCATTCGACGCGACCGCTGCGATGCCTGCGGGGCGTGCGAGCCCGCATGTCCGCACCGCGCGCTCGAGCGCGTGGGGCGCGAGGTTCCCCTCGACGCGCTCCTCGCCGAGATCCTGCGCGATCGTTCGTTCTACGAGAGCTCGGGCGGCGGCGTGACGTTGTCCGGAGGCGAGCCGACGTTTCAGATGTCCGCGATGGGAGCGCTCGCGCAGCGATGCCGGAGCGAAGGCGTGCCGGTGCTCCTCCAGACGTGCGGCGCCTTTCGCTTCGACGCCTTCGCGCCGCACCTTCGCTCCTTCGACCGCATCTTCTTCGACCTCAAGCTGATGGACCCGGAGCGCCACCGCCGTTTCACGCGGGCGGACAATCCGGTCATCCTCGAGAACGCGCGCCTCCTGACCGCATCCGGCGCGCCGGTGACGTTTCGCATGCCCATCGTTCCCGGCATCACCGACGACCTCGACAATCTTTCGGCGGCCGCCGCGTTTCTCCGCGAGATCGGCGCGTCGTCCCTCCACCTGCTGCGCTACCACCGCATGGGCGAAGCGAAGCTCGCACGGCTCGGCTATCCCCTCGCACCGCTGGCGATGGGCGCCGGGGATGTCGGACGGGCCGTCGCGCGCGCCGCGGCGCTGCTCGCCGAGTGCGGTATCGAGGTGGCGGTATGATCCCGCCGACGACGGCGCGGGCGCCGAACGGCTCGCCGCGCGACCCGCGAGACGCGCTCGTCGTCTCCGAGCGCCTGCGCGCGCTGCACGAGGAGGTCCTGCACGCCCCGCGGCGGCTGTGCGCCGAACGGGCCCGCCTCGTCACGCGCTACTTTCGCGCCGCCGATGCGCACCCCGGGAAGCCGATGATCACGAAGAAGGGCGAAGCGCTCGCCTACGTCTTGCGCAACAAGCGGGTAGCGATCCACCCCCGAGAGCTCCTGGTCGGTACGTTCACCTCGCACCGCGTCGGCGGAGGCCTGTTCCCCGAGCTCCACGGCCTCATGATGCTCGAGGACCTCGGGCGCTTCCGGACGCGTTCGACGAACCCCATCGAGGTGTCCCGCGAGGAGGCGCGGGCGCTCCGGCGCGAGGTGTTTCCCTACTGGCTCACGCGCTTTCTCGTCCTGCGAGCGATGCCGTTCCCTCAGGCGGTCCGGTTCTCGCTCGACCAGCTCGCGCCGACGTTCTACCTCATCAACGAAGGCGCCGGAGTCTCGCACTTCGTGCCGAACTATCGCGCGCTCCTCGAGCGCGGCACCGAAGCGTTCCGGCGGGAGGCCGAGGCGCGGCGCGCCGTGGCGCCGCCCGATTCCGACACCGCGGCGTTCTGGGGCGCCGTCGAGGAAGTGTGCCGCGCCCTCGAGGCCTTCGCCGCCGCGTATCGCGGCCGCGCCCTCGAGCTCGCCGCGGTCGAACCGAGTCCGGAGCGCCGGCGCGAGCTGCACGAGATCGCCGCGGTGTGCGAACGCGTGCCGAAGCATCCGGCCGCAACCTTTCGCGAGGGCCTCCAGTCGATCCTCTTCGCCCAGATCGCGCTCAACCTCGAGTCGCTCGACAACTCGGTGAGCCCGGGCAGACTCGACCAGATCCTCTGGCCGCTCTACCGGAACGACCTCGCGACCGGCCGCCTCGATCGCGCGCGCGCGTTCGAGCTCCTCGGCTGCTTCGCCGTGAAGCTCTCGGAGCTCGTCCCCGTGTTCTCGCGCCGGATCACGAGATTCCACGGCGGAATGTTCAACGGCCAGGTCGTCGTGGTGGGCGGCACCGACGAACGCGGGGACGACGCCACCAACGAGCTCTCGCACCTGTTCGTGGCGCTCATGGACCGCCTGCGTACGCGGCAACCGAACTACCACGCGAGGCTCCACGAGGGATCGCCGCCGGAGTTCCGGGCCGAGGTCGCGGAGGTGTTGGCGCGCGGCTCGGCCTCGCCCGCGCTGTACAACGACGAGATCGTCGTCCCGAATCTCGTCGCGCGCGGGATCGCGCCCGCCGACGCCCGGGACTACGCGAACGTGGGATGCGTCGAGCCGGTCGCCGCCGGAAAGAGCTTCCTGTCGACGGACGCCGCGCTGTTCAACCTTCCGCTCTGCTTCGAGCTCGCGCTCAATCGCGGCCGACGGTTCGGTCATTGGAGACGCGTGGGAGCCGACACCCCGCCGGCGGAGCGGTGCGCCTCCTCGGACGAGCTGTTCGTCCTCTTCCTCGCGCAGCTCCGGCGCGCGGTCACGCGGCTCTTGCGCGAGATCCGCGCGATCGAGCGCGCCAACGCGAGGTTCCACCCGACGCCCCTCACGTCGATGCTCGTCGAGGGCTGCCTGGAAGCCGGACGGGACGCGACCTGGGGCGGCGCGCGCTACAACGGGAGCGGCATCCAAGGCGTCGGCGCCGGCGAGGTCGGCGACGGGTTCGCCGCCATCGAGGAGGTCGTGTTCCGGCGCAAGGCCGCGACGCTCGCCGAGGTCGTTGCGGCCTGCCGCCGGAACTTCTCGGGAGACGACGCGCTGCGAGCGCGCCTGCGCAACGCGCCGAAGTACGGGAACGACGACCGCGCCGCCGACGGTTTTGTCGCGAGAGTCATGGAGGCGTTCGCGCAGACGCTCGCCGGCCACACGAACGCCCGCGGCGGCGAATACGCCGCGGGCTTCTATTCCGTCACCGCGCACCAGGCCTTCGGGGCGCTGGTCGGCGCGCTCCCGAGCGGGAGGTCGAAAGGGCGACCGTTCGCCTCCGGGATCTCGCCGGCGAGCGGAATGGATCGCAAGGGTCCGACCGCGATGCTCCAATCCGTCGCCAGCCTGCCGCTGCGCGTGGCGAAGAACGGCGCCAACCTGAACCTCATGCTTCCGCCGTGGACGCTCTCGGGCGGCGAGGGCCCCGCGCGCCTCCAGGCGCTCGTCGCGGGGGGCTTTCGCGCGGGCGTAATGCAGCTCCAGGTCAACGTCATCGACCGCGACCTCCTCATCGAGGCGCGCGATCACCCGGGACGACATCCCGGCCTGCTCGTCCGGGTGTCCGGCTACTCCGCGTACTTCGACGATCTCTCACCCGAGATGAAGCAGGAGCTGATCGAGCGCACGTGCGCGCCGCTCGGAACCTGACCACGGGGAGGCCGGGACCGGAGGGCGCAGAGCCTCCCGGGTTCCACCCGGTCGCGGCGCTGTGCTACGTCCTGCCGCAGCACGCCCCGCCGCATTCGCGGGATCCACAGGAGCGCCAACGCATGGCACGTTCGGGAATGGTCGCACTCGCCGGGGAGTTCTGGGCCTTTCTCCGGGTTCGGAAGAAGTGGTGGCTCGCCCCCATCGTCATCATCCTCGCCCTCTTCGGCTCGCTGATCGTCTTCACCCAGGGATCCGCCCTGGCGCCGTTCGTCTACACGATCTTCTAGGTGTCCCCGGCCGTGTCGAAGACGGAGCTCCGGACGTTCGGGCTCACGGTGGACAAAAGGATCGCC
>WBZR01003658.1_pt1 | contig 13490 bp, 8 predicted proteins | sample 5204231 | NCBI WGS metagenome assembly WBZR01 (sample SAMN12412403, study PRJNA552823) | activated sludge metagenome | isolation source: activated sludge from anammox sidestream of wastewater treatment plant... | place: USA: Virginia | collected 2017-08 | reverse complement strand
GGTCCTTGTCGGGCCTCTTCAGCAATTTATTCCAGTCAAATAAAAAGAGCTTTTTTGAATGGGCTGCAAAGATAAATGACTATCCACTACCTGCAAAGAATATCATAAATAAAAAGAGGCCTTTCAGCCTCCTTTTATAAAAATCGAGTTTGATATTCTTATTATTTCGGATTCAAGGCATTATCAATACGTTTTGCAACATCCTGAAGATGATATTTAGTCATCGGATCTGAAATTGACGCCGCAGCAGCTGTGGATTCACCTCTCAAAGTTGACAGATGGGCCCTTATAAAGCTCTTGATATCTGAATTGTTTGGATTCAAAGATGGAGTTGCCGGACCGCCTAACCTGATCGTCACTCCTCCAGATGCGGCTGCCGGCGGATTCAGCAAATTGATCAATGTCTCAACATAGGACTTCTGAAGATTCCTGCGATAAACATCTATAGGTTTTCTTGCAGCCAACTCCGACCAGATGCCTTTTTTCAGATCAGAGAACAAGTCTGTCATTTTATAGGCGTTGTTTCCCAATTCCGCTTCTGCCGTGATCAATTTTCCTAAGATATTAATATTGAAAAGCCGGTTCAATACTGAGGTCTGAATATTGCCAATAGTGACCAATGGGTTATTGCCTGTTTTAGAATTAATCTCATTATTAATAAGCCATGACGGAGTGGCGAATAATTGTTGATTCAAAAATGAAACGGCCCGGGATTGTATAGATTTTGGAGTGAACTCATAAACTGCCCCTGATTGTTCCACTGTTTTTGGAGTTTTATAAATTCCGGCCACATTTCTAAGCACATGACCCATATAGCGATTGTATTGTGCAGTCACCTGACCATATATTTGAGAAAGGCTTGAATAATCATCATTGGCAACACGGCTCCAGTTCATTAATTGAGGCAATATGCGCTGAAGGTTTTTGATTCCGTATGCGCTTGCTTTCATTGCATCATCACCCAAGTCCTCTGTCTGCGATCTCGGATCATCCTGATTGCCTTCACCATCTCCCCACCATAAGCGATGATTTTTTAATTTTTCGATCACCAACTGATTCAAAAAGGATTTTTCATCATCGGCATCCTTGAATTGAGGATATAACCTGTAACCCCATTCTATAGCCCATTTATCATAGATGCCTATTCTTGGAAATAAACCTTTTTCAGTGATATTATCTTCCGGCTGTGCCACATAGTTGAAACGGGCATAGTCCATAATGGAAGGAGTATGGCCATTTGCTTCCACCCAGGCTTTATTACGGAGTGAATCTACCGGAACAGAAGAGCTTGAACCAAAATTGTGACGTAAACCCATGGTATGTCCCACCTCGTGAGATGAAACGAAACGGATCAACTGGCCCATCAGTTCATCGGAGAATAACATTTGCCTTGCAGCAGGATCGCTTGGCCCTGCCTGGATCATATACCAGTCGCGTATCAATTGCATCACGTTATGATACCAGTTGATATGTGTCTCTATGATCTCACCACTGCGTGGATCTGCTACACTTGGCCCGCTCGCATTGGCAATATTTGATGGTTTATAAACAATGGCAGAGTGCCGTGCATCTTCAAGGCTCCAGGTACTATCTTCTTCTTTGGTAGGTGCTACTTTGCCCATGATTGCATTTTTAAAACCGGCCTGCTCAAATGCAGCCTGCCAGTCATTGATGCCGGCAATCAGGTAAGGTATCCATTTTTTGGGTGTAGCGGGATCAATGTAAATGATAATCGGCTTTTGCGGCTCCACCAACTCTCCTCTCTTATATTTTTCCATATCCTCCGGCTTGGGTTCCAATCGCCAGCGTTTTGCAAGCTGAATATTTTTTACTCCCTGCGGATTTGCATCATAGTCAGTATAGCCGACTGTGAAATACCCGACACGGTCATCAAAATACCTGGATTGCATCGGAACTTTGGGCAAAAGAACCATTGAACTATTTAATTCAACAGTCAGATTACCGGTAGCTGCCTGACGAATGCCAAAACCTCCCTGGCTTGAAGAGGCCTGAGCAGGAAGCCTGGTATAAGTTTTTACTGCCGTGATCTCGATATTAATCGGATAGGATCTGACTGAAACGATATAGGATTTATCCGATTGCAGAGAGCCGATACGCATAGAAGATTTAGCGGCACTGTTGTAATATAAAATATCATTATCTCCGCCAATGTAATCAGTCATATCAATAACAGAACCTGTTGAATCTTTCGAAAAAGCTTTTATCTCAAATGAAGCTGCTATAGGTTGAAAATTTGAATTCCTTACTGAGTTGAACATCGGTGAAGTGGAATCTTTTGCATAAACCGCATAAGAAATCTTTTTCAGAAATACCTTATGCTTTGGCCCTTTTTCAAAACGGATCACATTTTGCCCGATCTGATCACCTCCATATCCGGATCCTTCCTGGGTACGTACCAGGCGGTTCACCATAAGTATGTCCCTTCCCAGTAAGCTGTCTGGGATTTCAAAATAATACTTATCATCTACCACATGAACTTTAAAAAACCCGTTATAGGTGACCGCTTTCTTTGTGATTACTTCATTATATGGCTTAGGCGCCGACGAAGCCCCTTGCATTTGTCTCCCTGCTAATCCATTGGCAGGCCCGGTGCGGGTAGTATCTCTTTGCTGTGAGAAAGCAAAAGAACACAAAGACAAGACGAAGGCAGAAAATACTGCCTTTCTTATAAATTCTTTCATATACAAAATTTTATTAAAAAAGTGCCCGAATATAGGCAAAGAACCAATCATTCAATTTGGATAGTTCAATTATTTTATAAATGGTTTTACGGGATCGAAAAAGATTTTATACGTAAAACAAAAAAAGGGCGGTCTGCACGCCCTTTGATATTACACATACAAAGTAAAGTTCATTTCTTTTTCCCCTTGGGAGTGAAAATGGCCAACATTCTTCTCCCCTCCATCTTTGGCAGGTTTTCTAAAGTTCCTGATTCAGCCAGTCTCTCGGCAAATTTTAAAAGCAATAATTCACCTCTGTCTTTGAACTGTATGGCTCTTCCTTTGAATTGAACATAAGCTTTTACTTTATTCCCGTCTTTCAGAAAACTTTCTGCATGTTTGGCTTTGAAGTTGAAGTCATGTTCATCTGTGTTAGGAGTAAAACGGATCTCTTTAACTTCAGATGCTTTGCTCTTTGCTTTTATTTCTTTTTCCTTCTTCTTCTTGTCGTAAAGGAATTTATTATAATCAATGACTTTGCATACCGGAGGGTCTGCCTGGGGAGAAATTTCTACCAGATCCAACCCTTGCTCCTGTGCAATCTTTAGCGCTTCCGCAACAGAATAAATTCCAACTTCCACATTATCTCCTACGAGACGAACCTGTGGAACACGGATAAAATGATTGATACGATGTTCTGCTTCTTTACGGGGAGCAAATCTTCCCCGGAAACCACCCTTTTTAAAATTTCCGCCGGGCGGCCTGTTGAACCCGCCCTTTTGAGGTACTGCCATTTAAATGATTTAAGTGAAGCTCTTCCCCTGCAAGAGCGTTTTTCTATTTCATTCCTCACCAGGGATTGAGGAACATAAAAAGATCAACACACAAAAACAGAAATTCAAACTACCCGTCCTTGAATTTCATTACCGGGCTTTTCCGGATGAGTGTTGATCCTTTATTATTTAATCACTTCTTCGTTCTTTTATATCTTCTGAAATACGTTTAATAAAATCAGGTATCTCTTCAGCTCCTGTATCACCTTTTCCATGCCGCCTTACCGATACTTTATTTTCATTCATCTCTTTCTCGCCCACCACCAGCATATAAGGAACTTTCATTAATTCGGTATCCCGGATCTTCTTCCCTATCTTTTCATTCCGGTCGTCAACTTCTGCACGAATATCTGCTTTTTTTAGTTGCTGAGAAACAGATTGGGCATAATCAAGGAATTTATCACTGATCGGCAGCACTTTCACCTGCACCGGAGCCAGCCAGAGAGGGAACTTACCCGCATAGTGCTCCAGCAGAAAACCGATAAACCGCTCATGGGTGCCCAGGGGGGCACGATGAATAATCAATGGGGTATCTGCATGGTTATCGTGCGTGGTAAACTCCAGTTTGAAACGTCTTCCCTGTGCAAAATCAACCTGATTGGTAGCCAGGGTAAACTCTCTTCCGATAATGCTCCATATCTGCACGTCAATTTTAGGGCCATAAAAAGCCGCCTCATCGGGCACTTCAATATAAGGAGTTTTCGTTTTGATCAAAACATCCCTCACCATTGCTTCGGTCTCTTTCCACAACTCAGGTTCATCCACATATTTCTTTCCAAGTTTGGCAGGATCATGCAATGAAAGGCGCATCACATATTTATCAATTCCAAAGATTTTGAAATATTTCAGGTACATTTCATTTACGGCTCTGAACTCATCATAGAATTGATCTTTGGTACAATAAATATGTGCATCGTTCATGTGCATACACCGAACCCTCATCAATCCGAACAACTCGCCGCTCTGTTCATAGCGATAACAAGTGCCATACTCCGCTAATCTCAGAGGCAGATCTTTATAGCTCCGGGGCTCAGCAGCAAATATTTTGTGATGATGCGGGCAATTCATTGCCTTGAGATAATATTTTACACCATCGAGCTCCATTGGAGGGTACATGCTATCCTGATAGTAAGGCAGGTGCCCGCTGGTGAGATATAATTTTTCTTTGGCAATATGAGGAGTAACCACTCTTTTATATCCTGCGGCAAGCTCTGTTTCTTTAGCCAGTTTTTCCAGTTCTTCTATTACTATGGCTCCATTCGGCATCCAAAGTGCCAGCCCCGGCCCTACATCATCATCCATAGTGAAGATGCCCAGTTCTTTTCCCAATTTACGGTGATCTCTCTTCTTTGCCTCTTCCAGCATGTGCAGATATTCATCCAATTCCTTTTGTGCCGGAAATGTGATACCATAGATCCTGGTGAGCATTTTATTTTTTTCATCACCTTTCCAGTAAGCGCCGGCTATGTTGGTAAGTTTGATCGCTTTAATAAGTCCTGTGCTGGGTATATGAGGTCCGCGGCACAGATCAGTGAAATTTCCCTGAGTATAAAAAGTGATCTCGCCATCATTCAATCCTTCCAGCAGATCCAGTTTGTACTCATCACCCTTTTCAGAAAAATAATGCACTGCTTCATTTTTAGGGATTTCTTTTCTTATATAGGCATTATTTTGTTTTGCCAGCTCATTCATCTTCTTTTCGAGTTTCACCAAATCTTCTTCCGAGAGTTTTTTGTCACCAAGATCCATGTCATAATAAAACCCGTTTTCCACAGGAGGCCCCACCCAGAATTTTACTCCGGGAAACATTGACTCTACTGCTTCTGCCATTAAGTGAGCAGAAGAATGCCAGAAAGTGCTTTTACCTTCCGTATCATTCCATGTCAGCAATTTCAGCTGAGCATCATCATTGATCGGTCTTGTAGCATCCCATATTTGTCCATTCACAGATGCTGATAACACTTTTTTTGCAAGCCCTTCAGAAATAGATTTTGCAATATCCAAAGCGCTTGCCCCTTTTTCATATTGCCTTACTGCGCCATCAGGAAATGTAATATTGATCTTCATAATGTTACTCTGCAATTTTTACAGCGCAAAATTAACACTCTTTTGCCAGCCATCCACCTCAGCATCTGAATGAATTTATTAGTTTTGGCTTGCAATGAAAAGAATTTTATGCCGGGCGCCTTTGCTCTTTTTGTTTTTTTTCTCAACCATAGCCTACGCTCAAAATCTCACAGGAATATGGAGGGGATATTTTATAGCAGAAAATGGCGATCAGTATAAATTTGAACTGCAACTGGACCAAAACGGCAACAGGGTTTCCGGTGTTTCTTATTCCTATCTTTCTACAGTATTTTATGGCAAAGCTGAATTGACCGGCAATTTTAACCGTGCAGAAAAAAAAGCTTTGATCACTGAGATCAAAACACTGGAAGTTCGCATGAGTTCGTTTTCAGTTGCCTGCATTATGAACTGTGAATTCCAATATGCAGAATCCGGAAGAGAACAATTTCTGGAAGGAACTTTTACCAGTAAATTTGAAAAGAACGGCCTGGGAGGAAAGCGGGGAGACGATTGCGGAAGCGGCCAGGCTTATTTAAGAAAGGTGACAACTTCCGATTTTTATATAGAACCGTTTTTGCGGAGTAAACTCAGAGCAGATTCTATCAAAGCTGCCAATAAGGATGCCGCACCAATAAAGCCTAAGGTCAACAACTTTACCAACAAGATCGGTCAGGGAGTGACAAAAAAAACCACAACTCCCAAAAAGACAATACCGCCCTCAAGATCATCTGTTGCCAAAACTTCACCCAAATTGCTTCAGGGGGTGCATAACAAACCGGTTGCTAAGAATACCCCACCACCGGCTGCAAACCAAAAAGCTGATAATAACAGCAAAGTAATTATAAAGAAGGATAAACCTAAAGATGAGATAGCTCAAACTGTTATTCCTGAAAGGCCTATCCGTGATTCAGTAATTAAAATAGAGGAGCCAAAACTCAAAGAGACCTTTCAAAAACCTTCAATCACAATACCGGAAGTATTAAAAACCCGGGAAAATGCATTGGTAAAAACATTGGTCGTAAAAAGTCCCGAAATTACCATCAAACTTTATGATAACGGGGTTGTGGACGGCGATACCATATCTGTATATGTGGACAAAAAGCTCGTATTGCAAAATAAAGGGCTGAGTGAAAAACCAATCATATTCAAATTGAAAATGGAGCAGGATGACGATGAACATGAAGTGACCATGGTAGCTGAAAATCTTGGAAGTATTCCGCCCAATACTTCTTTGATGATCGTGGAAAGCGGTGACCAGCGCTTCAATGTTTTCATTTCCTCCAGCATTCAAAAAAATGCAGTGGTTCGTTTCCGGTATCAAAAACCAAAAGGCAACTGATCTTCTTTTGAAATACAATCGAAATATCTTGCCTTGCCGTTGTTGTAATTTCCGACCTCAGTGTTGCTTTTTCATTTATTTTCATTCCTCATGAGATCTCTTACTCTTACAATAGGCTTACTATTCTTTTCGTTTTGCGAAGCTCAGGATCTGAATGGTATCTGGAAAGGAAGGCTTGTGCAGGAACCCGGCGGTTGCTTTCCCGTGTACAATATAGAAATGCATATCCGGATCGCAGCAACAAGCATTTCCGGTACTTCATATCATTATGCCGATACCAGCAATTTTGTAAAAGAAGAATTCCGGGGAACTTATGATCCTGTTAAGAATGAGATCCTGATCAATGAAACAAATATGATCTCTTTTCATGTGCCGGGGGATTGCGTACCCTGCATCAAAAGTTATACTTTGACCTATCATAAAGGAGGAAATGAAGAACAACTGAGAGGAAACTGGACCGGGGTCACCATGGGAAATAAAACGGCATGCCCTCCCGGAACTTTAGTACTGACCCGTACCACTCAGCCTGATTTTAAGCCGGAGGCAAAACTCCCTCCCACTCTGACCCAAAGAAAAAATGAATTAGTGAAAGAAATCAAAGTGGACACCGGAAATATCCGCCTTGATTTTTATGATAATGGCGTTGTGGATGGAGACACTATTTCCGTATATGTAAACAATATGCCCGTGGTCACCAACCGTATGCTGACCACCAGGCCTATCACGACCTATGTCCGGATAGATCTTTTCAGAAAAGAACAGGAGGTGATCATGGTGGGAGAAAATCTTGGAAGCATTCCGCCTAATACAGCCCTTATGATCATCACCGCCGGGGAAAAAAGGTATCAGCTATACCTGGTTTCGGATGAAAAGAAAAACGCCATGGTACGTTTTATTTACGAGAAGCCGCACACTCCTTAAAAAATATGCCACAGCAAAAAAGCCATGGCATATTCAACATTATTTTCAATGATAGTTAAAATCCAAAACCTCCCATTCTCGGTTGTGGCATTGGTTTTCTGGGAAGTTTCTCGTCACGCATAGCCGCATTATATACAAAAGAGGCAACAATGGTAGCCATTTGTTTAAGGTCGGCAGGTATCAGGTGATCATAAGTGTCCATATTGGAATGGTGTGTACGTGTGTCATATTCTATCGGGTCCTGAATAAACTGAAATCCCGGCAAGCCTACTCCATCAAAGGAAAGATGATCCGTTCCTCCTGTGTTTGAAATGGTGACCGTAGTGGCGCCCAGGTCATTGAACGGAGCAAGCCACTGCTGGAAAATACCGGCAACTTTATCATTACCTTGTAAATACACACCCCTGATCTTTCCCGTACCGTTATCAATGTTGTAATAAGATAAGAATTTATCATATTCCGGTTTCAGGATCCATTTCCTGGTAGCCGTATCAACCTCTGCGAAGTGATTTTTTACATAAGCCCGTGAACCAAAGATACCTTGTTCTTCTCCACTCCATAAAGCAATACGGATTGTGCGGCGTGGTTTCACATTCAATGCCTTTAAGATCCTCATTGCTTCCATCATGACAGCACTTCCTGCTGCATTATCGGTAGCGCCTGTAGCTCCATGCCAGCTATCAAAATGGCCGCCGAGCATGACCAGCTCATCTTTCAGTTTCGGATCTGTACCTTTTATCTCAGCAACAACATTGTACGCTTCCGTATTTTTTGTATCAAAAGCTGTTTCCACATCCACATCCAGTTTTACCGGTATCCCAGCTTTGGCAATTCTTTGCAGGCTCAGATAATCTTCCATAGCAAGAACAATATCCAGGAAGTTTTCAGGCGCATTGGCTGCATAACCGCCGCCTCCCTGTACAAACACAGTCCCATCCTGGCCTCTTGAAACACTCAATATGGCAACAGCTCCTTCTTTTTCTGCCATTTCTTTCAACAGTGCAAGCATTCTCATAGGGCCACGCATACGTTGGAACTGCTCCCTGAACCTTCTCATTGCAGCAGTATCTCCCTGATCAAACTGACGCTGTTGTTGCTGAGGTTTTGCTTCAGCCATCTTTTTCAATTCTTCATCAGTATATCTTTCAGCATCGGGTTTAAAACTTTGTTTCAAAGTGTCATCGCGATAAATGATCAATACCTTGCCTTTTAACTTCCCTTCATATTTTACAAGTTCTGTCGAGTCTTTTGCATCTACCAGCAATAATTCGGCGCTTTTTAAACCACCGGTACCTTTGGTCCATGATTTCGGAAAAGCAATCAGCGGACGATAATAGGGAGCCGTCATCGCTACATAACTTTTTTTAAGCTCCCATCCTTTTCCGAAAGTACCCCATGGTTCCAATGCCGAATTTACCAAACCCCATTGGGCTAACTGATTCTTTGCCCATGCGGCAGCACGAAAAAAGCCGGGAGAGTTGGTCAATCGCGGACCATTTGCATCAGTAAGATGAAAGGCAATGTCCATTACATGAGAGTTTTCCAGGCCTTCTTTCCTGATCTTGCCGATCATTTCCATATCCAGTTTTTCCTGGGCAGAAAGGGCAAGTACAAAAAGAAGTGCAGGAATGATTGAAAGAAATTTTTTCATTGCAGTAAATTTTAGTGAGCGGGAAGATAAATATTTTTCTCTGACTGTGATCTACCATCCATCCTTTGATCAACGTATAACAATTTTTAATGTATGAACCATAGATTGGTTCTGTCATTAAATGATCTTAAAAGAAAAAAATCCGTTCATTTCAGGATCAAATCGGCAATTGCGTTCTTGCCATCAATCTGATCCGTATTGTTCAGTCCGAGGATCTTTGTCACCACCGGATAAACATTCACGTTTTGAAAGGATGGTATTCTGAATTCCTGTTTAAATGCTGGCCCCCAGGCATAGAACGTAGCCAGCATATCTTTTACCAAATAAGGGTCATATCCATGGGCGCCGGGAGAAGGTTTGCGGGAAGAAAAATTAAAGATCTTTGGCCAATCCGGAACCAACAGAATATCGCCGATACGATCAAATACATCATCCTTTATTCCATAATGAAGCCTTGCCGGCATATTTTCTTTCAGATAAACTTTATACCCTTTTGAATCTTCCATCAATTTCACATAAGTGTCAGATATGTCGTCCTTGTTTTTCGCATAAAGCTCTACTAATTCAGAACCGGGCGGGACAATAAATTTGCTTGTATCCACTGCAGCAGGCAAAGGCAAAGTGTTATCATTATCCACTTTGGTCATTCCATGATCGGAAACAAATATAAAATTCACCGGAAGCCCTGTTGTTTTTACTGTATCCACCAGTCTCTGAATGGTGGAATCCATCCAATGAACTGCATTCTCTGTCTGAGGGCTGTCGGGCCCGAAGGAATGGCCACTGTGATCCACTTCAGGAAAATAAAAAGTAATAAAATGCGGACGCCTCTCAGGTGGCAATTGCAGCCATTCTTTCAAAATCTGTATCCTGCGGTCAACAGATATCGCTTCATTATACCTGAAATAGTATGTCGGTCTTATGCCTTTGATCTCCGCTTCAGATCCAACCCAATAAAAACTTGCCGTAAGCATATGTTGCTGCTCTGCCAGAACCCATAAAGGTGTGCCGCCATACCAGCTTCCATCTGCAACTGCTTTCGAATCACGCATGGAATAAAAAGCCTTACGGTTGCGGTCATAAAATAAATTATTGACCAATCCATGATGAGAAGGATATAAACCGGTCGCCAGGGTGTAATGATTCGGGAAGGTCATTGACGGGTATGATGGTATCATGGACTCAGCCCTGACACCCGAATTGCTCAATGCCAGGAGGTTTTTGGCTCCGTATTTTCCGGCATAGTCATAACGAAATCCATCTGCCGAGATCATGATCACATAGGGCTTCTGCTGCTGTTCGGGGCTATTCACCCTTCCTTCGATGATTCTTTGTGTAGTATCAGGGGTATTCTGCGCCCAAATAAAAAATGACCCGGCAATGAATAATATCAGTAAAAAGATCCTTTTCATAAATCAAATGTAAGCACATCCGTTAAAACCGGATGATGAAATTCTTCAATTTTATTAACGATGCTGACGACAGATCTGTTTTTGATCAGCAAGACGAGTAAGATCAGGAAGTGGTTGTTTCTCCCTTTCTTTTATAAAACAAGGAAACAATCAATATCCCTATCAATCCTCCCGAAATAAATGTCATTATAAGAGGACGGAAGTACCATCTGTGAAATCCTCTGATGAATCTCAGCTCAACTATTATCAGTGCAATCCCAAGTACCAACAACCAAAAAGGAAGAATGGATTTTTTCTTTACATAAGTTTTATCGGCAGGAAGTTGCAATAAGGCAAACAGAACAATACCGATACCAACGATGGAACTGACGATCTGCAAAATATTGTAAGTGGCAAATCGCCGGTATTCCCACACAGCACCGTAGAACTCTTTCAGTTTCCCGATATCGGCAGCAAAAATTCCTCTTTCATGGGTAAAAGCATCCCAAAGGATATGTGATGCAGTTCCGATAAGAGCCGAAATTATAACGATGATCACGTTCTTTTTAAAATAAGCTGGCCAGTCAAATTTCTTAAATCGTTGCAATCTCTTTGCAAAAAGAGCCGGAAGGTTATCTATGAGCTGATTCCTGACCACAGCATGAAAAACGAATGCGAGTATGATCACCAAAGGAAGATCGAACCAGAACATGCCTTTTAACCTGTGGCTGAAATAGCTTCTGTCCGTCATCCTGATGAAATATTCAAAGTCTGGAGCAATGCTGCCGATCACAAGAGCCGTCATTGAAAAAAAGCGTTTGGGGAGATAGCCTAAAGGGAGAACGGCACCGGGATGTGAAAAGGTAAAGGGCATGAATTCAGTTTCTTGACTATATGTTTTTATTTAAAACGAAATAATACGGTTTTTTATTGGATGCAAAATTAACCATTCACATAAAATATTTTATGTAGAAAAGCTTAAATGATCATGAAAACGTGAAATCAATAGCCCAATATTTCAAAATTTAAAATTCCATGTGACCGATGGCAATATGGGGAAAAGAGAAACTTGTTTTGCCTGTATCTGAAGGCTCCCGTCATAAGGGTTCCCGTTTTGTTTGAAATAAAGAAAATAAGGATTAAGCCTGCTATAGACATTATAAATACTGAACACCCAATAAGACTGTATTTTCTTTTTCCTTTTTTGCCCGGGAGTATATGTAGCAGACAGGTCCAGCCGGTGATATGGTTTCATCCGGTATTGATTCAACTTACTGTATTCCTGGGTAAGCACACCGCTGATAAAATAAAAACTTTCAGGAAGAGTGATTGCATTACCGGTGCCAAAAACAAATACAGCTCCGAATTTCCATTTCTTGTTCTGTTCAAAATTAGCCACAACGCTCAGATCGTGTCTTCTGTCATATTTTGCCGGATATTTTTCACCATTGTTCAGATCGGCAAACTTTCTCCACGTCCATGACAAAGTGTATCCGATCCAGCCGTTGAATCTCCCTTTTACTTTGTTGATAAATAATTCCGCACCATAGCTCCATCCTTTTCCGAAAACAAATTCAGTTTCAGGATCGGATAGAGAAGGTGTATATCCATTCCCGTATTCTATCTGGTTCTTCATGTTCTTGTAATACAATTCCAGTGAAGTTTCGTATTCATTATCCGAAAAGTTTTTAAAAATTCCTGCGGAATAAAGCCAGCTCAACTGAGGTTTTACAATATAAGTACTGGGTACCCATAGATCCGTCGGCAATGTATTCCCGGTATTACTCACCAGATGGATATACTGATAATTCCTGGTTATGGCGGCTTTTAATGATGTTTCATCATTCAATGAATACCTGACCGTTATCCTCGGTTCGGGCCCTCCATATGTTTTTACCGGCTGAAAACTCTTATAGGCCGTACTGTCTGTCTTGTTCCGGTTGATATCACGGATGTATTTTACATAGGGTCCGATCTGAGTAAACCCACTCCATCTTATTCCATAATTCACTTTTACTTTTTCACTGACCTCCCAATCATCCTGCAGATATAAGGCAGACTCGATCGCAAACTTATTGTTCTCACTATTCGGACTAAAGATCACTGAATCCTGATGCCCCGAAACAACATTGGGAATAAACTTGTGGTAAGTGAGCAACCCTCCGAATTTCAATTTGTGCTGGGGCAAAGGGTAATAATCAAGATCTATCTTCACGTTCCCGTCGCGGATACCGGAAGAAAGGTTCAATGCAAGATTATCCTGCATTGCGTTAAAAAGAAATTTGTAATTGTTGTACACTAAAGTAGTGTTGGCAAAAAGCCTTCTGTTAAAAACATGATTCCATCTGAGCGTTGCGGTGGAATTGCCCCAGGGTATGTTGGTGATAAAAGCCTGGTCTTTATCATTGAATTTAAAAACATCCCTTCCGAAATACCCGCTCAGGTACAAACGGTCTTTTTCCGAGAATTTATAATTCACTTTAGCATTCAGGTCGTAAAAATAGTATCCGGATCCATGAAAACTGCTTGACTTTTTGATAAAGGGTTTTGCCAATGCATCTGCATAAGTACGTCGGGCAGATATCATAAATGATGATCGTTCCTTTT
>WBZR01003657.1_pt1 | contig 13492 bp, 15 predicted proteins | sample 5204231 | NCBI WGS metagenome assembly WBZR01 (sample SAMN12412403, study PRJNA552823) | activated sludge metagenome | isolation source: activated sludge from anammox sidestream of wastewater treatment plant... | place: USA: Virginia | collected 2017-08 | reverse complement strand
GACCTGTCAAAAAGGACTCTCAGGCGGGGAAGCCTTCCCGACTCTAAAGGTCGGGCTTTCCTCCGCCTGATCGCCCTGACAGGTGCCCAACTGCTCCGGCAAGTCGCTCATGAGTCACATACCCACCCTCCCTGTTGACCGAGGAGTTAGCCGGTAGTGATAGCACTTTCGTAGGGATAGTTGCCGCGCCATTTGCTGCACCTGGGTTGTGCCTGACACTCCCTGCAGAATGGGACAGGGATGGGTATGCCGTTTTTGAGGACTCCGGTCTGCATATCGAGGGTATAACCGTTTGCATCAAATGAGAGTTCACCATTCTCCAGGTCCGTGCAACTCTTCATCTGATCTACTGTCTCCTGAGGAACCTCAGGATGGACATTCTTATGCCAGAATGTCTTTATGGAAGGTATTCGCGGATGGTCGCCAAATCCCATGAAATTATCACACCGGCTGCTGTCCAACCAGTAAGGCTCCATATCATTATGAATTGCCCCGGCCGGACAGGATAAGCGGCAATCCGAACAGCCGTCACACCGCTCCCAGTATTGTAAATCAATCCGTTCAGGGGCAGGGCTATCAATTATCTTATCTTCAAAACCGATGACGCATAGTTTCATATCAAAACCGAATTTATAACCGTAGACGAGAGAGTTTTTGGCCCTCACCCCAAGGCCTGAGAGGATAGCAGCCATCTTGAAATTTGTGTAAATTGGAAACCAGTTTTGCAGACCGCTCTTCCTGAGGATATCGTCCGCGTCCTTATAGAGAGAGTAATCCCAGGAATCAGGAGAATAGCAGGCAAGAACGATTGAATTTACAATAGAGAGGTAATGGATATTGTTTGTGTAGTCGGCGCCATATTCCTGGGCCTTCCCCTTGATTGGTGAATAGGCGCAGATCCTCAACTGATCTTCAGTCAGGAAACCGGCGTCCCACTTGTCCTGAGGAAACAGTTTGCGTATATCAGAGAACATTGTGCTTCTTTCACCAGACATGTCTTTACTATTTTGCTACATCATTCGTATAAATTCAAGCTGATCTAATATAATTAGTATTGCAATCCTAACAAATACATATTTTATTAGTATTGCATTACTATATCAGGCAACGTCTCTAAAAGTTCATTCCTCAAGTTTCATCCAGCTTCGTGGATTTCAAGAGGTCGACAACGGGGGATACTTGGGGGTAAAATATATAATATATCTGCGATATGATGCCTTCACAGGAGGTGTGAAATGAAAATCAGGATGGTTCTTTTGGTTCTTGTCTGTTCTATTATTCTTTTGGTTGACCCGCCGGTCATGGCAGAATCACCAATGCACACAATGGCGGACATTTTGATGCATTTGAATCATTCCCCGGGCGATGCCGAAAAAAAGAAGCTGCAGCAGATCATCAACGACACCGCGACTACCGAGGAGGAGCGAGTCCTGGCGACTGCCATCTTGATGATGCAACATAAGGTTGGAGCCGATGACAGGACCAAACTGCGCCGGATCATCGATGACACCTCGACGTCCGCGAAGGTACGCGAGATGGCCGAAATCCTTTTGAACCTGAATCATAAATCGACTCCGGATGATAAGAACAAACTACAGAAACTTATGCGCTAATAAAGCATCGAAGGCCCTTATTCTGGTCATCTCTGAACACTGTAATAGTCCCTCGACACCGTAGGAGTTCCCCGTGCATTCAGGGATCAGATCACAGTGTTATATGATCGAGGAATCCTCCCTGAAATTGATGCTTCCACAAATCGACAGAATATTGTATATTTCTATCGGTAATCTGCAATGGGAATAAATTAAGAGAAAATAACATTTTTGAATTTAAATTCGTTATTTACAACTCGATACCTTGCAGGATTCTGTCCGTGTATTAGGTTACGTAGTTTTGGCGACTATAAGTTCGGTGTTCCTTCTTAAGCTACAAGAGGCTTCATGAACCTCATGAGTCGTATCAATAAGATTGGTCGTGATATGGTGGCATGTGACTATCACTGCCCCGGAGTAGCTCTGGATTTGCGTAAATGTGTTTTACCTCTATTGTGGGTATTAACCCCGGACGTTCAAAGCCGAAGGAAATAGAATTCTATCGCGCTAATGGGAGAACGTATGAAAAAGTCGTAGCATATTGGCAGGAGCATGTCGGCTATTCCCATAGATATTACACACAATTATGCGGCTGAAGCTGACCGTTATCCTGTCTATCTCTTGGTAATCAATGATTTTCCAAAATAAACAAACGCTTGCTCGTAGGTGTAATAAACAAATTAACAGTGCTACCCACAAAGCTGGCGGACAAGATGCTATAAATTATTTAGTTCTGCCGATTCTGTCTACTACTGCTTTCCATATTTAGGAGCAGCTCATACGGCTCCATGGCTGAGTCTCCTGACAACCTCCTTTTGAAGCCGTACGGCATCCCATTCCGGATGAGTTTTTCCCAGATGTGTCTTTAACATTTTATATGCTGAGTTCCAGAGATTGAAACCTATGCGGAGTCTCTCGGCTGGTGTCTTATGTCGTAGTACGTCCGCCATAACGTCGTCAATGACTTCAATTTGCCCTGAATCTAATCTCATAATACGCCTCTCTGCTAAAATCTACACTATTTCACCGGGAAAATCTATCATTAACCGGATACCGTTATGGCTGTTTGGGTTATTGTATTATTTGAATATTTCCTGGATAGTCTGCATATGCAAGAACAACCTGTTGGCCTGTTTAGGAAACGCACGGAAACCATAATGTTCGTAAAATCTTCGCGCCTTGTCATCAATAGCGTCAACGATAACGGCCACAGAGGCGATTTCCTTTGCAACCGTCGAGGCTCGCCATAACGCGTCCATCAGGAGGTATTCCCCAAGCCCCTTGCCATGATGTTTTTTATCCAAAGCAAGACGCCCCAATAACGTCACCGGAACTACGGGGTAGAGAGGCAGTTTCTTCTTTAGCGCCTCCGGCCATTCGCCAATATCCACGCTACCCGACGCAAGAGAGTAATAGCCTGTGACGGTATCTCCATTGGTCCCGGTCATGACAAATATCGTCGCAACCCGTTTTCTTACATCCTGACTTGCCTGCTCGCGCAGATACTTGTCAAGCGTCTCATTACCGCAGGAAAATGCCCTGCGGTCATGTTTTCTATCGAGAGGCTTAACCGCGTATTCGTCCCTGAACAGTGGAGACATTTACCGGCCTGTCTCTTTTTTGTAACGCCTGGCAGCATCGCGCATCTTTCTTGTAGGACTGGGCGGGTTAATAAGAGCGGCAATGAATGCATCCCGGTCAGGCCCGACGAGCCTTATCACTTCATGCTCCCTGATAGTTTTTATCGCCGCCTCCCGTGCGCTGGCTATGACAAAGTTCGAAAGCGAGCATCCTTGCAAAGCAGCCGCCCTCTTGATCAGTGCCTTTTGTTCGCTGTCGATGCGCGCTTCCAGGCGACTTGAACGGCTTATTTTTTTCTTGTCTTGCGCTGTATTACGCAGCATTTGGGCTCTCCTTAATTTTGATCATAAAACCATATTTCTTAATGTACGTCATATTGCCGCACAAGTCAAGATATATTAGTCAAGAAGATGCTGGAAGTGAAAAGGGAAATGAATCTGTCCACCATGGTGCTGGAAGGTGACAGATAATTTTGCTATAGTATATATCAATGCAACAACACAAACATCAGAGACGGCCTGAGTGGCTTAAGACAAGATTACCGGTTGGAGATAATTACAATAACGTAAAAAGACTGTTGCGGTCTTCGGAACTGCATACTGTCTGTGAAGAGGCCAACTGTCCCAACATCGGGGAGTGTTTCAGTCAGAAGACGGCTTCTTTCCTTATCCTCGGAGATGTATGTACGCGTGGGTGCAGGTTCTGCAACGTGGAAAAGGGGGCGCCCATGCCTCTTGATTTTGATGAGCCTGAGAGGGTTGCTGAGGCGGCAAAAGAGATGGGGCTTAAACACATTGTGGTGACGTCTGTTACAAGGGATGACATCCCTGATGGCGGGGCATCTGTTTATGCCATGACGATTTCAGCGCTCAGAAGGCACTGTCCAGGGAGCACGATTGAAGTCCTGATACCTGACTTCAAAGGCTCTGATGATGCATTACAAACTGTAATAAGTGAAGGCCCCGAAGTAATCAACCACAATATCGAGACGGTTCCACGGCTGTATAAGACCGTAAGGCCTGGTGCCGTATATGAGCGGTCACTGCGGCTACTCAAGACCGTCAGCGAAAGCGGTAATGAAATTACTGCTAAGGCAGGTTTGATGGCAGGGTTAGGTGAAGAGTTTCAGGAGATAGTCGACGTTATGAAGGACATCAGGGGCGCCGGCTGTGACATATTGACTATTGGGCAATACCTTAGTCCAACAAGGAAGCATCTCCCTGTGGAGCGATATTATCATCCTGATGAGTTCAAAGAACTAAAGGCGATCGGTATGGAACTGGGATTCAAATATGTTGAGTCAGGGCCGTTGGTCAGAAGCTCATATCATGCGGCAATGCAGATAGATGGGGAAGTGAAATCAGAAGTATCAAGTCCTGTATGCGAAATACCCCTCGACTCACGGTACTGACGGCGTGTTGGACGGCCAGGACCTTATGAAATTTGACTTACTACGTAGTTTGCTGTAATATAATGTCATGCATTGGAGGTTATTGTCATGTCTACGGTTCAGAAGAGCCTGAGAATCCCGGAAGAAATAATTAACGAAATAGAGGATATTGCAAGGGTGTCAGGAAAGGATTTCACAGCGGTAGCCAATGAATTGCTTGATGAGGCATTACGGGCGTACCATTGTCCAGGTATCGTTTTTTCTGAGGGTACAACAGGAAAGCGGGCAAGGCTTGCAGGCACGGGTATTGAGGTGTGGGAGGTTATTGCAGGTTATAAAGGCGTTGGCAATGACCTGAAACGTCTTACGAGGGCGTACCACTGGCTTACTGAACAGCAGATTAAATCCGCAATAGGGTACTACAATATTTATAAGAAAGAAATAGATTCTGCAATAGCTGAGAATGAAAGGTGGACATCTGATATAATCCGGAAGAAACATCCCTTTCTTGCGGCAGGCAGACGTTGAAGTATTATCTTGACGAGGATTTGAGTCCCAGGATTGCTGAGATACTAAGGGGGGCTGGCATTGATTCTGTCTCTGCTCACGATGTTGGGATGTTGCAGGCAAGCGACCTTGAACAGCTCGACCATGCGTCTACTCAAAAACGCTGTCTGGTGACAAGGAATCGCAATGACTTCATTAAGTTGACGGTTCAATTTTTCAATGAAAGCAGACCACACTTTGGCGTGTTGATAGTCCCTTATTCATATCCGGGTGATCGTTTCAGTCTCATTGCAGATGTCCTTCAGAAGTATGCTATGAGTCACAAGGATGGGATGGATTCGTATGCAATAGATTTTATTTGAGCAGAGAACAGTCTTAATGGTATCCAGTTGCATATCATTACACATATCTTCATTGACATAAGGCCTCGCGCCTGTTATTCTGAAATTCAGAAAAAATCATTTCCTGCAGAGGAGGTTCTAAAATGGAGGAATCCGCTACCTCTGAGAGCACTGCCCTGATAGATATAGTCAGGGAGGCTATCCAAAAAGAGATAGAGTCATACAACTACTACTACAAGGCTGCATCAATTGCCGTCAAGCCTGCTGCGAAGAGGATGTTTCTTAAGCTTGCCGCTATGGAAGAGGGGCATGCAACTGAGCTTGGGAGGCATCTTTCAGATCTTGAGGCGCAGTCGCATATAGATAAGGCCATGACGTCTAACTTTTAGGGCTCATCTGACCCTTTGACGGAGGGCAAATGGATATAGAAAAAGATGATTTGCTCCGCCTGTACTACTTCCTTAAACTGACACGCCGCTTTGAAGACCGGATTACTGCGTTGTATCGTCAGGGGAGGATACTCGGAGGTGTATGGACCAGTAATGGAATGGAGGCCATATCAGTAGGGTATGCCTGTGCCCTTGATAAGGATGACGTCATTGCGCCTTATTTCAGGGACATGGGGGCGTTTCTTGCAAGGGGCATTACTGTCAGGAGGATTATGGCTCAATACCTTGGTAAGAGGACCGGTGTTACAGGCGGCAAGGAGGGTAACGTACATGTAGGAGACATCAGCCTTGGTGTACTCGGTTACCCAAGCCACCTTGCAGACAATTATCCGGTAGCGGTAGGTGTTGCCCTCTCATTTAAGATCAGGGGGGAGAGCCGGGTTGCGGCAGCTTGCACAGGAGACGGGGGTACGAGCAGGGGTGATTTTCATGAGGCAATGAACATGGCCTCTGTATGGAAGGTGCCGGTGGTATTTGTCTGCAACAATAATCAATATGCCTATTCAACGCCATTGAACCTTCAGATGGCAATAAATAATGTTGCCGAAAGGGCGCTTGCCTATTCTATACCGGCTGAGACTGTGGATGGTAATGACGTGACAGAGGTATTCCTTGCTGTAAAGAGGGCATGCGAGAGGGCCCGTCGTGGTGACGGTCCTTCTTTTGTCGAGTGCAAGACTATGCGTATGCACGGACACTCAGAGCACGATGCAGCAAAGTATGTCCCGAGGGAATTGCTCGAGGAATGGAAGAAGAAGGACCCGGTAATTAAAATGGAAAATTATCTGATGTCAAATAATGTTGCATCGCAAAAAGACCTGTCGGATATTGACGAACGTATAATGAAGGAGATAGCGGAGGCTGAGGAGTTTGCAGAGAAGAGCCCACTTCCTGAAGGTGAAGAGGCGATGATGGGTGTTTATGCAACGCCGATCTGAGAGATGTTAATTCTGGGGACACAATACTTAATTCTGTAATTTTACAGAATTAAGTATTGTGTCCCCAGAATTACAGAATTCGAGACCCCGCATGTAAAGATGAGTGAAATAACTTACTTACAGGCTATTCATGATGCGCTTGATGAAGAGATGTCTAATAACAAAGATGTCTTTCTCATGGGCGAGGACATCGGCTATTACGGAGGGGCCTTCAGGGTTACGGAAGGGTTCTATGATAAGTACGGAAGATGGCGTGTTATAGATACGCCGCTGTCGGAATCAGGTTTCACAGGTGCTGCAATCGGGGCGGCTCTCATGGGAATGCGGCCGGTTATCGAGATGCAGTTTGCGGATTTTATCTCCTGTGCCTTTGATCAGATTGTTACAGTGGCGGCAAAGAATCACTACCGCTGGGGAGGAAAGACCCCGATTGTTGTCAGGGCGCCATTTGGAGGTAATATACATGGAGGCGCGTATCATTCCCAGTGTCCTGAGGGGTGGTTCCTCAATGTGCCCGGCCTTAAGATCGTAGCTCCGTCAAATCCATATGATGCCAAGGGACTGCTCAAGGCATCCATACGTGATGATGACCCTGTCTTATATTTCGAACATAAATTCCTCTACAGGCGCGTCAAAGGTGATGTCCCTGATGAAGATTACACAATTCCTATAGGCAAATCGAAGGTTATAAAAGAAGGGAAGGATGTTACTGTTATCACCTATTCTGCCATGGTACATATTGCCCTTGAGGCTGCAGCGATGCTTGAAGGGGAAGGTATAAATGCAGAGATAGTTGATCTGCGGACACTGATGCCGTTGGACAAGGATGGCATTTATGCCTCGGTCAAAAAGACAAGCAAGGTTATCATACTGCATGAGCCCCCACTGACCGGGGGGATCGGTGGAGAGATAGCCGCCCTCATCTCTGAGGATATATTTGATTATCTTGACGGTCCGGTTTTACGAATCGGGGCGAAGGATACCCCGGTTCCATACAGCCCTCCGATGGAAGAGTTCTATCTTCCGAAGGCTGATGATGTAGTTGAGGCTGTCAGGCGGTTAGCTGCTTACTAAACTGTATTAAGACTAAGCTTGACGATATCGGGGATATCCGGATGAAAGTCATAATGCCACAGATGGGAGAGAGTGTAGCTGAAGGGACGATCCTTAAATGGCTGATTAAGGAAGGGGAGAGGGTTGTAAAAGACCAGTCCCTCGTTGAGATAAGTACTGATAAGGTTGATACTGAAATCCCCTCGCCGGTAGCAGGAATCATAAAAAAGATCCTCCACACCGTTGATGAAACAGTACCTGTTGGAACTGTTATTGTTGAGATCAGCGAAGAGGCCAGGGAGATTTCAGAAGATATGGTAGGGGAGGTTAGAAAAACAGATATCCAGCCTGTTCCGGCTGTTCAGGTCTCAGAAAGGGTTGTAAAAGAGGAGGGCGGGCAGAGATATTCACCGCTTGTCAAAAAGCTTGCTAAGGAATATGGGGTAGATTTAAAGAGTGTTAAGGGCAGTGGAACAGGGGGAAGGATTACAAAACAGGATTTATCTGCATATATCGAAGGTATTCAGAAACTGAAAGCACCTCCAGGACAGGGAGTTAAAGGGAATTTGGAGGAGGATAAGGCAAGAGAAGAGATCATACCCCTCACACCTATTAGAAGGATAACGGCCGAGCGTATGGTACAGAGTGTCAGGACTGCCCCTCATGTGACAACTACCTTTGAGATTGACATGACGGCGATAGCCAGGTTCCGTGATGCGAACAAAGATACTATTCAGAAAAGCGAGGGTGTACATCTGACATATCTGCCGTTTATTATCAATGCAACGGCTTCTGCCCTTAGGGAGAATCTGAGACTTAATTCATCATGGTCGGATAATGGTATAGTGATAAAAAAATACATCAATATCGGGATCGCCGTCTCACTGGAAGACGGCCTTATTGTACCGGTAATAAGGAATGCAGACTCCCTTAATCTTATGGATCTTGCAAGGGAGAGTCAGTCACTGGCTCAAAAGGCCAGGGATAAGAGGTTAAGGCCTGAGGACGTACAAAACAGTACATTTACAATTTCAAATTATGGCATCTCTGGCAGTCTCTTCGGAACGCCTGTAATCATGCCGCCGCATGCAGGTATCCTTGGCGTTGGGGCTATTAATAAAAGGCCAGTCATAATGAATGACGCCATCGCCATAAGAGAAATGGCCTATTTCAGCCTTTCTTTTGATCACAGGATCATAGACGGGGCTCAGGCGGATAAATTCCTCTCTAAGATAAAAGATATTCTGGAGGGATGGGGCAGTAAAAGTGAGAAAGTGCCTGCTACTCAATCCGGGTTTGGTGGAGTATGGTAGGGCGTGGGACATGCAGAGGCGGCTTTTCCATGAACGCTCTGCCGGCATAGTCCCGGATACCCTTATAATCTTGCAACACCATCCTGCTTATACCCTTGGACGCCGGAGCCTCCCGTTTCAGCCGGCGCCAGATGATGAGGTCTGCAACGGGATTCCTGTCTACAGGGTAGACCGTGGAGGAGGCGCTACATATCATGGACCAGGGCAGGTTGTAGCATACCCTGTACTTGGGCTGAGATCGTACACACCGGACTATTACAGCTACCTGCGTATGCTTGAAGAAGTGATTATCCTCACCCTCTCGGATTTCTCTATTGTTTCTGAGAGGCTCAGTGGATTTACCGGGGTCTGGGCCGGGGGAAGGAAGATTGCCTCTATTGGTGTCAGGATTGTAAGGGGCATTACAATGCACGGTTTTTCTCTGAATGTAAATAACGACCTTACCCCGTTCAGGAATATTATCCCATGCAATATTCATGCAGTTCAGATGACCTCAATGACTGAAATCTCAGGTTTGGAATTAATTATGCCTGAGGTCGAGAAGTGTTTAGTGAATAACTTTGCCCGGGTGTTTGGCGTTGAAATGAGTGCGTTCATGATGTACAATATACCTTCTGAATATCACAAGGGAGGTATTTTCAATGCATTTAGTGTTTCTGGAAAAAGAGCTTGGTGACGGAAGGTTTGAGATAACAATCAGACAGGGGAGGGATGAACTCAAGAGATTGATAGGAAGAAAATATACATTTCCTGAGAAGCTGGTCCTGACTAAACAGCAGAGGGAAGAGAATAAGGATTGCATGAAAGACATCCTGACTGGCGCCTTCTGTCTGCAGGAGCATGAGGGTATTACCTTTGTCGTAAAAAATGAGAAGGGTGACACGATAGGGGATTATTATAAGAGTATCTATGATGATATTGAAGGCGGTGTAAGGATGTAGCCGCTAATGCTGATTTATGAGGTCTCTTATGATAATAAGGACATCTTCAATTTCATATGGCTTGTTCAGGAAAATGATACCTGAATTCTCTATCTCTGACCTCTCGATCGGTTTGTCAATATAGCCGCTGTTGAGGATTGCCTTAAGTCCGGGTTTTGATTTTAAAAGTTCTTTGATGAGTTGAAGTCCATTTTGTCCAGGAAGTATGAGATCACTTATAATCAGATGGAATCTGCCGTTCTCTTCGTGAAATATCCTGAGGGCATTGGCTGAGGTATCCGCTTCGAGCACCTCGTACCCCTCTTTCTCAAGCGCCATTCTTGTTGACATGCGAACTGTATTATCATCCTCTACCAGTAATATCCGTTCGCCTTTGTTAGACTGGCCTGTAACTGCCTGCCTGTTCTCAGAATTGTTCTCAGGGCTTGAAGTAAGGGCCGGGAGGTAGACCTCAAAAACCGTCTTCACCCCTTCCTCGCTTGATACATTAATCCAGCCATTGTGATCACTTATGATCGCGTAAACGACAGAAAGTCCGAGCCCCGAACTGCTTCCGTTCTTCTTGGTGGTAAAGAAAGGTTCAAAGATATGATGGATATTATGCTTTGAGATACCTGCGCCTGTGTCCTCAACGGTAAGCCTGACAAAGCACCCTGGCCTTGAGTATGGAATCTCACTGGTGTTTAAATTGCTGATAACCAGGTTCTCAGTCCTGATCAAAATAGTGCCGCCTTCAGGCATTGCATCCCGCGAGTTTACAACGAGGTTTGTTATAACCTGTTCAAGCTTCCCGCTGTCTCCGTGGATGGTCCATAGACCCTCGAAATATTCGGTTACGATAGTAATATCTTCACCGATTATATGCCTTAACATTGCAATGAGGTTATTGATGATTTTGTTCAGGTCGATATTGACAATCCTTGTAAAATCCTTTCTGCTGAAAGTGAGAAGTTGTCTCGTGAGGTTCATTGCCCGGTATGCGGCTGTATTAATATGATCAAAAATGTTGCAGGCATAAGGGTCAGATTCTCTTGTTCCTTTTATCCCCAGGGAACTGAAATTACTTATGGCAGTCAATATGTTTCCGAAATCGTGTGCGATTCCACCAGCAAGCCGCCCGATAGCTTCCATCTTTTGCGAGTGCAGGAGTTGAGCCTGCAGCCTCTTTCTGGACTCCTCAGCATGTTTGGCCTCAGAAATATCGTAATAAATGACCAGTTTAGAAATAGTGCCGTCTGAATTTTTTATAGGCATGTCAAAGAGTTCATATGTCTTGTCTTTATTTTTCAGGGAAAATTCCCATTTGACCGGTTTTCCGGAAGGGGTTTCCTCGTTTCTGCACCAGGGACATACATCATGTCTGCCGTGGAAATATTCATAACACTTTTTATTATCAATATTACCGAATTCCTTCCTGATGACCGGATTTATGTATTCGATATCATACTGTTGATTTACAATGTAGATCCCGTCTTCCATATGTTCCAGTATATACATCAGCCGGTCTCTCTCATTCTTTAATGCAAGCTCAGCATTCCGTCTGTCGCTTATATCCCTTGCCAGGGCAACAAAATAATCCGTTTCCGGGTCTGCGATGCATCGTATGCTGACTTCAACCGGAAAGGTCGACTTGTCTTTGCGCCTGTGTTCCCCTTCCAGAATCATGGATCCGGTCTTCCTGACTTCCTTTACATGCCTTGTCCACGATACATTGTCAGGAATAGTCGTTTCGATATCTGTTACATGCATTGAAAGAAGCTCTTCCGCTGTGTATCCAAGATTCTCGCACCCCTTGTCATTAACGTATAAGAACTGGCTCGTCTCTGTATCTATTACAAAAATGGCATCATTTGACATATTGATGAGTTCCATGCAAAAATGCAGGCTCTCTTCTGTCTTGATTAACCTGTCTGAGACTTTGGGCTTTTTCATGATAATGTTCCGGAAAGTTCTTCCCATTCCCGTGTCAATTCATCTACCTTCTTTTTTGTGCGGTTGTGTGACTCCATTGTTTCATAGAACCGGTCTTTATCGTTGTATAAGTTGGGGTCGGAAAGCGCCTGTGTCAGTTCATGCAGACTGTTTTCCGCATCCGACACCTCGGCTTCTATTTGTAACATCCGCTCTCTGATGCGATGGGTTTCGCGGTGCAGCCGGTTTCGCTCTTCAGCCTCAGCCCTTTTTTGTTCCCTTGTTTTTCTAATGCTGGCGGCATAAGTTCGTGTTTTTGTGGCAGGTTCAGCTGAACTCACTGCGGTTTCACTGTCTGCCGTTCCAGTTGCAGAACCCTGCGTCTTATAAATGTAGTAGTCATAATCGCCGTCGTAAGACGTTATTCTACCGTTGCAGACCTCGACAATCCTGGTGGCGACTGACCTAATGAAGTGCCTGTCATGGGTAATGAAGCATATAGTCCCCTTGAAACTCTTCAGCGCTGCCTCCAGTACGTCCCTTGATGGAATATCGAGGTGGTTTGTCGGCTCATCAAGAAGGAGCAGGTTCGCCGGGTGTACGAGCATCTTTGCCAGTGCCAGACGGCTTTTTTCACCTCCAGACAGGACAGCGACCTTCTTCTCCACATCATCTCCTGAAAACAGAAACCATCCAAGTATCGCCCTGAGATAGGACTGCTCTTCCAGAGGGGCTGTGAGCATGATTTCCTGAAGGACGGTGTTGTTTGGCTTTAGCAGATCCAGCTGATGCTGGGCATAGTAGGCCATTGTAACGTTATGGCCGGGTCTGCGCTCGCCTTTGTCAAACGGGATGGCGTCAGCAAGCAGTTTGAGCAGTGTGGACTTTCCTGCCCCATTTGCGCCTACCAGTGCTATACGCTGACCTCTGCAAAGTTCGACATTTAAACCCTGGTAGACCCTGTTCCCTTCATATGACTTGTCAATATCAATCAGGCGCATGACAATTTCGCCGCTGCGGGGCGGGTCAGGGAAGGAGAAGCGGACAGCCTTCTTTTGTTGCTGTATCTCAACCTTGTCCATCTTATCGAGCATCCTGATGCGGCTCTGCACCTGACGCGCCTTTGTGGCCTGGTATCTGAACCGGTCAATGAATTGCTGAGTCTCTTGAATCCTTTTTTGCTGGTTCCGTGCGGTTGCCTCTGTCAGCTGCCGCGCCTCTTCTTTGGCTGAAATGAACTGATCATAGTTTCCTGAATATGAAATCAATTGCTGACGATCTACCTCTACTACACGTGTGACAATATGGTTCATGAATTCGCGGTCATGAGAGATTAGAAGTACTGTGCCAGGATATCCGCACAGGAACTCCTCAAGCCATTTGATAGACGGGATGTCGAGGTGATTTGTCGGTTCATCCAGAAGTAGTATGTCAGGTTCGGTAAGGAGAAGGCGTGAAAGGAGGACGCGCATTCGC
>WBZR01003656.1_pt1 | contig 13492 bp, 11 predicted proteins | sample 5204231 | NCBI WGS metagenome assembly WBZR01 (sample SAMN12412403, study PRJNA552823) | activated sludge metagenome | isolation source: activated sludge from anammox sidestream of wastewater treatment plant... | place: USA: Virginia | collected 2017-08 | reverse complement strand
CGGCAACCGGGCCAGCCTCGCCGACGTCGAGGACCGGATCGCCTTCGTGCAGGCCGACATCGCCGACCTCGACACCTGCGAAGCCCTGATGCGCGCCGAGCGACCCGACGTCGTGGTGAACTTCGCGGCCGAGTCGCACAACAGCCTCGCGGTCGTCGATCCCGGCCGCTTCTTCCGCACCAATGTGATGGGCACGCAGGCACTCCTGGAGGCGGCGCGCCGGGTCGGCGTGGGCCGCTTCCACCACATCTCCACCTGCGAGGTCTACGGCGACATGGCCCTCGACGACCCCGGGGCCTTCACCGAGGAGTCGCCATACCGGCCGCAGACGCCCTACAACGCTTCGAAGGCCGGCGCCGACCACGCCGTGCGCTCGTACCACGCCACCTACGGCCTGCCCGTCACGATCTCGAACTGCAGCAACAACTACGGGCCGTACCAGTTCCCCGAGAAGGTGATCCCCCTCTTCACCACCCGGGCGCTCGACGACCGGCCCCTGCCCCTGTACGCGTCCACGCACAACCGCCGGGAGTGGATCCACGTGCTCGACCACTGCCGGGCCGTGGAGCGCATCCTCGCCGACGGTGTGGTGGGCGAGACCTACAACGTCGGCACCGGCGTCGAGGCGAGCATCGAGCAGATCGCGGACCTCGTCCTCGGCGCCCTGGGCAAGCCGTCCTCGCTCAAGACGATCGTGCCCGACCGGCCCAGCCACGACCGCCGCTACCTCCTCGACTCGTCCCGGATCCGGAGCGAGCTCGGTTGGGCCCCCCAGGTGCCGTTCGACGCCGGCATCGACGAGACCGTCCGCTGGTACGGCGCCCACCGCGATTGGTGGGAGCCCCTGCGCGACCGGGCCCCCGTGGTCGAGGAATCCTGGGCCGGCGCCCCCGCGTCCACCCGATGAGGGTCCTCGTGACCGGGGCCGGGGGGCAGCTCGGCTCGGTCCTCCCCGGCGCCCTCGACGGGCACGAGGTCCTCGCCCTCGACCGGGCCGCCCTCGATCTCGCCGACCGCGAGGCCGTGGAGGCCGTGGTCGCCTCGTTCGCCCCCCACGCGGTCGTCAACGCCGCGGCCCTGACCAACGTCGACCGCTGCGAGACGGATCCGGCGGCGGCGTACGCCGCCAACGCCCTGGGGGTGCGGTTCCTGGCCGTGGCCGCGTCGAGGGTGGGGGCCCACGTCGTGCACGTCTCGACCGACTACGTGTTCGACGGGCGATCGCGGCGCCCGTACCACGAGTTCGACCCCGTGGCGCCGATCCAGGAGTACGGCCGGTCGAAGCGGGCCGGCGAGGTGGAGCTCGAGCGCCACGCGACGTCGTGGGCGGTGGCCCGCACCTCTTGGGTGTTCGGCCGGCGGGGCGGCGACTTCGTGTCGTGGTGCCTGGCGTCGACCCCCGACGACGTCCGGCCCGTCCTCGACGACCAGGTCAGCCGGCCCACCTACGCCCCCGACCTGGCGGCGGTGCTGGCCCGGATCGCCGTGGAGCGGATCCCGGGCGTGTTCCACGTCGCCAACCGGGGCGAGTGCAACCGCTACCAGCTCGCCGTCGACGCCCTCGCGCTCGTCGGGCGCGACGACTCGACCATCCGCCGGGTCTCGGGCGCCGACCTGGCCCGACCCGCGGCGCGGCCGGCCTACAGCGCGATGCGGAGCCTGGCCCTGGAGGCGAGCGGGGTGCCGGAGCCCCGCGACTACCGCGACGCGCTGGGCGAGTACCTGGCCCGGGAGCGCGCCTCGTGACGCCGCGCCGCGCGACGGACCGCACCGGGCGCGCCGGGAGTGTGGCCCGATGAGCCGCCTGGCCGTGATCGGGGCCGGCTACGTGGGGCTCACCACCGCGGCGTGCATGGCGCGCCTCGGCCACACCGTCGTCGCCGCCGACATCGACGCCGACCGGGTCGCCCTGCTCTCCAAGGGCGAGGTGCCCATCCTCGAGGAGGGGCTCCCCGAGCTGCTCGCGGAGGGCCTGGCGTCGAAGCGCCTGCGGTTCGTGGTCGGCGCCGCCAACGCGGCTCCCGACGCCGAGTTCGTGTTCCTGTGCGTGCCCACCCCTCAAGGCGACGACGGATCGGCCGATCTCTCGTTCGTGGAGGCCGTGGCCCGCGAGATCGCGCCCGCGCTGCGGCCGGGGACGGTCGTGGTGAACAAGTCGACCATGCCGGTGGGCTCGACGCGTGTGGTGGAGCGCATCCTGGCCGCCGCCGGCGCCTCCATCGAGGAGATCGGGGTCGCGTCGAACCCGGAGTTCCTGCGCGAGGGCACGTCGGTCCGCGACTTCCTCGAACCGAACCGGGTGGTCATCGGCTGTGACGATCCGTCGGTGGCCGTGCGCGTGTCGGAGCTCTACCGGGGCCTCAAGGCCCCGATCCTCGTCACCGACTCCGCCTCGGCCGAGATGATCAAGTACGCCTCCAACGCCTTCCTCGCCACCAAGATCTCGTTCGTGAACGCCATCGCCAACCTCTGCGAGGCCGTCGACGCCGACGTGCGCGAGGTGGTGCTCGGCATGGGCTACGACACCCGCATCGGGTTCGAGTTCCTTCGCCCCGGCCCCGGGTACGGCGGATCGTGCTTCCCCAAGGACACCGCCGCGCTGCTGCACGCGGCGGAGCAGGCCGGCTACGACTTCACCCTCCTACAGGGCGTCGTCGACGTCAACCGGCGCCAGCACGAGCGGATGGTCGACAAGGCCCGGGACCTCGCCGGCGGTTCGCTCGACGGGGTCCGGGTGGCGGCCCTGGGCCTCACGTTCAAGGCCAACACCGACGACCTCCGCGACTCCCCGGCGATCCACATCGTCCGGCGGCTGATCGAGGAGGGCGCCCGGGTGGTGGCCCACGACCCGGCGGCGCCGGCGCGGGTCCTCGACCTCGTGCCCGGCCTGGAGCTGGCCGGCGACCCGTACGCGGCGTGCGCCGGGGCCGGGCTCGTCGCGGTGCTGACCGAGTGGGACGCCTTCCGCTGGCTCGACTTCGGCCGGGTCGCGGCGGAGCTCGCCGAGGCGCGGATCCTCGACACGCGCAACCTCCTCGACCCGGCCGCGATGCGGCGGCTCGGCTTCGTGTACGAGGGGGTAGGGCGATGACGTCCCGCCGCGCGGTCGTGACCGGCGGCGCCGGCTTCATCGGTTCGCACCTCTGCGAGGCCCTGGTGGCGCAGGGGTGGAAGGTCACCGCCGTCGACAACCTCGTGACCGGGTCGACCGACAACCTCGCGGGCCTCGCCGACCACGCCGACTTCGAGCTGGTCGTCGCCGACGCGTGCGAGCCGCTGCCGCTCGGCGGCGACGTCGACGCCGTGCTGCACCTGGCGAGCATGGCCAGCCCGCCCGACTACCTCGACCACCCGATCGAGACGCTCCGGGCGGGGTCGGTCGCCACCGAGCGCGCGCTCGAGCTCGCCCGCGGCTCGGGCGCCCGCTTCCTCCTCGCCTCGACCAGCGAGGTCTACGGCGACCCTCTCGAGCACCCTCAGTCGGAGTCCTACTCCGGCAACGTGAACCCGGTCGGCCCCCGCTCCGTCTACGACGAGGCCAAGCGCTACGCCGAGGCCCTCACGATGGCCTACCACCGCCGCTTCGGCCTCGACGCCAAGATCGTCCGCATCTTCAACACGATGGGGCCCCGCCTGCGGCCGGCCGACGGGCGGGTGGTGTCGAACTTCCTGAACCAGGCGCTGGAAGGCGTGCCCCTCACCGTCTACGGCGACGGGAGCCAGACCCGGTCCTTCTGCTACATCGACGACGAGGTCCGGGGGATCGTCGCCCTCCTGGAGTCGGACCACGTCGGTCCGATGAACATCGGCAACCCCGACGAGTTCACGGTGCTCCAGCTCGCCGAGCTGGTGCTGGAGATCACCGGGTCGGCCTCGCCGCTCTCCTTCGCGGCGCTGCCCGCCGACGATCCCGTCCGGCGCCGTCCCGACATCACCCTGGCCCGGACGGTCCTCGGGTGGGAGCCGGTGGTGTCCCTGCGCGAGGGCCTGGAGCTGACCCTCGAGTGGTACCGCGGCGGCCGGGTGGGCAGCGCGCCGGGGCCGGCGGCGTGACGGAACCGTCGCGCGGCCCGTCGCCCCCGTCCGGCCCGTCGGGTCACCTCCGCAAGCTGAGCGTGATCGTGCCGGTCTTCAACGAGCGGAACACGGTCGTGGAGATCGTGCGGCGCATGCGCGCCGTGGAGCTGCCCCTGGCCCTCGAGATCGTGGTGGTCGACGACGGCAGCACCGACGGCACCGACGCGGTGCTGGCCCAGCTCAACGACAGCACCGTGAACGTGGTGTCGCACCCCGAGAACCGGGGCAAGGGGGCGGCCGTCCGCACCGGCCTGGACCGGGCGACCGGCGACCTCCTGCTCGTCCAGGACGCCGACCTCGAGTACGACCCGGCCGACTGGCCCCGCCTGTTGGCGCCGGTGCTCGCCGGCAAGGCCCGGGTGGTCTACGGCTCGCGCTTCACCGGCGAGCGCCGCAACATGCTGCTGCTGCACTGGCTGGGCAACCGGTTCCTCACCGTGGTGACCAACGTCCTCTACAACACCACGCTCTCCGACATGGAGACCTGCTACAAGCTCGTCACCCGCGACGCCCTCGACGGCGTGGTGCTGACGGCGGACCGCTTCGACTTCGAGCCCGAGATAACCGCCAGGCTGCTCCGGCGGGGCGAGCGCATCTACGAGGTCCCCATCTCCTACGCGGGGCGCGAGTTCGACGAGGGCAAGAAGATCACCTGGCGCGACGGCGTCGTCGCCCTTTGGACGCTCGTCAAGTGCCGCTTCACCCGCTAGCCCCGGTCCCGTGACGCCCGGTTCCGCGACGCCCGGCCCCGCCGCCCCCGCCCCGCCGGTCCCGCCCGCCCCCGCGCCGTGGGCGGCCGTGGTCGTCAACCACGACGCCGGCGGCCTGCTCGCCGACTGCGTGGGGTCGCTGCTGGCCGACCGCAGCGCGGGTGCCCCGCCCGACGTGGTGGTAGTCGACAACGACTCCCACGACGACTCCCTCTCCACGCTGGGGGGGGCCTACCCCGAAGTAGCGGTGATCCGCCCGCGGGCCAACCTCGGCTACGCCCGGGCCGCGAACCTGGGGATCGCCGCGACCCGGGCCCCGGTCGTCGCGGTCCTGAACCCCGACGCCCTCCTCGACGAGGGGTCGGCGGCGCGGGTGCTGGCGCGGTTCGAGGCCGACCCGCGCGTCGCGGCGTGCGGCCCGCGGATCCGCAACCCCGACGGCTCGACCTACCCGTCGGCGCGGCGGATCCCCACCGTCGCCGACGCCGTGGGCCACGGGATCGTCGGTCTGTTCCGGCCCGGCAACCGGTTCACCCGCCGGTACCGCGAGCTCGACGCCGACCCCGCGGTGGCGCGCGACGTCGACTGGGTATCGGGGGCGGCCGTGTTCCTGTCGCGCCCCGCGCTCGACGCCGTGGGCGGATGGAACGAGCGCTACTTCATGTACGTCGAGGACGTCGAGCTGTGCTGGCGGCTCCGCCGGGCCGGGTGGCGGGTGGTCTACGAACCGGGGGCCGGCGCGGTGCACGTGCAGGGCGTCAGCACCGACCGCCGCCCGTACCGGATGATCGTCGAGCACCACCGGTCGCTGTTCCGGTTCGCGTCGCAGCGCTGGCACGGCCCGAGGCGGGCTCTTCTGCCCCTGGCCGCCGCGTACCTCGCCGTGCGGGCGACGATCGCGGTAGCGGCGCGGGCCGCCGGTGCGGGCCGGGGGCGCCCGCGGGTGGCGGGCTAACCTGACGGACCCATGGCTTCGTCGGATCCGAGCCGACCCCCGCCGAACGACAGGAGCCCGGAGGACCGATGAAGGCCGTAGTCCTGGTCGGCGGGGAGGGAACCCGCCTGCGCCCGCTCACGTACAAGACGCCCAAGGCCCTGCTGCCCGTCGCCAACGTGCCGTTCGTGGAGCGCCAGCTCTCCTGGTTGGCGTCGCACGGCGTCGACGAGGCGGTCCTGTCGCTCGGCTACCTCCCCGACGCCTTCCGGCACCACTTCGCCGACGGCCGCTTCGGGGCCATGACGGTGCGCTTCCGTGAGGAGCCGGAACCGCTCGGCACCGCGGGCGGCATCCGCTTCGCCGCCGAGGGCATCGACGAGCGGGTGGTGGTCTGCAACGGCGACGTCCTCACCGACCTGAACCTCACCGCGATGATCGCCTTCCACGCCGAGCGGGGCGCCGAGGCCACCATCAGCCTGGCCCGCGTCGACGACCCGTCGGCCTTCGGGGTGGTGCCCACCCGCCCCGACGGCGAGGTCGTCGCCTTCGTCGAGAAACCGCCCCCGGGGCAGGCGCCGACCCACTGGATCAACGCCGGTACGTACGTGCTCGAGCCCTCCGTCCTCCAGCGGATCCCGCCCCGCCTGACCGTCTCCATCGAGCGGGAGACCTTCCCGCGGATGCTGTCCCGGCCGCGCAGCCTCTTCGGCTACCGGAGCGACGCCTACTGGCTCGACATCGGGACCCCCGGCAAGTACCTCGACGCCCACGCCGACGTGCTGGCGGGGCGCCTCGGGCGGCCCCCCGCGCCCGGCGCCCTGGAGCGATCGCCGGGCGTGTGGGTCCAGGGCGATCCGCGCATCGACCGCGAGGCCACCCTGGGTGCGCCGGTGCTGATCGGGCCGGGCGCGTCGATCGGCGCGGGAGCGGAGGTGGCCGCGAGCACGATCGGCGCCGACGCCGTCGTCGGGAACGGGGCTCGGATCGCCGGCTCGGTGCTGCTGCCCGGGGCGGTGGTGGCCGAAGGCCGGGAGGTGGTCGATTCGGTCGTGGGGCCCGACGTCGAGCTCTCGGTGCCGTGAGGGCCCTGGTCACCGGCGGCGCCGGCTTCATCGGCTCCACCCTCGTCGACCGCCTCCTCGCCGAGGGCCACGAGGTCGACGTGATCGACGACCTGTCGACGGGCTCGCTGGCCAACCTCGCCGTGGCGCGGGCCGCCGTGCCCCGCCGGTTCTCCTTCCACCGCCTCGACGTGCGATCCCCGGCGGTGACCGACCTGATCGTCCGGCGCCGCCCCGAGGTGGTCTTCCACCTCGCGGCCCAGATCGACGTCCGCGTCTCGGTGGCCCGCCCCGCCTTCGACGCCGAGGTGAACATCATCGGGTCGATCAACGTGGCCCAGGGCGCGCTCAAGGCCGGGTGCCGCAAGCTCGTCTTCGCCAGCTCCGGCGGCACCATCTACGGCAGCCCCGAGAGCCTGCCGGTCGACGAGTCGCATCCCCAGCGGCCGGAGTCGCCCTACGGCGTGGCCAAGAAGGCGGTCGGCGACTACCTCCACTACTTCCGGGAGGCCCAGGGCCTCGAGTACACCGCCCTGGCGTTCGCCAACATCTACGGACCCCGCCAGGATCCCCACGGCGAGGCGGGCGTGGTGGCCATCTTCGCCGGGAAGCTCCTCGCCGGGCAGCGACCCACGATCTTCGGCGACGGCAAGCAGACCCGCGACTTCGTGTACGTCGACGACGCCGTCGACGCCCTCGTGCGGGCCTCCGAACGCGGGGGCGGGCTGCTTCTCAACATCGGCACCGGGACCGAGACGAGCGTCCAGGAGCTCTTCGACGCCATGGCCCGCGCCGTGGGGTTCCGCCAACCGGCCGTGTACGCGTCGGCGCGAGCGGGGGAGGTCCCCCGCTCCGCGCTCGACCCGACGCGTGCCGGGATGCACCTGGGTTGGCAGCCGTGGACGTCGATCGACGAGGGCGTGGCCCGGACGATCGAGTACTTCCGTTCCGGCGCCGGCGCCTCCTGAGCGGCCTGCGGGCGCTCGCGCCGGGGACGGGTCGGCGTCGCGCGAATCACATTCATGTAGTTGTCACACTCCGTTGCGAGGATGCGTCCGGCGGTCGGGCAGGCCGCCGGAGCGAGGTCCGGGCAACGGAGACCGGAGCCCATCCCCCGGGGCGCACCGGTCAGGACGGGGCCGTTGCCCGGCCTCGCTCCAGCTTCCCGCCGGGGGCATGCGGAGGCCCCGGGGCGGCGACACGACCCGCCCGAACGGCCTCAGAGGTGCAGGCGGAGCTCGCCGAGCGGTACGGGCGGCCGTTCCCGGGGCGGGTGGTCGGTGTTCGGGTGTCCGATCAGCGCCAGTGCCCGGGGACTCCAGTCGCCCGGGAGGTCGAGCGCGTCGCGGGCCTCGTCGGGGCAGAACATGGGCGCCGCCACCCAGCACGACCCGAGCCCCGCGTCCACCGCCGCCAGCATCAGGTTCTCGAACGCCGCGCCGAGCGAGAGCAGGGCCAGGCCCTCCTCGGCGCGCCGGCGCGCCGCATCGGGGTACACGTCGAGGCCGTCGGCGGTCAGGCACCCGAGGACCAGGGCGGGCGCGCCGGTGAGCAGCCGCTCCGACGCGTCGACCAGCGCGTCGATCCGGTCCGCCGGTACGCCGTCGCCCTCCAGGTCGTGGCGCCAGCGGAGCCCCATCCCCCGGGCCAGGGCGAGCTTGGCCCCGGGCCGGCGGACGAGGGCGAAGCGCCACGGCCTCGAGTGGTGGGGAGCCGGCGCCAGGCACGCGGCCTCGACCAGGGAGTCGAGGACCTCCGGCGCTACGGGGCGGTCGGCGAAGGCCCGGATCGATCGCCGGGCCGCGATCAGGCGGGGGACGGTCGATCCCGCCGGCCCGCCGGCGGCCGGCCCGGGGAAGGGAGTCGCCGCGGCCGGCGCCGTTTCGGGCGGTGCCGGCCCGGACGGGTCGGGGGCGCTCACCGGAAGAGGTCGAGGGCCGGCGGGCGCACCAGGTCCCGGCCCGACCCGGCCGGTCCCGGGGGCAGTTCGAGCCCTCTGACGATCGCGGCCGGGACGCCCCCGGCCTTGCCCATCACCAGCTCGGCGGCGGCGGCGATCTCGTCGGCCACCGCCACCTCGGTGACCTCGAGGTCGCGGCCGAGGGCGTCGGGCGTACCGCGCAGGTCGGTCACGGCGGCCATGCCGGCGACGCCGATCGCGACGTCGGTGAGGCCGTGGCGCCAGGCCCGCCCGAACGTGTCGGAGACCACGACCCCGACCTCCACGCCGGTCGCGGCCGCGACCGCGTTGAGGATCCTCCAGGCCGACCGGTCGGGATCGACGGGGAGCAGCGCGGCCGTCCCGGCGGTCACGTTCGAGACGTCGACGCCCGCGTTGGCGCAGACGAAGCCGTGCCGGGTCTCGGTGATCAGGAGCTCCCCCCGGCGGCGCAGGACCCGGACCGACTCCGCCTCGACGAGACGCCTCCGGGCCGCCGCGTCGCCGTCGGGGAGCGGGACGATCCGCCCCTCGGCCTTGGACACGACCTTCTGGGTCACCACCAGGCAGTCGCCGGCTTCGAGGGGGGTGCCCTGGCCGGCCGCCGCCGCGGTGATCAGGCGGCCCAGGTCGTCGCCGGTGGCGATCTCGCCCAGGCCGCGGACCGGAAGGACCGTGAGCGAGCCCACCGGCGGACCGGTCGGGGCGGTCACGCCACCGCGGCGAGCGTGTCGCGCGCGAGGGTCGCCGCGACGCGGTCGTCGGTCATGAGCGTCTCGGCCACCACCGCGTGCAGACCGAGCGACTCCACCTCGGAGGCGCGGTGCCGGTCGGCGGCGTCGAGGACCAGGGCCCCGCAGATGTCGCGGTAGGCCGAGGCGACCCCCACGCACGACACCTCGATACCGAGCGGTGCCATCAGGCGGTCGGCGGGACCCTTGACCGGGGCTCCGGCGATGATCGGGCTCACCGCCACCACGTGCTCGCGCCGCCGGGCCAGGGCCTCGCGCACGCCGGGCACGGCGAGGATGGGTCCGATCGAGATGACGGGGTTGGAGGGGCAGACCACGATCGTGCCCGCCGCCTCGATCGCCTCGAGCACTCCGGGGGCCGGGCGGGCCGCGGCCGCGCCGTCGAAACGGACCGCCACCACGGGCGGCTCGGCCCGCTCCCGTACGAACCACTCCTGCATCGCGAGGTCGACGGGACCGTCGGGGCCGCGGACGGTGACGACGGTCGACACCCGATCGTCGGTCATGGGGACGATCCGGGGTTGCAGGCCCCAGGCGCGGGCGACCTCGGCGGTGACGGCGGAGAGGGGAGCGCCGGCGCGGAGCCGCTCGGTCCGGTAGAGGTGGGTGGCGAGGTCGCGGTCGCCGAGGCGGAACCAGGTGGGGTTGCCGTAGCGCTCCAGGCCCTCGAGGCACCGGAACGTCTCGCCGGCGAGGCCCCATCCGCGCGTGGGCTCGGCGGCGCCGGCGAGGGTGTAGACGACGGAGTCGAGGTCGGGGCTCACGTGCAGCCCGTGGAAGACGTCGTCGTCGGCGGTGTTGACGACCACCACGAGCTCGGAGGGATCGGTGACCCCGACCAGGCCCCGCAGGAAGCGGGCGGCTCCGACCCCTCCGGCCAGCGCGGCGAGCATCCGCAGAACTTAGGTCCTGCGGACGCCCGCCGGGCGACCGGGGTGACCCCCAGGTCAGTTGGGCGGGGAGAGCGGCCAGCGCGCCTCGACGAAGCCGCCGATGCGGTCGCGGCCGGCCTCGGCGGCCTCACGGACCTGGCCGGGCAGGCACTGGATGTGCTCCAGGACGGGCTCGATGCGCGTCCGGAGCTCGTCGACCGAGGATCCGACGGCCCTGGAGACCTCGTCGACCGAGGACCCCAGGCTCTTCGAGAGCTCCTCGACGGAGGAGCCGACGGCCTTCGACACCTCACGGCGGCGGACCTGGGCCTGCTGGAACCCCAGCACGCCGATGCCCACCGTGATGTAGGCGGCGTCGGTGACGGTCTTGCGGATGTCGATGTCCATGGCAGCGTGTCCTTTCGGCAGCGGGCCCGTGGGCGGAACGCTGCTAACTATAGCAAGCAGCCCGGGGGAGCCCGGGCTCCCGGAGGCGAGGCGGGTAACCTCGCCTTTCCCGATGGAGACCGACCTCGCCACCCACGAGCAGACGGTCCTCGGCGTCACGGAAGAGCCGCTCGAGCCCGGAGCCGCACCGCCGGCCGTGGTCGCGGTCGTCGTGACCCGCAACCCCGGACCGTGGCTCGGAGAGACCCTGAGCGCCCTGGCGGCGTCCGACTACCCGCAGCTCGCCGTGTTCGTGGTCGACGCCGGCTCGGACGACGACCCGACGCCCGGCGTCGCCGAGATCCTGCCCACCGCCTTCGTGAAGCGCGTCGGTGCCCCCGTGGGCTTCGCCGCCGCCGCCAACGAGGCGCTCGGCGCGGTCCAGGGCGCCACCTTCCTCCTCTTCTGCCACGACGACGCCGTCGTCGACCCGTCGGCCGTCCGCCTGCTGGTGGAGCAGGCCTACCGCTCGAACGCCGCGGTGGTCGGGCCCAAGGTGGTCGACGCCTCCGATCCGGAGGTCCTGCTCGAGGTCGGGCTGTCGATCGACCGCTTCGGGGCCACCTACACGGGCCTCGAGCCGCGGGAGCTCGACCAGGCCCAGCACGACTCGGCGCGCGACGCCTTCTACGTGTCGAGCACCGCCGTGCTGGTCCGGGCCGACCTGTTCGCCGAGCTCGGGGGTTTCGACCCCGAGGCGTTCCCCGGCAGCGAGGACCTCGACCTCTGCTGGCGGGCCCGGCTCCTGGGCGCGCGGATCGTGGTGGCCCCCGACGCCCGGGTCGGGCACCACCGGGCGGGCGGCGCGAAGCCGGAGCCGGAGCGGGAGACCGAGGTCCTGGTGCGGCGCAACCGGCTCCGCGCCCTGCTGAAGAGCTACTCCGCGCCGTCGCTCGTGTGGATCGTCCCGCTGGCCGCCCTGATCTCGGCGGCCGAGGCCCTGGCCTACCTGGTCACCGGGCGCTTCCAGCGGGCCCGTGCGGTCGCCGCCGCCTGGTACTGGAACGTCACCCACCTCCGCGCGCTGCGCGGGGCCCGCCGTGAGGTGCAGCGGAACCGCACCGTCTCCGACGCCGAGCTCGCCGCCCTCCAGGTGCGGGGGAGCGCGCGGCTCAAGGCCCTCCTGGCCGAGCGGTGGCACGCCGACGACCACCTGCGGTCCGTAGCCGACAAGGGAAGGGGGGTCATGGAGGGGGCGGGCGCCGCGGCGCGCACGACGGCCGGCGTGGGGGCCCTGGTCTTCCTGGCGCTGGTCCTCATCGGGTCCCGCGGGCTCATCCTGGGCTCGGTCCCGGGAACCGGCTCCTTCCTCGACTGGCCCTCGTTCGGGCGGCTGGCGTCGACCTTCGGCGGGGCCTGGCGCGACGCCTGGCTCGGGAGCGCGGCGCCGGCCTCGCCGGCCTTCGGGGTGATGGCCGCGGTCTCGGCGTTGCTCCTCGGCTCCTCCGGCCTGGCCCAGACGCTCCTGGTGGTCGGCGCGGTACCACTCGGTGTGCTGGGGGTGTTCCGCCTGGCCCGGCCCTTCGCCCCGAGCGGGACCCCCGCCCTCGTCGCCGGGCTCGCCTACGGCGTGAACCCCCTCGCCCGCAACATGGTCGCGGGTGGTCGCCTCGGCCCCCTGGTCTTCTTCGCGCTCTTGCCCTTCGTGCTGGCGGCGCTGGCCCGGGCGGTGGGGTTGCTTCCCGGTGCCCGCCGCCCGCGGCACCCGGCCCGGTCGGTCCTCCTCCTGGCCGTCCTCACCGGGATCGCGGCGGCGTTCTGGCCCCCGGCGCTCGCCGTGGTGCCCGCCGTGGGCCTGCTGCTGCTCGCGGTGTCGCCCGTCGCCGGTGAGGTTCGCAGCTCGGTGCGGCTCCTGGGCTTCGCCGCGGCCGGCGCCGCCGGGGCGGTGGTCCTCCTCTTCCCGTGGCCGATGGCGCTGGTGGGGTCGGGCCGGGCCCGGGCCTTCGACCTCTCGGCCCCGGTGCCGTTCCCGCTCGGCGACGTGCTGAGCTTCCGGACCGGTCCGGCAGGTGCCGGTCCGGCCGGGTTCGTGCTGCTGGCGGCGGCCGTGGCGGTGCTGCTCGTGGGGCGCGGGACGCGGTTCGCCTGGGGGGTGCGGGCCTGGGCGCTGGTGGTGGGGGGCTGCGCCGCGGCCTGGCTGCCCGGTCGCCTCTCCGACTCCGTGGCGGTTCCGGCGCCCGACGGGCTGCTGGCCGTGGCCGCGCTCGGCGCGGCGCTGGCCGTCGGCCTGGGGGTGGGGTTGTTCGAGGACGAGCTCCAGCGGGCCCGGTTCGGCTGGCGCCAGGCGGCCGCTTCGGCCGCGGTGGTCGTGCTGGCGATACCCGCGGTCGGCTTCGCGGCCGACGCCGGGGGTGGACGGTGGGGGCTGCCGGGCCGGGACTGGGCGTCGACCCTGTCGTGGATGCGCGACGACCCCGGGGGGGAGTTCCGAGTGCTGTGGGTCGGCGACCGCCGGGTGGTGCCGGGGGCGGCGACCGTGTCCGCGTCCGGGGCGGCGTTCGCGCTGACCGGTCCGGGGGTCGGCACCGCCGTCGACCTGTGGCCCGGGCCGACCGCCGACGGCGACCGCGCCCTCGCCGGGATCCTCGAGACCGCCGCCTCCGGGTCGACCAGCCGGGTCGGCCGGCTGCTGGCCCCGATGGCCGTCCGGTACATCGCCGTCCCGACCCGGTCGGGTCCGGGGGCCGGCGGACGGCA
>WBZR01003654.1_pt1 | contig 13500 bp, 11 predicted proteins | sample 5204231 | NCBI WGS metagenome assembly WBZR01 (sample SAMN12412403, study PRJNA552823) | activated sludge metagenome | isolation source: activated sludge from anammox sidestream of wastewater treatment plant... | place: USA: Virginia | collected 2017-08 | reverse complement strand
ACACGGGAAGTTCAACCGGCTCGGTGATCACCACCCCGCCGATGGCATCCGCGCCGTATTGCACGCCTGCCGCACCCTTCACCACGGTGATGCGGTCGCTGCTCAGCGGGTCCAGGTTGGGCGCATGCTCGCTGCCCCATTGCTGGTCCTCCTGCCGCACGCCTTGGTTGAGCACCAGCACCCGGTTGCCGCCCAGGCCGTGGATCATCGGCTTGCCGATGGTGGGCCCCGTGCGCAGCACCTGTACCCCGGGGATGTCCCCGATCAAACCCGCGAGCCCCGTGCCGTCCTGCAGCTCCATAGCTGCCCGGTCCAGGGTGGTGTGCGATTGACCGACGTGGTCATCCGGCCGCTTGGCCACCACCTCCACATCAGCCAGTTCCAGCGCGTGGTGTTCCAGGTAAAGGACCAGCGTATCGGCATGGGGCAACTGCACGCGCTGTTCACGTGGCAGGCAGCCGATGTGGCTGAACCGCAAGGTGTACGATCGCGGGCACAGCCCTTCCAAAGTGAACCGGCCCTGGTCGTCGGCGGTGGCGGCATGTGCGGTGCCAGGGATGACCACACTGGTAAAATCCAGCGGGCTGCCGTCGTGCTCATCCACCACCCGGCCGTGCAAAGTGAGGTTGCAGGGCGTTTGAGCGCATAACGCCAGGGGCAAAAGGCAGGACAGGGAAACAGGGATGGCTTTAACGCGCATCGGGAAGCAATTCCTGGGAAGAAAAATGGAAACGGGCCTTGCAGGCAAGGCAGGCACCGGAAGCGGTGCGGCCCGGCCATTGCGGCCGGGATCAGGCCCGTGCTGGCGGGCCCCGGTTGGCCAACAAATGGCGCGGGGCCGTCAGGGGATGGGCAATGTCCAGTACCGGCAAGGGGCAGGCCAGGCCTTCCACATGGCCGGGCATGGACGGTGCGGGTGCCACGGCCGGGATCACATGCAATTGACAGATCGCACAAGCTGCCTGCACCTGGGCGCCGTCCGTCGTTCCGCCATCATCCCCGTGGTGATGGCCTTGGGCCGGTGCAGGCCCATTGGCTTCCGCCTGTGCTTCCACCACGCAATGGTGCATCGCTTGGCGCGGCACCACCACCAAGGCCATGGGCAGCAGCAGCAGCCAAAAGGCCGTCAGGCGCGCTCGGCTCATCCGCATCGTGTGCAAACTTAGCGTCCGCCATGCGACCTTTGGCAACAGGGCCGGGCCACCGGATGGATCGTAACCGGAAAACGGTCCGGGCATCCAAGCAGTAGGGCCATGGCGGGCCCCTGCAAATGAACCTCGCGCTGACCTGCGTGTTGTTGGGAAGGTGATCCGATGCGTGGCTTGGCTGTTTTTCTCCTGGTCCATTTCATGGCGGTGACATTCGCGCCCGGTTGGATCGTGGCCGATTTCATGATGGAACGCAGCCGCGTGGAACGCGAGTTATGCGTGCAACGCATGGTGCCGGACGGGCAACGTACCTGCCATGGGGAATGCCAACTGGCCAAGCGGTTGGCCACCTCCAAGGCGCAGGAGCACAACCTGCCGGACCAGATCCGGTCATTGAGGATCGGCGACACACTGCCCGTTGAGGAGCCGTTGGCGCTGTCCGTGCCGGAAAGCGGGCCGACGCAGCTTGGCGTGGAAATGGCGGGTTCCATCTTGGCGGGTTATCCGTGGCCGGTGACGACGGTGCCTTGGTGCTGAATGCAACCACGTCCATCAGGACGGCTTTTGCATCGTTTGTCCCACCTTTCATTCAATAACCATGAAGAGTCTTTTCGTGATGGGCGCGCTCGTGCTTTTTGCGCTGCCCTCCGTGGCCTGCGACCAGTGCAGTTGCGGCCTGCTGCTCGGCGTGCAGCCCAAGGACCACGCCAACAATTTCGGCCTGCAATACCGCATGCGCTACCTCCGGGGTGACCTGCTGGTGCCGGTGGAGGAGACACGGATCCTCAAGCATGGCGGGCACAGCCACGGTGCGCCCGAACTGACCCAGGCCGAATATGTGGAGGTCTATTCCGTGCTGGAGGCGCGCGGACAAGTGTGGATCAATGACCGGGCCAGCCTTTCCGCCAGCATCCCCCTGCTGAAGAACCTGCAAGCCGTGAACGGGGCGGCCCACGCCGACCTCTATGCCGTGGGCGATCCCGTACTGCTCGCGCGCTACGCGTTGTTTGCGTCCACCACGGGGTTGGACACGGTGCGCCTCCGCCACCGCTTCACCGTGGGCCTGGGCGTAAGCCTACCCTTGGGCCGCACGGACGTGGTGCAGCATGGCGAACGGCTCGACTACGACCTGCAGCCCGGCACCGGCACCTGGGACCCCATGGTGAGCCTGGAGTATGTGGTACGGAGTACGGCTTGGGGCGGAAGCCTCAGTGCCGTGGGGCGCTACAACACCGAAGCGGCGGACGGGCACCGCATGGGCCACGCGGGCACCTTCACGGCTGAGGTCTTCCGCATCATCCCCATCAAGCCTGTCAGCCTGTTGCCATCGGCAGGCGTATACGGGGAGACCATGCTGGAGGACGAGATGCACGGCGTGCCGGATCCCACGACCGGGGGCAACACGTTGTTCAGCAGCTTGGGCATGCAGGTGTGGTGGCGGCAACTGGGCCTGCAGCTGGCCTGGCAGCATGCATTGGTCAACGACATGGGTGCCGCCATGGTGCCCAACCGCGATCGCTTTCTGGCCGGGCTCACATACAGCTTCGGGCAGGAGTGAGGTGGCTGCGTGCGCCGCGCGGGCGGTGGTCCTTCATCGCCCACGGTCGGGCCTGGAGCCTGCGCGCAACAGTTCGCGAAGCCGATGACCATCCGCACGGTTGGGCCACAGGTCGCGGAAGCGCGCACCGGTGATGCGCATGAAGGCCACGGTCTGGTACACGGCATTGAGGCAGTACGCCGAGGTGGCGGTGATGGCCGCGCCGGAAAGGCCGTGGAGGGGAATGAGCCACAGGCCCAGGCCCACCGTCGCCACCAGGCCCAGCCCCGAGCCGATGACGTTGTGCACGTTGCGCGCGGTGCCGCTGAAGAAGTGGCTGTAGGCTTGGGAGGCCGCCATCCCCAGGATGCCCGGCACCAGCAGCATGACCAAGGGCGTGATGCCCGTGACCTCGGGGCCGAACACCCACTGGAACACCCCGGGCGGCAGCAGCACCAGGACCAGCACGATGGCCAGGGCGCACGCCATGGACAGCTTCAGGAAAGAGAGGGTGAGGTTGCGCTGCACCTCCATCTGCCGCAGGTTGCTGATCTTGCTGTACAAGACCATCGCCAGGCTTTTCGGCACCAGCCAAGCCCCTTCGGCCAGTTGGTTGGCCACGGTGTAGATGCCCAGTTGCGCCGTGTCCCGGAATTTCTCGATGAGCCAGTACGAAAGGCGGTAGTTGAGCAATTGCGTGCCATTGGCCAGCTGGATGTACAAGCCTTGCCGGAAGAGGATGCGCAGTACGTCCACCGGCGTGTGCCGCACCACCGGTACCCGACGCCGGATGGCCCAGGTCCCCAGCACCAGTGCCGTGGTGGCCGAGGCATACGCGGCATCCACGAAGGCGTGGGCATCACTCCCCGCCCTGCGCGCCAGCGCGGCGAACACCACCACCAGCACAACGGACTGTGCCACGGCGATCCAGTTGTTGCCACGGATGCGCTGCTGGCCCAGCAGCACGCTCAGGTGGATGGCGCTGATGCCCTGCAACAAGGCCAGCATGGCCACATGCCCGCCATAGCCCGCCGGCACAAGGTGGAACAGTTCGATGATGCCCCAGCCCGCAACAGCAGCCACCACCGCCCAACCGTAACAGGGCGGCAACAGGCGCGCCAAGGAGACCCGGGGCACCAAGTACACCAAGGCGCTGCCCCCCACCAGGTCCATGCCCAGGCGCACCAAGGTGATGCCCAGCACGATCAGGCCGATGGTGCCCAGCCCTTCCGCACCCAATTGGTGGCCCGCGATCACCGATACCAGCAGCCCCATCACCGTGGTGATGATGCGCGTGATGATCGTGCCCGAGATCGCCTTCAGCATCACCGTCCACGGCCAACGGCCTTTTGGTACACCTCGTCGAAACCCCGGGCCACGGCCTCGGGGCTGAAGCGGGAGCCCACGCTGGAGCGGATGGCTTCCGGCGTGTAGCGCCGGTGTTCACCCGCCATTTGCACCAGCGCGGCGCAGAGGGCCTGGTCATCACCCACGGGGATCAGGACCCCATTCACCGGGGTGATGAAAGCCTCCGGCCCGCCGCAGCGCGTGGCGATCACCGGTTTGCCGCAGGCCAACGCCTCGCCGGTCACCACGCTGAAGGTCTCGAAACGGCTGTTCACGACCACCGTGCCCGTGCGGGCCATCAACGGCCGCACTTCGGATTGGGCCAGGCGCCCGCGCCAGCGCACATGGTCCTCCAGGCCCAATGATCGCGCATGGCTGCGGAGCTTTTCTGCATCGGCCCCGCCGCCGATCACCTCCAGCCGGAGGTCATGGCCCATGGAACGCGCCAAGGCCAAGGCGTTCAGCACGCCGCTCACGTTCTTCACATCGTCCACCAGGTCGGCCACCACCATGAAGTGGTTGGCCGGTCCGGCAGGAGGGAGCGGCAGGTCCATGCCGGGGACCACGTTGGGCACCACGGCATGGTGGCGGCCCAGCCCGGCCTTCTCCAAGGCCGCCGCCAGGTGCGGGCTTACGGCCGTTACGGCCGCTGCCTGGCGGCACAGGAAACGGTCGATGTATTTGGCCAGGGGGTGTTTGCGCTGCCAGGTGCCTCTCAAGTGTGTGCTGCCCTGTTCGCTGATGATGAAGGGGATGCCCCACGTGCGCGCCCGCAGCCATGCGGTGAAGGCCGGCCGTGTGAGGATGTGCGCATGGACCAGGTCCGGCCGCCCGCGTTCCTGGATCAACCTTTCCAGCGCCGCGGCAGTGGCCTTGCGGTAGCGCCGGAGGTTGATCGCCTTGCGCAGGGGGGCCCAGGGGGAGCGGTTGTGCCGGTAAGACGCATGCAGCTCCCAGGCGCCGGACCCCGTGTCGAGCTCTTGGCGGCGCGCCTCCCCCAGGCCGTCCACCGCGCAGACATGCACCACGCTCACCTGGTGTTGCAAGGCCACGGCCAACATCTGCTTGCGGATGAAGTCGCCCAGCTGCGGGTCCGGCAGCCCCGGATACCATTTGGGCAGGACGAGGATGTGCATGCAAGCGCAAAGTAACGTGGGCAGGCCACCGGGATTATATTTGCGGCCCGTTTGGCATCCGTGCCGGACGAAATGGTGGGTGTAGCTCAGTTGGTTAGAGCGTCGGATTGTGGTTCCGAAGGTCGTCGGTTCGAGCCCGATCTCCCACCCAGGAAACAAGAAGCCCCGTGAGGGGCTTTTTTGTTGGATGCGGGGTCCGGCCGCATCGCGGCTGCCGGCCGGCATGATCCCACGGGAACGCCAGCTTCAGCCCGGACGGTTACGTGAAGATCCAACCGTTGCTGAGGAAGATGTTGAACAGGTAAGTGTTCCACAAAATGTTGCCGGACACGATCATCAGGCAAATGGGAAGTTTGGCCGGGCGCGGCAGCTTGTGGCCAAGACCGAGAAAAAGGAAGGAGGCCACAAGCAGATAAAGCCCCAGGAAGGCGAATTGTGACCGGTCGCCGCCGTATTCAACCACCTGCAGGAAGGAGAACAAGAGCGTGGACAGAATACCAAGGACGATGGCGATGGCGGCCGGGCGGACCTCCCGGGAACGGCCCAAAAGGATGAACGCACCGATGTAGAATAGCGGCGTGGCCATGGTGAACCGGAAAAAACCATGGAGGTTCCCGCCGGAGGTGAGTACGGTGAACAGCAGCAGGCCTGCCATGTAGATGGCCGAAACGAGCAGCAGGTAATCTTCCATCGGACGCTCCCGGGCTTCCGCCTGCCCGCGCCTTGGCCGGACCAGGGAAAAGAGCGTGAATGCGGCCGCAGGCAGCGCGATGAAGAAGATCGCGAACGAATTCATGCCGAACCCCTCCACCGACCAATCGGAAATGGAGGTGAAGCGCCGGGGGCCGCCGGCCCAGTATTGCTGTGCTTCCCGCATGATGTCCCACGACCCTGAGTACAGGTACTGGATGAGGAAGACGGTGATGTAGCCCGCGAGGAACGGAAGACCGTGGAGGAGTGCATTCCTGATGAATGGGCGGAAGCCCGAACCTCGCAGCAGGGCGATCGCGTCGGCCGCCAGGAAGGCGATGAGGATGAATGCCGTGGCGGGCCTGACCATGGCCGTCAGGAAAGCCCCGAGGAAGAAGATCCAATACCGGCCCTTGATAAGGCCGACAACAGCGATGGTCATGGTGAGCAGGAACAGCGCCTCGCTGTACGGTATGTGGTAGATGATCGTGGAGGGGACGGTGACCAACAGGGCGAATGCCAGGGTGCGGTCAAGGCCATGTCCCGGCATCAAATGGATCGCCAGCAGGGAGACGGAGAGCAGGAAGATGAAGTAATTGAGCAAGGCCATGCCGATCGGCGTGGCATGGGTCACCTTCCAGAGCAGGGGAAACAAGGGAAAGAACGCGGAGCGGACGTTGCTGTAGCAGCCGTTTTCCAGGCGGTACATGCCCTTGCTCAGGCATTGATAGATGGGCGCATCCCAGGACAGGATGCTCTCATTGGTCAGCGCCACGTAGGGGACGGATTCCTGCTTGATCACATAATCGTCCCAGCCGCCGCTGCGGACATAGTTCCGGCTGACCTTGCCCAGCGTTCCCTGGTAGGCCCGTTCATTCTGCAACAACTTGAACAGCACGCCAAACACAGCGAGGGCCAGCAAGCCCGACAGAACGTACAGAAAGAAGCGCATGCCCATGTGGACGCCTGGAACTTGACCGGGCCGCATGACCGGTCCGGGGTCAAGGTAAAGCAGGGCCCCGGTAGTGCCGGCGTAGCCGGGCACGGGACGCATTGCCCAGTGCACGGACATTCCTGTGCCACGGGCCGGGATTCCTTGCGGCAGGCCAGCGCCGCGGCCCGGTCCGGGGAATCGCACATCACCTTGGGATCAGCCTTCCAAGGAGCCCGCCTCGGTCATTCCACTCCATGTTTCCTGTCCGCCAGCACGCTTTCCAGCGTCCAGGGCATGCGCCTCACAAAGGGTTTCTGCCGCACGGGACAGTCGTAGAGCTGGCACACCGTGCAGGAGCGGGGAATGCAGGGGTCGATGTGGATGAAGAACTCCACCTCGCGGCCGGAGTGCTTTTTCACCAGCGCGGCCAGCTCGGAGATCTCCTGGTGGCCCGCCTCCACGGTGAAATACCAGGGCACGGTGACATGGCAGTCGATGTGGAGGGTGCTGCCGAACTTGATCACGCGGAAGTTGTGCATGTCGATCCACTCGGGCTTGCGGTGCGCATCGATGATCTTCACCAGCTCGGCCGCCACGGCCATGTCGGTCTCGTCCATGATGCCGCCCACGCTGCGGCGCACCATGCGCACGCCCTGCCAAATGATGAGCACCGCGAAGCCCAGCGCCAGCATGCTGTCCAGCCAGTGCAGGCCGGTGATGCGGATGGCCAGCAGGCCGGCGACAAGGGCCGCCGTGGTCCAGGCATCGGCCAGCAGGTGCACGCCGCCCGCCTCCATGGTCAGCGAGTGGCTGCGACGGCCTTGCTTCCGCAACATCAGCCCCATCACCAGGTTCACCCCGCCGGTGGCGGCCACCAGCACCAGGCCAACGCCGATGTTGTGCACCTCCACGCCGGTGAACAGGGCCTCCGTGGCCCGGTAGATGATGATCACCCCGGCCGCGGCCACCAGGCTGCCCTCCAACAGCGCGCTGATGAATTCCACCTTGCCGTGGCCATAAGGGTGCTCGCGGTCCTTGGGCTTGGCGGCCAACGTCAAGCTGTACAAGGCAAAGCCGGCGGCCACCACGTTGACGATGCTTTCCAGGGCATCGCTCAGCACCGCATTGCTGCGCGTGATCCGCCAAGTGACGAACTTCACCAGCATCAGCAGCACGCCGACGGCCAGCACCCACGCCTGCATTCTCCTGTTTCCCCGGCCCGCAACCATGCGGCCAAAGTAGGCATGTGCACGACCGCCTACGCCGATTGGGCCATAGGCCGCGGCCAACTGGCCTGCCGACCCTGGCCGCTCCGACCGCCCGCGCCCCGTTCCTTAATCTTGCACCCGCTTCTTATCCCCATCGCATGCCCGCTTCCCTGAAAGTGATCCAATTGTACCACCAGTTGCTGGAGAACGAACGCACGGCTGGCGTGGTGCTGGTCCTGTGCACGGTGATCTCGCTGCTGCTGGCCAACTCAGGGATCCAGCACCTCTATCTCGGCTTGTGGCACCATCCCTTGGCGGGACAAAACGTGGAATTCTGGATCAACGATGGCCTGATGGCCATCTTCTTCCTGATGGTGGGGTTGGAGCTGAAACGGGAGATCCATGTGGGGGAGCTGTCCGAGCGGAAGAAGGCCATCCTTCCGGTGATCGCCGCCTTCGGGGGCATGATCGTGCCGGCCGGCATCCACATGCTGCTCAACCACGGCACGCATTTCCATTCCGGGGCCGGCATCCCCATGGCCACCGATATCGCCTTTGCCGTGGGCATCATGGCCCTGCTGGGCGACCGCGTGCCCATACCGCTGAAGGTCTTCCTCACCGCCTTGGCCGTGATCGACGACCTGGGCGCCATCTTCACCATCGCCATCTTTTATTCCACGGACATCCACTGGGGCTACCTGGGCGCGGCGCTGGGCATCCTTGCCCTCATGCTGGTGATCAACAAGGCGAAGGTCAAGCACCTTGCCCCATACCTGGGCCTGGGCGTGGTGATGTGGTATTGCATGCTGCATTCGGGCGTACACTCCACGGTGGCCGGTGTGCTCACGGCCTTTGCCATTCCCTTCGGGGCGGGCCACGACTCCAACTCCATGCGGTTGGAGCATGCCCTGGAGAAACCCGTTTCCTTCGGCATCCTGCCCCTTTTCGCCCTGGCGAACACCGGCATCATCCTCGAGCACGACTGGTTCGGCCACCTGTTCACCTCCAACGGTTGGGGCATCACCCTGGGCCTGGTGGTGGGCAAGCCGTTGGGGATCACCCTCTTCTGTTTCGCGGCCATCTCCCTGGGGATCTCCGCGCTGCCCACGGGCATCAAATGGGTCCAACTGATGGGGGCGGGCGCATTGGCCGGCATCGGCTTCACCATGTCCATCTTCATCACGTTGCTGGCCTTCGATGACCCCGAGGTGGTGGTGGCCTCCAAGACGGCCATCCTCTTCGCCTCCACGGTCGCGGGCATCATCGGCACGATATGGCTGCATGCCGCATTGCCGGCGCGTGGCAAGGTGAAGCTTGCCGGAAGCCGTTGAACCGCTACCGCCTGGTTGCGGCCGGAAACCGGGACACGCGGATACCGAACCCTTGCGGCACGCGGAGTGGACGGGGGCATGGGCTTCCAGAGCCTCGGCGGCATCGGGTGCGGGCCCACGCCACGGGATCCGTGGATGCCGCAAGCTGCCACACTGCCGTTCTCCGGGACGCACGTGCCGTGAAAATGGTGCTTCCGGCGCGGCCTTACCTTTGCGGCCCCTGCAGAAAAGCCCGCCAGCATGGAAGTGAGATTGATCGAAGCCGCCTCGGAGATAGGGGCGGGCACACGCGGCACCAGCATGGGCATGTGCGCCTTGCGCGTGGCCGCATGGAAGAACGGCAGCGAACTGTTCGGCCATGCCGAGGAAAGCATCCTGCGCGACGAGAACGACGTGCTCTATGAGGACGACAAGCAGTCGCCCAATGCGCACCACATCGAAGGATTGCTCCGGTTTGAATCGGACCTGGCCTTCGAGGTGTACCGGTTCGTGAAGAACGGCGTGTTCCCCATCGTGGTGGGAGGCGACCATTCCATCGCCATCGGCTCGGTGTCGGGCACCAAGATGGCGTTCCCCAACGAACGCTTGGGCGTGGTGTGGATCGATGCGCATGCGGACATGCACAGCCCCTTCACCACCCCCAGCGGCAACGTGCACGGCATGCCCTTGGCCTTGTTGATGGACATCGAGGTGAAAGGAAGGAACCGGCCGAAGATGTTCACGTTGGACGCCTGGGACCGCCTCCGCAAGATCGGGCCCAACGGACCGAAGCTCCTGCCGCGCGACCTGGTGATCATCGGCCTGCGCGACTACGAGCCGGAGGAAGCCGCCATCATCAGGAAGCACAACATCAAGGTGATCACCGTGAAGGAGGTGCGCGAGAAGGGGGGGGAGGCCATCGTGAAGGAGGTGCTCGGCTACCTGGGCGAATGCGAGCGGCTGCACGTCAGCTTCGACGTGGACAGCCTCGACCCCTCCATCTCCGTGGGCACCGGAACCCCGGTGGCCGACGGGCTCTTCCTGCCCGAGGCCAAGGACCTGCTTTCCGGCCTGTGCGCGGAACCCCGGACGATGACCTTGGACGTGGTGGAGATCAACCCGGCCCTGGACACCAGGAACGCCATGGCCGAAAACGTGCTCACCATCCTGGAGCCGTTGTTCCACATCCTGCGCGCCCGGTGATGCAAGGAGACGCGACGGCGGAGGACCTGCCCCCGCTGGAACAAGTGGCCTCCCGCGTGATCGTCGTGCGGCCCACCGGCTTCGGCTTCGACCCGGGGACCGCCGCTTCCAACGGGTTCCAATGGGATCTGGCCGATCCCGATCTGGTGCGAAAGGCCGGCAAGGAGTTTGATGCCTTGGTGAAGGCCTTGCAGGACCGTGGCATCGGGACCACCGTGCTGGACCCGGCGGATCCCGCCACCCCCGATGCGGTGTTCCCCAACAACTGGTTCAGCACGGACAGCGAAGGACGCATGGTGTACTACCCCATGGCCACCGCCTCCCGCCGCCGGGAGCGCGACCTGGGCCTGCACCGGAAGCTGAAGGACATGGGCTTTGCCAGCACGGATGTGCTCGACGTCACCCATTGGGAAGCGGACGGACAAGCCTTGGAAGGCACGGGAAGCCTCGTGCTGGACCGCACCAGGCGCACCGCATACGCCGCCCTATCGCCGCGCACCACCAAGGAAGCGGTGGAGGCCTGGTGCCATGAGCTGGGCTTCAAGCCGCTCACCTTCACCGCCACCATGGACGGCAAGGCCGACGGCCAACGCATCTACCACACCAACGTGCTGATGACCATCGGCGGGGGATTTGCCGTGCTGTGCGCCGCTTGCATCCCGGACCTCAACGAGCGCCACCGCGTGGCGGCGGGCCTGGCATCCTCCGGCAAGGAGCTGGTGCAGCTCAGCATGGGGCAAATGCGGGATTTCGCCGCCAACATCCTTCAGCTGCGAAGTGGCAAAGGCAACTTCATTTTCATGTCCGAGCGCGCCTTCAAGGCCTTCGATGCCGCACAGATCCACCGCCTGGGCCGCTACGGTGAGCCGGTGCCGGTGGCCGTCCCCACCATCGAGGCCGTGGGCGGCGGCAGCATCCGGTGCATGCTCGCCGAGAACTTTCTTCCTTTGCGGCCCTAAGCCCCAGCTGCGCCACACGCCATGTTCCAAGACCGTCTCCAAGCACAATTGCTGCCCGCACTTCAGGCCGCATTCCAAGAGCTGTTCGGCCAAGCGCCGGAGGCCAAGGCCATTACATTCCAAGCCACCCGGCCGGAGTTTGAGGGCGATGTCACCATTAACGTATTCCCTTTCCTGAAGCTCAGCGCCAAGGGACCGGAGCAAACGGCCACCGCCCTGGGCGAACACCTGAAGGCCCACCTCCCCGTGGTGGACCGCTTCAATGTGGTGAAGGGCTTCCTCAACATCGTCGTGGCCGACGGATACTGGTTGGAATTCCTGGACGTGGCCCGCACGAAGGACATCCTGCGCTTCCCCGCCACCGGCGACCAGGTGATGGTGGAGTATTCATCGCCCAACACCAACAAGCCGCTGCACCTGGGCCACCTGCGCAACATCTTCCTGGGCTTTTCCATGAGCCGCATCCTGCAGGCCGTGGGCCATGAGGTGGTACGCGTGCAGATCATCAACGACAGGGGCATCCACATCTGCAAGAGCATGGTGGCCTGGCGGGCCTACGGGAACGGGGAGACCCCCATGAGCAGCGGCCTGAAGGGGGACAAGCTGGTGGGCAAGTATTACGTGGCCTTCGACAAGGTGTACAAGGAGGAGGTGGCGGGGCTGGTCGCCGGGGGGCTGTCCCCGGAGGAGGCCGGGAAGAAGGCCCCCATCATGCTGGAGGCGCAGGAGATGCTGCGGCAGTGGGAGGCGAACGACCCCGATGTACGGGCCCTGTGGGCCACGATGAACGGCTGGGTATACGATGGCTTCAACGCCACCTACGCCGCCATGGGCGTGGATTTCGACAAGCTGTATTACGAGAGCGAGACCTACCTGCTCGGCAAGCAGGACGTGCTGGACGGGATGGACGAGGGCATCTTCTTCCGCAAGCCGGACGGTTCCGTGTGGGTGGACCTCACGGCCGACGGCCTGGACGAGAAACTGCTGCTGCGCGGCGACGGAACGAGCGTGTACATCACCCAGGACGTGGGCACCGCCATCCGCCGCTTCGAGGAATTCCCCGGACTGAAACGACTGATCTATACCGTGGGCAATGAGCAGGACTACCACTTCAAGGTGCTCTTCCGAATCCTGAAAAAGCTGGGCTATGCGTGGGCGGACGGGCTGTACCACCTCAGCTACGGCATGGTGGACCTGCCCAGCGGTAAGATGAAGAGCCGCGAGGGTACGGTGGTGGATGCCGACGACCTGATCGCGGAGGTGATCGCCGACGCGGCCGGGGCCACGCAGGCCCAGGGCAAGCTGGACGACTTCACGGCCCGGGAGAAGGAAGACCTCTTCCGCATGATCGGCCTGGCGGCGCTGAAGTATTTCCTCCTGAAGGTGGACCCCAGGAAACGGATGCTCTTCGATCCGAAGGCGAGCATCGACCTGCAAGGCCACACCGGGCCGTTCATCCAATACACCTATGCCCGGATCCGGAGCTTGCTCCGCAAGGCCGGCTACGGTGAAGGTCCGGCGGAGCGGGAGCGTGGCGCGGCGGTATCCTTGGGACCCGGGGAAAAGGCGGTGATCAAGCTGCTGCACCAACTGCCGGCGGCCTTGAACGAGGCGGCGGAACGCATGGATCCCGCCTCCTTGGCCAACCAGGCGTATGAGCTGGTGAAGGCCTACAACGCCTTTTATCAATCCATTCCCGTGCTGAAGGAGGAGGATGCCGGCAAGCGACAGCTGCGGCTGGAGCTCAGCGCCGCCGTGGGCATCGCGGTGAAGAAGGCCATGTGGTGCCTGGGCATCGAGGTGCCCGAACGGATGTGAACCCTAGAACTTGGGGCAGGGGATGGTGCGGTGCTTCCGCTTCTTGCTGTTGCGGGGCCACTCATAGATCACCGAGACCTCATGTGCGCCGCCGCTCTTGGCGGTCAGCTTGGAGACGGTGACATCATAGCTGTACACCATCTGCAACTGGTATGGCGTTTCGTACCCCATCATCAGGATCACGGCATCGTCGTTTGGATAGCCGGGCTG
>WBZR01003651.1_pt1 | contig 13506 bp, 5 predicted proteins | sample 5204231 | NCBI WGS metagenome assembly WBZR01 (sample SAMN12412403, study PRJNA552823) | activated sludge metagenome | isolation source: activated sludge from anammox sidestream of wastewater treatment plant... | place: USA: Virginia | collected 2017-08 | reverse complement strand
GTCGAAGGAACTTGGCCAAGTCGATGTCCACCACCCAGCCCCGGCCGCTCCTGACATGGTCCCTGGCGGCTTGCACCGCCTGCCACGCGTTGCGCCCGGGTCTGAAGCCGTAGCTCGACTCGCTGAGCCCGCCCTCGAAGATCGGTTGCAGGACTTGCAGCACCGCTTGCTGGATCATCCGGTCCACCACGGTAGGCACGCCCAGTGTCCTGACCCCGCCCTGCGGCTTGGGGATGTCCACCGCGCGCACTTCCCGCGGCAGGTAGCTTCCCGCCAGCAGCGCCGCTCTCACCGTCGGCCAGTGAGTTTGCAGCCACGCCTTCAGGTCTTGCACCCGCATGCCGTCGGCACCGGGCGCACCCTTGTTGCGCAGCACTCGCTCGTAGGCCCTCCACATGTTGCCGCGCTCGACCACCTGCTCCATGAGCACGTCGGTGGCCACTTGCGCTTTCGTTCGCCCCCGCGCCGCCGTGGTCGGCTCGGCACCGTCGCCGGCCGCAGTCGGGTTCCGCCCGCCGCATCCAGCACCGGCCGCCCCAGAGCTTGCACCCTCGCGCGCTTGTGCTTCATCGCCGTCCATCGAGATCACGAGTCCTACTCGCGTTCCATCACGTTCGGCCCTTCGGTGCGCGGCGCACCTACTATGGCCTCTGCTGACTTCTGGCCCACCATCCCCGCGCCTCTCAACGCCGGTAGCCCTATCGCGCAGCAAGCCAGATCTCCCCGGGTATTGCGCACTCACCTTCACGCTTATGCCTGTCGGATCTACGTCGTTGCGTTCCGTGCAAGTACCGGGCTTCGACGATATTGGCCGCCTCACCCCGCAACGCCGCCTCCATCCGCTTCCTGTTCGTCAGGCCAGCGCTTTGCCTTCGGCTTCCTCCAGATTCGCAGTCACCCACGACACCCTTGCCGTTCGGCTGACGGTTCCCCTTGCCGGGCCCGTAGAGGACTTCCACCTCCAAGTGAGTGCGCCCTGCCGGGCGCACCAAAGAAAAAGCGCCCGGGCCAAGGGCCCGGGCGCTCATCGATCGCGGCGCAATGTCGGTCGAACCCTCTCAGCCCTTGCGGCGGCGCAGGCCGGCGAAGCCCAGACCGGCCAGCGCCAGACCGGCGAGCATCACGCTCGAAGGCTCAGGGATGCTGAGCACGTTCACCGTCGACTGCTGGCCGATGCCCAGCGTGTAGACGATACCGGCCTGCAGCAGGGTGTCTTCCTGCGCCGAGAACGAGCCGGTGCAGCTCTTGTCGTTCAGGCCACCGGGCGGCATGCCGCGCGCGGCCGTCGCGTTGATGTTGCAGCCGCTGGCTGCCAGGACGGTACCTCCGGTGATGCCGCCCAAGCCGGCGCCAGGCGTCCACGAGAAGACCTCGACCGTGTCACCCGTAAGCGCATCGATGTAGTTCAGCGTGAACGACAGCGAGTTCGTAGCTGTCGCGTTCGAGAAGCTGTTGCCGGCCCAGGCCTTCAGGATCTGGTCGGCGTCGAACGTGAAGCCGATCTTCGAAGCCTGGTTCAGCGTGAACGAGATCTGCGAGTTGAGCGTCAGGCCCGACTGCGCCTGGCCGTTACCGTTGAGCAGCACCTGCGCGAACGCGGCGGTGGTGGCATTCGCCCCGTAGGCATAGGAGCCTCCCTTGCCATCGGGCAGCCCGGTGATCGGCACGCCGTTGAGCTCGCTGGCAGAAGTCGACGATGCCCCCATAGCCGGATGGGGCTGCAGCACGAACGGATCCGGGCACGAGCCGGCCGGCGAGCACAGCGTCTGCTTGGCGAAGCCGCCGCCGCCGATGGAAATCCCGGTGTACGGCGTCACGTCCTGGATGCCGTTGAGCTTCGCAGCCAGCGTGGTGCCGTCGGTGATCGCGAGGAACGAGAACGCGCTCGCGTCGAGCGGGCTGCCGCCGCTGGTGAACTTGAAGTTGGTGACCTTGAGCGTGGCCTGGGCCAGGGCATCGGCGTGCGCGCTGCCGGCCATCGATGCGCCGAGTGCCGCCACGGCGCCCGCCACGAGAAGTTTCTTCATTGCCATCGTTTACCCCTTGCTGCCGCTGATCGGTTGACCTTGATTGAAAGCCGGGTCGGCTTCGCTCTGTACTTAGCAGTCAGCATGCCAACGAAGACTCGATTCAATGATTTCAACGACTTAGAAGGACCGGTCCGGTGGCGCTAAGGCGCGGAGCGCGGTGACTGTAAGACATTCCGACGCTGGGGCAGGCGCCAGGAAGCCCGGCGGGGCGGGCCGCGCAGGCCGGGCGGACCCGGCGGCTGCCCGTCACAGGCCTGCCCGCAGGCGGGTCACTTCGGCCTGCTCGCCGAAGCGCCCACCCAGCGCCGCGAGCCGGTCGAGCTCGGCGCGGGCCTTCTCGCGCTGGCCGCCGGCGATCAGCAGCCTGGCGAGCTGCAAACGGTACTCGGGTCGGTCCGGCGCCTTGTCGACCGCCTTGCGCGCCCAGTCGAGCGCCTCGCTCGGACGATTCTCTGCGGCGAGGGCACGCGACATCGTGTCCATGAAGGCGGGCTCGCCGGGCATGAGCTTGGTTGCCTGCTCGGCCAGCGGCAGCGCGCCCGGCTTGGCCTGCTGCAGCAGCGTGTAGGCCACGTTGTTTAGCGTGACGGCGTTGCCGGGCCGCAGCGCGAGCACCTCGCGGTAGCGCGCCTCGGCCGCCGCGTAGTCCTTGCGGTCGAGCGCCATCGAGCCGAGGTGGAAGAGAAACATGGCGTCGTCGCGGTGCTCCTGCAGCCAGCGGGCTGCCAGGGCCTCGGCCTCGGCCGGCTGCCCGCCGGCCAGGTACAGCGCATGCAGGCGCATGGCGACCGAAGTACTGCGCTCGCGTGCGAAGGCTTCACGGGCGGCCGCGATGGCCTGCGGCCAGGCCTTCTGCTCGGCCTGGATGCCGGCCTCCATGAGGTAGCCGGTCGACTCGCGCGGGCGCTGGCGCTCGACATCGCGCGCCACCGCCAGGGCGTCAGCCGTCCGCTTGCGGGCCAGAGCCAGCTCGATCATGTCGCGCTGCACCGCCAGCGACTGCGGCGCGATGTCGAGCGCCTTGCGCAGCGCGCCGTCTGCTGCGGCGTAGTCCTTCATGCCCGCATGCACCCGCGCCAGCTGCAGGTAGGCCTCGGGCGTGGCGCTCTGCGCGGCCATCTTGGCGAAGGTCGCGACCGCCTGCCGCGGGTTGCCGGCCGCCATTTGCGCGGCACCGAATGCGGCGAGCAGGTCGAGGTCAGCCGGCAGTGCCGCCACCGCCTCCTGTGCCGCCTGCAGTGCAGCCTCCGCCTTGCGCTGGCGCGTGTAGTAGCCGATCAGAGCAAGGCGCGGCGCCGGTTCGTCCGGATTCGCCTTGACCGCGTCTTTCAGCAACGGCTCGATCGTGCTCTGCTTGATGCCGCCGCGCTCGCGCAGGTCGGCCAATTCGAGCTGGGCCCGGTAGTTGTCGGGCTCGTGCTTCAGGAATTCCACATAGCGGTTGTCTGCGGCATCGATCTTGCGATCCGCGATGTCGATCGCGGCGAGCTCGGTGACCGCGGCGAAGTAGGCAGGGTTGAGGCTCAGCGCCTTCTCGAAGTGGGTCCGAGCCTCAGCCCTGCGATCGCGCAGCAGCAGCACCTGGCCGCGCACGAGGTTGGCCAGGGCATTGTCCGGCGCCTTTGCGAGCATCCGCTCGGAGGCCCTGAGCGCGCCGTCGATGTCGCGCCGGGTGACGAGCACGCGCGTCAGCACCAGGTCGACCGTCGTTCCCTTGTCGCCGGCTGCCAGCGATTCCAGCGCGGCCAGCCCGCTCTTGGCGTCGCCGCGCACCACCTCGACCAGCGCGAGCATGACCTGCGCGTGCGTTGCCTTCGGGTCGGCGACGGACGCACGCTTCAGGTAGGCCATGGCCGGGTCGAGCTGGCCCATCTGCAAGTAGGCCTGCGCAGCCAGCGCCAACGCGTCGGCGCCTGGCTGCTTGGCCTCGAGCAGCGGCCTGAGCGTGCGCAGCGTCTCGGCCGGGCGGCCCGACTCGAGTTGCGCCGACCCGAGCTGATACCTCAGGGCCGGGAGCTGCGGCGACTGCGTGAGTGCCTGCGAGAGGTGCTTGAGCGCCTGCGCCGTGGCGCCGCTGCGCAACTCGATCTGACCCGCCAGCTGCAATCCGCGCGCGGAGTTCGGCGCCACCCTGAGCAACTGCTGGGCGAGCTCGTTGGCCTTGGTCACGTCGTTGTTCATCAGCGCCAGTTGAGCACCGAAGTAGAAGGCCGGCCAGGAGTTCGGCATGTCCTTCTGCAGCTGCGCGATCTGCGCCTTTACCGCCTCGGCGTCGCCCCGCTGCTCGGCCAGGCGGATCAGCCACTCGTGCGCCGCGGACTGCCGCGGGTCGAGCTCGACGACACGGCGGAAGGCCTGCGCCGCAGCTTCAGCGTCCTTCTTGCCGCCGGCCATCAGCTCGCCCTTGAGCATCCATGCCGGGACCAGCTTGGGGTCGCTAGCCGTCACCCCGTCGACGATCCTGATGGCCGCTTCGAAGTCGCCGCGCGCAGCAGCGAGCCGAGCCTGCTGCACGCGCGCGGTCGGGTTTCCCGGGTCGAGCCGAAGGGCCTCGTCGTTGATCGCACGGGCGCGCTCGGTGTCGCCGCCGAAGAATGCAGCCATGCCGACATAGGCCTTCACTTCCGCTGCCGCCTTGGGGTCGGAAAGCTGTGCCTTCTCGAACTGGTCGAACACCGTCTTGAACTGGCCGCGGGCGAAGTACGCCTGCGCGAGCACCGGCAGCAGGCGGTTGTCGTCGAAGTGAGCGTCCCTGACCTTGTTCAACTCGATAAGGGCGCCCGACGGATCGCCGCTGTCGAGCAAGACCCGGCCGAGAAGAAAGCGTGCCTCCGTCGCCTCGGCGTTCTTCTGCAGTGCCGCCTTCAAATCGACCGCGGCCGACTTGCTGTCGCCCTGCGCTAGGGCGCTCTTGGCCGACTCGATGAGTTCGGCGTCGCTCTTCGACCCGCAGCCGCCGAGCACGGCAACGAGCGAGATCAGGCTGCTCGCGAGCACTGCCGACGGCGAACGCGTCATTCGCTGGTATCCCAAAGCGCCTCCTTCTTGCAGCCGCGCCGGCCGCCATGACGAAACGGCCCGGCACCTGCGCGCGCGGGCGGCCCCGTCCGCCAAGCTCACTCGGGGTGCGGCTCGCGCATCACCGAGTCGTCCTGTGAGTGGAACAGGGGCATCGACAGCGTCACCAGGGTGCCGCGCCCGACTTCACTGTCGACCGCGATGTTGCCGCCCAGCTCGCGCAGGTACTGCAGGCTCTCGTACGAACCGATGCCCATGCCGCTCGCCTTCGTGGTCACGAAGGGCCGATACAGCTGCGTGCGGACGAACTCGTCGCTCATGCCGACCCCGCTGTCGCCGACGACGAGCAGCGCCTGACCGGCATCCTGGCTCAGCCGGAGCCAGACATTACCCGACTCGCTCGTCGCGTCCAGTGCATTCTGCACGACGTGGCCGATCACACGTTCCAGCCGCTGCTCCTGGCCGCGCGTGGCGACGCGGTCGCGGATGTCGATGTCGAGCGATCGGCCGCGCTGCGCGGCGCCGGCCTGCAGGCGCTGGACGATCGGCGCCAACTCGACGCCCAGGGTGGCGCCGGACGGTCGCCCGCCCTCGCGCAGCTGGACCATCAGCTGCTTCATCCGCTCGAGCGAGCTGCCGACGGTGACGAGCATGTCCTGCTGGAATTCGGGGTTGTCGCGATGCCGCTCGGCGTTCTTGAGCATCAGCGACAGCTGGGTGACGATGTTCTTGAGGTCGTGGACGACAAAGGCCGACATGCGGTTGAAGGCCTCGAACTTGCGTGCCTCGACCAGCGCCTCGGCGGCGTGGATCTGGGCCAGGAACGCGGCAGCCTGGCGGGCGGCCGTCTTGAGCAGATCGCGCACCTCCCAGTTGAGCTCCATCGGCGCGCGCGGCTCGGCGAGCACCACGAAACCGAGCATTTCGGGGCCGGCCAGCAGCGGGATCACCAGCCAGGCCGAGGGCAGCTGCGCCAGCCAAGGCGGCACGCTCTGCGCCTCGTCGCGCCCGCTGCGTCCGGTGCGCACCGAGCGCAGGTCGACGATCCACTCGCGCTCGCGCATGAAGCGGCACAGCACCGAGTCGAGCGGCTCGGCCTGGGTCGACCGCGCCAGGTTCCACGCTGCCGCCTGCGTGTAGCCCTCGTCGGCCGACACCTTGAACCATAGCGCGCCAGCAGGGCTTTCGGCCATGTCGGCAAGCCCGCGCACGACCAGGCCCCCCACCTCCTGCGGCGTCGCCCTGGACGACAGCATCGCGGTGAAGCGCAACCACTCGACGCGGTAGTCGTAGCGGTAGCGGAAGAAATGCTTGCCCAGGAAGACCCGCAGCCGCGCGCGCTGCGCCCCGGACAGCAGCAGGGCCGACAGCAGCAGCAGGGCCACCGTCAGCAGCGCGACCTGGAGGGCGCCGCCCCACGAGCCGCCGAAATAGCGCACGTAGTAGCCGGCGGCCGCCACCAGCAGCAGATAGGCGCCGACGAGCACCAGCGAGGCCGAGTAGAAAGCCGCCGACTTCGAGACGCGCAGGCGTCCCGGCTCCTTGCTCTGGCGTCGCAGTGCAGTCGCCAGCAGCGGCACCGCGGCCGCATGAACGAAGGGCCTTGCGCCGAGCGCATCGACGTCGAAGGCCCCGAACATCAAGGCCTGCGAAAAGAGGTACACGTCGTAGCCGAACATCGCGCCCAGTCCCAGGCACAGCGGCTTGGCGGCCCAACGCGACGAGTCGGACTGGTTGCGGAACAGTTGTTCGACCAGCACCAGCCCGAGCACGGCCCAAGCAAGCTGGCAGGCGAGCAGGACGCGGATCGCCGGCCCCGCGGGCGACGCGGCGGCGGCCGCGATCAACCCGGCGCCGATGCCGACCACGACCAGCGCGACAGGCAGCACGAAGCGCAACCCACGTCGCCATGCGGACACAGTCGCGGAATCGGTCGGCGTCGTGAGCAGCAGCATGAATACGATCCACGCCGCATAGCGAATTTCGTCGAGCATGACCGCCGACTGCCAGACCCAGGGCAGGCCGCCGTGCAGCCCAACCAGCGCGAGCAGCCCCCACGCCGTGGTGGCGACGGCAGCGCTTGGATGCACCAGTGCCAGGGCCTGGACCGGCCGCCCGAGCCCCCCCCTGCCCAGCAGCAGCGCGACGTAGCCGCCATAGGCTGCCGCCAGCAGGGCATAGCCCACCTGCATCAACCCGACGGCCATGCCGCCCGTCACGCCCCACATCTAGGTTCAGTCCGCTCCAGATCAGCCCGTCCGGGCCCGTCGCCGCGTCGCGCCGGCCGCCGTTGCGCATGCTATCGCCGCCGGCAACCGGGGCTCGCGGCGAGTCGTGAACTCGTTCCTCCCGGGGCGGCCCGGAGATTCGCGGTGCCGCAGCGACCATCTCGCGCACCAATCGGCCGCGCAGGCAGATGCCGACTCGCGGCGCGCGCAGGTGGATGCGCCATCACTGGTCGCGTCCGGCCGACCAGGGTGGGCCAACGCGCCCCCCCCCCCGGCGCAACACATTCCGCGGCTCCGGCCGCGCAATCCGTCACCCATGTGATCGCCCGGCATGCCGAAAACACCATGGGCGGGAGCATGTCTCACGCCAACCCCCCCAACCAAGGGCTACCCCCGCCCGCACGGCGTTCGTACAGTGGCGCGTGTCGGATTGCTTGACAGTCCGCCGGGATCGGGGCCCTTGCGCAGGCCGGTGCGGCATGCGGATGGAAGGGCCCTACGACCCCGGACCAGCAGGAGCATGGATGTTGCGAGTGGCAGTCGAAGCGTTGCGCAGGATCTCGTTGGCGCGCGCGCTGGTGGACGTCGGCGTCGTGCTGCTGGCAATCTACGCCGGGGGGCTGATCGACGCCACCGTCGCCGGCGCGCCGCTTCCGGACCTGGCCCCGCGCGGCTTCTCGCTCGCCGCCGGCATCGTCTTCGTCAACGTCGCATCGGGCTTCTACGGCAGCAGCGGGCGCCACAGTCTGGCCTGGGCCGCCATGCGCTCGCTGGTGGCGCTGGCCGTGGCCCTGCCGCTCACTTACTTCCTGTTTCCGCTGCGGCCGTTCGGTCTGGAGGAATCGGGCCTGGTGCACTGGGCGGCCATGGGCGGCGTGGCGGCGGTGATCCTGCACCGCGGCTACGAGGCCACGTCTTCGGCCGTGCAGGCGCGCACGCGCCGGCGCACGCTGATCTTCGGCAGCGGCGAGGCAGCGCGCGTGGTCGCCGAGACGCTGCGCACATCCGATCCGGCGGCCGAGATCATCGGCTTCTACCCGGGCCCGAACGAAAGCGCCCCGGCCGTCCCGGCCGAGCATCTGCTGCCGCTCACGCGCCCGCTGATCGACACCGCGATCGAGCAGCGCGCCGACGAGATCGTGGTTGCGCTCACCGAGCGGCGGGCCGGCAGCATGCCGCTGCGCGAGCTGCTCGACTGCAAGCTGCGGGGCATCCGCGTCTACGACGTCAACTCGCACTTCGAGGAGCGTCTGGGGCAGATCCGCATCGACTACCTCTACGCCGGCTGGTTGATCTTCGGCGACGGCTTCAACCAGGGCTTCGCGCGCACGGCGGTCAAGCGGCTGTTCGACATCGTCTGTGCGTTCGCGCTCATCGTGCTGGCCGCGCCCGTGATGCTGCTCGCGGCACTGTGCATCCGGCTGGAGAGCCGCGGCCCGGTGCTGTACCGGCAGGAGCGCACCGGCAAGAACGGGCGCCCGTTCCAGGTGGTCAAGTTCCGCAGCATGCGCGTCGATGCCGAGGTCGACGGCCAGCCGCGCTGGGCTGCCGCCGACGACGACCGCATCACGCGCGTGGGCCGCTTCATCCGGCGCACGCGCATCGACGAGCTGCCGCAGCTGCTGTGCGTGCTCAAGGGCGACATGAGCCTGGTCGGGCCGCGCCCCGAGCGGCCCTACTTCGTCGAGCAGCTCACGCGCCAGATCCCTTTCTACGCGGTGCGCCACAGCGTCAAGCCCGGCGTCACCGGCTGGGCCCAGGTGCGCTACCAGTACGGCGCCTCGGTCGAGGACTCCCAGAACAAGCTCCAGTACGACCTGTACTACGTGAAGAACCACTCGCTGCTGCTGGACATGCGCACGCTCGTCGAGACCGTGCGTGTGGTGCTCACCGGCCAGGGTGCGCACTGAGCGTGCGCGGCGCTGCAAGCCGCCCTGCACCGCCCTCCGCCGCCCCTCGCGCCGCGCACGGCGCGTCAATCCGGAATCTCCGCACGGGATCGGCGTTCGCCTGACCTGCAGCCGTTGACGTGGAACGCGACTGTCTCGAAGATGGCCGCCGGCGCACGCGGCCCCGGATCCGGGACGCCCTGCCCGCCACGCCCGCCGCGGGAGGCGGCATCGCTGCACCTGCCGGAGCACCGCGCGCGGATCCACGCCTTCACATGAGTGCCCAGAACGTACCTCCGCTGCTCATCGTCGAGGACGACCTCGCGCTGCAAAAGCAGATCAAGTGGTCGCTCGACCGCTTCGAGTCGGTGACGGCCACCGACCGCGAGAGCGCGCTGGTGCAGCTGCGCCGCCACCAGCCGAGCGTCGTGACGATGGACCTCGGCCTGCCGCCCGACCCCGATTCGGTCTCCGAGGGCTTCAAGCTGCTCGACCAGATGCTCGCGGTCGACCCGGCGCTCAAAGTCATCGTGCTCACCGGCCAGAACGACCAGGCGCACGCGCTGCGCGCCGTCGCGCTGGGCGCCTACGACTTTCTCGCCAAGCCCTTCGACCCCGAGGTGCTGGGCCTGACGATCGATCGCGCCTACCGCCTCGCCGAGCTGCAGGCCGAGCTGCGGCGCGTGCAGGCGCAGCAGCAGCCCGATGCGATGGCCGGGCTGCTGACGCGCGACCCCGAGATGATGCGCGTCTGCCGCCTCGTCGAGCGCGTGGCGCCCAGCGGCGCGTCGGTGCTGCTGCTGGGCGAAAGCGGCACCGGCAAGGAGGTGCTGGCACAAGGCCTGCACCAGGCGTCCCGACGCAGCGGCCGCTTCGTCGCGATCAACTGCGCGGCGATTCCCGAGCCTCTGCTCGAGAGCGAGCTGTTCGGCTACGAGAAGGGGGCCTTCACCGGCGCCGTGAAGACGACCCCGGGCAAGATCGAGACGAGCCACGGCGGCACCTTGATGCTCGACGAGATCGGCGACCTGCCGCATTCGCTGCAGGCCAAGCTGCTGCGCTTCTTGCAGGAGCGCACGGTCGAGCGCCTGGGCGGGCGGCAGGAGATCGCCGTCGACGTGCGCGTGGTCGGCGCCACGCACCAGGACCTGCGTGCATTGATGCAGGAGGGGCGCTTCCGCGAGGACCTGTACTACCGCCTGGCCGAGATCGTGGTCACGATCCCGCCGCTGCGCGAGCGCCAGGGCGACGCCGTGCTGCTGGCGCACGCCTTCCTGCGCCGCTTCGCGCTCGAGCAGCGCCGGCCGGGCCTGGCGCTCACCGACGACGCCATCGCCGCCATCGAGGCCCATACCTGGCCAGGCAACGTGCGCGAACTGCTCAACGCCGTCAAGCGCGCCGCCATCATGGCCGACGGCGTGCGCGTGTCGGCGGCCGACATCGGCCTGCCCGCGCCCGGCTCGGACAACGGCGAGGCGCCGGCGGCCAGCGACATCGACCTGCGCCGGGTGCGCGAGCAGGCCGAGCGGCAGGCCGTGGTCACCGCGCTGGCGCGCGCCAGCGGCAACATCCTGCGCGCCTCGGAGATGCTCGGTGTCAGCCGGCCGACGCTGTACGACCTGATGCACCGGCTGGCGATCAAGTAGGCTTGCGCGACGCGCGCCGCGACCGGTGCGCATCGCGTCGAACCCGGAGTCCGTCGAGATGAAGATGCCCGCGCCGCTCCCCACATGGCTCCTCGCCGTCGTCGTCGCCGCGGCCGGACTGGCCGGCTGCCAGCGCGGCCAAGAAGGACTTCAAGGCCGCCACGATCAGCGCCAAGAACGCGCTGCAGAAGGACGCCAACAACGCCCAGGCGAGGATGGTGCTCGGCCAGGCGCTGCTCGAGGAAGACCAGCCGACGGCAGCTGCCGTCGAGCTGCGCAAGGCCCTCGAGCTGGGTGCGCCGGAAGACAAGGTCGTGCCGCTGCTGGCGCGCGCCATCCTGACGCAGGGCCGCGCGCGCGAGGTGACGATGCAGTACGGCGCCACCGTGCTCGGCGATGCGCACGCCTCGGCCGACCTGCGTGCCACCGTGGCTACCGCCTTCGCGCTGCTGGGCGACAAGGCCAATGCGCTCGAAACCGCCCAGGCGGCGCTCAAGGAATGGCCCGACCACGTGCCGGCCACGCTGGTGCTGGCGCAGCTCGCGGCCGCCGACGGCGACGGCGAGCGTGCGCTCACGCTCGTCGAGTCGGCGCTGGCGCACGAACCCAAGGACGGCAAGGCTCTGTACACCAAGGGCACGCTGTTGCGTGTGCTCAGGAAGGACCCCGAAGGCGCGCTCGCGGCCTACCGGGCGGCCGTGGCGGCGGAGCCCCGGCTGGCGGCGGCGCACGGCGAGATCATCTCGCTGCTGCTCGAGCGCAACGACCTCGCGGGAGCCAAGGACCAGCTGGCGCAGCTCACGAAGGCCCAGCCGAACCACCCGACGACCTGGCTGTACGACGCGCGCGTGTCGTACCTCGACAAGAACTACGCGCACGCGCGCGATGCCGCCGAGCGCCTGCTCAAGGTCCGCCCGAATGACTGGAAGGCGCTGCTGCTGGCCGGGCTCGCCGAAATCCAGCTCAAGTCGGACGCCAAGGCCGAGAACTACCTGATCGGGGCATCGAAGGCCAAGCCCGACGCCGTGCGGCCGCGTCAGCTGCTGGCGCAGCTGTACCTGCGCGCCGGCCGTGCGCGCGACGCGATCGAGGTGCTGCAGCCCATCGTCGACGCCAAGAGCCCCGACGCCGAGAGCGTGACCCTGGCCGGCCTGGCCTACCTGCAGGCCGACGACGCCAAGCGCGCCGACGCGGCCTTCGCGCGCGCGGCAAAGATCGACCCGAAGGCGACGACGGCGCGGCGCGCCCTCGCGCTCTCCCACATGGCCGGGGGCAATGTCGAAGGCGGCTTCGCCGAACTCGAAGCCGTGGCCAGCCAGGACCCCACGGCACGCAGCGCGATGGCGCTGGTGGCGGCGCGCCTGTCGAAGAACGATCTCGACGGCGCGCTCAGGGCGATCGCCGCGCTGCAGGCCAGACAGCCCGAGAGCCCGGTGGCGTACGCACTGCGCGGCTCGGTGCTGGCGCGCCGCAACGACGCTGCCGGTGCGGCGGCAAGCTACGAGCGGGCGCTCGCGCTCGATAAGCGCTACTTCCCGGCCACAGCCGGCCTGGCCGCGCTCGCGCTGGCCGCCGGCCGACCCGACGAGGCCAGGCGCCGCTACGAGGAGCTACTGCGCGAGGATCCGAAGAACCTGCGCGCCGCGCTCGCGATGGTCGATCTCCAGGTGCGCACCGGAGCGCCGCCGCAGGACGTGTCCAGGGCGCTGGGCGACGTGATCAAGGACCACCCGACCGAAATGCTGCCGCGGCTGGTGCTCACCAACTACCTGCTCGGCCGCAACGACGGCAAGGCCGCACTCACCGTGGCGCAGAACGCGGTTGCGGCGCTGCCGGGCAACATCGTCCTGCTCGAGCGCCTGGGCACGGCGGAACTGGCCGCCGGTGCCTTCGAGCAGGCCGCGGCGAGCTTCACGAAGCTCGCCGCCGCGGCGCCCGGGCGCCCCGACCCGCTGCTGCGGCTGGCCGAGGCGCAGGCCCGGGCCAAGGACTACACGGGTGCGCAGCGCACACTGGCGCGCGTGCTCGAACTCGAGCCGGGCCTCGTGCAGGCCCGGATCGCCTCGGCCCGCGTCGCCATGGCCCAGGACAAGCCCGAGGCGGCGCTCGAGATCGCGCGCGCGCTGACGCGCGAGCAGCCGCGGCAGCCGACCGGCGCCGTGCTCGAAGCCGAGATCGCCGCGGCGCGCGGCCAGCCCGACGTCGCGGTGGCGGCGCTGCGCCGTGCGCTGACCAGCGGCGGCGGCTCGGACGTCGCCGGCCGGCTCTACGGCATGCTCAATGCGGGCAAGCACGGCGAAGAAGCCGATCGCATGGCCAGGGCCTGGCTCGAGGCTCATCCGAAGGATGCGATGTTCCGCTTCCTGATGGGCGACACGGCCCTGGCACAGGGCCAGCTGGCGCTGGCCGAATCGCACTATCGCAAGGTGCTCGAACTGCAGCCCGACAATGCGATGGCTCTGAACAACGTGGCCTGGTTGATGGTGCGCCAGGGCAAGCCGGGCGCGGTGGCACTGGCCGAGCGCGCGAACCAGATCCAGCCCAACCGCCCGGTGCTGATGGACACCCTGGCCGGCGCGCTGGCCGCCGAGGAGCAGACCGCGCGCGCGATCCAGGTGCAGAAGCAGGCGATCGCCAAGGCGCCCGACGACCTCGGGCTGCGTCTGAACCTGGCGCGCATCTACGTCAAGGCAGG
>WBZR01003650.1_pt1 | contig 13508 bp, 9 predicted proteins | sample 5204231 | NCBI WGS metagenome assembly WBZR01 (sample SAMN12412403, study PRJNA552823) | activated sludge metagenome | isolation source: activated sludge from anammox sidestream of wastewater treatment plant... | place: USA: Virginia | collected 2017-08 | reverse complement strand
CCAAGCTCGACGATCGCAGCCGCCGGATCATCGAAGCGCGGTGGCTGCGCGAGGACGAGTCGACGGCCACGCTGCAGGATCTCGCCAACGAATACGGCGTGTCGGCGGAGCGCATTCGCCAGATCGAGAGCAAGGCGATGAAGACGATGCGCTCGCAGATGGCCGACGTGATGTAGGTCTCGAGTCCCGCGCAAGCGGCGCGCCGCCCGTTCGTGGCGCGCCGCCGCGCGTCCGCGTCGGCCGACGGGATCACAGTTCGATCTGCGTCCCGAGCTCGACCACCCGGTTGGTCGGAATGCCGAAGAACTCGCTCGCCTTGACGGCATTCTTCGACATCGAAGCGAAGAGTCGTTCGCGCCATAGCGCCATCCCCGGCGACACGGTTGGGATGAGCGTCTCGCGGGAGACGAAAAAGCTCGTCTCCATCATCTCGAACGACAGCCCCTTGCGCCCGGCTTCCTCGAGGAGCCTCGGGATGTCCGGGCTCTCCTTGAATCCGTAGTACGCGATGAACTGGTGGAAATCGACGCCGAGCTGGTTGATCTCGATGCGGTCTTCCGCGGCGACGTACGGGACGTCGCGGATCACCACGGTGAGGAATACCACGCGCTCGTGCAGAACCTTGTTGTGCTTGAGGTTGTGCAGGAGCGCATGCGGCACGAGATTCGGTGTCGACGTCATGAACACCGCCGTCCCCTCCACGCGTGTGGGAGGCGACACCTCGATGCTCTGGATGAACAGGTCGAGCGGCAGCGCCTCGCGCGACAGTCGATCCATGAGGAGGATCCGCCCGCGCTTCCACGTGGTGAGGAGTGTGAACACGAGCGCGCCGACGGCGAGCGGGAACCACCCGCCCTCGACGATCTTGAGCGAATTCGAAGCGAGAAAGCCCAGATCGATCACGAGCAGCGGCGTGGTGATCGCAACGGCGATGAGCGTGGGCCAGTGCCACACGCGGCGCATGACGGCGAAAATCAGGATCGAGTCGATCAGCATCGCAAGCGTCACGGCGATCCCGTACGCCGCGGCGAGATTGTCGGACTTGCGAAACGCGACGACGAGGAGCACGACGGCGACGAACAGCGACCAGTTGACGAACGGCACATAGATCTGGCCGATCTGCCGTTCCGACGTGTGATCGATCCGAAGGCGCGGACAATATCCCATCTGGATCGCGGCGCGGGTGAGTGAGAACGTCCCCGAGATCACGGCTTGCGAGGCGATCACCGTGGCGCAGGTGGCGAGGATGACCAGAGGGATGAGCGCCCACGACGGCGCGAGCAGATAGAACGGATTCTTGATCGCTTCGGGTCGCGCGAGGATGAGCGCGCCCTGCCCGAGATAGTTGAGCAGGAGCGCCGGCAGCACGAGCATGAGCCAGGCGCGGCGGATCGGCGGGCGTCCGAAGTGGCCCATGTCGGCGCAAAGCGCCTCGGTCCCGGTGAGCGCGAGCACGACCGCTCCCAGCGAGATGAATGCGGCCAGCGGCGAAGTGAGGAAGAAGCGCCACGCGTGGAGCGGATTGAGCGCGCCGAGGATCGTGGGGTCCTGGACGATCTGCCCGATGCCGAGCGCTGCGAGGGTCACGAAGTAGAACGACATCACGGGACCGAAGAACATCCCCACGCGCGCGGTTCCATGCTTCTGGATGCCGAAGAGCACGACGATGATCGCAAGCGTGATCGGCACGATGTAGTGATGCAGCCCCGGTGTCGCCACCTCGAGCCCCTCGACCGCGGACAGGACCGAGATCGCCGGCGTGATCATCCCGTCGCCGTAGAACATGGCCGCCCCGAAGATCCCGAGTCCGACGAGCCACCAGCGTCGCGTCTCGTGGCGCGCGAGTCCGCGCGACACGAGCGCGGTGAGCGCCATGATGCCGCCCTCGCCGTTGTTGTCCGCGCGCATGATGAGCGTGATGTACTTCAGGGTCACGACCATGATGAGCGACCAGAACACGGCGGACAGGACGCCGTAGACGTTCTCGGGTGTCGCCGGCAGGCCGTACTCGCCGGCGAACGCGGTGCGCAGTACGTACAGCGGACTCGTGCCGAGGTCGCCGTACACGACGCCGATGGCGCCGACGACGAGCGAGGCGGACGTCTTCCGATCGGAGGGTGCAGCGCTCAAGGGATGGCTTCGCTCGCGACCGGCGTGTCGCCGCCGCTACGCAGTCTCGTCGGTCCGTCGCGAGAAGCGAATGTTGAGCTGCTTGAGCTTGCGATACAGGTGCGTGCGCTCGAGTCCGGCACGCTCGGCCACCTTGCTCATGTTGCTCTGTTCGCGCCCGAGGAGCTGTTCGAAATAGATCCGCTCGAACGCCTCGCGCGCCTCGCGCAGCGGCATCTCGAAGAAGCGCGACGTGATCTCGGGAGCAGGGGCCGTGTTGGGGGTTGCCGCTTCACCGAGCACGCGCTTGACGTGCTCGGTCGTGATCTCGCCGGGCACGAGCGCGAGGTTGGCGATGAAGCTCGCGAGGTGGTCGAGATTGCCCGGCCAGTACGCATTCGACAGCGCGGTGAGCGCGGCAGGAGGGAGCGCGGCCAGAAGCGGCGTGGGCGGATCGTCGGCGAAGGCCTCGCGCCAGTAACGCTCGATGAGCGGCGGGATGTCCTCGCGCCGCTTGCGCAGCGGCGGCAGCATCACGGTGCCCGCCGACAGCAGCGCGAGGAGCGCCGCATCGAACTTGCCCTCGGCGGCGAGATTGCCGAGCGCATCGCTACTCGTGGCCACCAGCGTGACGTTGTGCTTGTCGAGCTTCGGCACGAGAAAGGCGAGACTCTTCTGCTCGATGCGCGAGTACTGGCCGATCTCGGGGCAGTAGAGCACGCCGTCGCGCGCCTCCTCGAGGAGCGTCAGCGGGCTCGCGACGAGTTTCTGCGTACCCGCGGCGAGCGTGACGAACGGCGCCTCGGGAACGTGCAGCGCCTGCGCCGCGAGATCGTGGCCGGTGCCCGGCTCCCCCAGGATCAGGATCGGTCGCCGGCCGGCAAGAAGCTGCTCGAGGCCGCGCTCGGTGTCGCGAATCGGCGTGCTTGCACCCAGCGGCGCAAGCGATACGCGCCGCGGCTCCTGCACCGCCGCGCTCTTGAGCGCGCGCGCGATCGTCGAGAGGAGCTTTTGCAATCCGACGGGCTTCTCGAGGAAGTCGAATGCGCCGATCCGCGTTGCGTCGACCGCCGTCTCGATCGTGCCATGACCCGACATCATCACGACCGGCATCGTGAGCTGGCCATTTGCAGCCCACTCGCGCAACAGCGTGACGCCGTCGGTGTCGGGCATCCAGATGTCGAGCAGGACGAGCGCAGGCTGTTGCCGCTGGCGGTACGCGCGCGCCTCGCCGGCGTTCTCCGCGAGCGCGACTCGATAGCCCTCGTCCTGCAGGATCTCCGAGAGGAGCTCGCGGATGCCGACTTCATCGTCGACGATGAGCACTTCTTTCGCTTGTACCATGGGATTCGGGACGGATGCCTTTACGCCGCCGCAGCACGCCCGTTGCCCGCCTGCGGCGTCGGGAACACGAGCGTCACGCGGGCGCCGCCTTGCGGCGCGTTGGCGAGCATGACGCGTCCGCCGTGCTCGTCGACGATCTTCTTCACGATCGCGAGTCCCAATCCCGTTCCCTTCGCCTTGGTCGTGACGTAGGGTTCGAAGGCGTGCGTGAGGACATCGTCGGAAAAGCCAGGGCCGCCGTCCTCGAAGACGAGCTGCGCTTCGTTCGCGCGGGTCGAAAGACCGATCACGAAGCGTGGATGGGCCGCATCGGCCTGGGCTTCGACCGCGTTGGAGAGGAGGTTGTGGAGCACCTGGCGCAGGCGTGTCGGTTCGCCCTGGACGTAGACGGGCGCGTCCGGCAAGGATAACGCAACCGACGACCCCAAGTTGTCGTACAGCGCAAGGACGTCGAGGAGGAGTCCGGTCAGGTCGACGCGGGTGAACTGCCCTGGGCGGGGCTGGCGTGCGTAGACGGCGAAGTCGTCGACCATGTGCTTCATCGCGGCCACCTGCGACACGATCGTCTGGGTCCCGCGCTGCAGCGTCTGCGCGTCGGTGCTGTCGAGCTTGGACGCGAGCTTGACGGCGAGTCGCTCGGCGGAGAGCTGAATCGGCGTCAGCGGATTCTTGATCTCGTGCGCGAGGCGCCGCGCGACTTCGGCCCACGCCGCGTCGCGCTGCGCCTGGACGAGTTCGGACACGTCGTCGAAGACGACGACGTAACCGCCGCTGCCGGCCGAGCCCGGCAGGCGGGTACCGCGCATGAGGAGCGTGCGCGAGAGGTTGGCCACGGTCAGCGCGGCTTCCTTCTGCCAGTGTCCGTCGTGGCTGCCGCGAAACCCTTGGGCGACGAGCTCCGCAAACGGGCCGAGTGCACCGTGCCGTGCGCCCCATTCGTGCAATGGCAGGTCGACGAGTTCGGCGAGCGGCTGCTGCAGGATGACGGCGGCGCTCGGATTGACGGTGCGCAGGCGGTGGTCCTCGTCGAGGACGAGCACGCCGGTCGACAGGTTGCCAAGAATGCTCTCCAGGTACGCGCTCGTCGTCTCGATCGCGCGTCGACTCTCCTCCTCACGTTCGCGCGCCTGCGCGAGCTGTGCGGTCATCGTGTTGAACGACTGCGTGAGGACGCCGAGCTCGTCGCGCGACACGACGGGCTGGCGCTGCGTGAAGTCGCCCTGCGCGACGACGCGCGTGCCCTCGGCGAGGCGTCCGAGCGGCGCCGCGAAGCGCTCGGCGAGCACCACGGCAAGACCCAAGGCGGACGTGAGCGCGAGCAGGAGGGTGAGCGTCAGCGTCAACGCGTACAGGCGCTTGAGCGCGCTGCGCGAGAACGTGAGCTCGCGGTAGTCGCGCACCCCCGTCTGCACGCGCTCGGCATCCTGCGCGAGTCCCTTCGGCACGGGCTCGACGAGCTGCAACAAGCGCAGCGGATTCAATGCGTCGTCGGTATTCACCGCGACCACGACACGCAGCAGGAGGCCGCCATCGGCGGTCTGCTCGATCTTCGAGTACGGCTGCTGCAAGCGCGCGAGCCGCAATGCCGCCAGCGGCGGCGGCTCGGGTGTGGCGCGCGATGCACCGCTGCCCGCGACGGCGAGCGCCGTCCCGGTCGGCGAGAAGAGCGCGGCCTCGTAGGCATTCACCTGTTCGGCGGCGCGGCCGAGGGCGGTGGCGGGATTGGCGCTGCTGTCGGTGAGCGATACCGCCATCTGCGTTGCCCGGTTCACCGCGTCCTTGAGGAGGTAATCGAGCGTGCGTTGGCCGAGCGCAAGACCGCCTTCGAGCGCACGGTCGACGCGCACGTCGAACCAGCTCTCGATGCTGCGTCCGATGAACTGGACCGAGACGGCGTACATCAGCGCACCGGGCAGCGCGGCGACGAGGGTGAAGAGCAGCACGAGCCGCACGGCGAGGCGCGAGCCGAACACGCCCTTGCGCCGGCTTCGCCGCAAGCGCCAGAGCTGCCAGCCGACGACGAACATGAGCACGCCGACCAGCACGCCGTTGACGATGAGCAACGTGTCGTAACCGGTCGCGAAAAGACTCGTATTCGACGTCGCGGTGGCGAGCAGGAACACGCCGATCGCCGACAGCGACGCCGTGGCGAGGAGGAGCCAGCGCAGGCCGTGCTTCCCGGGCAGCCGGCCGTTCATGGGACGAAGCTCCAGCGATGCCATTCCGAGGCGAGCGTCCACTCGCGCGAGGCGAGCGCGTTCACCTGGAACGGCTTGGGAAGCTGGTTGATGTCGAGGCGCAGGCGCACGCCTGCGTCATAGCGCGCACCGCTGCTGAGGACCGAAGCGCTCGCCACCGGCCGTGACGTGACACGACCGACGTAGCGCTGGACCTCCTCGATCGTGTTGAACGTCTGCGCGAGCAGTCCGCTGCTCACGCGGTACTGTCGCGTGAGCGCGGTGTACGACACGCGATGCGTGATCGACACCTGCGCGACCTTCTCGTCCAGCCAGTACCAGCGCGGCCGCGTCAATTCGAAGTCGAGGACGAAGTAGAGGGGGATGCCGTTTTGCAGTGCGTCGTCGAGCGTCGCATTCACGACGAGATCGAAGTCGGCGCTGAGCAGCAGCTCGCCGTCCTCGATGCGCAACTCGGCGGCCTTGATCGCGATGGTGTCCGCGTGCGTGACGGCGGCGCCGAGCGCGAGCGCCGCGCCGATGACGAACGCGACGAGCGCCGACCATGCCCGCGGGACGAACCGCGCCCGGGGCAAACGGGAGGAAGCGGAAGGCAACGCCATGCCGGCAGGCATCATCGACGGTTCCGGCACGAGGCGCGCGAGGTCGTGCATGGCGCAGCGGTCGCGGCCCCGGCTCCGCACGACGCTACGGCGCCTTGGAAAGCCGTGCGTAGAAGAAGCCATCCTGATTGTGGCGTGCGCCTTCTCCGGCTGGCAAGAGTTGCCCTGCGTCGTGCGCGATGTCGGGTCCGAAACTGATGGATTCACGCAACGCATCCGGGTGCCGGCCGACGAACGTCCGCACGGTGTCTTCGTTCTCCTGTGCAAAGACCGAACACGTGGCGTAGAGCAGGACTCCGCCGGGAGCCAGCAGCGGCCACAGTGCATCGAGAATGCGGCGCTGCTGCAGCGCGAAGCCGGCCACGTCGGTCTTGCGGCGCAACCACTTGCCGTCGGGGTGGCGACGGACGATGCCGGAGGCCGTGCATGGCACGTCGGCCAGGATCCGGTCGAAGGCTTGCCCATCCCACCACGCCGCGGGGTCGCCGGCATCGCCGGTGCGTAGCGTCACCGGGCGGTGGTCGAGGCGCAGTCGCGCGAGATTGTCACCCACGCGCGCAAGGCGCGCCGCGTCGGTATCGAGCGCCACGAGCGCGACGTCGGCGAGTTCCAGGAGGTGCGTCGTCTTTCCGCCCGGGGCCGCGCACGCGTCGAGCACGCGCATGCCGTCGGCTGCGCCCAGGAGCGGCGCGGCAAGCTGGGCGCCTGCATCCTGGACCGAGAACGCGCCGTCGGCAAAACCCGGCAGGTCCGCCACCGGTTGCGGCACCGCGACGATGAGGCCATCGCGGCCCACCGTCGTCACTTCGATGCCACGCGCCTCGAAGATCGCGGAAAGTGCGGTGCGCGTGGTCACGCGTCGATTCACGCGCAGCGTGAGTGGGGGCCGCTCGTTGCCGACGGCGAGGATCGACTCCCACTGCGTCGGATGATCGGACTCCACCCGACCGATCCACCAGCGTGGATACGACCAGCGCGCCACCGGGCTCGCCGCCGCGACGGCGGCGTTGAGCGCCTCGCGCTCGCGGAGGTAGCGGCGCAGCAGGGCGTTGACGAAGGCCTTGACCCCGGGGTGCGCCAGGAGGGCCGCTGCCTCCACGGCCCGGTCGACCACGGCGAAGGCCGGCGCGCGCGTGTGGTCGAGTTGGTACAAGGCGACCGCCAGGAGCGCCGCGACCGGTGGCGCCGGCGCGTGGGTTGCAAGCGCCCGCACGAGAGCGTCGAGGCGTCCCCAGTGCCGCAAGGCGCCGCTCGCAAGTTCGCGCACGAAGGCGGGATGGCCCGTGTCGCCCGCGTGTGCGACGTCGGCCAGTGCCGCCGGGAGCGTGCGTCCCTCGAGGACCCGGCGCACGACCCGCGCGGCCGCGCGTTGCTCGTGCTGCACGACTATCCGTGCCGCCCGAAGCGGCGCCCCGGAGTGAGCGCTCGCCCCGCGGCGTAGGCCGCGCCCGCCATGCGCTTGCCGCCGGCAGGCTGCACCGTGACGAGCCGCAAGACGCCGCGACCGCACGCGACGTCGATCCCGGACGGGCCGACGGCGACGATCGTCCCGGGCGCGACGCCGGGGGTCTCGGGCCGCGGCTCGGCCGCCCACAGCTTCACGGGATCGCCGTCGAGCACGCTCGCCGCACCCGGCGCGGGATCGAAGGCGCGGACCGCCCGATCGAGGTCGATCGCGTCGCGTTGCCATTCGATCTCGGCGTCGGCGCGCGTGATCTTGCCGGCGTACGTGGCGCCCTCGTCCGGTTGCGGCGTGGCGGGCAGCGTGCCGGTCGTGGCAAGGCGGCCGAGAGCGCCCACGATCGCAGCGGCACCGACGTCGGCGAGCCGCGCGGTGAGGCTCCCCGCGGTCTCGCGCGGGCCGATCGGCACGGCGTGCGACTCGATCGCCGGACCGGTATCGAGCCCCGCGTCCATCTGCATGAGCGTGATCCCGCTCGTCGCGTCGCCCGCGAGGATCGCGCGCTGGATCGGGGCCGCACCACGCCAGCGCGGGAGCAAGGAGGCGTGGATGTTGAGGCAGCCGTGGCGCGGCCACGAAAGGACGGCGGGCGGCAGGATGAGGCCGTAGGCGGCGACGACGAGCACGTCGAGCGTGCTCGCGAGCAGCGGTGCGCATGCCGCCTCGCCCTTGAGGCTCGACGGCTGCGCGAGGCGGAGCCCGTGTTCGAGCGCGACTGCCTTCACGGCCGAGGGAGTGAGGGTCATTCCACGCCCACTGGGGCGGTCCGGCTGAGTAAGCACTAACTCTACCCGGGCGCCCGCAGCCAGGAGCGCCGTCAGCGCCGCAGCCGCAAACGGCGGCGTGCCTGCAAAGCCGATACGTAAGTGCGCGAGCGAGCGAGCGCCGACCGGGCTTCCGGCCGTGGTCACGGTAACGATCCCGAGGATGCTTCGCGGCGGCTCGCCCTTGCCCTGGCGGGCGGCTCATGCCGGCTGGTCGCGCCTGCGCCCAAGTCGATTCCGTCGCGTTGCGCGCCGTGTGCAGGCCGCGTGGCCGGTCAGCCGGCGAGCCGTTGCTTCTTTCGCTGCTTCGCCGCGAGCCGGGTACGTTTCAACGGCGAGAGATAGTCGACGAAGACCTTCCCCACCAGGTGGTCCATTTCGTGCTGGATGCACACGGCGAGAAGGTCGTCAGCCGTGCGCTCGAACGCCTTGCCGTGCTCGTCATGCGCGCGAACGGTGATCCGCGCGGCGCGGATGACCTTGTCGTAGTACCCCGGAACCGAGAGGCAGCCCTCCTCGTGCTCGGCCTCACCGTCGGCGGCGATGATCTGCGGATTGACGAGGACGAGGAGCTCGTCCTTGGCCTCGGACGTATCGATGACGATGACGCGCTTGTGCACGTCGACCTGGGTCGCGGCGAGACCGACGCCGGGCGCTGCGTACATCGTCTCGGCCATGTCGCGGACGAGGCGGACGAGGTCGGACGTGAACGCCGTGACCGGCGCTGCAACTTTTCTAAGACGCGGATCGGGGTATTCGAGGATGGGGAGGAGCGCCATGACTTGCCAAAGCCGATAGGCTGGTTGCAGAATCCGTGTTAAGTGCTTATTTTGTGGCGGTTTAGGACGATGGCAAGTACCGGCGGTTTCGGCATCGCACGCGCCGCTCGCGGTTTGGCGGGCATCGTCTCGACGCCATGGCGGGCTGCGGTGAAAAGCGTCCCGCAGCGATCGTGATCGTTCCTTGCGCGAAGAAAAGAGGCTTTATGCTTCAACAGTTTACCATGGCGTTGCGCATCGGCGCCGCCGCGCTCCTGACGATCGCTTCCGCGCAAGCCCAGAACCTGCAGCTCGTCGATCGTCCGCCCGAGACCTACACGGTGCAGAAGGGCGATACGCTGTGGGGCATCTCCGGCAAGTATCTGAAGGAGCCCTGGCGCTGGCCCGACCTTTGGCGGATGAACCGCGACGAGATCCGCAATCCGCACCTCATCTATCCGGGCGACGTCATCAAGCTGAGCTTCGTCGGCGGCGAGCCGCAGTTGTCGGTCACGCGCAGCAATGCCCTCGTCGTCGAGCCGACCGTGCGAGTGAGCCCGCTCGCCGATCGCGCGATTCCGTCGATTCCGCCCAACGACCTCGAGCCTTACCTCACGCGCCCGCTCGTCACCGCAACGCGCGGCCTCGACGGGTCGGCGGAGATCCTGCAAGGCCGCGACCGTTCGCGGGTGGTCCGGGGTACCGGTGACACCGTCTACGTCCTTGGCATCGATCCCAAGGCGGGTGACTTCTGGTACATCTATCGACCGGCCGGCGCCATCGTGAACATCGATGGAACCGAGGTGCTGGGCTACGAGAACAAGTTCCTCGGCACCGCTCGCGTCGAGAAGTTCGGCGACCTCGCCACGGTGCGCATCGAATCCGCGGTCGAGGAGATCCTCATCGGCGACCGCCTGCTGCCGGCGCCGCGCGACACGCTCGTCAACTACGTGCCGCATGCGCCGTCGACCCCGATCGATGCGCGCATCCTGCGCGTGCCCTTCGGGGGGCTCGAGACCGCACGGGGCGGCATCGTCACGCTCGACAAGGGGTCGGCGGACGGCCTCGAGGTCGGCAACGTGCTCGCCGTGTACCGTGTCAATCGCCCGATCGAGGACCCGCGACCGTCGCGCCAGCAGACGATCATCCTGCGCTATCTCGACCCGACCACGGTCTTCACCCCACGGGAGTACGTGCAGGCCGCCGACGAGCGTACGGGACTGCTCTTCGTGTTCCGTACCTTCGATCGCGTCGCCTTCGGCGTCGTGCTCAATACGACCGAACCGGTGCGCCCGGGCGACTTCGCGCGCACGCCGTAGGCGCGGCGCCACGCAGCGGCGGCGCGACCCGATCGGCCGTCGGTCCGATGCCGCGCCTTGCGGCAGCGCGGCATACTTCCCTCCCATGGACGATGCGGACCGGCGTGCCTGGGTGGAGTTGTCGCTGCGCGCCATTCCGGTGCCCGCGCTCGTGGCGCTGCTCAAGGCGCTCGGCAGCGCGAGTGCGGTGCTCGCCGCCCCGCCCGCGCAGCGAAGCGCGATCGCCGCCGCCGCCGAATCCGCGTTTGCCGCACCCGCGCCCGCCGGCCTCGCCGAGGCGCTCGCGTGGCTCGAGGTTCCCGGACACGACATCCTCGTCTGGGACGACAGCCGCTATCCCGCCGCCCTGCTCGAACTCGGTCACGCTCCGGCCGTGCTCTACGTCATGGGCCGCACCGACCTCCTCGCGCGGCCGGCGCTTGCGATCGTCGGCAGCCGCAGCGCAACGGCGCAAGGACTCGACAATGCGCGCGCCTTCGCCCGCGCGCTCTCGGCGGCCGGCGTCACGATCGTCTCCGGCCTCGCCGCGGGGATCGACGGCGCGGCGCACGAGGGCGCGCTCGACGAGATCGGCTCGACGATCGCGGTGATGGGCACCGGACTCGATCGCGTGTACCCCGCCGCGCACCGGGCGCTGGCGCACGCGATCGCCGCAGGCGGCCTCCTCGTCTCCGAATTCGCGCCGGGCACGCCCGTGCGGGGGCACCACTTTCCGCGTCGCAATCGCCTCATCAGCGGCCTCGCCCGCGGGGTTCTCGTCGTCGAGGCCGCGCTGCGATCGGGGTCGCTCATCACGGCGCGGCTCGCCGGCGAGCAGGGACGCGAGGTCTTCGCGATCCCGGGATCGATCCATTCACCGCTGTCCCGGGGCTGCCACCGCCTGATCCGCGAGGGTGCGAAACTCGTGGAAACCGCGCAGGACGTGCTCGAGGAGTTGGGGCTGCCCGCCGCCCAGGCGACCGTGGAGAGGGGTGCCGCCTTGCATTTGCCTGCATCCGAACCCATCTGCCCGAGCGCGGTGCTCGCAGCGCTCGGCGAGGATCCTGTCGATGTCGATACCCTCGTCGCCCGCACGGGGCAGACGGCTGCAGCGGTTGCCGGGCAGTTGAGTGAGCTCGAACTCGCCGGAGCGGTGGCAAGCGTCGGCGGCGGGCGCTGGCAACGCCGGCACGGGTAATCGGCCGGCGGGCCGCAGTCGACGGGCCGTAGGGTAGTATTCCGGTCCCTTCGCTCTGCTTGCGCAACGCCGTCGGGGCGTGGCCAACTTGACGGAGCAGATCAAGACCCGTGTCCAAATCGCTGATCATCGCTGAAAAACCTTCCGTCGCCGGCGACATCGCCAAGGCGCTTGGCGGCTTTGCGCGTCACGACGACTACTTCGAGAGCGACGATGCGGTCATCTCGTCGGCCGTGGGGCACCTCCTGGAGATCGGGATGCCCGAGGAGGAGGAGGTCAAGCGCGGCAAGTGGACGTTTGCGCACCTGCCGGCGCTGCCATCGCACTTCGCGCTGAAGCCGATCGAGAAGAACGAGAACCGGCTCAAGACGTTGCTGCGGCTCATCAAGCGCAAGGACGTGTCGACGCTCGTCAATGCGTGCGACGCGGGACGCGAAGGCGAACTCATCTTCCGCTATGTCGTCCAGTACGCGCAGACGGCCAAGCCGATCAAGCGCCTGTGGCTGCAGTCGATGACCCCTGCCGCCATCCGCGAAGGCTTCGAGCGGCTGCGCAGCGACGCCGAGATGCTGCCGCTCGCCGACGCGGCCCGGTGCCGGTCGGAGGCCGACTGGCTCGTCGGCATCAACGGCACGCGGGTGATGACGGCCTTCAATTCGAAGTCGGGAGGCTTTCAGCTGACGACGGTCGGACGCGTGCAGACGCCGACCCTGGCGATCCTCGTCGAGCGCGAGGCGAAGATCCGCGCCTTCGTCCCCCGCAAGTACTGGGAAGTGATCGGCACGTTCCGGGCGGCAGCGGGCGAGTACCAGGGACGCTGGTTCGACGAGCAGTGGAAGAAGGTCGACGACGATCCCGACCAACGGGCCGAGCGCCTCTTCGACGAGGCGCGTGCGCGTGCGCTCGTCGCCGCGTGCACGGGTAAGCCGGGCGAGGTCACCGAGGAATCGCGGCCGTCGAGCCGGATCGCGCCGCAACTGTACGATCTCACGACGCTGCAGCGCGAGGCGAACAACCGCTTCGGCTTCTCGGCACGCACCACGCTGTCGATCGCGCAGGCGCTCTACGAAAAACACAAGCTCCTCACGTACCCGCGCACCGATTCGCGTGCGCTGCCGGAGGACTATCTGGGCACCGTCAGGCAAACGCTGCAGGGCCTGGGCGAGACGAATGCCTTCGGCCGCCACGCCCGCGAGATCCTGAAGAAGAACTGGGTCGTTCCGAACCGGCGCATCTTCAACAACGCGCAGGTTTCCGATCACTTCGCGATCATCCCCACGCTCGCGCACCCGAAGCACTTGAACGAGGTCGAAGCCAAGCTCTACGACTTCGTCGTGCGTCGCTTCCTCGCCGCGTTCTATCCGGCGGCGGCGTACCTCGAGACGACGCGCATCACGCGCGTGGCGGGCGAGCCGTTTCGCACCGACGGCAAGGTGCTCGTCGACCCGGGTTGGCTCGCGGTGTACGGGAAGGAAGCGCAGGGGGACGAGGCGAGCCTCGTCCCCGTTCGCGTGCGTGAAGTGGCCGATGGTGGCCGCGTCGGCGCGATCGGCCGGCGCGCGACCGACGACGCCACCGAGGGTGCGCGCGGCGAAGGGGCACGCAAGCGCTCGTTCGTGGGCGAGGAAACGGTTGCCACCGAACGCGTCGAGGCGAACGAGCTCGTCACCCGGCCGCCGCCGCGCTACACCGAAGCGACGCTGCTGTCGGCGATGGAAGGCGCGGGTCGATCGATCGAGGACGACGAGCTGCGTGAAGCGATGCGCGAGAAGGGC
>WBZR01003646.1_pt1 | contig 13530 bp, 33 predicted proteins | sample 5204231 | NCBI WGS metagenome assembly WBZR01 (sample SAMN12412403, study PRJNA552823) | activated sludge metagenome | isolation source: activated sludge from anammox sidestream of wastewater treatment plant... | place: USA: Virginia | collected 2017-08 | reverse complement strand
GCGGTAGAGCGCGTCCGAAAAGCTGAACTTGGTGAAGCCGTGCGTCTCGACGAGGTAGTCGGCGACGGTGTCCTTGCCTACGCCGGCCGGGCCGGAGAGTCCGATGAGCATCATTTGAATTGTCCTTTTGTTAAGTGATAAAAATGCTGGTGAAGGGTGTCGCGCACGATATCGTCGGCTTTGGCATAAACAAGGGGCCAGTATGTGAAATCGTCGGGGTCTACGAAATCCGTATCCGGCGGCAACTCGACGCCAGCAAGAATCGGCCACGCTTCGTGGTCCTCCGGCATCAGCCACCGCTTCTCAAGGCCAAGCGCCACGAGGTCGGCGTGCTTGACCTCCGGCGAAAGCTTGGCCGGCAGGCCGTACTTTTCCCGGACGACCGCCTCGATCCGATGCTCGATCTCGCGGAAGGCCGTGCAACCCATCTCCGCAAGCGCGGCCTTGAATGGCGTGCCGATGTCGCCGGTATATGCTTCAGCCGCGTCGTGCATCAGCGCCTCGAAGCGGAACTCGGACGGCACGAGGCTCATGACCAGCAGGCTGTGTTGCCCTACGGTGTAGGATTCGTTGCAGTGCCCCGTGAACCGGCAGAGCTTGGAGATCGCGGCGAAGATGTCGCGGGGATCGACCTGCTCCGGCTTCGGGTCGAGCAGGTCGAAGTGCTTGCCGCTGGCGGTGAGCATGTAGGGTTTGGTCATTTGGCATCCTTCCCAGCCAGCCACGCCATCGCAAACGCGGCCATCACCATGAAATGCTCATAAGGCAGCGACACGAACGGCGCTTGACCCTGGTGCGCCATCCGTCCCATTCGCAGAATGTCCGGTGCCATGGCGCGGAGCGTCGGTTCCAGCTTGTCGAGTTGCTCGGCGGGGGTCATCAGTGAAACGCCGTGAAGGCGGCTTCTTGGCACCCAAGCAGGAAGTTCTCGCTCTGCGCGGAGCCGGGCTTGTAGGGGTTGAACGTGAAGCCTTCGGGACAGCCGGGTCCAGCCATGGCGCGGCCGAGTTGCATGGCTGTCTTGCCTTCGAGTTGTGTGGCGGGTAGTTCGAGGATCATGCTGCCTCCAAACAAAATGTGTTCGGCATCATATCAGCCTGCCGCGTAGCTGTCAACTGTTATTTCGTCTCGGCCAGCGTCATGCCGAACCCGCCCTCGGCATCGAGCGGCAGGCCGGGTGCCCAGGCGGGCGGCGTTGCGATGGCCTGCAGCAGGCGCTGCGACCAGTAAGGCGCCTCTTCCTCGGGGGCAACGCCAATCACCGCGTCGTGCTCCATCGAGACGATCTTGAGCCCTTCCTTGTGCAGCGTTCGCATGGCGTCGGACACGATGATGCGACAGCACGCCTGCACCCAGTTCTCGGTAAGCACGCCACCATGCAGCCGCGCGATGCTGCCGCGCTTGGCAAGGTAGACGAACCCATCCTCGGTCTCGCGCAGGCCGTGGTAGTGCATGACCATGCCCGAGGGGAGCTGTATGCCGCCTTCCACCAGCTTGAGCAGCCCGCCCTTGCCGAACTCACCTTGCTCGCCAGCCGCCATGCGTTTGATGATGTTCCCCATGAACTTCCAGTTCGCAGCGATCATGGCGTTCTTACTGCGATATACCCCGACGATATAGTCGGCGACGGTGAAGTGGATCAGCCGCTCGGACAACGGCAATCGGCTCGGGATAGCGGCGATGCGCTCGACGTTCTTGGGGTTGGCGAGGAACGGACGCGGATCAATCTGCAGCTTGTGCAGATCGTCGCGCGTGAAGACGATGGGCGGCGCGCCGTTGGCGCCCTTGGCCACCTCGGCGCCGAACTTCAAGCCCCCCATGTGGTAGCCCAGGCCGAGAACCGCGGTCTTCGCGACGTGCCCTGGCAGCTCATCGTCGGGGTTCTTTTTCCGGTCGATCGGGCGTTGATAGATCTCGCTGCCGAACAACGAGTAAACGTCCTGCTTGTCGCGAAATGCGTCGACCAGCCAGTCCTCTCCACTCCACCATGCGTTGAACCGCGCCTCGATCTGCGACGCGTCGCCGCCGATCACCCGCATGCCTTCGGGCGCGCGCACAGCCTTACGGATCGTGCCCTTGCGCGGGTTCTTCTTGTTCGTTCGCTCGAAGTTCTGCCAATTCATGCGGTCCGCGCCGGACCAGCGCAACGTATGCGCTCCGCCGTATTTGATATAGACCGGTAATGGCCGACCACCCGCACCCATGGCAAGCATGCGCTCCGTACGTGACTGGTTGCCCGTCGACTTGATCGCGATACGCGCCTCGCACAGCCAGCGAACCTCATCGTCCTCATGCTCCAGAAGCTCCTGCATGCCCGGGTCCGTCTTGGCGAAAGCGTAGATCGTCTTGCCTTTCGGGTTCAGCTTGGTCGGCGGTTCGACCCCATACCCGCGCAGCAGCTCCGCGAACTTGTCACTGCTGCTCAATTCCTTCTTCCCGATGCCGCTTCGCGTCAGAAGGTCTTCCTTCCGACCTGTCTCGTATTGCAGGTACTCACGCAGCATCGGCTCGTCGAGCACGAGCACCGGCTCGGTGAACATGCGGACAGTGATGTCGATCAGGTCAAGCTCGGCGCGCGGGAACGGTGGCGCCAGCTTTTGATAGACTCCGAACGCGCCGTCGCAGTCGTTCAGGCAATACGCCCCGTATCGCCGCCATTCTTCGGGGGTGAAGTCGACCCGCCGCTTGCCCTTGGCATTGACGACCTCGGTGCCCTTGACGCCGACGCCGTAGCGCAGCATCAAGGCTTCCAAGGAGTTGCTCGCCGCCGATCCGTGAATCGCCCGGGCCATGCTGAGGGTGTCGAGCCAGTACCCGGGGCGCACACCGTAATGGTGCGACAGGATCAGCCCGTCGAAGTGCGCATGATGCGCGAGCACCGCTGCCCGCGACCAGTCGTACTGCGCTGCGAAGCGGCGGAACTGCGCCTCTTCCATCCATGTGCGCTGTCCGGTTTGCGGGAAGGTCAGCCCGACGCCGATGACCTCGAAGCGCGGGTCGCGGACGTACGCCTCGGTCGTCATGGACGACAATGAGAAGTCGGAGGCGTAGTAAGACTCGAAGTCGAGAACTAGGAGTTGCATACCACGTCGAATGTGAAAATGTCGTTGTCAGTCCATGCGGAACCGAGGTCGTTGAAGCAGTTCGCGGCGATGCCGAACGCGGGCGTGATCTTGCGCCACAGCTTACCGTGTTTCCACCGGTATCGCGCCCCAAGCAGCGGGCGGTTACGCTCCGGATGGTCCGGCGGAAGTTCATGCAGCATGCAACAACCCCACATAGTATGCCGTGTCCCCATCCCGAGTCGTTGGCGCTGTCACCGACGAGATCAGCAACGTCTGCTCCTCCGGGCGGCAGTACCGCTTGAAGTACGCCACCCGGGCCCTCGCTCGCGGGCTCAGCTTCCGATACTGCTCGTCGAAGTACGGCTCCATTGTGATAGCCCGACCGATCGGTCGGTACGGGCGCCCATACCAATGGCGCCACAGCACGTACTTGATCCACTCCAAGCCCTGCCATATCGCCCGTGGCACCGACTTGTTCGCGCCATAGTCATAGACGACACAGCGGTGCCCGAGCGCGGCCGAGAGCATGAAGTCATCCGATAGCTGCATGAGAATGTCCTCCCAGCGCTTCTGCTCGCAGGCGGTAGACTGAATACGGACGAACCGCACGTCGGTCAGGCCGTAGTCCTCGATGGCCTGGATGCCGTTCGTCAGGTTGATGAAGTGCCGGGTGATCATGCCCCATACCCCCTCAGTTTCGCAATCACGTCCGCCCAGCGGTAGCGATGTATGGCTGTCATGCGCAGCCACATCTCCAGGTCGGACCCCGGTGTGATGTTCCACGGATTGACCCAGTAGAACTGGCAGTGTTCCTTGATCGTCGGCCGGCGCCCGAGGACGCCGACCTGTGCGGCGGTCAAGGCGTCCGCGCACTGGCTCACTCCGTCGAGGGCGACCACGCCGCCTTGTAGCGCGAATGTCGGGCCTTCCGTCTTAAGCAGCCCGGCACCTGCTTGGATGGCGTCGCTTAGTTTCAAAGCCTGATCCCCCGCGCTTCCGCCAACTCGGCGATCATCCCCGCCTCGTACTTTGCATACTTCTGCAACAAGCCAAGGTGTCGCCGGATGAACGCATCATTATGCCAGCGATGCCCCAGCGCGTGTGTGACCTCGTGGATCAAGATCAGCGCGTTCCGTTGCCCCCGGGCCAGTTCGATCTTGGAGTGTCCTTCACAGAAGGACACAAAGCCGTCACGATACCACATGCCCTTGCCGAACACAAGCTCGGGCGTCGACTTCCCGGCGGGGGACTCGTGCCCCCAGATCTCGACCAGCAGCCGCCGCAGGAAGTGAATCGTCCGCCGCCGCGTGGCCCACGCGTTACAACTCAACACGCCGGCCTCGGCGTTGATCAACCACTTGGTCCCTCCTGCCCGGCGGTGATGAATTGCCATGGTGTTTTAGGCCGCGCTATTTCGCGTTAAGTTGTTGGGCGCATAAGCTATTAGTTGCTCGCCTTCGCCTGTTGATGCCGAGCGTTTTAGGCTCTCTATTTCACGTTCGACGGCAAACCACGCAGCTCGGCCCGCACTTCCATCCACAGGCGCCCGAGCATGTTTTTCCCGTCACCGTTCGTGCCCCAGCCCCAGAAGTCATCGCGCCAGGAATCCTCGATCAGTTCGCGGTCGCCGGTCGCCAATAGTTTGCGGCGCACGTACTCGTGCTGCTCGGCCTTGGCGCGCAGGATGTCGCGCATGATGCCCACCTTCACGTCATCCCAATCCAGGCGGCGGTAATCCTTGTTGGCTTCGGCAATCTTGAATGCCTCGTGAGCCGAGCGCGCCTGCTGAATCTCGTGTGCGATGCCTACCACGGTGTCAAAGAACTTTTCGCAGTGATAGGCATGCTCGCTGGTGTCGAAGTCAATTCCACGCCACATCAGCCGGAACGAGCTGAAATTCGATAAAACATAGAAGTCCTGCTCGTAGAAGAACACTTGTTGGTTGGTGTCGAGTTTGTGGTTCATATCTGTCCTTTCTTCGTTGATCCGTTTGCCGTCGAACCCGTCAGTCCACCGGACTGCCTGACGGCGTCCGGTGACTTGTGGCGTTAGGTGCCAACATCGCGGTAATCCCTGCCACCGCGTCTTCGTACTCTTCCGCCCAAGTGTTCTTGTCAATCGTTCGCCACGGTTTCGCGCTGCGCTTCACGGCACACCATGCGTAACTTCCAGCGTTCGGCCACCGCTTCACGACCTCGATATAGACATCCAAGTCTTCGGCTGAAAGGTTCTCCGCATCCGCTCCCGGAACAAACAGATCATTGCAGTTAATCGCCGGGTAAGCGCCGTCGTCCCAAGTCTTTTTGTCGTCGTTGTAGCTCGTCAGGAAAATATGGTCTTCGCGCAAAAGCCAGAAAATCTTCCGTGCTGTTTCCAGTTCGGCAGTCATTGTGTCTAGTTGCATTTGTGTCTCCAAAAGTCGGTGCTGACGGGACGGCGACCCCCCAACCCGTCAGTGCAGGCGACCTGCCGGCGCTGGTCGTCGTCTGCGAAGTCGCCGCTAAATTCGGTGTTCGTCCAAACTTTCATCTCGCTCTCCGTAACATTGACGCCTAACCCTACAGGCGAGCCTGCCGCAATAGGCGCCGACGGTTAATCAATCTCCCGAACCTGCCATCGCCAACAGCTCCTGCTGCACTGCCGAAGCGGGGAGTCGCATCAGTCGCACGTCGCGGCAGTCGTACAGCAGGTCATCGAGCGGCGACGGTTCCCCGCGGATGCATCCATCAACGAACCGCATCAGCTTCCTAGCGTTCGCTTCGACAATAGCCTGGGCGCGCTGCTGCCGCGCAAGTTCGCGCTTGTGATAAGCGGACACCTCAACCATGCCGCCGAGGGCGAGCCAGATGCCGAGTAGTGCGGCTGTTGCGCGAGCGATAGTCACGCTGCAGCCTGCCCTGCGCCGGTGATCTCATCGAGAAACTCTTCCGCCTTCGCAGCAGCGCCGAGCAGGCCGCGCCGGGCGAGCTTCTTGAGCGCGCGGTAGATGCCCTTCGGCTCGGTCGCCCGCAGCCGGCCAGGCTTGCTGTTCGGCACGAGGTCAAACGCAGGGCGGAACTGTTCGGCATCGAGCAGCCCTGGTATGCCCTCAATGGGCTTGCCGTAGTTCGGGTTCGCCTCCATCACCATGATGGGCTGCCGGCCGGCGCCGAGGGTCAGCTTCCTGACCTTGGTCTCGATCTTGGTGTGCTTCGTGTCTCCGGGCAGCCAGACGTAGCACGTCTTGACCGCCTCGTGCGTCTCGAAACGCGGGTGCTTGACGAACCGCGCGACGCCGGGAAAATCCATGGCGCCCGGTGTGGCTGTTTGGTTGCGATAGCCCGCCGCTTGGCGTAAGGCTTTTGCTTTCTTGCCGTTCATGTTCAGTCCTCCGTGTGGTATGTGAGCCACTCGCCAATATTGTCGGCGACGACTGTGCCAACCTCGAACCCGTCGAGCATTAGCCGCCACGCAAAGCCGGCCAGCATGAACGGAAAGGCAAGGAGGGCGAAGAAGATCAGGATGATCCAAGCGAGCAGCTTCATTCCTCATCCTCCTCGAAGTCGCCCAGGTCCAAATCGGCAGGCGGGTCGTACCGGCCGCCGTCGCCGTGATGGCTGGCCACCGGCTTGTAGGCATCGAGCGGAAGGGCCGGGTCGATCTCTTCCGCTCGCAGATATTCGTCGATCATGCAGGTCATGATTCACCTCCAAATTGCAGGGCTTGGGCGACCTCGGGCGGGAGGTCGGTGAGGGCAACTACCGCTACGCGAGTAGAGTCCTGCTGTATCGTTACGGCTTTCACGACACACAGCACGCCTTCGTGCATGACAGTATCGCCGGGCGTGAGCGCGCGTAGCATGATCGGCAGGATGCTTTTTCCCTTGGGCCGCGCCCACATCACGTCGGAGAACAGCCCTTTGATCTCGGTAATGGCCCGTTGGGCTGTTTCGCGTTCGGTTTGCCAGTTGCGTTCCTGGCGTGGCGTGAGCTTGCCCCATCCCATGAGGGGCACGCGCGTTTCATCGAGACGCGCATCACGCGCCCGCTTGCGCAGCAGGTCAAGCCGCCGCTCGATAGCCACAGGCTCGCGCAGATGTTGCGCGGCGATCTCCTTGACGAGGTACCGGCCGGACTCGTATTCCCGCAGCAGCGCTTGGTCCTCTTCCGGCGACCAGTCCGCGCCTTTGCGCGGGTAGCGGCCCATCCAAGTGCGTACCGGTGTTAGATACTTTGCATCGCTCATGCCCCCCTCCCCAGCGGTACGAGAATGTCCAGCGCGTAATCAAGCGGAACCCCTTGCTTCTTGAGGTTCCGCGCCGCGTGGTAGGTGCCCTGCTCGGCTTGCTGCTTCCTGGCCTTCTGCATCAGCCAGCGGCCGACCGTCTGGCTCGTTTGGAGATCGTAGGCTTGGCGGTTCATTTGGCCGACTCGTCCACGCGGGGTAGGTCGTACGGCTCAAGCCCCGAGCCGCAGCAGTCATCGCAGCCGAGCAGGCCGCCGTCGCACTTATCGACCGGCACCGCCTCGGGCAGCGGGCCGGCAGGCGCCGGGATGTCCCCGAGGGCGACGCCGTGCTTTTCGCAAATCGCGGCGGCTTCGGTCGCTTCGCGGTTGATTTGGTGAATCGTTTTCAGTCCGTGCATGTTCAGCTCCTTGTCAGTTGGTCAGTGCTTCTGGGAGGAGCGGCGAGGCCGCTACCGGGTGAAAGGATGGAAAGCCCCGGTGTCTTGGGCCGGCCGCCCCTCTCAGAAGCACCCCGGGGTCAGAGGCCGGGGCGCAGGCTGTGTGCTGGGTGCGAGGTTGGCTTACTTCATCGGCGCGTCTCCTGTTCCGGTTAGTTAGAATGCCCTACTATTATAGGCAAGGCGAACTGAAAGGTCAAGAACTTTTTCTATACCGCCTCGCCAGATTCTCCGCCGCCGGCACCTTCTCCAGGTGCATCGGATTGACGCAGCAACGCCGCCGGCAGAGGTGGTCCGCGTGGTCATCCGGGCCGAAGACCACGCCGCGAAAGACTTCAAGCGCGAGGCGGTGCGCCCGTTTGACCGTGTGCTTGCCGTTGACGCGCAAGCTCATCTGCGGGTACGGTTCGCCGCGCCCGCCTGTTCCGAACGTGCCAACCCAGTCCCAGCATCGCGTGCCGCCGTAGCTTTCCGTCTCGTTGATCCGGCTATTTGCGATCAGCCGGTCCTCAAGCGTGGCGTATTTACGCGGCATGCTCGTTCAGCCAAGCAAGTAGGCCAGGCTTGTCCGTCGGCACTTCGACCTGTTCAATTTTCCCGACACGCCATCGGTTGTATTCCTGTTCCAGTTCCTTCAAGCGGGCTTTCGCCTCGGCTTGCGTTCCGCACCATGCCCGGCGCGTGCCTGTTGCGCTCGGCGCGTCATAGTCGATCAGGTAGAGTTTCATGGCTCATTCCCTTTCATTGAAAAGCGCACAGCAGGACGAATGCCAGCGCGAGGCAACCGAAGAAGCAAACGGTCGCCATGGCGGATTCTAGCGGAGTTTCGGGTTTCACGCGCGTTCCGATTCTGTTTTCCAGTTGAAATCAGCCTGTTCGGCACCATCTTCAACCCGCGCATAGCAGCGAAGCCCACAGTTATCTTCCAAGTAGCCGAGCGCACCGAGCAGCGTGCCTTCCGCGCTTTCAAGGCTGGGCGCTTTGACAAAGAACGTGACCGGTACTTTATACGTTTTCATCCTTCAATCTCCTTGATGGTAATGCCCGGCCACTGCCGGGCGAGAAATTGCCGAGCGTTCGGCATGCTGTCAGCGGTCCAAAGCGTATAGAACCCGTCGCCGAATGTCAAGCGGATTCGCACGCCGTTGGCAAGCGGGCGCAGTTGCCAAACTTCGGCCAGCTTGACGCCGCGACGCTTGGCGTAGTCAAGCACGCCGCGCAGGGTGCGGTGCCGTTCGCGGATGCAGCCGTTTGGCGTGAAGATCATGATCGGTCGATACCCGTCCGGCCCGTCCCGATGCGCCCATGGTGCGAGCCATTTGCCGTCATGTCGCTCAAGCTTCGCAGCGACGAACTCGTCAAGCTGGCCAAGCTCACGCGCCTGGCGCGGGCGTTCCTGTTCCTTCGCGTATGCGAGGTTATCGGCGATCTCGGCGCGGAGCTTGGCCGGGTCGGCGACGATGCCGGATGATGCGAAGGCGTAGAGCGGAGACGATTGCCCGCCGTGCCACTGGTAGCCGAGCTGTCGCGCTGTTTCGGGGCGGATCATGGCGTGGCCTCATCTGACGCAGTAATATCAACCGTCGAGTCGATACCGTCCTCATCCCACACATTGAAAACGGTCGCGCAGCTCGCCGGGTCGCGCTGAATACGCAAAGCTTCCCGCGCCGCGGCTTCCGGACTGTCGGCCGTGATGTTTATTTCCCACTGCACCAAGTAGTCAGGCATGGCTATTCCTCCTCGTAACCGTCGAACCATGCGCCATGCTGGCGGGAATGCCGCTTTCCCTCCTCGCTTTGGCACGTTGCAGAGCTTGTTTCAGGGTCAAGGCAATGCTCCATCGCCTCTTCCTCAGTCAAGCCTTCCCTGATGATCGTTTTCATGCCGCTAAAATAATGGCGGACTATGCAGTAGGTTTTCATATTGCCTCCTTGTCGCGCTGTTCCACGTTCAGCCCCGCCGAGTTAAGCGCGAGGATTACCCGCGCCGCGTCGGCCTCGCCGATCAGGTAGAACATCCCCATGCGCTGCGCCCCCGGCGGCATGGCGTTTCGGCAGTAGGACATGCCCGCTGTGGTAATAGGCAACACCCACAGGTTGCCGTCGTGCGCCGAGTAAGTCACATCGGCGCGGGCTTGGTTGATCTCAGTCCGGGGCATGTTCAGCTCCCTCCCATGCGAAGTCTTTGCCCGGTTCCAGTCCGGCTTCCTCGGCGAGCTCTTCAAAGCCGATACCCGGCGGGAGCGCATACAAAATTTCGCCATCAGCATCCTCGATGTCATCACGGTCGATAATACGCACCTCCACATGCTCAGGCGCATAAGCATACGCTATGCCGCCCTGCACCACGATTAACGCTATTGCCTTCATGTTCAGCTCCTTTCCGTTGAAAGTACCGCTTGGCCGTCATAGTAATCATCCAGCCATTCGGTCGTAAGCTCTTCGCACGCTTCGGGCGTTTCACAGTCATAGTCCCGCGCGAGAATCTCGTGCGCGTGCTGCTCGCCCTCGGCGTTGAAGATCACATAGTCCGTCCCGCCGCCATCGGCGGGGATTGCTGCGGCGAAGATTTTCACAGCCGCCCCCTATTGGTTAATCAGGTTGCGAATCAGCAAACTGACCGCATCCTGTTCCGCTTCCTGGTAGGTGCGGAACTCCCGGCCGTGCTGGCCGGTGCGCGTATCCATCGCCGCCCAGGTAAGCCGCTGCTCCGGCCCGTGCCCGATGGCAATGATCGTGTAAGGATACAACTCGCCGACAGAATGCCCGCGCAGGCCGGGCGCAATGGCGGAATGTCCTTTTGTTTCGTATGCGTTTTCCATGTGAATCGTCCTTTTCAGTTTCGGCAACGTCGCCGCGTAACCGCCCGATTGTCAGGCGGCTAGACTGCGAAGCTACGCCATCATCATCGCATAGTCAAGCTCCCAGAACTCGGCCGGAAGGCTATCCGCCCATGCTTTGAACTCGGGGAAGTCGGCCGCGAAGCTTGCCGCAAGCACGCATTCCGGCCGCAGGCGGTGCACCTCCCGAATCTCCGGCAACCGCGCCCGGGCGCTGGCGTACTCGGCAAGCCATTGCGCAGCGAAGTATTTCGCGGCCAAGGTCGCCGGGAAACCGGACACGCTGCGGCCCTGCCGATGCTGCTTTTCGCTCTCCAGGCAAGCGCGTCGGAGAATCTCGGGGATCAGGCGGAAACCGTCGTACATCTCCGGGATTGACGCAAACGCGGCCGTGATGATGTTGCGCTGTTTCTTGCTTACTGACATTTCGTTTCCTCCTTGAAAAGTTTCACTGCCTCGCGCCGGGTATAGCCAAAGTACCGTCGCCGCTCCAGGTGGCCGCCGATCAATTCACAGATTGACCAGCCGCCATTGATTCGTTCGATTAGCATGTCGCCTCCTTGATGGTAATGCCAAGCTCGCGGGCGATGTCCTCACACGCGAAGATGAGCCGCGCGTCATCGTCTGTTATATTCCAGTTAATCATGTTGTCATCCTTTCAGGTTGTTAAGCTGTTGCCTACTGCGCACGGCGAACCATGCGCAGGATGGCACTAGCCTAGCTGAACGCCAGCCCGCCCCCGTTCAGGGCATCGACCGCCCATGCAACGGCTTCTTGGCCGAGATCAGCGGCCAGATCGTGCGCGGCGCCACTGGCCGCAGCATGCGAGCCAAAGCCTTCCCAATCCACCAGGACGGTAACGGTCAGACACTCTTCCGCTTCGCCTTTCCAGTAACCCACCCCCGGCGTTACGGTGAATCCGTCAATGCCCCGTGCGGCCAGATGGCGCCGAACCGCTTCGATTGCTTCGCTCGGCGGGTAAGGTACGCCGCCGCGATTCAGTCCGATGCTCCAAGTGATACGGTAACCGAATTTCATTGCTGTTTTTCCTTTCCTTGTCACCCGCGCCGGATTGCGCGGTCGTAAAAGACTAAGCGGGAACCGTGCCAGCTCCCGCTTGTCTTATTTATCAGGCACTTATGCAACTAACCCCTGTTGCCTAGGTGCCGTAAATTGTCACATTGTGCCGCAATTTGCGTCACATGTCCGCCTTGTTGCGCCTGGTGCGTGTCCAGGTATTGAGCTGGCATTGATGGATGGCCATGCCGCGATTTATGGCCAGCCAAAAGCAGATACGATGTTCGCTCAAGCCGCGTGCCTTGAGCGCGGCGATGTCGGCCGCCGCGCTGTCGAGTTGATCGGCAATAGGCGGATTGTTGCGCTTGCCTTTGTAGGCGGCCAGGATGCTGCGCACGTCATCGGGCGAAGCTTTGACGCCTTGCGCGGCCAGCGTTTCGGCGATCTTCCCGGCCGGGTATCGCTGGAAGTCGGCAACACGGATAAAGGGCACCCATTTTTTAAGCCGCTCGGGCGGGGAATAAACCGCAAAATCGGAATTGTTGGGCACGGAAAAGGCATTGTAAATCGAATCGCGCATAGTGTCCTCCGGTCAAAATTGAATTATAGGCGACTATTACTGTTATTACAAGGCGAGGGAAGGCCGAAATTGAAGGGCGAGAATGAGGCGCTATCCCGAAAGTGGCATTTTTCGACTGTTGATTTGTTGGGTATAATGTCTATTTACCCTATTGTACCCTTTTTTACGGATACCCAGCGCACGTTTTTGTGTGGCAAATACACTAGTGTAAAAGTCGGTCAAAAACGTAAGTGCTCTGCTGTTTTTGCTCGGTATATATAACCTAATAAAAATAATAATAGGAGGTTTTCGGGTTTTTCTCTCGTGGATTCAACAACTTAACAGTATCCCTTTTGGAATCCCTTTCTGCCCACCCCCGAAAATTCGAGTATATTATTTTTCCCTTATTTTCCTATTATGTGCGACAAATCAACAACATAAGAATTAAACCTCAGATGTTAGCGCACGCCAACCTTACGCAATCCGCATATCCTCCCGTCATATCGCCTCGCCGTCCGCCGCACGATAGCCCGATAATTCAATAGCTTGGAATTTTTACTTCATGTTGTTTCGCTGTTTGGTTGTGCGGCTTGCTCAATAGCGTGACCGCCCGGTAACGCGGCGACCTGGGCGCAGGACGTGCGGCATGACAAAAGCATTCTTTTTCTGGCTGTCGGGTAGTTGGGCTGGGGGGAATCGCGCGGGCACCCCGGCCTGTGTTCTCCCCTGCGCGTACGCAGCCGGGCTCTTTTTATTATTGTAAAGTTTCGTACACTCGCTGTTCAGCGGTTGAGCGTGTTCACAATTCGTGAACGCGCCCAACCGCTGAACAGCCTCGTGTTCCGTTTCATCGACACCTGTGCGTAAGTGCAGGCAAAACGGAACCGCTACGCAAAATTTCGAGCACTTCAGCGCCCTATGTCAAGTCCCGTACAACGCAGGCTACACTTGACAGCCCGGCCATTCCATGTCAAACTACGCACATGACTGACGAAACGATCGCCGTCCCGGCAGTCCCCGGGCTGCCGGGGCATGGGGAGCCATACTACGGGGAGCTGCTGCGCGAGGTCGTCACGCACGACACCAAGATTCTGGAGGGGTTTCGCCACGAGTCGGTGGCCGAGCGGGAGGCTCGCAAGCTGGATGAGCGCCTGCCCGGCTACCGGCCGGCGTCTGCAGCCGAGTTGACCTTCGACCCACGGCTGGCCTACGAGCTGGCCCTGGGGGTCGACAAGGCGGAGGGGGTGTTCGCCAAGTATGGGATCGTCGGCGAGCAGGCTGTCAGGTTGTTGGGTAGTGCGGCGTTCATCGCCACGGTCAAGAAATACAAGGAGGAGATCACCTCCAGCGGGATCAGTTTCAAGCTGAAGGCGAAGATCCAGGCGGA
>WBZR01003644.1_pt1 | contig 13533 bp, 14 predicted proteins | sample 5204231 | NCBI WGS metagenome assembly WBZR01 (sample SAMN12412403, study PRJNA552823) | activated sludge metagenome | isolation source: activated sludge from anammox sidestream of wastewater treatment plant... | place: USA: Virginia | collected 2017-08 | reverse complement strand
AGCGTGCCGGCGGTGGCCAGGTCATCGAGCATCTGGCCGAGCGTGGCGCCGGTGAGCAGGCTAACCGGATTGTAGGCGGCGTTGAGGGTGAGCTTGGTCCAGATCTCGGTGCGGATGTCCTGGCGCACCGGTGCCTCGAGGGCCGCGGCCGAGAGCATGGCGGCGATGGCGCGGACGCGGGTCGAGAGCGAGCCGTCGGGCTCGCCGAGCGAAAAGCGGTTGCCGTAGATGTGCTCGACCACACCGGGCTCGGCCACGCGCACCGCGGGATAGACCACGCAGCCGATGGCATGCTCGGGCCCGACCAGGCGCCAGAGCGATCCGCGCGGATCCACCGAGGTCAGCGTCGGGTTGATGCCGCCCGGCGTGGCGCGGAAGAAATACCACCAGGGGAAACCGTTGCCGACGGTGACCACGGCCGTGGCCGGCCCGAGCAGCGGGCGGAACTGCGATGCGACCACGGGCAGGTCGTTGGCCTTGACGGTCAGGAACACCACTTCCTGCTGGCCGGCTTCCTGCGGACTCGCCACGGCACGCAGCTGCACCGTCTCGCGCCGGCCGCGCTCCACCAGCACCAGGCCGCGGGCACGCACTGCCTCGAGGGTGGCGCCGCGGGTGATGGCGGTGACCCGCACGCCCGACAGCGCGAGGCGTGCCGCGAGATAGCTGCCGATGGCGCCGAGGCCGAAGACGCAGGCGGTGTTCATCGGGCGGGATTATGGTCCAGGTGGCCAGCTTGCCGAAACCGTAACACCGGCACCTTCAATTACAGCACCCCGGCGAGCTTGCGGGCGACGCGGCGCACCTGTTCGGGATCGGCCTGGCTGACCTCGGCGTAGGCGCTGAAGCGCTCGGGCACCTTGATGGTGGCGTCGATGCCCATCTGCTCGGAGGTGGTGGGGAAACCCTGCGGGCCCTTGGGCGCCGAGGGGTCGAGCACCATGGCCTGGCCGCTGCGGTTGATGATGACGTCGCTGTAGGGCTGCACGCGGGTGAGGATGGCCCACTCCACGGCCTGCAGGTCGTAGGGGTTCACGTCGGGGCCGACCACCACCAGCAGCTTGGCGGTGCGGGGCCAGCGGCCGGCGGCGCCCCAGGCGGCGTGCAGCACGTACTTGCCGAACTCCGGGTGCGGCTTGCTGGCGCCGTCGACGGTGAGCTGCACGATGTAGGTCATGTTCGGCGTCACCACCGCATCCTTGACCTCGGGGATCTTGCGCTGCAGGTCCGCCAGCAGCTCGCCCTCCACCGGCATCAGCGCCATGTAGTTGTGGTCGAACGGCGGCATCATCTCGATGGTGCCGTACCACAGCGGGTCCTTGCGGTGGGTGATGGTGGTGATGTCGAAGATCGGGAAGATCTGGTGCTTGTCGTAGTAGCCGACGGAGTTGGAGTGCCAGCCGATGATGTCGCTGGGCACATCGGGCCGGAACACGCCCTCGATGATGTACTCGGCGGTCGCCGGCACCTCGAGGTCCACGCTCTCGCATTTCACCAGCTCCACCGGGCTGCCGCGCAGACCGCCGGCGTAATCGTACTCGTCCATGCCGAAGGGGATGCCGGTGGCGCAGGCCAGGTGCAGCGCCGGATCCACCTGGCAGGCGATGGCCAGTTCCAGCGGCCGGCCCAGCTTCTGCGCCTTCGCCAGGTGCAGGCCGATGTGGTTCATCGGCGGGTTCCAGAAGGCGAACAAGGACAGCTGCTTCTTCATCTGCTCTTCGCTGTAGCGGCCACCCTGCGGATGCTCGCTGTTCCAGAAGCTGGTGACACGGTAGGCGCCGACGTTGCGCACGCCGGTTTCCGGGTCTTTGGTCACCACCACGCCGCCCGTTATATAAGAGGAGCCCTCGCGGCCGAAGAACACGTGCGGGATGTGCTGGTCGACGGATACCTTCTCGCGCGGGATGACCACCTCCTTGCACGGGGCCCTGGCGCGATCGACCAGCTTCGGCTTGATCCAGCCCGACGGTTCCTGCAATACCCTGACGTGCCGCAGCTTGGCCTCCAGCGGGTCGCGGGTGCCGAGGATCATGGCGGTGCGCTCGCGGGTGCCGTAGGGATTGAACACCAGCGGCACGCCCGGCGTGTTGTAGCCCTCGAGCTTGTCGAGCACCAGCGCCGGGCCATCGGTCTCGGCGAGGTGACGCATCAGCGCCTGCAGCTCGTTGCGCCCACGCTCGACATTGAACGGCACGCTGATGCGCCGGAGCTGGCCCGCCTCCTCGAGCTGGGCGAGGAATTCACGCATGTCCTGGTATGCCATCGGCCGGATTTCCTTCTCGTGATGCCTGGTTCGGCTGCCGGAACCGGACGGCCCGCCAGCCCGCCACACCATAGCATTTGCCACCGGCCCACGTATCATCCGGCCTCCACGTGTTCATTTTCATTCCGGGGAGTCGCCCATGGCCGCCCGCAAAGTCGCCATCGTCACCGGTTCCGCCACGGGTGTGGGCGCCGCCGCCGCCATCCTGCTGGCCGAACGCGGCTGCAACGTCGTCGTCAACTACACGCGCAGCCAGGCCGAGGCCGAGGAAACGGCCGCGGCCTGCCGCGAACGGGGCGCCGAGGTGATCGTCTTCCAGGCCGACGTGGCCGATGACGACGCCTGCCAGAGCATGGCGCGTGCCGCGGCCGAGCGCTGGGGACGCATCGACTACCTCATCAACAATGCCGCCCGCACCAAGTTCAATCCCTACCCGAAGCTCGACGGCGTCAGCAAGCAGGACTTCCTCGACATCTACGCGGTGAACGTCGTCGGTGCCTACCAGATGGTGCGGGCCGTCACCCCCTACATGAAGAAGCAGGGCGCAGGCGCCATCGTCAACGATTCCTCCATCGGCGGCGTGACCGGCATCGCCTCCTCCATCCCCTACGCCGCCTCCAAGGCAGCGCTGAACATGATGACCAGATCGCTGGCCCATGTGCTGGCGCCCGAGATCCGCATCAATGCCGTGGTCCCGGGCATGATCCAGACCCGCTGGCTGAAGGGAGGCATGGGCGAGGAGCAGTACCAGGCCATGCTCAGCGCCCAGAGCCAGGCGCTGCCATTGAAGAAGGTGGCGACCGCGGAAGACATCGCCCGCGTGCTGGTGTGGTTCCTCACGGATGCCGAGCTGATCACCGGCGAGACGCTGATCGTCGACAGCGGCATCCACCTGGGGCAGCTGCCACCCTACTCGAGCGGCGATGCCTACTGAGGCGGGGCGCCCGCCGCGGGCTCGCGCAGCTCGATGCGGAAGCCGAAGCCGCGCGCATTGTCGATCAGGCGGATGCTGCGCGGCGTGAGGCACCAGAAGTCGGTGTTCTTCAGTCGCGAGGCGATGAGCTGCTCGTCGGCCGAGCGCGGCTGCTCGAACAGCGCCTTCACGCTTGGAAACTTGTCGAGGTAGAGCGCCAGCGCCGCGGTGCGGCCCGCCGGCGCCACGCATGCCGCGTCGCCCTCGATCTGCAGGCCGCGCACATCGTGCCAGTTGTCGGGGTCGGCGTTGATCGCCGCCGCCACGCGCGGATTGGCGGCCATGTCCCGCGCGTGGCGGGTACGCCGGTCGGAGACGAAGTACAGCCGCAGGGCCTCGTCGCTGGCGTAGAACACGGCTGCCGCCCAGGGCTGGCCATCGCGGCTGGTGGCCAGCGTCAGCGCGTGGTGGCTGGCGAGCAGCTGCGCGACGGCGGCGCGATCGTTCATCGAGGGTTCATCGCGGGCGCCTGGTGCCGCGCGCGCGCCTGGCCACGGGCCCGTTCCAGCGCCTGACGATGCCGCTGTCGATGCCGAACAGGTCCAGCAGCCGCCCCACCGTGTGGTTCACCAGGTCGTCCACCGACTTCGGCGCGGCGTAGAACGCCGGCATCGGCGGCGCAATGATGGCGCCCATGCGGCTCGCCTCGTGCAGCAGCCGGCAATGGCCCTCGTGCAGCGGCGATTCCCGCGGCACCAGCACCAGGCGGCGGCGCTCCTTGAGGACCACGTCGGCGGCGCGGATCATCAGCGTGTCGGCATAGGAATGGACGATGCCCGACAGCGTCTTCATCGAGCAGGGCGCGACGATCATGCCGTCGGTGCGGAACGAGCCGCTGGCAATGCTGGCGGCGAGGTTCATGTCGCTGTGCACGACCTGGGCGAGCTTCTCCACCCGCTTCAGGTCCAGGCCGGTCTCCAGCGCGATGTTGAGCTTGCCGCCCTGGCTGATGACCAGGTGGGTTTCCACCTGCGGCTGCGCCGCCAGGATTTCCAGCAGGCGGATGCCGTAGACGACACCGCTCGCGCCCGATATGCCGACGATGAGCCGCATGGCGATTCCCCGGTGACGGGATGGTGGTGCCGGCGGAGGGACTTGAACCCCCGACCTCTCGCTTACGAAGCGACTGCTCTACCAACTGAGCTACGCCGGCGCGGCGGCGAAGTATAGCAGCTCGGGCTGCGGCTCACCCGTCCTTGCGCGGTCGCACGCGGATGATGACCTCGACGCTCTCCGCCTCGGTGGCGCGCGGCAGCGCCGGCAGCCGCGGCAGGCGCAGGTCGGCGGGGTCGATGTCGGTGAGCTCGCCGGTCTCGGCGTTGTAGAAATGGTGGTGCGGGCGGGTGGTGGAATCGTAGAGCAGGCGGGCCGGGTCCACGGCCACCTCGCGGATCAGGCCGCGGCGGGAGAACAGGCTGAGCGTGTTGTAGATCGTCGCCCGCGACACGCGCTGCCCGGTCCTGCGCAGGGTGGCGAGCAGCTGGTCGGCCGAGAAGTGGCAGGGGCGTTCCAGCACCAGCATGCCGATCTGCAGGCGCTGGGCGGTCGGCCGCACGCCATGCTCGACGAGTTGTGCGCTGACGCGCTCGCGAAGATCCAAGTGTCGTGTCCGCCGGCAAGGCTCCTGCGCCGCATTCTAGTGGGCCGGCCGCTTGGCTGTAAACGCAGCGGGGGCGCCGGGAATCCGGTGATTCCCGGGGGAAACGGCGGCTGTGGCGCCGGCTGGCGCCGCCTAAGCTCGCGCCATGGAACGGCGCGCCCACGGCCTGAGCCTGCTGGAGATGCTGCTGGCGCTGCTGGCCGCCACCGTGCTGGCGGTCACCGCGGTGCCGTTATGTCAGCAGCTGCTGCTGGAGGCGCGCATGGTCGCGGCGGTCAACGGCTTCGTGCACGCCATCCACCTCGCCCGGGTCACCGCGGCCACGCAGGCCCGCGACGTGGTGGTCTGCCGCAGCCTGGACGCCAGGCACTGCGCGCCGGCGGGCGACTGGACCAGCGGCTGGCTGGTGTTCGTCAACGGCGACGGCGACGACCCGCCCGCCGTCGACCCGGGCGAGCCGGTGCTGGCGGCGAGCAGCGCCCTGCCGCTCGCCTCGGTGCGCAGCAACCGGCGGGCCTATGCCCTGCGCCCCCACGCCCTGCGGGCCAGCAACGGCACGGTGGTCTTCTGCGATGCCCGGGGACCGGCCCGGGCCCGGGCGGTGATCGTCAGCTACAGCGGCCGGCCGCGGCTGTCGCGGGAGACCGCCGACGGTCGTCCACTGACATGCCCCGGCTGAGTCCGCAGGGGCCGCCGGCCGCTCATCCCTGCATGCGTGCCGCCCATCGGGACAGGCTGACCCCGGCCGGCGGGCGCGGCAGGATGCACGGTGATGGGCAAGAAGCACCAAGAAGGCTTCACCCTCATCGAGCTCCTGGTGCTGATGATGGTGTTGGCGTTGACCCTGGGCCTCGGCGTGCCGGCCATGACCGGCATGGCGGCGAACGGCCGCATGACCGTGGCCGCCAATGACCTCGTGAGCAGCATCCGGGCCGCGCGTGCACAGGCCTCGACGCGCAGCCGGCCCGTCACGCTGTGCGCCAGCAGCGACTGGCAGGCCGATGAACCCGGCTGCGCGCCCTCGGCCTCGCTGTTCGACGGCTGGATCGTCTTCGAGGACGCCGACGGCAACGCCGCGCGCAGCGCCGGCGAAGCCGTGCTGCTGGCCCACGGGCCGATCGACGACCGCATCCGCGGCGAGGCGCGCACCGCGGCCGACGGCGGCACGCCGCAGTTCCTCAGCTTCCGCAGCGACGGCTTCCCGGCCGAAGTCGCCGGGCGCCCCGGGATCCGCAACCTGCAGCTCTGCGATGCGCGCGGCGATCGCGACACCGGCGGCGGGCGTGCCGCCGGCCGCTGGATCATCGTCAGCCCGGCGGGCCACACGGTGCTGGTCGACCAGGTCAGCCGCCTGCAGGATGCCGCCAACCCGCTGGGGGGCTGCTGACCATGGCCGGGCGGCGCCCCCGCCGTCGCAGCCGCGGCTTCAGCCTGGTCGAGGTGCTGGTTGCGCTGGTGGTCATGGCGGTGGGCATGCTCGGCATCGCCGGCCTCTACATCGAGGGACTGCGCGCCGGGCGCACCTCGGTCTACCGTGGGGCGGCGGTCACGCTGGCCGGCGACATGGCCGACCGCATCCGCGCCAACCCGGGCGGCAGCTATGCCGGCAGCGGACCGGGCGCCGACCGCGGCTGCGTCAACGGCGGTGGCGATTGCAGCGCGGACGATCTCGCCGCGGACGACTGGTTTCGCTGGCTGGGCGACCTGCACCGGCGGCTGCCGGCGGGCGCCACCGCGGTGATCGAGGAGCAGGCCGGCGCCCCGGTGCGCCAGGTCGCCATCACGCTGTCCTGGCCCGAGGCGGGGCAGGAGGCACCGGTCACCTACTCGCTGGCGCTGCAGCTATGAGCAGCCGGCATCACGACCGCGGCATGACGCTGATCGAGCTGATGGTGGCGATGGCCATCGGCCTGTTCCTCACCTGGGGCGCGTTCGAGGTGTACCTGCAGAGCAAGGGCAACTACAAGGCCGCCGAGGTGGCGACCCGCCTGCAGGAGAACGCGCGCTTCGCGCTGGAGACCATCGAGCCGGACCTGCGCCTCGCCGGGTTCTGGGGCCCGAGCACCAACACCGCCTTCGCGCCCGACGCCACCGGCATCGCCGTGAGCTGCGGCGGCAACGATGCGCGCGCCTGGGTGCTGGCGCTGGATCGCCCCGTCAGTGCCAGCGACGACGGCTACGACATCCCCGGCTGCGGGCCGCATGGCACGGCCCGCGCCGGCAGCGACGTGCTGGTCATCCGCCATGCGGGGGAAATGCTCGCCAGCCCCGACCCCGGGCAGCCGCAGGTGGCCAGCAACCTGGCGATGGCCCGGGTGTTCGACGACGGCGTCGTGCCCGCCGACATCCTCGCCGGCGGCGGCGAAACCCGCGACCTGCAGGTGCACGCCTACTACGTCGACAACAGCTCGAGCTTCGACGCCGGCGTCCCCTCGCTGCGGCGGCTGACCCTGGTCAAGGGCGGGATCATCGAGGACCAGGAGATGATCACCGGCGTCGAGAACCTGCAGCTGCAGTTCGGCCTGGACACCAATGGCGATGGCAGCGTGGAGCGCTACGTGGACCCGGACAGCCCGGCGGTGACGCCCGGTGCCGTCGGTTACCTGGAGGATGCGCGCATCGTCGCCATCCGTCTCTGGATGCTGGTGCGCTCCGAGGAGTCCCCGGGCCCCGCCTTCAGCGATGCGCGCAGCTACCAGCCGCTGGACCTCGATGCTCCCCTCATCACCCCGGGCGATGCCGACTACCCGGCGCAGTTCCAGCGCATCGAGGTGACGAAGACCGTCCTGTTGCGCAACGTGGGGGCCCGCTGATGCGGCCCGCGACAGCACATGCTCACGCATCGCAGCGGGGAGCCGCCCTGATCGTCGGCCTGGTGATGCTGATGGTGCTGACGGTGCTCGCCATCTCCGCCATGCGCACCGCGACGCTGGATCTCGTCATGGCCGGCAACGCCCAGTTCCGCGAGAACGCCTTCCAGCTCGCCGACTCCGGCATTGCCGCCACCCTGCGCCGCGTGGAGGCCAGCGCCATCGATCTCGACGCCGTGCCGCCCTGCCCGGCCAGCCCCCGCCCGTGGAGCGCCGCAGCCCTGCCCTGGGAGGCCCCGGTGGCAGTGCCGGCACTCAAGGGGCGCTACGAAGTGCGGCTGTGCGCCGCCGGCAGGACGCATGACGCGGTCGGCTCGAGCGTCGGCTTCACGCAGCTGCACTACCGCATCGAGTCCCGCGGCCGCACCGACCAGCGCAATGCCGAAGCCATCCACGCCCAGGGCTTCTACCGGGAGTACGAAGAATGACGCCGTGGACCACGCGCGTGCTGCCCCTGCTGCTGGCGCTGGCCGCCGGCAGCGCGCAGGCCAGCCTGAAGGCCATCGAACAGGCCTACGAACTCGACCCCGCCGAAGTCAGCCTGCCCGCCGCGACCGGCGGCAGCCTGGCGCTGCGCCGCTGCGCCGGTTGTCCGGCCGAGCTGCTGCGCGTGGATGCGCACACGCAGTTCCAGGTCCTGCCGGGGGCCGGCAATGTCAGCCTCGATGTCCTGCGCCGCGAGGCCGGGCGGGTCGCCAGCCGGCCGCGCACCTCGATCTTCGTCTACTTCGATCCGCGTTCCGGCATCGTGCGGCGGATCGTGCTGGATGCCACGCAATGAGCAAGCCTGCCCGGATCCGCCGCGCCGCGAGCGCCCTCCTCGCCGCTGCCACGCTGTGGCTGCCGGCAGGCGTCCTGCACGCCGACGACACCGAGCTGTACATCGGCCAGGCCGCGGGCAATCCCGCCGCCGGCAACGCCAACATCCTCTTCATCCTCGACAATTCGGGCAGCATGAGCACCGCGGTGCAGACCCAGGCCGAATGGGACCCTGACCAGCAGTTCACCGGCTGCTATCGCAGCGATTCACTCTACCTCGGCACCAGCGGCGCACCGCCGCCCTGCAACGGCGCGGTCGAGGTGCTCAAGTCGGCCAACCACTGCGCGGCCGCGCAACCCGCACTGCGCAGCCGCGGCCAGTACAGCGACCAGCTGCTCGGCTGGGATGGCAATGCCCGGCTCTGGCAGCCGCTCGATGCCGGCGGCGCCAATACCTACCTGGAGTGCCATGCCGACCGCGGGATCGACGGCTCCGGCGGCGCCGGCAATCCCTACGCCGCCAATGGCGCGGCCGGGCCCTGGGCCGCCGATGCGGCAAGCGAACCCGGCTGGACGGCCCAGGCCACGGTCTTCGACGGCAACTGGCTCAACTGGCGGAACAATCCGCCGACCGTGACCCGCACCCGCCTGCAGATCGTCAAGCAGGTGGTCAAGGAGGTGCTCGACAACCTCCAGGACGTCAACGTCGGCCTGATGCAGTTCAACTTCAGCGAGGGCGGCACCGTCAGCCAGGCCATGGCGGACATCGGCACCTCGCGCCAGGCGATGAAGGACGCGGTGGACGCGCTGACTGCCTCGACGCGCACGCCGCTCTCGGAAACGCTCTACGAGGCGACCAACTACCTGCGCGGCGGTCCCGTCGACTACGGCAATGTCGGCCCGCTGCGCAGCGTGGCCGCCTCGCGCCTCAACGGCAGCGCATCGGCCACCAGCTATCTCTCGCCCGTCACGGCGGAGTGCCAGAAGAACTTCATCATCCTGCTCACCGATGGCGAGCCCTCCAACGACGACAATGGCACGCTCGCCAAGGTCGCCGGCCTGCCCGGCTTCACTGCCCTGCTCGGCGGCTGCGACGGCTCCGGCGACGGTGCCTGCCTCGACGACCTGGCCGAGTATCTGTACCGCGCGGATGCCGCCCCCTCGATCCCCGGCATGCAGAACGTGGTCACCTATACCATCGGCTTCGAACTCGACGTGCCGCTGCTGGAGTCCGCGGCACGCCGCGGTGGCGGCCGCTACTACGTCGCCGACGACACCGGCAGCCTCGCCACCGCGCTGTCCGCGGTGATCTCCGGCATCGCCGAGCGCTCGGCGACCTTCGTCGCGCCGGCGATCCCGGTGAACGCCTTCAACCGCGCCGCCAGCGAGCGCGACGTCTATGTCTCGGTGTTCAAACCCACCGGCAACGAGCACTGGCCCGGCAACCTGAAGAAGTACCGCTTCGCCGGCAACAACCTCGTCGACCAGGACGGCCAGCCGGCCGTGGACGCGGCGACCGGCTTCTTCCGTCCCGGTACGCGCAGCGTCTGGTCGACGGCGGCGGATGGCGACCGCGTCGTGGAAGGCGGCGCCGCCAGCCGCCTGCCCGCACCGGCCGCGCGCCGCGTCTTCACGGATATCAGCGGCGCCGATCTCGCCGCCGCCGCCAACCGCGTCGAGGTGGGCAACAGCGCCCTCACCGCGGCCCTGCTCGGCGTGGCCCCGGGCCAGCGCGACGGGCTGATCGCCTGGATCCGTGGCGCCGATGCCGCCGACCTCGACGGCGACGGCGACCGCGCGGAAGCGCGCCTGCAGATGGGTGACCCGCTGCATGTGCGCCCGGTCACCGTCACCTACGGCACGGGTTCCGCCACACCGGGCACGGTGGTCTACCTCGCCACCAACGACGGCTTCCTCCATGCCGTGGATGCCGCGACCGGCATCGAGCGCTGGGCCTACCTGCCCGAGCGGCAGCTGGCACGGCAGAACGCCCTGCTGCTCGATCCGCTCACCCCGGTGCGCCACTACGGGCTCGACGGCGAGCTGCGCTTCCACCTGCGCAACGACGACGGGCAGCCCGGTATCGGCGCCGGCGAGCAGGCCATCCTCGTCTTCGGCATGGGACGCGGCGGCACCGCGGTGTTCGCCCTCGACGTGACCAATCCCGACGCCCCGGCCCTGCTCTGGCAGATCGACCGCCAGAGCGCGGGCTTCGGCGCCCTCGGCCAGACCTGGGCGGCACCGGAGGTGGCGAAGATCACCATCGGCACCACGACGCACGAGGCGGTGATCCTGTCCGGCGGCTACGACGACGCCCAGGACAACCGCGGCTATCGCGAGGATCAGGTCGGCAATGCGCTGTACTTCATCGACCTGCTGAGTGGCGAACGGCTGTGGAGCGCCGGCGCCTCCGGCCAGGGCCATGATCTCGTCCTGCCCGCCATGCGCAACTCGATCCCGGCCGCACCCCGGGTCATCGACCTGAGCGGGGACGGCCTTGCCGACCGCCTCTATGTCGGCGACATGGGCGGCCGGCTCTGGCGCTTCGACATCCGCAATGGCCAGGATCGCGCCAGCCTGGTGAGCGCGGGCGTGCTCGCCTCGCTCGGCGCCGCGGACCTCGCCAGCCCGGACGCGGCCGACGTGCGCCGCTTCCATGCCACGCCGGACGTGGTGCTGGTGGACTGCATCCGCGGCAACTTCCTCGCCATCAACCTCGGCTCGGGCTACCGCGGCCATCCGCTGGACACGGACGCCGCCGACCAGTTCTTCTCGGTGCGCGACCCGAACGTCTACCTGGCCCTCGACACCGCGAGCTACGGGGAGCCCATCCGCATCGGCGACCTCATGGACATCACCGACGACCCGGATGCCGAGGTACCGGTCGATGCCGCCGGCTGGCGGCTGCGGCTGGAGCAGGAGCCGGGCGAGAAGGTGCTCACCCCGGCGGTGACCTTCGACAACACCCTGTTCTTCACCTCGTTCGCGCCCGGCGCGGGTGTCAGCGCCTGCGCCGGCGGCCTCGGCATCAACCGCGCGTACCAGGTCGGCATCTGCAACGGCCGCCCGCTCACCAACCTCGACGGCAGCAGCGAAGACGGGCCGCTCGCCATCGAGGACCGCTTCCGCACCCTGAGCCAGACCGGCATCGCGCCCGGCTCCATCTTCCTGTTCCCCGGCAACGGCATCGGCAAGCCCACGCGCTGCGTCGGCCTGAGCTGCTTCCCGCCCGCTTCCGGGTCCGGCGCGGCGTCCCGCAGCTACTGGTCGCAGGAGCGGGCACGGTGAGGCGTGGCCGGCGCGCCGCGCACGGGTTCTCCCTGATCGAGCTGCTGGTCACGCTGGCGATCATGGCCATCGTCACCTCGCTCGCCGTCGGCGGCTACCGGCAGTACCTGCGTCGCGCCAATCGCGTGGATGCGACCTCGGCCCTGCTCCGGCTGGCTGCCGCCCAGGAGAAGTTCTACGTGCAGAACGGCCAGTATGCAGACGCCGGCGCCATGGCGGCGGCCCCGCCGCTGGGGCTCGGCATCGCCGGCACCGAGCGCGGCTATTACGTGCTCGACATCCGCATCGACGAGGACGGCGCCGCGGTCGGCTATACCGCCACCACCACGGTGGCGGCCGCCGGCCCGCAGGCCGACGACAGCGAATGCTGGATCCTCAGCATCAACGAGCGTGGCCTGCGCGGCGCCGAGGCGCAGGATGGCGATGCCGGTGCGGCCGTCACCGACCGCTGCTGGCGCTAGCTGCCGCGGCGGCGGTCGAGCACCAGCCCGTCGAACAGCACCAGCACCACGCCGCAGGTGATGGCCGAGTCCGCGAGATTGAAGGCCGGGTAGGACCAGTCGCGGTAGTACAGCAGGATGAAATCCACGACGTAGCCATGCAGCAGCCGGTCGATCAGGTTGCCGATGGCACCACCGAGCAGCAGTGACAGGCCCAGCGCCAGCAGGCTGTGCCCCCGGGGCGGCAGGCGCGTCAGCCACCAGAACACCCCCAGGCTCACCACCGCCGCCACGCCGCTGAACAGCCAGTTCTGCCAGCCCGAGGCGCCGGCGAGGAAGCTGAAGGCGGCCCCCGGGTTGTGCAGCCGCACGAGGTCGAAGAACGGCAGCACCGGCACCCGCTCGTAGAGCCCGAGTGCCCCGGTCACCTGCATCTTGGTGATCTGGTCCGCGGCGATCACCGCCAGCGAGACCAGCAGCCAGCCGCCCCAGGAGATACGTTCCGCCATCAGGCAAATACCCGGTGCTCGCCCGGGTCCTCCAGGTTGCCGGCGCAGCGCCCGCAGAGCTGCGGATGTGCGGCCAGCGTGCCGATCTCGGGGCGACGGTGCCAGCAGCGCACGCACTTGGCGTCGCCGGTGGCAGACACGGCCACGGCGAACCCCTCGCCCTCGAGCGCCGCGGCGGGCCGCCCGGCGGCCGGGTGGATGCTGGCCGCGGAAGTGATGAAGACGAAGCGCAGCTCCGGGCCCAGCAGGCGCAGGTTCTCGGCGAGCGCGCCGTCGGCATAGACTTCCACGCGGGCATCGAGCCCCGAGCCGATCTGCCCGGCGACACGCAGCGCCTCCAGGGCGCGCGCCACGGTCTCGCGCACCCGCAGCACCGCCGGCCAGTCGACGCGGCAGGCCGTAACCTGCGGCAGCTCGTGCCAGGTGCTGGTGAACACCGTGATGTCGCGCTGCCCCGGCAGCGCCTTCCAGATCTCCTCCGCCGTGAAGCTCAGCACCGGCGCCAGCCAGCGCACCATGGCCTCGGCGATGTGGTACATGGCCGTCTGCGCCGAGCGGCGCGCGACGCTGCGCCGCGGGGTCGTGTAGAGCCGGTCCTTGATGATGTCGAGATAGAAGGCGCCGAGGTCCACCACGCAGAAGTTGTGCAGCAGCTGGTAGACACGGTGGAACTCGAAGGCGCCGTAGGCGGCGACGATCTCCCGCTGCAGCTCCGCCGCGCGCGCCAGCGCCTGGCGGTCGAGGTCCACCAGCGCGTCCCCGGCCACCTGGTCGCTGGCCGGGTCGAAGCCATCGAGGTTGCCGAGCAGGAAGCGCGCGGTGTTGCGGATG
>WBZR01002152.1_pt1 | contig 13538 bp, 12 predicted proteins | sample 5204231 | NCBI WGS metagenome assembly WBZR01 (sample SAMN12412403, study PRJNA552823) | activated sludge metagenome | isolation source: activated sludge from anammox sidestream of wastewater treatment plant... | place: USA: Virginia | collected 2017-08 | reverse complement strand
CAGCTGACAAAATGTCCGGGAAAAAGCCGGCTGCAAAACCGGGTTCGAGAACGGATATAGGCGACGCAGTGAAGCAAACCGCTCCGTCGGCCCCAAAGGCGGAAGCGAAGTCAAAGCCCGCTACCGGCGGAAAGCAGGCTCGGACCAACAGAGTTGAGGCCGTGCCTGAAAAAAGGAGGTCATCCGGAAGAGCCGGAGTAACTTGAAACTCGCAGATGTTATCAACGCAATAGGCGGTGAAGCGCCTGATCTTGATCAAGCATTGGCCGGTCTTGATACCATGTCGTTCGTTATCGACTCGCGTGAGGTCAAGACGGGCGATGTTTTTTTCGCGCTTTCGCAGCCGGAATATGCGGATAACGGATTCAATGGTGATTTTGATGATTCGACACGATATGCGGCATCGGCACTCGACGCAGGGGCGGCGGCAGTTGTGCTGCGGCGCGACCGTTTCGATGAATACGCGCTAGAGCTTGCACCTCATACGGGCCGCTTGATCTTTGTTGATGATGCGATCGCTGCTCTCCAGCGTCTTGCCCGTGCAGTGTATCGCATTTGGGGCGGAAAGGTCGTTGCGGTCACCGGAAGTGCGGGAAAGACGACCGCCAAGGAGCTTACGGCACACGTGCTCGCTGCATCGGGACGTAAAACGCTGAAAAATATCAAGAATTACAATAACGGCCTCGGCCATCCGCTGACGGTACTCAAGCTCGCGGCTGAGCCTGATCACGATGTTGCGGTTCTTGAGATGGGAATGTCCACACCGCTTCACGAGATCGAGCGGCTGTGTAACATAACGCCGCCTGACGTAGCCGTGGTTTTGAACGTCTTGCCGGTACATCTTGAGCATCTCGGCACTATCGAGCGTATCGCAGAGGCGAAGGCAGAGATCGTTGAGGGAATGAAACCCGGCGGCACTGCTGTTCTGAACGCTGATGACCCGCGCGTCGCCGCAATGCGTTCTTTGTCGAAGGGCGATGTTCTGACCTTTGGTATTGATAATGATGCGGATGTGCGGGCGGTCGATATTTCGGTCGCCGGCTTTGCTTCTACAAGGTTTGATGTTTGCGTGGACGGGCAGCGGGCGAGCGTTGAATATCCGCTGAACGGCAAGCACAATATCCTGAATGCTTTGGCGGCAGCGGCGGTCGGTTACAGCTTTGGAATGACAGTGAGCGAGATCGCGAATGCACTTTCCACCGCCGAAGCTCCGCCTCAGCGCGGTGAGGTGCTAAAATTTGCCGATGGCTTCACGGTGATCAACGATACATACAACTCGAACCCCGACGCGCTGCTTTCGATGACACAAACGCTTATTGCAGGTTCACCTGCCACGGCCAGAAAAGTGGTTTTTGCGGGCGAAATGCTCGAACTTGGCGATGGATCCGCCGCAATTCATCGGCGAACGGGTGAACGGATCGGGGCAATGGGCATCGATGTACTTGTCGGAGTACGCGGCAATGGGCGTGATCTTGCGGCTGGGGCGGCTGATGCAGGCATTGCGGATGTCAGATTTGCGGACGATTCGGCGATGGCTGCTGATATTGCGCAGGAATTGCTCCGTTCGGGCGATGTCGTTTTACTCAAAGGGTCTCGCGGTGTACGAATGGAAAAGATCGTCGAGCGGCTGCTCGAAAGATTTGAGTTGGAGAAAAAGGCTGCGGCAAAGTAGCTGAAAAGTGACGTTCGAATGCTTTACTTTCTGCTTTATCAATTGATCTTTAGAGAATACGGCCAGAACAGCGAGTCGTATTTCTTCAAAGGCCTGAACGTTGTTCAGTACGTTACGTTCCGCACGGGCATGGCCACCATTACGTCACTGCTTCTTTCGCTGTTTCTCGGAAAATGGGTCATCAGGAAATTGCGTGATCTTAATGTCGGTCAGGAGATACGCGAAGAATTAAGCGAAGAACATCAGGCGAAAAAAGGTACACCGACAATGGGCGGCGTGCTGATCATCGGGGCGGTAATGATCTCGTCGATCCTTTGGGCAAGGCTCGATAGCCTTTACCTTTGGCTTACCATCGGAGCGACCGGCCTGTTCGCATTTATCGGTTTTGCTGATGACTATATCAAAATAGTCAAAAAGCGGAGTCTCGGGCTTACTGAGCGGCAGAAACTGATCGGCCAACTCGTTACGGCTGTGCTGGTGTGGGCGGTGCTTTACCTTTTTACGAGCTATCCGTGGAATGTCAGCATTCCGTTCTTTAAGGATACTGCGCTGCCTCACGGCGTAAGCTATGCCGGCCCTTTTATTTACCTTTTCTTTGTCGTGTTTATTCTGCTCGGCTCGTCGAATGCCGTTAATCTGACGGACGGGCTAGACGGCCTCGCTGCCAGTATCACGCTCATCGCGATGTCGGCTTTGACCGCATTGACCTACGTTGCGAGCGACGCTCGATGGGCGGAACGCCTGGATATCACGCACAATCCCGCCGCCGGCGAACTGACCGTTTTCTGCGGCGCGATGGTCGGAGCCAGCTTGGGTTTTCTTTGGTACAATGCCCCGCCGGCCGAGGTTTTTATGGGCGATGTCGGCAGCCTCGCCATCGGCGGTGCCTTGGGCACCGTTGCGGTCCTGACCAAGCAGGAGTTCCTTTTGCCGTTCATCGGCGGCATCTTTGTGCTTGAAGCGGTCTCGGTGATCATTCAGAAGACTTTCTTCAAATTTACAAGACGAACATCCGGAGAAGGACGGCGTTTCTTTCGGCAGGCGCCGATACATCACCATTTTCAAATGTCAGGCTGGAAGGAGCCGAAGATCGTATTTCGCTTTGTGATCATCGCGATATTGTTCGCGTTGCTGAGTCTGGCGACGCTCAAATTGCGTTAGTTCCGATGGAGATATCAGGAAGAAAAGCATTAGTGTTAGGTGCCGGCCGTTCGGGCGTCGCGGCCGCCCGTTTCCTTGCGGAGCGCGGTGCGATCGTCGCCTTGCATGATCAGAAAGATGTCGAACAGTGGCCTGCGGCCGCCAAAGAACTGAAAGAAAGACATAATGTCGGCACCGTCAGCGGTATGCTGCCGTCGTGGCTGCTCGATCAGATCGATCTGGTGGTGATATCGCCCGGAGTGCCGACAAAAACGATCCCGGCACGTTATGTTGACCGCAAAGACGGAGAAGTGATCGGCGAGGTTGAACTCGCGGCACGATTCCTGAAGGGAAAGATCGTCGCTGTAACAGGTTCGAACGGCAAGACGACGACAACCACTCTGATCTACGAGATATTGAAGTCGGCCGGCCTTAAAGCACAGGTTGGCGGCAATATCGGCACTCCGCTGCTCGACCTCGTTGCGAGTTCCGATGATGACACGTGGAATGTTGTTGAGATGTCGAGTTTTCAGCTTGAGTCGATCGTCGATATGCGGCCGAATATCGCGCTTTGCCTCAACGTAACGCCGAACCATCTTGACCGATACGATTCCTTCTTGGATTACGCGGCAGCAAAGCATCGGATCTTTATCAATCAGACGAAGGACGATGTTGCCGTTTTGAATGCGGATGCCGGAATAACCGCGGGCTGGAATACCGGCTTGCGTGCGATGGTTGAGATGTTCAGCGTCCGACAGGAGCTTGCGAAGGGCTTCTTTCTTCGCGACAGCGAACTGATCCACCGTGACAAGGGAGTTGAGACTGTTCTCATCTCGCGTCACGAGATATTTCTCCGCGGCCTGCATAATGTTGAAAATGTGCTGGCCGCATTCGCGGCCGGCATTGCCGCCGGCTGCGATCCGGTATCTATACGCCATACCGTCGCAAATTTCAGGGGTGTCGAACATCGGATCGAATTTGTTGCCGAAAGCCGAGGCGTTAAGTATTACAACGACTCGAAAGCAACCTCGGTGGATGCGGCGATCAAGGCCGTCGAGGCACTTAGCGAAACCGAAGGGAAGATCGTGCTTATACTTGGCGGACGAGGCAAGAATGCACCGTATGCTCCGCTTGTACCGCTGATCGAACAGTCGGTCAGGGAATTGGTGCTGATCGGCGAGGACGCCGACAACATCGAAACTCAGCTCAAAGGCGCGGCAAAGATCGAGCGTGCCGCTTCGCTCCAAGAAGCTGTGGCGATGTGCCGCCGGGCCGCTGTGAGCGGCGATTCGGTGCTGCTTTCGCCGGCGTGTGCAAGTTTCGATATGTTCAAGAGTTTCGAAGAGCGTGGAACCGTCTATAAGGAGGCAGTCCGGACTTTGACCGGATCGGCCGCGGCCGAAGGCTGATACTCACGGACATGGAAAATGGCTGAAAAGGCAAAACGTGCAGATTGGATGATGTTCGTCATCGCGTGTGCTCTGGCATTGTTCGGGGCGATGATGGTTTACAGCGCATCAGCGATGATGGCGATGCGCGAGTCTGCGGAAGGCAGCCAGTACACGTACTTTTTCAAACAGTTGATCTTTGTCCTAATCGGTATTGCGGCGATGTATGTTCTGAGCCGCATCGATTATCACATTTTCAATAACCGTTGGATCGCGGTGCTCGCGATCGCGGTGACAGCAATTGCACTGGCCTCAGTCTTCTTTTTCCCGCCTATTAACGGCGCGAGACGCTGGATACGCTTCGGCGGCCTGTCCTTTCAGCCTTCTGAGCTTGCAAAGATAGCTCTTCCTTTATTCTTCGCATGGTTCTTGACGAAGAATGAGGGCAGCGTCGGCGAGTTAAAAAAGACCTTACTTTGGTGTATCGCAGCACTTGGCCCGATCGTCGGATTGCTGATGCTTCAAAAGGATCTTGGCACGACGATCGTTCTGTGTATTGCCTTCGGTGCTGTTTATTACTCGGCGGGTGCGAAGTACCGCCATATCGGCGTAGCGGCCGGAGCCTTTCTTGTATTGGTGGTCGGCGCTATCTTGGTAACGCCTTATCGCATGGCTCGCGTGATGGCTTTTCTCGATCCGTATAAATATGCGGATGATGAGGCTTATCAGGTCGTGCAGTCGCTCTACGCGATCGGCTCAGGAGGCATAACCGGCGAGGGCTTTGCAATGGGACAGCAGAAGCTGTTCTATCTTCCGTATCCTTTCTCGGACTTTATATTTTCGGTCGTCGGCGAAGAACTCGGCCTGATCGGAACGCTCGCTGTTGTCGTTGCGTTCGCCGTGCTTCTGTGGCGCGGCAGCCGAGCGGCTTTAGGAGCACCGGATCGCTTCGGCATGCTGCTTGGTATCGGGCTTATTACGGGTATCATCGCGCAGGCACTATTTAACATCAGCGTAGTGATCTCGATCGTTCCTGCGAAGGGAATTCCGTTGCCGTTCATCTCGTATGGCGGTTCATCTGTCGTCCTGACGCTTGCGGCGATCGGTATCCTGTTGAGTATTTCCCGCTATGTGAAGGAGCCGGCAAAGGCGGTGACGGCGAAACGGCCAACCAGAAGCAGAGTTAAAGGAGCCGCGGCAGCGCAAAGATGAAGGTATTGATCGCAGCCGGCGGAACCGGCGGACATATTTATCCCGGAATTGCTGTGGCAAAAGAGCTAATGGAGCGCGATGCGTCATCGGAAGTGCTCTTCGTCGGTACCGCACGCGGCCTCGAATCAAGGATCGTGCCCGACAACGGATTTCAGCTTTCACTGATCCACAGTGCGGGACTCAAGAACGTCGGCTTGGCCGGAAAGCTGAAGGGCGCCGCTGTTTTACCGAGGTCTTTTATGGAAGCTCGCCGGCTGCTTAAGGATTTTGCGCCCGACGTTGTTGTTGGTGCCGGCGGATACGTGTCGGGGCCGGTTCTGCTCACCGCGAGTCTTATGCGTATCCCGACGCTTGTGATGGACTCTAACGCATTGCCGGGTTATACGAATCGGCGATTGGCTCGATTTGTCAATAAGGCCGCCCTGACATTTGAAGAAGCTCTGCCGTTCTTTGGCTCAAAAGGGGTCGTTGCCGGTAATCCTGTTCGAAAGGAGTTCTTTTCGATCGCTGAACGCGAACCGGCGAAACCGATATCGCTTCTGGTATTTGGCGGGTCCCAAGGTTCGCGGGCGATAAATAATGCAGTTGTCGCCGCTCTGCCTGAATTGAAAGAGATGGGCATTCACATAACCCACCAGACCGGTGATGCCGATCTGGCAACGGTCAAGGCCGCTTATGAGGCCGAGCAATATTCGGACGCTGATGTGCGGCCGTACATATCGAATATGATGGAGGTGGTCGAGGCGTCGGACATCATTATAAGCCGCGCGGGAGCCACGACGTGTGCGGAACTTGCCGCTGCAGGCAGAGCGGCGATAATGATCCCGCTTCCGGGTGCGGCCGACGACCATCAGCGCAAAAATGCGGAGGCCCTTGTAAAAAAAGGCGCGGCAAGGATGATCCTACAAGCAGAGCTTTCGGGTGTACGATTGGTCGAGGAGCTCAAGGAACTTACGAATGATCTGAACACCTTGGAAGAAATGGGGCGTGCCGCCCGTTCGCTCGCACGGCCCGATGCCTCCGCCGCGATCGCAGATCTGATCGAGGGGCTGGCCGAGGCCCGAAACGGAAGGAAATAATAGCTCGGTTACGCTGAATTTATGTTCAGACACGTAAAAAATATTCATTTTATTGGTATCGGCGGTATCGGTATGAGCGGCATTGCGGAGGTTCTGTGCAATTTGGGCTTCGTCGTTACCGGTTCGGATATCAAGAGGTCAAAAAATACCGAGCGCCTTGAGACGCTGTTCAGTGTCGGAATATCCGAAGGCCATCGCGCAGAGAATGTCGGAGCTGCACAGGTCGTCGTGTATTCCTCAGCGGTCGGGCCTGATAATCCCGAGGTCGTGGAGGCAAAGCGTCTGGGCATTCCCGTGATCCCGCGGGCAGAAATGCTTGCCGAACTCATGGTTCTAAAGCCGTATTCGGTCGCTGTTTCGGGAACGCACGGCAAGACCTCGACGACGTCAATGGTCGCCACGGTCCTCGGCGAGGCAGGCATCGACCCGACGACGGTTGTCGGCGGCGTTGTCGATACGCTCGGGTCTAACGCTCGTCTGGGCAAGAGCGATTGGTTCGTCACCGAAGCTGATGAAAGCGACCGTTCGTTCCTGATGCTTTATCCGACGATAGCGGTTGTGACCAATATCGATAAGGAGCACATGGAATCGTACAAAGGGATGGATGACGTTGTTCAGTGCTTTACGGATTTCGTAAATAAAGTGCCGTTCTTCGGCGCGGCGGTCATCTGTCTTGATGACCCGAATGTCCAGTTGATAATTCCGCATATAAAGCGTCGCCGTGTAACGTACGGGATGACCGCGCAAGCTGATGTGTCGGCGCACGACATTGTATATGACGGAGCTTTCGGATCTGATTTTACGGTTTGGAAAGGAACCGAAGTGCTTGGCCGCATTCACTTGCCTGTTCCCGGCAAACATAATGTTTACAATGCATTAGCAGCAACAGCGGTCGCGCTCGAGATGGAGGTTCCTTTCGAGAAGATCGCCGGTGCCTTTACTAGGTTCAAAAATGCGAACCGCCGCTTTCAGTTCAAAGGCGAGGCCCGCGGCATTACTGTCGTTGATGACTACGGCCATCACCCGACGGAGATCCTCGCAACCCTTTCGGCTGCAAAAACAGGCGGCGGATCGCGGCGGACGGTCGTGATATTTCAGCCCCACCGATACTCGCGAACGCAAGAGTTGATGGACGAGTTCGCCCTCGCATTCAATAACGCGGATGTGCTGTTCGTACTCGACATTTATGCTGCAAGTGAACGGCCGATCGAGGGAATAACGGCCGAGGTACTGACCGAGAATATCAAGAAGTATGGGCACAAGGATGTAACGTACGTTGGCGACATCGACAAGGCCTTAGATGTCGTGATGCCGCTGCTGCAAAGCGGCGATCTGGTCATTACGCTCGGTGCCGGCACTGTAACACGGCTGTCGGACGAGTTGATCGAGCGGCTGCAGCGAAACTGAAACTATCGTTAAGAGGACATGGCAAAGGTTCGGAAAAGTACAGTTACTAAAAGAAAGGCAACGCGAAAGAACTCCAATTCGAAGCGACGGGCCCGCACACCTGAATACGGCCGTTTTGTACTTCCGATGTTCATCTCGATGGTCCTGCTCGTCGCCATTGCGTTCTTTGGCCTTATGGGTTATCGGGCAGCGATCGCATCGACATTTTTCAGCGTAAAGAGCGTTGAGGTTCGCGGAACGGACCGCACTCTTCCCGAAGAGGTTGAGCGGATCGTCCTCGCAAACACCGAGAAGACCGGCGTTTGGCAGGCCGACCTGAGCGATATTCGCGCACGTGTCGAAAAGCTTCCTTTTGTTAAGACGGCATCTGTTTCCATGGTGCTGCCGTCCGCTATCAGGGTGAATCTGGTCGAGCGGGTTCCCGTTGCTGTCGTTCGCTTGCGAGGCGGCGAAATGCTTGTGGATACCGAAGGCAACACCATTGCGCCGCCGGGCAAGAAGGACACGGATTCTCTTTTCGTGATGATCGGATGGGATGAGGCCAAGACGCAGGATGCTCTCAAGGATAACCTCGCCCGTTTGAAGGCATATGACAAGCTGAGGGATCAGTGGAGCGACATGGGCATTGCCGGGCGAGTAAAGGAGGTCGATCTCACCGATCTGAAACAGTTGACCGCGATCGTTGAGGACTCCGGCCGCCGAGTTCCCGTGATGCTGGCAAAGGATGACCCGGGCAGAAGCCTCAGCACGGCGATCGAGGCGATCACCGAGCGGCAGGGAAAACTCCGCTCCGTCAACGCCCGAGGTGTCAGCGCCGTATTGGAGTACTTGAATTTGCAGGATGAGAAATGAGCAATGATATTCAGGCGGTCGGCCTAGACATTGGTACGAGTAAGATCCGGTGCATCATCGGCGAGGCCTCGCCCGACGGCAGGATGAACATCATCGGTGCCGGTGAGGCTGATTCAAAGGGGCTGAGGCGTGGTGTCGTTACCTCGGCTGAGTCCGTTGCCGACTCGATAAAAAAGGCAGTTGCTGATGCTGAGCGCGTCAGCGGTACGGAAGTTGAAACGGCGACCGTTAATCTTTCAGGCGAACATTTCAGGGGCGAGAATAAGAGCGGCGTGGTCGCCGTTGCGGGCGTCGATAAGGAAATTACCGAGGATGACATAGAGCGTGCGGTCGATTCAGCGAGTGCAATGCCGCTGCAGCCGGGCTGGGAGATAGTCGATCGGCTGCCGCAGGAATTCATCATTGACGGACAGGACGGCATCATCGAGCCGATCGGTATGTGCGGATCGCGTCTAGAGGCAAAGGTCCATGTTGTTATCAGCCCGAGCGCAGGGCGTCAGAACCTCGTCAAGGCCATCGCGCGTGCGGGCCTTGATGTCGAGCAGACGATACTCGAACCGCTCGCTGCCGCCGAAAGCACTCTGACCGACGATGATCGCGAATATGGTTGTGCGGTGGTGAACATCGGCTCTGAGATCACCGGTTTGACGATCTTCAGTCGAGGAGCGGTTCAGCATATGGCCGTTTTCCCGTTCGGCAGCACTCATATCACAAAAGATCTTGCCGTAGGCTTGCGCGTCTCGATCCCTCAGGCAAATAAGATCAAGCACGACTACGGTTGTGTAGCGTCATTCCTTCTCACAGATGATGAGCGGCTCGAAACGATAGAGATAATGCCCGTCGGCAGGAATGAGAAGCGAGGCCTCTCCAAAGAACTGCTGTGCGACATTATGCAGCCGCGGGCGATAGAGCTGCTCCAATACGTCGCAAAAGAGGTCAGGGCGTCAGATCTGCAGATATCCGGCGGCGTTGTGCTGACCGGCGGAGGTGCGCTTGTGCGTGGCATTTGCGAGATGGCAGAGCAGATATTCGACGCTCCGACGCGGCACGGATTTCTGGAAGGCGAGTATTTCGGCGGCCTTATAAAAGAGGTCGAGACGCCCGAATGGGCGACCGCCGGCGGACTTGCACTCTATTCGATGCGCTCGCAGATACACGGGCGGCGACTCGGCAGCCGCTCGGCCGGACAGAAAGTCGCGCAATGGATCGATGCAATACGCGATAAATTTCGTTGAGAGTGACGCGTTCGCTGGATTTTTTGCCCAAACAGTTGTATTCTCACTTGGCAACGGCACAATATCTAGTTGTTGCGAGTTGTCCAAGCCTAAGTCAGACGATTCAAGAGCCGCACTACGCGGCCCACATGGAAGTTAAAGAAATGGAAGGAACTGGTTCATCACCGCTCAAGATCTTCATGGATGATCCGCCGATCACCGGTGCGCGGATCAAGGTTGTCGGCATCGGCGGCGGAGGAGGCAATGCGGTCAATCGAATGATAGCCGCGGGCATTCAAGGCGTCGAGTTCGTCGTTGTCAATACCGACAGCCAAGCGCTCGAGCAGTCAACCGCGCCGATGAAGATACAGCTTGGCAGCAAATCAACACGCGGCTTGGGTGCGGGGTCGAATCCCGAAGTTGGCCGCAATGCTGCTCTCGAGGATCATAAGAAGCTTCTCGACGTGCTCGAAGGCTCAGATATGGTCTTTGTAACCGCCGGCCTCGGCGGCGGCACGGGCACGGGTGCGGCACCGGTCGTGGCGTCGCTCGCGATCGAACTTGGGGCATTGACCGTAGCGGTCGTTACAAAGCCGTTCAGGGTGGAGGGAAAACGGCGAATGGAGCAGGCTGAGAGGGGCTTGGCCGAACTTCGCGGTTGTGTCGATACGCTTATTACCATACCGAATTCAAAACTCCGTGAGGTCGAAGAAAGGATCACTCTCAACGATGCGTTCGCACGTGTTGATGATGTGTTGCTGCAGGCCGTTCGCGGTATTACCGACCTCATTATGGAGCCAGGTCTTATAAACCTTGATTTCGCAGATGTTACAACCGTGATGCGGAGCAAAGGCGTGGCATTGATGGGTGTCGGCGCCGGTGAAGGCGAGGCCGCTGCATCGACAGCGATGCGTGCTGCTTTGGATTACAGGCTGCTTGAGGAGAAATCGATAAAGGGAGCGAAGGCCGCGCTGATAAATGTTACCGGCGGGCCGAATATGATCCTCAGCGAGATCGAGGATGCCCTCGGTATCATTGAAGCGGAAGCTGACGACGACGCCGAGATCATTTGGGGAACCGTTATCAAAGAAGATATGGACGATCAGGTCAAGATAACGGTCATTGCTACCGGATTTGATTCTGCCATCGGGGCCGTGAAGCCATCGCCGGAGCAGTTCGATGAACGCCCTGCTGCTGCGGCCGCACCGAAGACATATACGAAACTGCCGCCTGTTGATGACCTTGCAGGCGAGATACCTGATGAACCGGCATTCCGCAGAAGGCAGGTTGATTGATCAAGCGTTATGTCTGAGGGCCGCGAAGGAGTCTCAACTATCGGCATTACGATGGGTGATCCGGGAGGGATCGGCCCTGAAATAATCGTTAAAGCGGTTGCACAAGGTAAATTTCCTGAAAACATCAAGACATTGATCATCGGCGATCGCGCTCATATCGAGCGGGTCGCCGTATCTCTTGGGATCGACCCCGCGGCACTCGGTGAGATCGACGATCTCGGGAACCTTCCGTCGGATGTCGAGATTGGTGTCGATTCGGCAGTGAACGGCAAGGCGGCGGCAGAATACATCATCAGGTCCGTAGAGCTTTGGCGGCACGGGCGTATCGATGCCGTCGCGACCGCGCCGATCAGTAAGAGGGCTCTGAGTTTTGCGGGATACGATTTCCAGGGACACACAGAGTTCCTTGCTGCCCTCACCGAGACCGATGAATTTGCAATGGCTTTCTTTGGTGAAGGATTGCGTGTCGTTCTGCTTTCAACTCATTTGCCGCTTCGCGAAGCCATCGAACGTGTGCGGTACCGCGAACTTGTCGATCTTATAGCCTTTTCCGATCACCAGCTTGGCAAATTGCTCGGCAGAAAAGCAAGGATCGCTGTCGCCGGCCTAAATCCTCACGCGTCCGAGGACGGTCTGTTTGGCAGCGAAGAGGCTAACGAGATCATCCCTGCCATCGATCAGTGCAGGCTCGAACGCGATATCGACGTCAGCGGCCCATATTCGCCCGACACGATCTTTCTGCGATGCCACAAGGGTGAATTTGACGCGGTCATCGCTCTTTATCATGATCAAGCGACGATCCCTGTTAAGTCGCTTGCATTCAACAGTTCGGTCAATGTAACGCTGGGATTGCCGTTTATCCGCACATCGGTTGATCACGGCACTGCATTCGACATTGCGGGCAAAGGTATCGCCGATGCGGCCAGCATGAGCGCTGCAATAGAACTTGCGGCAGAACTCTCGCACATAAAGTGAACCTCGCTCGAATAATCTGCTAAACTTCTCACTGTGGAAAAGGCAAAAGTATTACTTGCTGACGATTCGGCAACGATCAGAAAGGTCGTTGAGCTGACGCTTGCCGATGAAGGGCTTGCGGTTATTTCGGTCGCGGACGGAGATGAGGCTATGAAAGCCTTCGTCAGCGATCAGCCCGATCTTGTAATTGCGGATGTCAATATGCCGGGCGTCGGCGGGTATAAACTCTGCGAGATCATCAAGCAAGACGAGACAACGGCGGATATCCCGGTCGTATTACTTACCGGTACATTCGAGCCGTTCGATGCGGGTGAGGCATCACGCGTCGGAGCGAACTATTACTTTACAAAGCCATTCCGTTCGATACGCGACCTCGTCGAAAAGATCGGCGATCTGCTTGAAACGCGCAATTTTGACCCGCTCCACACGAGCGAGACGGCTGATATTGACGAATTGTACGATCAGAGCTTCACCGAAGAAGCGGAGACGTCTGACGAGGCTCTGCAGAATGTCGAAGGCGACACCGATTCGTTGGCTATCGATCCTGTGACGGTGGATCAAGTGCGGGCGCAGGTAAATGAGCTTATCCGCGTATCGAATGAGGATGTTGAAGAAGCATTTGACGATCCCGCACTGGACGATGAGCTGATCGAAACGTCGCACCCGCACGCAAAGCAGGAGCCGCCGGAGTACAAAGTGTCTGAGACGGTTGGCGGGTTAGCAGTGGTCGGTGAAGACAGCGAAACCGTTGAAAAGAAACGGGATACGGCGGCGGATGATCACTTTTCGGAACCGCACGCCGCTGAGCCGCCATTCGAGCTTGTGAGGATCACGGATGATGAGGCCCCGGAGGCGTCGATCGATCCTTTCGCAAGTATTGCGGGGGAACCCTTCATTGTTGCTGCACAGGAGACCGCGCCGTCAAACTCGGAAATTTTAGAAGTGAGTGCGGGCTCGGCAGAAGATAAAGCCGATGCCGGTCCTTCGAAAGAGCCTGCGTCGATAACGCCGGAGATGATCGAGGCGATCGCCGCCCGCGTTATCGAGAAACTTTCGGATAAGGTGGTTCGCGAAGTTGCTAAGGAAGCAGTGCCGCGGATCACTGAGAACCTGATCCGAGAGGCACTTGATCCCGCGAATACCTCTGAATAGACAGGCGTGGATCGCGCAAGGATTTATGCCGGCCGCTGTGCACGTAAGTTCGGCCGGTTTTGTTTTACAATAGAATCTTAGTTTATGGAACTTGCCAAGGCCTACGACCCGAAAACGGCCGAAACGCATCACTACAAGCGTTGGGAAGAGAA
>WBZR01003643.1_pt1 | contig 13541 bp, 9 predicted proteins | sample 5204231 | NCBI WGS metagenome assembly WBZR01 (sample SAMN12412403, study PRJNA552823) | activated sludge metagenome | isolation source: activated sludge from anammox sidestream of wastewater treatment plant... | place: USA: Virginia | collected 2017-08 | reverse complement strand
GAAGAAATAAAAATGAGATCCCCGTTAACTCCTAAAGTAATTGAATTTTTAACCAAATTGAATTTGCTGACCTAAAATGGACAAGTCAGGAGAAGGTGCAGGAATTGAGTTGCCTTTTCCTGAAATGTTTCTTTCGTAGGAAAACACAACATTACAAACAAACCTAAAAATTTTCAATACATGAAGTACATGACCATTCAAGACGGACAAAACAAAATCGAAGAACAAAACTCACTATGGGGCAAACAGACCATTTTGGTCAATGGCGAAAAAGTGTCAGAGGCCCATTCATTTAGTGTCAGGGAACACAAATTTACGTTGAAAGATGATGGCCGTGATGTTCTGTGTTCCGTCTGGATCATGTCGAGTTTCTACCAACCGGGTTTGGATTGTCATAAAGGCGGGAAGCAAGATGGTCAGCCTTTCAAGCGGAACTCCGCTGATATGGATTATATTTGCGGTTATTGTGATTATCTATTGGATCATCATACCTTTTATTCAGGGTTGGAATAGTTTTCAACCCATGGATAAATAAGATACTCTTGTTCCTTAAAATTATACCCTGAGCGACACATAATCAATGTAAGTGATCGCTCAGGGAACGTGTCGCGGAATTGATTTTGGAATCAATGATGTATAGTATCTCTGCTATGCATTGAAAAAAGCTTCCAGCTCTCTCAGGGTTTCTTCAGAAGTTATGATGTCCTTTACGATTTCTCCCTTGTGCAGGGCTACTATCCTGTCGGATACTTCAACGGTATGGCTCAGATCGTGGCTGGAAACCAGCAGTGTCTTGTCTCCCTTTTCCGTTATGGATTTCAGTATTTTCTTAAGCCTGATCTGGGTTGTAGGATCGAGATTGGCAAAGGGTTCATCAAGTATGATGACTTCAGGATTTCCAATCAGAGCTCCTACAATCCCTACCTTTTTCTGGTTTCCTTTCGACATGTTCCTGATGTATTTCTTTTTGCCCAGAACCTCGTCATTGAAAAATTCACGGAAATTTTCGAGAAAATGATCGATATCCACCTTGTTTTGTTCGCGCAGCTCCCCAAGAAAATAGAAGTATTCTTCCGGAGTCAGATAGCCGATCAGGAATGATTCGTCCAGGAAAGAGGATGTGTACGACTTCCATGCTTCACTTTGGTCCACCCGGATATCGTTGTTGAACACGTATCCGGTTGTAGGTCTGATCAGGTCCAGTATCAGGCTGAAAAGCGTGGTTTTTCCAGCGCCGTTGTTGCCTACCAGCCCAAAACTCTCTCCGCGTTTGATTTTTAACTCCGGGATATTGAGGACAGTTTGGCTTCCGTAAACCTTCGTTAGATTTTCTGCTGTTATCATAAGTTGTCTTTTTTGTTTTAATCAGATAAATCAATTAACCTGCCTGAATCCGTGTATCATGGCATACTTTCTTGTCTTATATCCCTTTTCGATGTAATCCATAAAAACATTCTTCAGCAACAAACCGATGATTCCGGTCAGTGCAAGCACCGTAGTTGCCGTTATTTCATTGATAAACTTATAGTTGAGCCACCAAATGAGCATCGGCAATATAAGCAAGGGAAGGCCCACTATCCATTGGGCTGCACCGGTTCCTTGCGTATTCCAAAAAGAGCTTTTGTCAAGGTCAATTCTTTTTTTGTTGAATGACCCGCTGTACAAGAGCACCGGAATATTGATACCCGCATTGTAAATGGCACATGCGATGTTGAGGAATAAAATGTTTATACCAAAATAGACGTAAGGCACGGTAATCAGTGTCATGATGACGATGGACAGGTACAACAGCCCTGCTTTCGAGTTCAGGTATTGTTTTATAGAAGTTTTCTGCGTCATCAGCAACGGGTAATACCCGCTGTCCCAGGCCGGAATGAACTGCCCAAAACTTAAAGCAAATATACCGGTCATAAAAATCCCTACAAAAGGCTTCATAATATTAATGCTCTCTTCCGACCGATTCGTATAAAAAATCAGTCCGTATGCAGCGAATAATAAGGATACCCACAATACAGATTTAGGTCTCTTGTTGCGCCAGATGAGCCTTAGGTCTAAGCGGAGGAATTTTGCCATTTCGCCAAATCTGCTTGTCCAGCCCAGGTCTGCCAATGCAATCTTCTCAGATTTCCCTTTGAATGAAGTATCAAGATAGAACGTAGCTTTCAACTGTAGAAAATTGACGTAGTAAAGAATGAAACACATGAGAAGCGGTAAGAGGCTCAATATTGGCATGCTCAGTATCTTTTCCATGAAGTTCCCAGCCAACTCTGAAGTCGAAAAAATATTGAATTTCTCTAAACCAGACAGAATGCTGAAGAAAGCGACAAAAGCCAGGATGACCTTGGGATTGTTTTCATAATACTTGTTTAACAGGAAATTGAGGAAATTCAGGGAAAGCATTATCGACAACATGGCTATCCACCAGCCGGAAATCTGTACAGCGGTATAGTCGTTCTTGACGATACACCAGATGCCGAACGGGATAAAGATTATCGGGGACATCCAGTTGAAAAACGAAAATATGCTCCTCGCAAGCAGATAATGCAGGATATTGCTTTTGCTGATGTTGGTGGTAAGCAGCGGCCTGACGTTCATGACAGGCAAAGACTGCAAAAGGAAACGCACTATCAGTTCTGCAAGTATCCACACTGCCACAAACCGATTGACGTACTGCATTGGGTTCGCAACCCCGTTCTCTTCACTAAGCAAGGGATAAAGAAAGACACCTAATGCGAGGAAAGACAGACCAAAGTAAACTGCCACAAATCCCATCAATATTTTGACAGCCATATCTTTTCCCAGGCTTGCACCCCGGAAGAAACTCTTCCATTGTAACTGCAGAAATTTAAAGACCATGATGCATTTTTTTAATCAATTTCATATTTTTTTAGATAATCGAGAACCTTGCTGTGTTCTTCATATAGTTGCTCATTGAATCTGTATTGGTATTTATAGTAAATCCAGACACATAGCGCGATAATCACAATTGTGATGATTAATTTGACCAAGTCGTCCAGACCAGTATATGATTCGCCCCAAAAAAGTAATAGAAATATGGCACAAAAAGCAATTGCTTTCTCAACCCAAGTATTTATCTTGCTATTCAGGCTGGATATTTCGCCGGGATTATAATAGAAATCGTGATGCACCTTGTTGCCCGAAATTTTCAACATATCGGCTTAATTGACAAAATTGAACAAATATCCGAGGAATGATTCTTTTAGGGATTCTGCGAAAGCATCCCTGTCTTTCGGCAGCCGAAGTTTGATTTTTGAAGTCTGGTTGAACACGGTTTGATTTTAATAATTTTTAAATATATTATGGATTCCTTGTTTTTTGTTTCGCAATGATCTACTAAAAGCAAAAATTTAAACAAATTACCCGCCCGATGTTAAACGGGCGGGTAAGAAATAATCCAATTTTAATTATTCTGCTTTAATCAGTTTGAGGTGGTGGAGTTTTCCTTCCTCCCTCAAAACGATATTGTACACACCCGGTGGAGCCTGGAATTCGACTGTGCTGTTAATCTTGTATTCATCCCGGCTGAAAACGAGTTTTCCGGTCATGTCGAAGATCTGCATCGCGGCATTTCCTTCCCTGCCGCTTGCGTAGATGCGGAAACCTCCTTTTGCAGGGTTTGGAATGACGGAGAATGCGGTATCATCCTGTTGTTCGGAGGCAGCCAAAGGCGACACGTCCACGTCCCTGCAGCAGACCTGATAGCATTTAGTGACTGGATTATAGTAATACATGCAAATGGTTATCTTTAAGCCATGCTGTAGTTTTACAGTAAGGTTGTTACCATTTCCTAACAGTGTATTGTTGTTCAGGGTGTACCAACTTATATCCTGTGCATTTGGCACTGAACTGTTTAATGTAACATAACCGCCACCTAAGTTGGTATAGATGATATTATTTCCACAATTGGCAGGAGGACAAAGATATATCCTGTAGCAGCATATTCTCCAGCATTTACAAATCACGTCAAAATATCTGACACTGATGATGCGTTCAGCACAATTCAATGGTCCGGTATAGGTCACATTTTGACCAAAACCTATAAATGTATTGGTGTCATCGAAGGTCCACGTGGCATCGGTCAGGTTCCCATCAATGGCAAATACATAATTGCCGTCTTGATTTAGATAATATTTGATTTCGCCACAATTGAACGGGTTACAAATATAAAGGTAGATGCAACAAATCCTGTAACATCCGCAAGTTTTGTCGTAAAAACGGACAGAGATAACATAGTTTTGACAATTGGCCGGGATTGGTAAGAAACCTGATTTGTTTCCTTTACCCAGCGATTGCGATACCGGAGCATCAACAGTCCAACTTATATCAGAATAATTATTGTCTGGATTGGCGATCTCAAATTGGTACCCATTACTTTCATTGAAGGAATAGATAATGCTGTTGCACAAGAATGGATTCGATACATAAATCCACTTACAGCACCTGATTAAGCATCCTGCACCATCGTAATAGTAACAACATACCTTATATTTTCCTGCAAACGGGAATTTGAAATTAATGGAATTTGAACCGCTGTTCTGTACCGGGACATCATCTATTTCCCAGCCAATGATCTGAATGCCTGCAGTAGGATATTCGAGTTTATAAGTAAGACCTTGATTGTCATCAATATAATAAGGTATGATTTGTGTACAGTCGTCAATGAATGAAGTACAGCAACCAATTTTAATAGTAAAGCAATAACAACCTATATAGATGCAGCATTTACCCAGCGCATCGAAATATTTAATCTTATAAGTAATACAAATGTTGTAACTTGCTTTACCAGTAGGGTAGGTGTGTTCGAGTTTTTTATCCTTATTATCCCATATAGTTCCTGTCTGAGAAGTTCCATCACCATAATCTATACTGAACTCAAAAATATCCTGAAATTGATTGGTATTAATGGTAATCTTATTATTGTCTGTTATGGTTGTGAATAGTGGAATAATCTGCTTCTGTTGACATAGGAAGTTAACATTGCCAGTCTTTATCTGCATACAATAACATGAGATTCCATTGGCATTTTTTACATAAAGGCAAACAGTGTATGTGGATGCACTTGGGAAAGTATGAGAAATTTTGGAGCTGGTATCTTTCGTTACTTCAGGGGAATTGTCACCGAAATCCCAAATGTACTCATTACCATCTTTACTTTGTCCTGGATCAAACTCGATGGTATTATTGTTTAAATTGCTAACGGAGAATTTTGCGGTTGGTGCTTTTTTGCAGAATCCGTCAATTATCACAGTCCAGCAACATTCGAAAATCAGCGTGTTAGAACTGTATATTTTCTGGCAGATGGTGTGCGTGCTTCCGTTAGGGAAATTAAATATTGGGTTTTCAACATTTGAACTCTGCACACCGTCCACAAACCATTTGTAGTCAAAAACAGTTGGTGATGAGGGTACGTTTTGGCCAACATAAGCTCCGCAGTCCTGATACTTATTGAAACATTTTACCTCAGTACTGTTTGCACCTTGTTTAAGCGTATATAAAAAACAATCGCCACATGGATTGCAGAGAATTGGTGTGCAAAGAATTTCGAGCGTATATGTAGATGTAACTCCATCCCATCCGTCAATAACGATATAATAATCTTCTCCTTTGACAGCATCAAAAGTTATGCTTTCATCCTGACTGCCTGGGTTATGGCTAACCCTTGGTTTTGAGGTTGGGCCGCATGCAGAATTCGGATCACAATTATCGAGTATAAACATATCAAGGTCGGCATAAAGATCGGAAAGAAGTACGGTGACTGGACCTGATTCGGTAGCAACGAAACGGTATAATTGTTCCGGTCCGCTCCAGTTTGGTTGTTGGTTCATAGGATTATAACAATTGCCGTATGCAGTTGACACATTAATGCCTTCTGCAGAATTGCCGTATATAATGTTACAACAGCCTATATCAGGGATGCCGGGGCAGTCCCAGGCACCACCATCACAGCTGACATTAAAATTACAAAAAATTAAGTCACCACCGTTATCACAATTTTGTTCTGCAACGAAGCTAGTTGTTTTTGTTATAGTTGATTTAGGTACATTTGTAAAGCAAAATTTAACACCATTGGGCGTAATAGTTTTTATTCCTTTTTGCAGCACCTGACAGCCATGAAGCATAAATATATCCGTGATGATCAATGAGCAATCGGTCTCAATACATAAATACGGCTCGTCATCTCCGGAATAATTGAAAACTATCTCTTTGTCCGGGTATAAGCCGCTAAAAGGGGGGTAATAATCAATATGGCCTTGATTAAAATAACAGGCATTAATATTTGGAAAGCAATCGAAAGTCTCAGTAAATGTATTTTCAATTTTTGTTCCTGCAAAGCCTAATCCTCCATCACAATTTATTGAATTTAAACTTGGATAATTTATACATTCATACTGCTCAACAATACCATTAGGACATGATGTTCCACTGGCAGGATTGCCAGGTTGCCTTTTGTAAACACTTAACTGAATGTCCCAGCCACCATCATTAACACTACCATTAGATTTAAATGTAAAACTAACCTGATTACCACAAATGGGATAATTTGATCCATCTGATTTAATTATTTCACAAATTTTAGAATTTCCCTGATTAAAATTACATTCTTCAAAGATAAAACTTGTAATCAAATAGTCATAATCACACCCGTCATTATGCATATCTAAATATACAACTCTGTAAAAGAGATCATGCCCATCAGGAACCTTGAAAGTGATTGTGGTATTGTTAATCCCGTCTGAATAACTTCCGTTTGGACCTCCGTCATCATAATAATGGTAAAATCCGTTTGCAGCAGGTAAGTTGTATGTTGCATTACCATTTTTAGGATGATTGTAGTTTTGGGTAAAAGCAATGATGCTACTCATGAAAAAAATAATATAAAAAGTAGTTCTTAAGTTTTTAATTAAAAGTGTTTTCATAAGCTTAGTATTATTAATTAATAAATTGATTATTTGCTAAAATTCAATAGTAAGAGCCCATATGCCATTTAGATGCCCAAATTCCTTTTCCTTTTTTTATCAAGTCCATGCAAGTAGAGGCGTAGTTGTTATGTTACTTAGTATGTAAGGATACATTGTTTCTTTTTAAAGATTTTTGCCTTAGTTATAAAAAAGTAAACCACGATTTTATGAATTTTTAATCCTATGGTTGTCAGTTTTTTGGTTTTGTATTAGATTTACGTTAAATTACACTTATGACTCTAAGGGATTTTATTTTTTTTCATGAAAGCGATCAGAGATTGTGTTTGGAGCAAACCTATAGGGCTAACAGAAATATCTGTACCAATTGGATAAAAAAGAATTATAAATTCGATCATGAAAAGGTGATGGATATTTATATAGATTCTTTAATAGTTTTAAGTGACATGGCTGGAAAAAACAAAATTTTATTAACCAACACCTTGGTATCTTCTTATTTGCTTGGCATTTGTAGAAATCTGGCTTTATCTTCCATAAGAAAAAAACAAATGAATACAATTGATGTTACAGCATTGCCAGAAGTTGCTAACGATGAATATGAATTGCCGGATTATGGTAACCCTGAACAATTACAACGGCTTGCCGATGCCATAAAACAATTGGGAGAACCCTGCAGTACAATCATTAATGAATTTTACCTGCACAACCAAAATTATGAAAAAATATCGGAAATGTTGGGTTACCAAAATGTGAATGTGACAAAAACCATGAAATATAAATGCCTTCAAAGATTAAAAAAAATATTTTTTAAAGAAAATTAAGGGCAGAATGATGAACTTAAGTGATAAAGAGATACAACTTATCGAGGAATTTTTTTTTCATACCATTTCAGATCAAAGTCGCTTGATACTTCAAGAAAAAATAGAACATAGTTCAGATTTTAAGAGTGAATTTGAAAGATATTTAGACCTTCTGAAGTGTTTGGATAACCAATCAAAGATGATTAAAAAGGATTTTTTGCGATCGCTTGACGACCATAAACCATGGTATATCCATTGGTTTGTAGTCTCCCTTATTTCTTTGGGCTTGCTGTCAGTTTTGGTCTTTGGGTTCAGCCAATGGTTCAATAGAACTGAACCCAAAAAAGCAGAAATGCCTACTCACTCCATGGACACCAAAGTAAATGAAAAGACAGACACAGCCACCATCAGGCAAGAAACACCAAAAGAGGCTAAAAAGTCAGTCCCACTTGCTGATGGCTCAGTTATTGATAGGAAAAGGATAGCAATCTTGGCTTTGGGTACACCGCGATTCGGAGGAGTGAGATCAGAAGATTTCGATGGGTCGAAACAGATTTTTTATAATTTATATGAACAAAAAAAATATAAAGAATTATTAGTAAAGCTTGGAAGGGTTGATGATGTTGAAATAAAGTTGATGAAAGCTGTTTCACTGTACAAAACAGGTCGGTACACAGAGGCGGAAATACTTTTAACAGAATTGACTTCATCTGCTGGGGGACTGAGAGAGGAGTCAGAATGGTATCTGTTGTTGTGCTATTTGGTGCAAGGCAAAGCATCTCAATTCAAAGAACTTGCAAGGAAGTTATATACAGATCCATCTCATTCATACCATTCCGATTTGCAAAAAATTCTAAAGGATCTCAATACAAATAAAATCAGCGGTTATAATATAGATTAGGATTTCCATGTAGCACAAAACCTGCCCAATAATACGGATGCCGATACCTACCTTGTGCTTTACTCAGGTATGCTCTTTTGGCTAAAGTCAGTGATTCGCCATTTGATTTCCCTGCTGTAAAATATTTGTAGAATAATGGTATCAGATCTGAAGTTGCTACGTCATTGATTTTCCATAAAGTGGATATTACAGATTGGACTCCAGCAAGAGAGAAGGCATGAGCCAAAGAAACCACTCCTTCACCTTTCTCAATCTTCCCAATATTGGTTTCACAAGCTGACAATACCACAAGTTTGGCTATGAATGGTATGCTTTCTAGTTCATTGACCCAGAGTTTATTTTCAGGTGTAGAGTTTGAAAATAAAACATAAGCATCATTTATGTCATTTTCATTTGAAAAAGCATGTGTAGCAAGATGTATAACATCAGCACTGGCTGCTAAGTCTCGAAATTTTTGCAAAGTGCCCAAATTATTATTAAGATGGATTCCTTTAAGATAAGAATTGACGACCTTGGCTTCTTCTAAAGTATTTATCAAAACCAATGAGTCCATTCTAAGTTGTGCATCACTCTTATATTTCAATGAGTTAGAATAGGCGAAGGGAGAAAATACAATATTCTTATTACCCTTATGCGGTTCAATATCCTTAATGGATGTAGCAGAAAAAGCATAAGTGAAGAAATATTTCTGTTGCAAATACGAATATTTTGTGGGTCCTGATTTTTCATCCAGCTTCGTAAAAGCCTCGAAAGGCAAATAATTCATCAAACTAGATGGTATAATTCGTATCTTAGGTTTTAAAAATGTTTCAAATGGTTCAATAAAAATTTTGTAGCCATGGGATAAAATTTTGTTTCTTGATTTCTCATCGATTGTAAAATCTGGATGGTTTATTGTGTAAGAGATTGTTTCTATTTCAGATTTTGAACAAGTAGTGACCGTAAAAATAATTGTATCTAAGGTGACCAAAATGGAGTACAATATTGTATCGGACAGGTGATAATTAATTACACATTCATCCGGTGTCATTGTATTTTTTAAATCCTTGATAGTTGATAATGAAGTATTAAAAACAGTTTTGTATTCTTTTGGGTAATTTTGATTTATTAATCCTAGCATTGTATCCAATTTTGCTTGTGTCGATTCTATTTTGGTGACCATCTCGGTTATCTCTTTGTCACTACTATGACTGGAGTGTGAAAGTATGAGTCTTTTATGTGCCTTTGTATAATCTGAAATATTGGACTTTAAAGTGAAACTAGTATAAATTAATGAATCCAGAAATTTATTGATGCCTGTCAATCTTTGCAACCCACGATTGATGTATGTTTGTGCCGATTTGGTGGATTCTATTAAATACCATGCTGCGTCTAGCTTCAATGAATCGGATGTAAAGATGTTATAATTCGAGAGCAATTCCAGACAAATTGTCCTATAAAATTCCTCATCTTCAGCAATTACTTTTTTGTTAATAATAGAAATTTCTTTTTGCCGATTTGAAAAATTATTGATAAATAAATCGTAATAATTAGAAAAAACAATTCTTGCTTCATTTAAATTTTTTGTGATTTTTACATGAAGGTAATTCAAATAATTAAAGTATGGCTTCCATGTTTCATTATCCTGCAAATTTTGATATTTGATTTTTTCTGATTTTATCAGATTTAAGCAAGAATCTGTAAATCCTTGCTCATACAAGAATCTTAGTATCTTGATTTTTCCTAAATTTGTGTTTGAATAGTCAGAATTTTCCTGTGTTTTTTCCCAATATTTGGAATAAAAGTAACTTGCTGAATCACTTTTTGTAATCCTATAAATGTCACCCATATTCAACACTAATTCGTAGAAATCCAGAGATATGGTGTCATTTAATGAAAGCAAGAATGAATAGGCTGTTTGGTAGTATTTTTTTGCACCTACAAAATCATTTTTTCTTCTTTTAAGGTGACCTAATTCTGCTATTACATTCAAATATTCAGGGTTCTTACTTCTGTTATTATCCAGAAGAATTTTATGTGCATCATTTAGATAATGTTCGGCGATATCGATTTCATCCAAATTTTTGTAGCATATTGCAATATTGATAAGAGAACTGATTTGATTGATAGTGTATTTTTTATCGGTTTCTACATTAGCATGTTTTAAGTTGTATTCATAATATTCTATTGCTTTACGGTAGTCGTTGAGTTTGAATGCTACTATTCCTAAATTTGAATACACCATTCCCAAATTTGGATGATTTGGTGCTATTTTTTCGAATATTTTTTTCGCATTCGTCAACTGAAATTCGGCATTTTCATAATTGCCTTTAATGATAAGGAAGGCCCCCACACTTAGATAAGTATTGGCTAAGTTTAGATTTCCTTCAGGATATAATGCCTCCCGAATTCGCACTGCTTCACTAAGGTAATAATCAGCAGAGTCTAATGCTCCTTTTTGCGAGAAAGCCAAAGCTACATTTTGTGCAGAACCGGCAGTGAGATTATTGTTTTTGCCAAATGTATCTTTCCTGATGTTGTAAGCTTTTTTAAAACGATGTAATGCTTCACTGTAATCTCCTTTTTTGAAGTAACAACTTCCCAAATAATGGTTTACATCTCCAATATATTTATGGTTAGGTTCAAATAATTTTGACCAGATATTTTCAGTAATCTTTAATTGTTCAATAGCTAAATCAGCTTGCCCCATTACCATGTTCGATAAACCAAGGTATGAATAGGCATTCGCGAATTCATAACTTAAAGAGTCTGTATGTTGTCTAAAGATATCAAGAGCTTTTTGTGAGCTTTCCAAGGCTTTACTTGCTTTACCTGCATCCAGGTACTCACGCGCTTTGTTTAGTAAACTGTCTCCTTCTTTAATAAATAAATTTGTTTGAAAGTTTTCTGTTTGAATGTCTTGTCCAACTAAAATGTTTACCACAAAGAGAAGAACTATTGTCAGATATTTCATAATCGGAAAGCTTTATAAACCTTGTTACATGCAATAATTTAACTTTGACACATAAATTTATAGGATTTTTTCAATAAATCAATTTTATTAGATAAATTTTAGCATACACTAAGCAGACGGTATTTCATTTTAGCCATTTGCACAAGTTACTTAATATAATGCATAGGGATAATAGCTCCGGTTTGCTCGTCAGCTACAGCATAAAATTTATCTTTATGTCATAATCCTAAAAAATATTTATCCTAAGCTATAACTATGTTGTTTTATCTTCGTAATTTAAACTTTATTGTGTAGTAAGCTGAAGCAAATTGAATGTTTAGGGTTTTAGGCCCTTTCGGTTGAAAAACATCAATCATAAACCAATGAATCCGAATACTGAGTTTGTTCCGTATGATGAAAGCTTCCTTCACAGAAGCAGCACCTGGCTCAGCGATCCGGAAATCAAACAATTGACACTTACTCCTGATATTACGCCTGAAAGCCAACAGAAATGGTTCGACAGCCTACCGTTCAAGACCGATTATCTGATATGGGGCATCTGCATCGACGGAATACCGGCTGGTGCCTGTGGCCTGAAAAATATTAGTGCCGAGAGTGCAGAATATTGGGGCTACATTGGCGAAAAACAATTCTGGGGCAACGGGGCCGGCAGTAAAATACTAGACTTCATTTTTGAAGAAGCTAAAAAAAGAAAAATTCCGGCTATCGTTCTTCGTGTATGGAATGGCAACCAACGCGCCATCAGTCTGTATAAAAAATACGGATTCGAAATAATTGAAAATCAGACAGAACTTATCGTCATGAGGAAACTGGTAGAAATACCCATGTTTTCCATTCGAAAATATGAAAAAATGGATGCCGCCACCTGGAATGAGTTTGTCCGCTCTTCACGCAATGGTACTTTTCTCCATAACCGCAATTATATGGATTACCACGCCGACAGATTTGAAGATTTTTCGCTGATGGTGTTTGATAAAAATGACAAACTCGCTGCCATCATACCGGCCAACCGTAGAGAAGATGTGTTTTACACGCACCAGGGCCTTACATTCGGAGGCATTATCACACAGGCTGATATGACAACGGCCGGGCATCTCAGGATTTCGGATTTGCTCAACCGTTTTCTAAGGGAAAACGGATTTTCCAAAGTCGTTTTCAAGAAGATTCCCTACATCTATGCAAGGCAGCCAATAGATGAGGATCGTTATCTTATGTTCAGAAATCACGCAAAGATAACAGCCTGCAACATTTCCACGACATTGGATCTGAGGGAAGGTTTCTCCTACAACCGCTCAAGGAAAAATGCGGTCAGCAAATCGCTGAAACAGGGGCTTGAATTGCACAAAAACCAACACTGGAAAGAATTCTGGAATATTCTTGAAGAAAATTTGCACCGGAAATATGGCACAAAACCGGTTCACTCGTTGGATGAAATTCTCCGCCTGCACGCATCGTTTCCGGAAAACATCCACCTGTTTACCGCATCCAAAGACGGTAAATGTCTGGGCGGTATCGTAGTGTACGAATCTGAAACCGTGGCACATGCACAGTATATTTCCATCAATGAAGCAGGAAAAAACCATTGTGCACTTGATTTTATTCTTGACCATTTAATCAGTACAGAATTTCGGCATAAAAAATATTTTGACCTTGGTGCTTCGACCGAAGACAACGGACATTATCTGAATGAATCACTGATTTTTCAGAAAGAAGGCTTCGGTGGCAGAGGCGTTTGTTATGAAACATTTGAATATTACCTGTAAAGAACATGTATGAAAGTACCTTTTTTGAGCTTTGACCCGATACACATTCCACTAAAAGCCGAAATGATGGCAGCGATGGAAGCCGTGTATGACAGCAATTCCTTCATACTGGGCGAACATGTCAAAGAATTTGAATCTTCGTTTGCAGACTTCTGCCAGGCCAAATACTGCACAGGCGTAGGAAAT
>WBZR01003642.1_pt1 | contig 13542 bp, 10 predicted proteins | sample 5204231 | NCBI WGS metagenome assembly WBZR01 (sample SAMN12412403, study PRJNA552823) | activated sludge metagenome | isolation source: activated sludge from anammox sidestream of wastewater treatment plant... | place: USA: Virginia | collected 2017-08 | reverse complement strand
GGCCGTCGCGGTCGCGAGCAGCTTCGTGACGACCGTGATCGAGGTGGCGCGGACCAGGTTCATCGCTCGCGCCCTCTCACTCGAGCCCCGGCCAGACGAGCAGCGTCTTGCGGCCGTCGCCGTTGGTCCACGCCTGGTAGAAGGCGCGGTTCAGATCGTCCGCCGAACGGACCGGCACGGGCTCGCTCGCGATCACCTCGCCGAGCAGCCGCTGGAGGCGCGGATCGCGCATGCGGTCGAGGACCTGCTCGAAGTGCGGGACGAAGCTGCGATTGCAGCCGAGGAAGGAGAGCCCCTTGCCGATGACCTCGCGCGTATCGATCGCCACCGCCCGCTCGGACGGTCCGAAGAGCACCGCGCACCCGCCCGGCCGGAGCGCCGCGACGGCCTGCGCCAGCGTGTCGCCGTTGGCGCCGCCGCCGACGCACTCGAAGGCCACGTCGATCCTCCCGCGCAACCCGCCGAAGGCCGCCGCGTCCTCGGCGTCGAGCGTCTCGCCGACGAGGCCGGCCACCGCGCGCCGGCTCTCCCAGGCGTGCCCGCTCATCGTGATGGCGTCCGGCGACACCTGGTAGAAGCCGATCAGGGCGATCGCGACCATCTGGCCGATCGGCCCGTTGCCGAGGATCAGGTAGCGCCGGTCGGGGAAGATCGGCGCCTTCTCGCATCCCGCGAGCACGGTCGTGAGCGGCTCGGCGAGCGCCGCGATCCGGTCCGGAATCTCCGCCGGCACCGGCACCACGAGCGCCCCCGGGTGGCGGAACACGCTCTGCGCCATGCCGTCGGTGTTGCTGGAGAGATACAGGTGCTCGAGGCAGTAGTTCTCCCCGACGCCGCCGGGCCGGCACGCCGCGCAGCCCTCGGCCTTCGACGGATAGCGGTCGGGGAAGGCGACGTAGCACGGGATGTTCGGCACCACCGCCACGCGGGTGCCGGGGCGGATCCCGCCGCCCGGATGCGCCGCGACGACGTCGCCCACCCCCTCGTGCAGCAGCACGAGCGGCAGCTTCCGCGACAGCGCGGCGCGGTCGCGGGTCCCGGCGTAGAGCTTCAGGTCGGAGCCGCAGACGCCGGTCATGCGCGGCCGCACGAGCACGTCGCCCGGACGCTCGAGCGCGACCGGACGCTCGAGCGTCTCGATGCGAAACGGCTGCGTCAGCCGGTAGGCGACCGCCGGATTCCAGCGCGACGCTACCATCGGCTCCCGTCACCGGCGCGCTCGCGCTCGACCAGCCGCGACGCGAACAGGTAGTCCTCGTGGGTGGTGATCTTGAAGTTCGAGTACGAGCCCTCCACGACGCCGACGCGGCCGCCCGCGGCCAGCACGAGCTGCGCGTCGTCGGTCGCACCGCTCACGTCCGACTGCGCCGCGCGCCGGTGCGCCTCGACGAGGACCTCGTAGCGGAACGCCTGCGGCGCCTGCCCGTGGAAGAGGTAGGTGCGGTCGGGCACACGCGCCATGAGGCCGTCGCGGCATTCCACGATCGTGTCGAGCGTCGGGACCACCACGTTCGCCGCGCCGACCTGACGCGCCACCTCGATCGCCTCGACGATCACCCGCGGACTCGTGAACGGCCGAACGCCGTCCTGCACCAGCACGATCTCGCACGGCTCGATCGCCGCGAGCCCCGCCCCCGACGAGCCCTGCCGGGTGGCCGCGCCCGCCACCATGCGGCGGACCTTGAGGAACCCGTAGGTGCTGACGATGTCGTAGTAGAGCTGCTCGTAGCGCTGGTTCACCACCAGCGTAACGTCGTCGACGAGCCCGAGGTTCTCGTAGGTCTCGAGGACGTAGGCGAGAATCGGCTTGCCGTGAACCTGCACGAACTGCTTCGGGATGAAGCTCCCCGTGAAGCGGCTGCCGCTGCCGCCCGCGAGGATGATGGCGCGCACGCCCTTCCCCCGCTCGACGGCCGGGCCCTTCGGGCCCCGGGCGGCGCCCGGTGCCCCGCCCGCGGCGCCGCCGTTGGCGGCGGCTCCCGCGCCGTTCCCGGCGCCGTGCGGTCCGCCGGCGCGCTCGCGCGCGAAGGCGGCCTTGAGGTGGTCGAGCTCGTACGTGGTCGGCATGGACTTCTCCTTCAGAGCAGCTGCTGGCGCCGCGGAATCGCGCCGCGGCGGTAGACGTAGAGGAAGCGCACGAGCGCGCCCGCCGGCATCAAGAGGGCGAACGCCCACAGCACGGCCGCGTGCGCGCTCCCGATCGCGGGCAGGCCCGCCGGGACGCGCGCGTCGACGAGGCGCGCGATCACCACGTAGGTGAGGAACGCCGTCAGGCCGCGCGACATCACCAGCAGGATCCGCAGGCGTCCGCGCCAGCGCCCCGCGGCGCTGCGTGCCGGCGCGGCGACGTAGCGGTCCTCGACGTCGTCCACCGCGCCGCCCTTGGCGCGGTACCACGAGTCGACCGCCGCCTTGTCGACCATGAGCCCGAACGCCGCCGCGAAGCCGAGGATGAGCGCCGTCGGATCGCCGACCCGCCGGAACAAGCCGAGCGCCGCGCAGAACACGAACAGGGGGAACGTGATGCGGTCGGTGACGAGGTCGTAGTACGCGCCGCTGACGCTCGTCTGCTGCCGACAGCGCGCGACCTCGCCGTCCACGTAGTCGAGCAGCACGTGGACGTGGAAGCCGCAGAGCCCGAGCAGCAGGATCCACGGCGAGGTCGACGCAAAGGCGGCGACCGAGGCCAGCCCGACGACGAAGCTGAGCGTGGTGATCTGGTCCGGCCGCAACCGGGTGTGCAGCAGCACCCAGCGGGTCACGTGCACCGAGAGGCGCGGCATCAGGATGCGCATCTGCACACCGGCGCGGAACTCCTCGCGCTTCGCGCCCCGCTTCACGTCGTCGAGGGTGAGCTCCATCCTGGGGTCTCCGTTCATCGCGAATGTCCGTCGGTGCCCGTCGCGGCCATGGCCGGCAGCGGACCGCGCCGCCCCGTCGGATCGGGTGCGGCGTCGGTCTCCTGCAGCAGGCGCTCGATGTAGCGGTGCAGCCGGACGCCCGAGTGACGGCAGACCGCGCGCGCCCAGCGCAGCGCCTCGCCGCGCAGCTCGGGATCGGCGATCACCACGTGCGCGACGCCCTGCGCGCGCAGGATGGACGACAGGCCGTCGAGCGTCCCGAGCACCGGGAGCCGGCCGAGCTGCCGGCCTTGCAGCCGCGGCAGCGTCTCGACGAACCCGACCGGCTCGACGTTGCCGATGCCGTTGCGCCGCAGGTGCGCGATCGCGTGCTGCGCCTCGGCGCTCGTGCCGCAGATCACGGCGCGCTCGGCGCGGCCGGCGCGGCGCACGGCGTCGGCCAGGAGCGCGGGGGAGAAGCGCAGCGCCCCGAGCACCGGCAGCAGGAAGAGAAAACGCACCACCGCCGCCACCGGGGTCGCGGGGATGCCGACGAGACGCAGCAGCACGTAGCTCGCGCCGCTCGCCACGGCGCTGGCGCGCGCCAGGACCGCCAGGTCGTTCGCGCCCGTGCTCGCCCACCACACCGTGCGGTACACGCCGAGCGCGCGGAAGGTCGCGAGGTGCGCGAGCACGACCACCGTCAGGCTCGCCGCCGCCGACGCCTTGCCGAGCGCGGGGTGGCCGCCGAGCGCCAGCGCCGCGGCCTGCGCGAGCAGCACCAGCGCCGCGTCCGCCGCCACGATCAGCCAGCGGCGGCGCGCCAGGCGGCTCAGCACCGGCAGGATGAGCCCGTTGCGCGCCGGCTGCAGTTCGTCGATGCCGAGCGCCTGCACGAGCGCGATCACCACGATGCCGAGCCCGAGCGCCAGCACGTCGGCCGGCCAGACCGGGTTGTCGGCGGCCGCGAAGGCGAGGCCCCCGGTCACCAGCGCGCCGCCGTGCAGCCACGCCACCGCCCGGCGCTGGCCGAAGCCGAGGTCGAGCAACCGGTGGTGGATGTGGCGCCGATCGGGGCGCACCGTGTTGCGGAGGCCTTCCACGATTCCGGCCCGGAACGCCCCGTCCCCCCACGCCGGAAGACAGCGCGCGAGAAAGCGCCGCGCCATCGCGAGCAGCGTGTCGGTCGCCGGCACCGCGATCAGCAGGAAGGCGCTGAGCGGGCCGATGACGTCACGGTGCTTGCCGGCGAGCGGCAGCACGGCGAGCGCGTATCCGATCAGCAGGCTCCCCGTGTCGCCGAGGAAGATCGAGGCCGGGTGGTAGTTGTAGACGAGGAACCCAAGGAGCGCCGCGCCGAGGACGAGCGGCAGGACGGCCGCGTCGACGTCCCCGAAGCGCAGCGCCGTCGCCCCGAGCCAGCCGAGGGCGATCACCCCGAGTCCCGAGGTCAGGCCGTCGAGGCCGTCGCTCAGGTTCAGCGCGTTGGTCGCGAAGACGATCCACCCGATCGTGAGCGCGGCATCGAGCAGCGCCGGGTCGAAGCCCGTGACGCCGCCGCCGGCCGCCCAGGAGAACAGGGTGAAGCGCAGTCCCGCCTGCACCGTGAGCGCCGCCGCCGCGATCTGGGCGAGCAGCTTGAGGCCGGCGGGCAGCGAGCGCACGTCGTCGAGGAGTCCGACGACGAGGAGGAGCGCCGCCGCCACCCACACCCCGCGCCCGAGCGCCGCCGGTACGCTCCCGGTCGCGAGGAGCGCCGCGCCCGTCGCGATCGCGATGGCGGCGCCGCCGGCGCGCGCGATCGGCCGCAGATGGACGCGCCGCGCCCCCGGCTGATCGGTGACGCCGCAGACGGTCGCGAGCCGCCGCACCAGCGGCGTCAGGACGACCGTGAGGGCGAAGCCGAGTGCCGCCGCCGCCACGAGCGGCGTCACGACGCCACCTCGGCGAACACCCGCGGCGCAAACACGCGCTCGCCGAGGGCGGACGGGGCCTCGGGCGCCTGCGCACGCACCGCGACCAGCACCGCGAGCGCGAACCAGACGTGGCGGAAATGGAACATCTCGACGACGGCGGCGTGCGCCGCGAGCGCCGCGACGAGTCCAAGCAGCGCCGCCCACGCGACCGGCTCGTAGCCCCGACCGCGGGCGGCGCGGATGCGGACGACCTCGCGGACGGCCCCGCAGAGCACTCCGAGCCACGCCAGCAGCCCGAGCGGCCCGCGCTCGGCGAGCATGCCGAGATACTCGTTGTGGGCGGAGTGATCGCCCGCGACGGTGTAGGTCCGGAAGTTCCCGGGGCCGACCCCGGTCGGCGTCTCGCGCACCGTCGCGAGCAGGCCCGCCCACACTTCGCGGCGCTCGCCGTACCCCTTCACGGCGCCGCCTCCGATGGCGCCGCGCGGCGCCGCGAACATCCCGAGCGACTCCTCCTGCACCCGCTCGAACGAGACCGCGAAGAGCGCGACCGCGCAGGCGAGCGCGAAGAGCACGGCGCCGACGCGGCGGTGCGGCTGCGCCGTCGGCAGGGCGAGCAGGGTCGCGGCGGCGCCGACCAGCAACCCGAGCAGCGCGCCGTTGGACGCGGTCGCGACGACGCCGACCACCAGCACCGCCATCGCGCCGTAGCAGACCCGCGCGCCGGCCGCCGCCACCGCCCACGCGAAGAAGAACGAGACCATCAGGTAGTCCCCGAACATGTTCGGGTTCTCGAAGGTTCCCGTGGCGCGCACGTCACCGGCGAAGTGGCCGCCGAAGAGCCCGAGATGGGCGTCGAGCGCGGCGAGGAGCGCGACGGCGCAGGCGACCGTCACCCAGGCGACGATCGCGCGCCGCGGCCGGCAATGGCGGGCAAGAAAGTCCGCCAGGGTGACGAACCAGGCGTAGAGGTACAGGTCCTGCGTCAGCGTGAGCACCGCGGCCGAACGGTTCGCCGCCGAGATCATGCCGCCGAGGCTGCCGACCAGCAGCAGCCACATGGCGGCGCGCAGGGGCAACGCGATCGGCTCGGCCCGGGTCAGGACGCGCGCCCAGTAGACCAGCAGGAAGACCGCGTTCACGACGTCGAGCACCGTGGTGTGGGCCGGGCCCTGCACGGCCACGAGCGGCGTCGCCAGCGCCATGACCCCGACGACGACGTCGCCGCGCGCCCCGGCCGCCTGCGTCCCGACGCTCACCGCCGCCCTCGCTGCGCCACGAGCGGCGGCTCCATCGCGAGCGGCGGCTCGACCGCGTCGGCCTCCGCGCCGCGCGCGCCCCGCACCGTCGCCAGACCCTTCACCTGGAGGGCGCGGCGATAGATCTGCACCAGCCGGCGCGTGACGCGCCGTTCGTCGAAGTGTTCGCGGGCGTGCGCAGCGGCCCGCAAGCCCATCTGGGCGCGCAGCGCGGGAGCGGCAAGCAGCGCGTCGAGGCGCCCGGCCAGCCGCGCGGCGTCGCCGAGCGGCACCAGGTAGCCCGTCACCCCGTCGACGACCACCTCGCGGCTGCCCTTCACGTCGGTGGCCACCGCGGGGACGCCCACGGCCGCCGCCTGCATGAGGGCGCGCGGAATGCCCTCTTTCACCGAGGTCAGCACGACCACGTCGGCGCCGGCCGTCAGCTCGGCCACGTCGTAGCGGTAGCCGAGGAACTCCACCGCGTCCGCGAGCCCGGCGCGCGCCAGGTCGTCGCGGTACTGCCCCTCGAGCGGCCCGTCCCCGACCAGGCGCAGCACCACGTCGTGCGTCCTTCGCAGCGTCGCCAAGGCCTCGAACAGCATCGGGTGGTTCTTCACCGGTTCGATGCGGCCGACGCAGAGCAGGACCAGTCGCGGGTTCGCAGGCGGGCCGGACCGGGGCGCGAAGCGCTCGAGATTGATCCCGTTGCCGACGTAGTGGATGCCGTGGCGGGGGCGCAGCCCGATCGCGCGCGCCACCTCGATCTCCTCGCGGCTCTGGCACAGCAGCAGGTCGCAGCGGCGGGCGAGCCAGCGCTCCGCCGCCACGAACGGCCGGCGGCGCAGCGCGCCCATCCCTTCGTGGAAATGGAACCCGTGCGTCGTGTGGATCACGACCGGCACCCCCGCCAGCCGGGCCGCGACCCGGCCGACCGCTCCCGTGATCGAGTTGTGCGTGTGGACGATCGTGTAGTCGCGGCCGCGCAGGTGGCGGAGGATCCGCGCGAAGAGCGCCGCGATCCCCACCGGATCCATCCCGCGCGGAATGGGCATCGCGGTCACCTCCGCGTCCGGAAAGCGCAGCTGCTCGAGATGCGGCCCCACACTGCACACGACGTCGTTCCGGAACTCGCTTTCGCGGTTGATCCAGCCGACGCGATCCACCAGGAAGTTGAGCGCGGCGTGATCCGTGTTGACGATGTCGAGGACGCGGAGGGACGGCATACGAGCGCTCACTCCGGAGACGCGACCGCAGGACCGCCGCCCTCGGCGGGGCCGCCAGTCTCGCCCGCCGGCACGGCGCCGCGCGACGGCCGCGCGTACCGGTAGTAGCTGAACTCCATCTCGCCGCGGTTCAGCACCGCGCCGAGCGGCGCGACGCCGGTCTGCGAAAGGCGCTGCATCGCCGCCCGCACCTGGTCGCGCCGGCTGCGCGCGCGGTCGGCGACGAGGATGACGCCGTCGGCGAGGTTCGCCAGCAGGACGCCGTCACTCACCGCGAGCAGCGGCGGCGAGTCGATGATGACGAAGTCGTATTCGCCCCGGACGCGCTCCACCAGCTTCCACATCCGCCACGACGCGAGCAGCTCGGTCGCGTCGGGGACGAAGCCGCCCGCCGCCAGGAACGACAGGTGCTCGACCCGGGTCGGCACGATCGGCGCCTCGGCGATCCGCCAGGAAAGATACTCGCTGAGACCCGGCTCGAGCGGAATTCCGAGGCTCTCGTGGCAGCGCGGCAGGCGCAGATCCCCGTCGACGAGCAGCACGCGCACGCCGCAGGTCGCGAGCGCGGCCGCGGTGTTCACCGCGGTCGTCGTCTTGCCCTCGGTGCCGATCGCGCTCGTCACCAGGATCACCCGCGGGATGGCCCCTCCGGGATGCAGGAGCAGCGAGGTGCGCAGCGTCCGATAGGCCTCGGCCGAGTGCCAGACGCGGCCGTTGCCGAGCACGAGCTGCGGCGCGCCCGTCACCTCGACCACGGGAAGCGACGTGCCGCCGGGCCCGTGGCCGTTCCCGTTTCCGTTTCCGTTCCCGTTCGCGTGGCCGTGGCCGTTCGCGCCGTCGTGCTCGTCCGTCACGCTGCCGCGACCCAGCACGCTGGCGGCGATCTCGCGCAGCCGGGCGGTGTGCTGCTGCAGCCACAGCTGCGGCGACTCCGAGAGCCCCGGATGGAAGTCCGGGACGACGGCCAAGGTCGGGAGTCCCGTCACCCGCCGCAGGTCGTTCACGTCCCGGATGGAGCGATCGAAGGAGTCGCGCAGCAGGGCGAGCCCGGCGCCGAGCAGCAGCCCGACCGCGACGCTCAGACCGAGCAGGAAGAGCCGGTCCGGCGAGCTCGGCCAGAGCTTCGGCGAGGCCGGCTCCGCGACGCTGATGTTCGACGTGTCGGAGCCGGCGGCGACGTCGAGATCCTTGACGCGCGCCAGCAGATTGTCGTGCAGCGCCCGCGTGGTCTCGACCTCGCGCGTCAGCATCAGCAGCTCGCCCTCGGCGTCCTTGCGCTGCAGCAGCGACGTGCGCTGCCCTTCGATCTCCCCGCGGAGCTCCTCGACGGTCCGTTGCGCGGCGAGGTACTCGGCCTCGATGCCCTTGACGACCTTCGCGATCTCCTTCTGGAGGAGGCCCCGCGCGTGGGCGAGCTGCTCGCCGACCTGGCGCAGGCGCGGATAGGTCGGACGGAACTTCCCGGCGAGCAGCGCGTACTCCACCTCGAGGGCGTTGAAGTCCTCGCGCAGCTTCTGGATCAGCCCGTTGCTCAGGACCGCCGGAAGGCCGTCGTAGTACGCGCCGTTCTCCTCGCGGATCAACCGGTACTGCGCCTCGATCGTGATGCGGTCGGTCTCGGCGGCGGTCAGGCGCCGGCTGAGGTCCGCGAGCCGCTCGCTGCCCACGTCCTTGGTGAGATCGAGCGGCAGCATGCGATGCGCGGCCTGGTACTCGAGGACGCGCTCCTCCGCGTGGTGCACGCGCGCCTGCAGCTCTTCGAGCTTCGTCTGCAGGAAGCCGCGGACCTGCTCGATCGCGCCGTACAGGCGCTCGAGCCCGCCGCGCACGAAGGCGTGCGCGTGCGCGTTGGCGATCTCCGCCGCCAGATCCGGATCCGGCGCCTCGAACTCGACCGCGACCAGGCGCGTGCCGCGGATCGGGAGGATCTCGAGGCCGTCGAGGTAGGTCCGCATCACCGACGGCGCCGGCCGGCCGACGGGCTTCTGATCTTCGGCCATCGTCTGGAACCGGGGATCCGCGGACAGCTGCAGCTCGTCGACGACGCGCTGGATGAGGCTCCGGCTGCGCAGGAGCTGGAACTGCGTCTGGTAATAGTCGTACTTGGCGCTCGTGAACGGATCCTGCACCTCGCCGAAGCGCTGGCCGTTGAGCACCTGCGGCGCACGCGGATCGATGAGCACGGTGGCGCGTGCCCGATAGTACGGCGTCGCGATCCAGCAATAGGCCGCCGTCAGACCGACGATGACGGCGAGCGTGGCGGCGAGGATGCGCCACTGCCGGAGCAGCACGCCCCGCACGTCGTGCAGCATGCCGCCCTCCAGGAGCGGCGGCGGCGGCGCGGCGAGCGGGCGCGGCGCGTCGAGGTCGCGCCGGAGCGCATACGGAACGATCTGTGGCTCTGCCTCGTGCATGCTGGTGCCCCTTCAGTAGATTGGGATGCGCGCGCTGGCCCGCACGATGTCGGTGATGACCTTGTACGCGCCCCAGGAAACGAGCCGCACCTTGGACGACGACACCTCGATGACGTCGCCCTCGTGGAGGAACAGGTCGGGCGCGCGCTGCGCGGCGATGTCGTTGAGATTCGCCCGCAGCGTCTCCGCCGCGCCGTTGGGCGCGCGTCGGAAGACGCGCACGTCGCTCGGCTCGGCGGGGAAGGACAGCCCGCCGGCGGTCGCGATGGCGCCGCGCAGGGTGAGCCCGGCCTTCATCGGGTAGGTGCCCGGCTTCTCCACCCACCCCTCGACGACGAAATGCCCGTTGCCGGGAACGATCACCACGTCGCCGCCCCGGACCGGCAGGCTGAGAAAGGTCGCTTGCGCCATCTGGTCCATCTCGTTGGCGTCGAACGCGATCGGATCGCCGCCGAGGCCGGCGGGCGGCGGACATGGCGCGCCGCCGCCGGCGTCCCCGCACTCCGACGACGCCGCCGCGATCGCGTGCGCCGAGGGCGCCGCCGCGCCGCCGCGGGTCTCCGCCGGAATCAGGTAGATCCGGTTGGTCGCGTCGGCCGTCTTGCCGCCCGCCGACGCGATCACGTCGAGCACGGTGGCGGTCTGGTTGGTCTGCGCAACCAGGCCCGGACGCTCCACGGCGCCCACCACGGCGACCTGCTGGCTGCGATACTCCTCGATGAACGCCGTCACCTTCGGGCTGTACATGAAGGCGCCGAGGCGGGCCGTGAGGTCGTGCTCGACCTCCGCGATCGTCTTCCCGGCGACCGGGACGGTCTCGAGCAGCGGCAGCACCACGTTGCCCGCGCCGTCGACGCGCACGCGCCGGTCGAGCTCCTCCAGATCGTAGGCCTTGATCGCGAGCACGTCGCCGGGTCCCACCCGGTAGTCGACGCCGCCGGCGTCGCTCTGGCGCTGCGCCTGCAACGCCACCAGGCGCAGGCGATTGCGCCGCGCGCCCGCCTGATCGGCGGCCGCCACGGCGGCGTCGTTGCCGCGCGCCGGCTGGACCGACGCGCCGTGGGCGCCCGCGCCGTGTCCCGCCGACGCGCACGCCGAGATCGCGGCGAGCGCGAGCGCGACGCCGACGCTGCGGCCAAGTGCGATGACGATGTTCATCGGTGATCTCCTCAGCCGCGCACGATGCGCGGATCCAGGCGGCCCGAGAGATGCTCCACCGCCTCTAGATCGAGGCCGCACAGGCTCTCGCGCTCGTGCGCCAGGAGGTCGAATTGCCCGAGATGCTCTTCCGCGCGCCGGAAAAGACGCTGGCGGAACTCCGCATCGGTGAGGATGCGCCCCAACAATCGTTCGACGGTCTCCTGCGCCATGTCGCTCTCCGGGCTCGCGCTGCGTATCCGGCGGCGAAAGAGCACCCCCCGTGCCACCCGCGATCCCGCCTCGTCGTCGCGTCCGCGACGCGGCGGAACTCCGCGTCCGCACGGCGAAAGCGCGCCGCGCCCGGCCTCGCCTCCGCGACCGCGGCTCCGCCGCGCCCGGCGCCGTCCTCGCAACCCGCCGCGCACGGCCGGCGCGACGCCCGAACCTGCGCGGGCGTCGCGCGCGTCCCCGCGCGTCACGCCCCCGGAATCACGCGGCAATCACGAGCATCCGGCGACGTCGTCCGACCACGCGGTCGGCACGCAACGGGTCGCGCGCTCGCAACCGGCTGCGCAACGCGCGCGGCCATGCGCAGCGGCCCGAGCACGGCGCACGCGGTCGATCGCGCCAGCATGGCGCGACTCGTGCGTCCCGGGCGCCGCGCCGCGGACTCAGCCGATGAGCGCGCCGGAAGCGGCGCGCCACGCGTCGAGCTGCGACCACACGAGCGCGCACAGCGGCGCCGCCGACGCCGCCGTGCCGACCCCGAGCTTCCGCATGCGGAACCGGAACGTGCTCTCCCGCAGGCCGAGCACCCGCGCGGCGCGCCGCTGGTTCCCGCGCGTGATCGCCAGCGTCTTGGTGAAGATTTCGCGCTCGAGATCCTGCAGCGTGGCCCCGCCCGGCGGAATGGCGATGTTCGCGATCCCGTGCTGCGCCCCCGGTGCGGCGCCGTTGGCGCGCTCGCCCACCGGAAGGTCCGCCGCGATGACGAGGCCGCCCTTGCAGAGGATCGCCGCGCGCTCCATCACGTTGCGGAGTTCGCGCACGTTGCCTTCCCAGTGATACGCTTCGAGCACGGCGCGCGCTTCGCGCGAGATTCCGAGCGGCTTCTTGCCCATGTCGAGCGAGGCGCGCGCGAGGAAGTGGTTCGCCAGCGTGAAGATGTCCTCCGGCCGCTTACTGAGCGGCGGCAGCTCGATCGGGAAGACGTTCAGCCGATAGAAGAGATCGCGCCGGAACAGCCCCTCGCGGACGAGCGTCGCGAGATCGCGGTTGGTCGCGGAGATGATGCGAACGTCGACGTTCCGTGGCCGATCCGATCCGACCGGCAGGATCGTGCCCTCCTCCAGTACGCGCAGCAACGCCACCTGGAGCGCGGGGCTCGCATCGCCGATCTCGTCGAGGAAGATGCACCCGCCGTCCGCTTCCGCGAAGAGTCCCGCCCGGCTCTCGGTCGCGCCGGTGAACGCGCCGCGCACGTGGCCGAACAGCTCGCTCTCACGCAGCTGATCGGAGATCGCGCCGAGGTTGACGGCGACGAACCGCCCCTTGCGGCGGCGGCTGCGCGCGTGGATCGCCTGCGCGACGAGCTCCTTGCCCGTCCCGGTCTCGCCGTGGATCAGGACCGAGGTCTCGTTGTCCTCGATCTTCTCGAGCAACGCCAGGACCTCCCTCATCGCCGGGCTCCGGGTCAGCAGCCCCTCGTAGCGCTCGATCCCCTCGAGGCCGTCGAGCGTGCGCACCGCCTCCACGTCGATGCCGCGCAGGCGCTGGTTCTCGGTCGCGAGGTCGTGCGCGTTGCGTTCGGCGAACGCCGAGCGCAACGCCAGCTCGCACACCGCGCGGAGCGCCTCCGGCCCCGCCGCCCGCGGCACCGCGACGCTCGCGTAGGCGGCAGCGACGGCGTCGCCGTCGCCCTCGGTGACCAGGATCCGCACGGCGTCGGGACAGAGCGCCGTGGCCTCCCGCAGACACGCCGCGCTCCCGCCGTTCGCTCCGACCACGACCAGCACGTCCGGGTCGAGGCTCTCGAACGCGGTCTCCGCGTCGCGCGCGCGCACGACCCGCCACGCGCCCGCGTCGGCCGCCATCTCGCCCCACGGCGACGCCGATGCGCCATCGCCGACCAGCACGACGACGCCGGAGGCTCCGGCCGCCCGCCGCGGCGACGCTCCCAGGCCGTCGCTCATGCGTTCTTCCGCGAGGCGCGCCATCCCGGCGCGCGAAGATGACTCATCACGAGCGACGCCCTTAGAGGCGTTGACCGCGACGCGTCAACGCTCAGGGGGGTCGGTCGGCGTCCGCGATTAGGAAAAAAACTGGGGACGCGACGCGCATGGCGAGACCCTGCGCCAGAACGATGCACATTTCGTCGCGTCCGCCGCACGCCGGCATTCGTCGCCGCGCTCGCCGCCATACAGGATGCGGACGTCGCGCGCGATCAGGTCGACGTGACGGCGCGCCGCTCCCATGCGCTCGAGGCGCGCGGCGGCGAGCCAGTAGAGCGTCGCGCGCGCGATCGCGACGCCGGCGCTCGCACTCGCGCGCCCGGACTTCGGCGCCCGCGTCGGCGCTCGTTGCCGGAGCGCATCGGCGTCGTCGCAGAGGTCGAGCGCCCGCCAGACGTCCGCCACGCCCTCGTCGTGCCACCGATGGACGAGGCCGGCCTGCAACGCGACGATCGGCGCCGCCGTGTCTGCGCACGCCGCAAGCCCGATCGGCAGCCAGATGCGCCCGCCACAGGACGAGCAGCCCTCGTCGTCGCC
>WBZR01003640.1_pt1 | contig 13545 bp, 5 predicted proteins | sample 5204231 | NCBI WGS metagenome assembly WBZR01 (sample SAMN12412403, study PRJNA552823) | activated sludge metagenome | isolation source: activated sludge from anammox sidestream of wastewater treatment plant... | place: USA: Virginia | collected 2017-08 | reverse complement strand
GCGTGCCGGCGGGACGACCCGTGCCCGGGGCATTCAGCCAGTTCTTCTCCGCAGCGGAGGTTCGCATCGATCGCTGGCGCCTGCTGGGGCGCGTTGCCCGTGCGATGGCGTCGGGCGGGCCGGGCGCGCCCGACGCCGCCAAGGCGGAGGCGGCGCGGCTCGTGGCCGAGCTTGGCCCCATCGAGGAAGTCAACGCCTATCCGGGGACGCGCCTGCTCGGCCAGTTGCGCGAGCGCCTGGAAGAGAACGACTCCGCAGGGTTCGCTCGCCTGGTTCAGCGCATCGGCATGGCCTTGATGAGCAATGCGTACCGCGACGACGCGGCGGCGTGGGCCGCCGACGACGACGCCGACGCCGAGATGCCCGACGTGCTGCCGCCTTCGGTCGGGGAGGGTCGCGCGCGACGACCGTACTTCGAGATCCTGATCGTCTCGGCGGGCGAGCGCGGGACGTGGCCGGCACTGCGCGAGACCTTCCGGAAGTTGCGGCGCGACGAGGATGCATTCGTCTACGAGCCCGTGGTGGTCGGATCCTACGAAGACGCGGTGCTCGCGACACTCTTCAACTACAACCTCCAGTCGGTGGTGATCCTCGACGGGCTCACGTATGCGTCCCGCCATCCGCTCGCGTCGCTGCGCGAATTGATCGCGCCGCACCTGCCGGCCTCGCCCGCGGCCGGCGCGGACCTCGGCACCTCGCTCGCGCGCGTGCTGAAGGTACTGCGGCCCGAACTCGACCTCTTCCTCGTCACCGACCACGACATCGCCGCGCTCGCCGGCGCGGACGACGCCGGCGGCATCCGGCGCGTGTTCTACGGCGTCGAGGAACCGATGGAGATCCACCTCTCGGTCCTCGATGGCATCAAGGACCGCTACGAGACCCCGTACTTCGACAACCTGAAGAACTACGCGGCGCGGCCGATCGGCACGTTCCACGCGCTTCCGGTCGCGCGCGGCAAGTCGATCTTCAAGTCGAACTGGATCCGCGACATGGGCGAGTTCTACGGCGCGAACCTGTTCCTCGCGGAGTCGAGTGCGACGACCGGCGGCCTCGACAGCCTCCTCGAGCCGACCGGCAACATCAAGGTCGCGCAGGACAAGGCCGCGCGCGCCTTCGGCGGCGACCGCAGCTTCTTCGTGACCAACGGCACGTCGACGTCGAACAAGATCATCCACCAGGCGCTGCTCGCGCCCGGCGACATCGTGCTGATCGACCGCGACTGCCACAAGTCGCACCACTACGGCATCGTGCTCGCCGGCGCCCAGCCGCTGTACATCGATGCGTTCCCGCTGACCCAGTACTCGATGTACGGAAGCCTCGCGATCCGCCCGATCAAGGAGGCGCTGCTCGCACTGAAGGCGGAGGGCAAGCTCGACCGCGCGAAGATGCTGGTGCTGACCAACTGCACGTTCGACGGCCACGTCGCGAACGTCGAGCGCACGATGCAGGAGTGCCTCGCGATCAAGCCGGATCTCATCTTCCTGTGGGACGAGGCGTGGTTCGGGTATGCGCGCTTCTCGCCGTTCCTGCGCGGACGCACGGCCATGGGCGCCGCGGCGAAACTCCGGGCGATGCTGCGCGACGCGGCGTATCGCGAGCGCTACGCGAAGTTCAAGGCCGAGTACGGCGAGATCGACCCGAAGAACCGGAAACTGCTGGACACCTGCCTGCTGCCCGACCCGGACAAGGTCCGCATCCGTGTCTACGAGAGCGACTCGGTGCACAAGTCGATGTCGGCGCTGCGCCAGGGCTCGATCATCGTCGTTGCGGACCAGGACTTCACCCGTGTCGAGGCTGCCTTCAAGGAGGCGTTCTTCACGCACACGTCGACCTCACCGAATCTGCAAATCATCGCGTCGCTCGACCTCGCGCGCCGGCAGATGGAGCTCGAGGGCTACGAGCTCGTGCAGCGCGCGATCCAGCTCGCGGTCGAGATCAGGCGCGAGATCAACGGGCATCGTCTCATCTCGAAATATTTCCGGGCGGCCACACCCGCCGAAATGATTCCGAGCGAATACCGGCTTTCGGGCTTCGCTGATTATGGTGAGGCGGGGCGCACGTTAGGTGACACCGTCGCGGCGTTGCGCGAGGACGAGTTCTTCCTCGACCCGACGCGCATCACGCTGCTGTGCGGGCATGCCGGTTACGACGGATCGCAGTTCAAGGGCCTGCTCGCCAGCGAGTACGACATCCAGATCAACAAGACCTCGCGCAATAGCGTGCTCGTCCAGATCAACATCAACAACACCAGGAGCGACATGGCGCACCTCATCAAGGCCCTTGCCGACATGTCGCGCGCGATCGAGCGGCGCCTGGCCGAGGGTGGCGAAGCGGAGCGCGCGGCGTTCGCCTCGCGCGTGAAGGCGCTCGTGGAGGACGTGCCGGACCTGCCCAACTTCAGCCGCTTCCACGATGCGTTCCGCGACGATGCGAAGAGCGCGACGTCGGAGGGCGACATGCGGGCCGCGTATTACCTGGCGTACGACCCGGCCAACTGCGAATACCTGAAGCTCAACGACCCGGCGATCGACGCGCGGGTGGCGAAGGGCCCGGCACTGGTGTCGGCCAAGTTCGTGATCCCCTATCCCCCCGGCTTTCCGATCCTGGTGCCGGGTCAGGTCATCACCCGGGAGACGATCGCATTCATGCGCAAGCTCGACGTCAAGGAGATTCACGGCTTCAACGCCGCGAAGGGGTTCGAGCTGCTCAAGCCGGAAGCGCTCGCCACCCGGCGGGGTTCGGGCGGCCGGCACTGATCGCGACGGGATTCGACGCAACGAGGGAGGCCACGATGATCCAATGGTTTTTCGACACGCTCAAACAGTACCCTGAGCTCGCGATATTCCTCACGCTGGCGCTGGGCTACTACTTCGGCAAGTTCACCTTCAAGGGCATCGGCCTCGGGGCGGTGACCGCCACCTTGATCGCCGGTGTCGTGATCGGGCAGATCGGGATCACGATCAACCAGCCGCTCAAGGCGTTCTCGTTCCTCATGTTCCTGTTCGCGGTAGGGTATGCCGTCGGTCCGCAGTTCGTCCGCGGCATTGCGAGCTCGGGCCTGCCGCAGGCGATCTTCTCGGCGGTCCAGTGCGTGTTCAGTCTGGTCGCCTGCGTGGTGATCGCCAAGATCGCGGGCTACGACCTGGGATACGCGGCGGGATTCTATTCGGGTTCGCAGACGATCTCCGCCGCGATGGGGCTATCCACCGACGCCATCAATCGTCTCGGGCTCCCCGCCGACCAGACCAAGGCGATGCTCGATGCGATGCCGATCGCCTATGCCGTCACCTACATGTTCGGCACCATGGGGTCCGCGGTGGTCATCGCGATCATCGGACCGAAGCTCCTCGGCATCGATCTCGTTGCGGCGTGCAAGGACTACGAGGAAAAATTCGGCGGCGGCAAGAAGGCGATCGGCGGACCGGGCACGGGTTGGTACCAGCGCGTCATCCGCGCCTACCGCGTGCAGCCAGGCGGCAAGGTCGCCGGAATGCGCGTCCAGGAAGCCGAGGCGCTGGTGGCCGAGACGCGTCTGTTCATCCTGCGTGTGCGTCGCGACGGCCAGATCGTGGAGGCGACGGCGGACCTCGTCCTCAAGGCAGGCGACGTCGTCGCGGTCGCGGGCGACCGCGAGACGATCGTAGCGGCCCTCCAAAGCGCGGAAGAGGTCGACGATCGCGAGCTTCTCGCCGTGCCGATCGAGGGTGTCGACGTGCTCGTGACGAACAAGACGGTCGACGGCAAGACGCTCGCGGACCTCGCCGAGCGGCCCGAGGCGCGCGGCGTCTTCCTGCGCAAGATCACGCGCGGGGCCACCGCGACCGACATTCCGATCATGGCAGGCACCGAAATCCATCGCGGTGACCTCCTGACGCTCGTCGGGCGCACGCCGGATGTCGCGGCAGCGACGAGGATGCTGGGCGTCGCGGACCGTCCTACCGACATGACCGACATGGCCTTCGTCGGCGCCTTCATCGTCGTGGGCGGCCTCATCGGTGCGCTGATGTTCAAGGTGGCGGGCGTCCCGCTCACGCTGTCGACCGCGGGCGGCGCGCTCATCGCCGGCATCATCGGCGGCTGGTTGCGTTCGGTGCGCCCGAGCTTCGGGCGCATCCCCACACCGACCGTCTGGTTCATGAACTCGGTGGGACTCAACATCTTCATCGCCATCGTGGGCATCTCGGCGGGCCCTGGCTTCGTCAACGGCCTCAAGACGCAGGGCATCGGCCTGTTCCTCTGGGGGGTGGCCGCCACCACGATCCCGCTGATCCTCGGCATGTACGTGGCCAAGTACATCTTCAAGTTCCACGACGCACTGAGCCTCGGCATCATTTCCGGATCGCGCACCACCACCGCGTCGCTCGGGCTGGTCTGCGATCAGGCCAAGAGCCAGATACCGGCACTCGGTTACACCGTGACCTACGCCGTCGGCAACACGCTGCTGACGATCTGGGGCATGGTCGTCATCATGCTGCTGTCCTGAAGTTGCCGCACGCCGCCACGAGCCCACGAGGAGCAATGCGATGGATGACATGAAGCTCAAGCAGTACGAGAAACTCGGTCCGTTCGAGATCAAGGACTTCCTCCAGAAGGCGGCATCGGCCACGGCACGCGAGTCGTCCTTGTCGTACCTCAATGCCGGTCGCGGCAATCCGAACTGGGTGGCGACGGAGCCGCGCGAGGCGTTCTTCCTTCTCGGCCAGTTTGCGGTGACCGAGTGCAAGCGGGTGCTCGATCTCCCGCCCGGGGTCGGCGGCATGCCGAAGGCGCCCGGCATCGCCGGACGCCTCGAGGCGTGGCTTGCGAAGTACAACGAGATGCCGGGTGCGCCGTTCCTGCAGGCGCTGCTGCCGTGGACCCTGAAGAAGTTCGGCTTCGACGCCGACGCCTTCGTGCACGAGCTCGTCGATTCGATCATCGGCGACCACTATCCGGTCCCGGATCGCATGCTCGTGCACAACGAGCAGATCGTCCGCGAGTACCTGCAATGGGCGATGTGCGGCAACCCACGACCCAAGGGCACGTTCAAGCTCTATGCCGTGGAAGGCGGCACTGCCGCGATGTGCTACATCTTCAAGTCGCTCAAGAGCAATCGCCTGCTCAATCCCGGCGACACCATTGCGCTCGGCGTGCCGATCTTCACACCGTATATCGAGATGGCGCACCTCGAAGATTACGATCTCAAGTTCGTCGAGATCCACGCGAAGCAGGAAGCGAAATTCCAGTATCCCGACGAGGAGATCGAGAAGCTCCTCGATCCCAGGATCAAGGCCTTCTTCATCGTCAACCCGGGCAACCCGTTTGCCGTGGCGCTCGACGCGCGCACCATCGGAAAGATCGGCAAGGTGCTCGAGAAACGCCCGGACCTCATCCTGCTGACGGACGACGTCTACGGCACGTTCGTGCCCGGCTTTCGTTCGCTGATGGGCGCGTTCCCGAAGAACACCATCGGCGTGTACTCGTACAGCAAGTACTTCGGCTGTACCGGATGGCGGCTCGGCGTCGTCGCGGTCCACGAGGACAACATCTTCGACGCGATGATCGCCCGACATCCCGAGTCGACGAGGAAGCTCCTCGACAAGCGCTACGGCGGGCTCACGCTCGAGCCCAGGAAGCTCGCGTTCATCGACCGCATCGTCGCCGACAGCCGCGACGTTGCGCTCAATCACACGGCGGGCCTTTCGCTGCCGCAGCAGGTCATGATGTCGCTCTTCTCGCTCTACGAGCTGATGGATACGAAGAAGGACTATCAGAAGGCCTGCCTCGGCATCGTCAAGAAGCGCTTCGCCGCCACGATCGAGGGGCTGGGCATCGAGGTCGGCAGCAACGAGGAATACGACTATTACTATGGTCTCATCGACTTCGAGTTCTGGGCGCGCAAGTACCTGGGCGAGGAGATCGTCGCGTGGATGAAGGAGAACGTGCATCCGCTCGACATCGTGTTCCGGCTTGCCGAGGACTACGGCATCGTGCTGCTCAACGGCAGTGGCTTCGCCGCGCCGGATTGGTCGGTGCGCATCTCGTTCGCGAACCTCGATGAACACGTCTACGACGACATCGGGCGCGCGGTACGCGCCATCGCGCGCGGCTATCGCCGGGCCTACGAGGCGTCGAAGGCGGCAGGGGGGACGGCGGCCGGGACGGCGAAGTTGACCAAGACCACCAGGACCAAGGACCGCAAGGGCAGCGGGGCGCGGAAGTAAGCGCGGCACGGGGTGCGACATGACCTGGCTTGCAACGACGCTCACCAAGTACCCCGAGCTCGCGGTGTTCCTTGTCGTGGGCATCGGGTACTGGGTCGGCAGCTTCAAGATCAAGGGATTCGGCCTGGGTCCGGTGACGGGGTCGTTGCTGGTCGGGCTCGCCGTGGGTTATCTCGTGCCCGTCCCGGTGTCGTCGACCGCGAAGTCGGTGCTGTTCCTGCTGTTCCTGTTCGCCATCGGCTACTCCGTCGGCCCGCAGTTCTTCAAGGCCATGAAGGGCAGCGGCGTGCGCTGGGCCGCGCTTGCGGCCGTCATGGCGCTGACGGGCCTCGCGACGGCGTACGGTGTCGCCCGCTTCCTCGGACTCGATCCGGGACTTGCGGCCGGGATGATGTCGGGTGCACTGACCGAGTCTCCGGCCATCGGCACGGCCACCGAGGCCATCAACGCACTACCCCTGCCTGAAGACGTGCGCAACCGTCTCGTCGGGCACGTCGCGGTGGCCGACGCCGTCTGCTATGTCTTCGGGGCGCTGGGGGTCATCGTCTTCTGCAGCGTGGTCGGGCCCAAGCTCCTGCGCGTGGACCTGCAGCGCGAGGCGGAGGCCGTCGAGCGCTCGCTTGGCATCGAGCGCACCGGCGCTGGTCGGGCGTCGGCGTGGCGTCCGTTCGAGGTGCGCGCGTATCGGATCGAGCCGGGTGGGCAGGTTGTGGGGCGCACGGTCGATGCGATCGAGCACCTCTTGCCGGGGGCGCGCATTTTCATCGAGCGCATCCGGCGCGATGGTCGCATCGTCGAGGCCGATCCCACCATGCTGGTGCAGGTCGGCGACGTGCTCGCCGTGTCGGGTCGGCGCGACGTGCTCGCGGAAACGATCGGCCGTGGGCATGCCACCGAAGTCGATGACCGCGAGGTGCTCGACGTTCCGGTGAGCGCTTACGGGGTGTTCGTATCGAGCCGCTCGATCGCCGGCAAGACGATCGGCGAGATCGCGCAGTCGGACACGCCCTTGCGCGGCGTCTTCCTGCGCAGCATCACGCGGGGTGGGCAGGAGATTCCCATCGCGCCGGGGACGACGATCGAGCGCGGCGATGTCGTCTACCTGTCCGGCCGCGTGGCCGCCGTGACCCGGGCTGCCGACGCCATCGGCAAGACCGTGATGCCGACCGACGCGACCGACTTCGTGGCATTGGGTTTGGGGATCGTCGCCGGCGCGCTCGTGGGTGCCGCCTTCATCATCCCGCTCGGTGCGATGCGCATCGCCATGGGCACGAGTGTCGGAACGCTGCTCGCCGGGCTCGTGGTGGGTTACGTGCACTCGGTGCGCCCGACGTTCGGACGCATTCCTTCCGGTGCGGTCTCACTGATGATCGCGCTCGGCCTCGCTGGATTCATTGCGATGATCGGATTGGGTGCGGGTCCGCATTTCGTGAGCGCCGTGCGCGAATCGGGCTTCGGCCTCTTCTTCGGCGGCATGATCGTCACGCTCGTGCCGTTGTTCGTCGGGTTGTACTTCGGGCGCTACGTGCTGAAGCTCAATCCCCTGCTGCTGTTGGGCGGCATCGCGGGCGCGCAGACGATGACCCCGGCGCTGGCCGCGGTGCAGGAGCGGTCAGGCAGCTCCGTCGCGGTGCTGGGTTACTCCGGAACGGTGGCGATCGGACACATCCTGCTGACGGCGTGGGGCACGGTGATGGTGCTCCTCATCGCCTGACGGTCGGGCGTCGCCACGTCGCGGACGTACGTACAGCGCACGCGGCCAGGGTCGCCGGGCGCGGTGCGACCGCGATGCGGGCGTCCTAGAACAGCGGCGGCATCCCCGTGGCCCGGGTGGCCGGGGGCGGCGCGGCGTTGCCGGTCATGCGGTCGGCGTCGACGATCCAGCCGCCGCCCATCGCCTTGTAGATCGCCACGCTCGAGCTGAACGTGGAAGCGCGCACCGCCGCCAGCGCGAGTTCCGCCGGGAAGAGCTGCTGCTCGGCCTGCAGCACCGTCGTGTACGACGTGTAGCCGCCGTCGTATTGCAGATGCGCGAGCCGCGCGTAGTCCTTCAGCGCATCGACCAGGCGCTGCTGCGCGGCGAGCTGCTCTTGCACCTTCTGGTTCGCCACGAGCGAGGTGTCGACCTCGGCAAATGCATTCTGGATCGCGTAGCGGTAGCCGGCGAGTGCCGCTTCGCGCGCGCCTTCGGCCTGCGCGACCTGGCCGCTCACCGCACCGAACGTGAAGATCGGTCCGGCGAGCGCGCCGGCGTAGCTCCACACGCGCGCCGGCCCGTGGAACAGATCGGACAGCGACGCGCTCGCCGTGCCGCCGCCTCCGGTGAGCGAGATGGTGGGGAAGTACAGCGCGCGCGCGGCGCCGATCTGCGCGTTGGCCGCAATCAGCTCGTTCTCCGCCTGCACGAGATCGGGCCGCCGCGTGAGAAGCTGCGACGGCAGTCCCGCCGGCACGGCCGGCAGCACCAGCTCGTAGATCGATTTGCCGCGCTTGATCGGGCCGGGGTTGCGGCCGAGCAGCACGCCCAAGGCAAGCTCGGTCTGCGCGATCTGCGATTCGATCTGCGGGATCTGCGCGGCGGCGGTTTCGTATTGCGACTGCACCTGCGCCACGTTCATCTGCGAGATCTGGCCGTACTGGAACTGCAGCTTGAACAGTTGCAACGACTCGCCGTACGCGGCGAGTGTCTGCTTCGCGACGATGAGTTGCTGGTCGAGGCCGCGCAGCGTGAGGTAGTTGGTCGCCACACCGGCGACGAGCGTCAGGATCACGCCCTTGCGCGCCTCGTCGGTGGCCAGGAGATTCGCCCGCGCCGCTTCGGACAGGCGCCGGATGCGACCCCACAGGTCGATCTCCCAGCTCGCCGACAGCAGTGCCTGGTACGCACCCTGCGGATTGGGAATGCGTGCCGCGAGTTCGGGCGCCATGCCGGCCTCGCTGGTGCGTGAGCGTCCGGCGCTCGCGTCGTAACCCACCTGCGGGAACGCGGCCGACCGCGTCTGCGTGAGGATGCCGGCGGCCGCTTCGACGTTGCCGGCGGCGACCTTCACGTTCTCGTTGTGCGCGAGCGCCTCGGCGATGAGCGCGTCGAGGACCGGGTCGTCGAACTGCTGCCACCAGCGGCTGTTGGCGACCTCGGCGGCGTCCTTGGGCAGGTACGCGAAGCGCGTCGGCGTAGCGATCGTCGGGCGCGCGTAGTCGGGGCCGACGGTGCAGCCGGTCGCGAGCACTGCACCCAGCGCGGCGGCGAGCACGCGCCACGCGCGATGCCGCGCGCGCCTGCGCCATGCGCGCGGGGCCGCGGTACCGGGGGGGAGGGTGCGCGGCACGGCCATCAGTCGGTGCGCGGCGCGGCCGGCGCGCTGGCCGGCGCGCTGGCCGCGGCGTTGGTCTCGGCGTTGGTCTCGGCGCTGGCTTCGCCCTTGCCCTCGACGTGGCCCTCGTCCTTGCCTTCGCGCATGCGGTCAAACAGATAGAAGAGCAGCGGCACGTAGAGCATGGCGAGCGTGGTCTCGCCCAGCATGCCGCCGATGATGCCGGTGCCGATCGAATGGCGGGCATTGGCGCCGGCGCCGACGGCGAGCGCGAGCGGCAGGCAGCCCACGGCAAAGGCGAGCGACGTCATGATGATCGGCCGCAACCGCTGCTCGCCGGCGAGGATCGTCGCCTCCATGATCGACTTGCCCTGCTTGCGGAAGTCGATCGCCGCCGATACGCGCAGCACGGCATTCTTGGCTCCGAGGCCGATGAGGACGAGAAGGCCGATCTGGAAGTACACGTCGTTGTCGAGTCCGCGCAGGTGGTTGGTGAGGAGCGCGCCCAGGATGCCGAACGGGACCGCCGACATCACCGCGCCGGGCAGCGTCCACGATTCGTACTGCGCGGCGAGCACGAGGAAGACGATGATGAAGCCGAAGACGAAGGCGAGACCCGAGGTGCCTCCCGACTGCTTCTCCTCGAACGCGAGGCCCGACCACGCAAACGTGTAGCCGGGCGGCAGCACCTGTTGCGCCACCGCTTCCATGGTCGCGATGGCATCGCCCGAGCTGTAGCCGGCCGCCGCGTTGCCGTTGATCTTGGCCGCAGTGAAGCCGTTGAAGTGCGGCAGGATGTCCGGCCCCGAGGTCCAATGCGTGGTCACCACCGACGACAGCGGCACCATCTGGTTGTGCGCGTTGCGCGTGTACAGGCGGGTCAGGTCCTCGGGGTTTTGCCGGTACGGTGCGTCGGATTGCAGGATCACCCACCACACGTTCGAGAAGAGGTTGTACTGGCTCACCGCGAGCGAGCCGAACTGCGTCTGGATCGCGCTGTACACGTCCTGGATGGGAATGCCGAGGAGCTGCGCCTTCTCGCGGTCGACGTCGGCCTTGAGCTGCTGCGTCGATGCCGAGTACGTCGAGGCGAGCCCGGTGAGTTCGGGTCGCGCGCGGGCCGCCTTGAGAAAGTCCTGCAGCACGTTGCCGAGTGCGACGGGGTCGCCGGTGCCGGTGTCCTGGATCCAGAACTCGAAGCCGCCCGTGGTGCCGATGCCGGGAATGGCCGGTGGCGCGATCGGCACCACGATCGCTCCTTCGATCTGGCTCGCCTTCGCGTAGAAGGCCTGCAGGATCGCGCGCGCATTCTGCGCCTTCGTGGTGGCGAGGTCGGCGTAGCGCTTCTCGAAGTCGTCGAAGGTGACGAAGATGGTGCCGGCGTTGGTCTTGAAGCCGCTGTCGAGGAGGCTGTAGCCGGTCACCACGGTGCGCGTGCGCACGCCGGGGATCTCCTTGAAGATCGCATCGGCGCGCGCGGCGATCTCCTGCGTGCGGGCGAGGCTTGCTGCCTGCGGCATGATGATCGCCGCGAAGGCGTAGCCCTGGTCCTCGTTGGGGACGAAGCTCGTCGGCAGCACCGTGAACAGGTGATAGATCGAGTAGAGGAACACCGCGAGCAGGACGAGCGCCACCGCCGCATGCTTGATGACGTACGTCACGGCGGTGCCGAAGGCCGCGGTGACGCGATCGACCTGGCGATTGAACCAGGCGAAGGGGCCCCGTGTCGGCGGCGGGTTGTGCCTGAGCAGCGCCGCGCACATCGCCGGCGTCACGGTGAGCGCGACGAAGCCCGAGACCGAAACCGAGATCACGATCGTGATTGCGAACTGCTTGTAGAGCTGGCCGGTGGTCCCGGGCAGGAAGGCCGCGGGGATGAACACCGAGCACATCACGAGCACCACCGCAACGAGCGAGCTTGCGATCTCGTCCATCGCCTGGATCGTCGCCGCCTTCGGCGCCAGGTGATGCTGCGCCATGTTGCGCTCGACGTTCTCGACGACCACGATCGCATCGTCGACCACCATGCCGATCGCGAGCACCAGTCCGAACAGCGTCAGGAGGTTGATCGAAAAGCCGAGGGCCAGCATGCCGGCGAAGGTTGCGATCAGCGCGATCACGATCGCCACCGAGCAGATGATCGTGGTGCGGAAGCTCTGCAGGAAGAGGTACACGACGAGCACGACCAGAACGATCGCCTCGAACAGCGTCTTGATGACTTCCTTGATCGACAGGCGCACGAAGTCGTTGGTGTCGAGCGCGACGACGTAGTCCATCCCGTCGGGAAACTTGGTCTTCATCTGCGCCAGCGTGTCGCGCACCGCCTTCGACACCGCGAGGCCGTTGGCGCCCGGCTGCTGGTAGACCGCGATGATCGTCGCCGGCGTGCCGTTGAGCTCGCTGTTGACGATGTACTGCTGCAGGCCGATCTCCGCGCGCGCGACGTCGCCCACGCGCACGATCGCGGTGCCATCCTGCGATGCGCGCAGGATGATGTTCTCGTACTGCCGCGGATCGGTGTACTGCGGCTGGGTGATGACGGGGAAGGTGAGTTCGACCGGCCCGGCATTGGGCTGCTGGCCGATCTGGCCGGCGCCGAAGAGCTGGTTCTGCTGGTTGATCGCGTTGGCGATGTCGGATGTCGTGATGCCGAGCGAGGCCATGCGGTCCGGGTTCATCCAGATGCGCATCGCCTGGTTGGGCACGCCCATGATCTGCGCCTGGCCGGCGCCGTTGACGCGCTTCAGCGCCTCCAGCACGTACACGTTCGCGTAGTTGGCGATGTAGTTCGCGCCGTAGCGATTGTCCCTGGCGTAGATGCCCACGAGCATCATGATCGACGAGGACTTCTTCTGCACGTTGACACCCTGCTGCACCACCGCCGACGGCAGCTGCGGCAGCGCGAGGTTCACCCGGTTTTGCACCTGCACCTGCGCGATGTCCGGATCGGTGTCGAGCGAGAAGTAGATCGTCATCGTGAGCTGCCCGGTGGAGCTCGACGTCGATGACATGTAGAGCATCTTGTCCACGCCGTTGATCTGCTGCTCGAGCGGCGAGGCGACCGACTCGGCGAGCGTGCGCGAATCCGCGCCCGGATACGTCGCCGACACCGTGACCTGCACCGGCGTGATCGTCGGGTACTGGGCGACGGGAAGCTGCAGCATCGCCACGACGCCGGTGAGGCAGATGAGGAGCGCGACGACGGCCGCGAAGACCGGTCGCTCGATGAAGAAGCGCGACAGCATGTGGCTCGTCCGCTACTGCTGGACGCGCAGATCGACGCGACGCGCCTGGTCGTCGGGGCCCGACCCGGTCACCGCCACGGGCGCGACGAGGGCGATGCGCTGCGCCTTGACGCCAAGATGCACAAGCTCGTCGCGCACCGCCTGGGCGCGCTTTTGTGCAAGCTCGACATTGGCGGCGGCGTTGCCGGTGCGGTCGGCGTAACCGGTCACTTCGATCCTGGTGCCGATGCCGACGTACGCTGCGGCGGCGAGGCGCAGCGTGCGCAGCGCCGCCGCGTCGAGGCTCGCGAGCCCCTTCGGGAAGTAGACCGCGACGCTCGATGGCGTGGCGGACGGATACGGCGCCGGCAGCGGGGTTGCGCCGCGGCCCGGATCGACGCCCGCGGCGCCCTTTTGCGGCGTGCCTCCCGCTGCGGCCGGCGCCGGCGGTGAAGCCGGCACGTACGGCGTCGCCTTCACGGCGGCGCCCTCGGTGAGACGGACGCCGCCGTCGATCACGACCTGGTCGCCGTCGTTCAGGCCGTCGGCGATGATCCAGCCTTCTCCTTTCCAGTCACCGACGACCACCGGGCGCAGCTCCGCGTGCGCGCTCTTGTCCACCACCCACACGAAGTGGCCCTTGGCGCTTTGCTGCACGGCGCGCTGCGGCACGACGATCGCGTTCGGCCGCACCGCGCCGTTGAGTCGCACGCGCACGTACTGGTTCGGGCGCAGCACGCCGGCGGGGTTGTTCACCGTGGCGCGGAGCATGAACGTGCCCGTGGTCGGGTTGTACGACGGGTC
>WBZR01003639.1_pt1 | contig 13546 bp, 9 predicted proteins | sample 5204231 | NCBI WGS metagenome assembly WBZR01 (sample SAMN12412403, study PRJNA552823) | activated sludge metagenome | isolation source: activated sludge from anammox sidestream of wastewater treatment plant... | place: USA: Virginia | collected 2017-08 | reverse complement strand
TTGTCTTCCCAGTCTATCAAAGAACTTCTTCACTTCCCTCAGAACTTCACTCCCCTCTTCTATAACCCCCTTCCCTCGAAAAGCGGATGCAAAGATACAACCCTTTCTCTTACCTCCAAATATTTTTTAATCTTTTTTTTGAAAATATTTTGAGGACTACATTCATCAGTTCATTATCAAACACTTATGACAGAATAATATTTTATCAAAAACTAAAAACCGTGTATTTTGAGGTAATAATTTTGTTGATTATTACTATTTGACTGTTTATTTTTATCGGGCCTTCCGTCTTCGATATCATCAGCCATTCCACGAAAACACTTATTCCTGTAGTTTCCACGAAAACAACTTCTTACAAATGTTTATTTTGAATCATGACATCCAAATATAATTCTGTATCTTCATGCCATTATATATCAAAGAATAATTTTGAAGTCACTCATCTTCCGAAAATAATCGAAGACCAAGCCCAATGAATTTATTCAATATTACCTTTCTTTCTTATTTTTAGGATATACCTTTAATTATTCCGGATATACTTTACTCCCCATGATACCAATTCAATACGGACGTCTTTGAAATAGAAAAAAATTGAGCCAGGAGAAATTCTGCCCGGCTCAAAACCAACAAATCCGTTATATAAAGTTAATTCCAACCTCCTCCGACAGCCCTGTAAAGGTTGATCATGGCATTGTACTGATTCAACCTGTTTTCAACCAGCTCAAGCTTGGCATCCAATGCATCGCGTTGATTGAGCAATACTTCAAGATAATCGGCCCTTGCATTCTTGAATAATGAATTGGCAATTTCATTGGATGATGTCAATATATTCACCTCTTTGGACTTTAACTCAAAGGTTTTGTTATAATTATCCATGTTGGACAACTGCACCACCACTTCCGTATATGCATTAAGGACTGTCCGATCATAATTGTATAATGCCTGTATCTGACGCGCATTTGCATTGGCATACTCTGCCTTGATTGCAGCTTTATTGATTATCGGTCCGACAACGTCGCCGGCCAGTGAAAACAATAACGACTCCGGCAGCTTGGCCCAGTAAGCCGGATTGAACGCCTGGATGCCTATGGCTGCAGACAGACCAAGAGAGGGATAGAACTCAGCTTTTGCAACGGCTACATCAAGATGAGCCGCTTCCATCTCCAATTCCGCCTGTTTTATATCTGGCCGATTCTTTAGCATTTGATAAGGTATTCCGGCCGCTGCCTTAGCCGGTTCTATATTCAGGAGTGCTACCGAATCCCTTTCTATAGGTCGGGGATAACGACCTATCAAATTATTCAATTCATATTCCTTTACCTTTATTTTCTGTTGCAGCTGGTACTCCAGGCTCTCGGAATTAAGTACTTCAGCTTCAAATTTCTTTACAGCCAACTCAGTAGCCGCTGCAGCTTGCTTCTGAACCTTCACTACCTCGAGTGCATTTTTCTGAAGCATGATCGTTTGCTTTACAATCGACAACTGATTGTCCAGTGCCAACAATTCATAATAGGTATTGGCCACCTCTGCCACGAGTGTAGTCACGACAAAGTTTTTTCCTTCGACCGTCGCCAGATATCGCTTGACTGCCGCTTGTCGGGCATTACGCAATTTTTTCCAGATATCGATTTCCCAACTGGCATTCATACTTGCCCTGAAGTCGGGCAGCCAATCCGGCACCTTCCTGTCGGGAGTTATATCGGTGGATGCATCTCCGGCGCCCTGACTGGTATATCTGGCTGCCTTGTCCACTCCTATGCCACCTCCCGCCGTAACCGAAGGCAACAGTGCCCCTTGACGCATCCGAATCTCATTTTTTGCAATTTCCAACTCCTGAAGCGTGATGGCAAGCTCCTGATTGTTTTCGAGAGCCGTATCTATCAATCTCGTGAGGTATGGATCGAAAAAATATTGTCGCCAGGACAAGCTACCAACACCAGAAGTATCGGTTGATGTGTCAAAGGTGGAAGGTATTGTCCGAGGTGACGGAACTACTGCCAGTTGGGGTGTCTTGCAGGAATACCAGCCGGTCATCATTGCTGCCAGTATCAGCATCAGAAATTTTTCAGCATTTAACTTCATAATCCGGTTCGATTTCATCTGAAAGCGGGTTTTCTTTTTCATCTTCAACTAAATGATGTTTTTCGGATATTTTTGCGAATATATAATACAAGCCCGGCACGATCAATACTCCAAATACGGTACCGAATATCATGCCTCCTACAGCTGCCGTACCGATCGACTTATTGCCCAGTGCTCCGGGGCCATTGGCAAATACAAGGGGTAAGAGGCCTGCCACAAAAGCAAAGGAAGTCATAATGATCGGCCTCAACCGCGTCACTGCTCCTTCTATTGCAGCCTTCATTGCTGACATCCCCGCGGCATGCCTTTGGATCGCTATCTCGACTATCAGTATGGCATTTTTACCCAGAATTCCTATAAGCATAACCATGGCAATCTGCGCATAAATATTGTCCTCCAACCCTGCTGCCTTAAGGAAGAGAAAAGTTCCGAATATCCCGACTGGCAACGAAAACAATATCGGCAACGGAAGGATGAAACTCTCATACTGTGCGGCCAAAACCAGATATACAAAGATCAGGGAGATCAGGAAAATGAATATTGCCTCATTACCACGATTTACTTCATCCAATGATATACCAGCCCATTCTATGGCGAATCCCTTCGGCAAGTTCTTATCAGCCACCTGTTGAATGGCCTTCAGCGACTGTCCGCTACTATAACCCGGCGCAGGAGACCCACTGACTTCAGATGAGTTGTATAAGTCATGGCGTGTTATCTCCGAAAGGCCATAAGTCTTTTCGATCTTCATGAAGGCCGAGTATGGAACCATTTCCCCTTGGTCGTTTTTGGTGTACAGCTTGAGGATATCCTCAGGCAAGGCGCGATATTGCGGCAATGCCTGCACCATCACCTTATATGGTCGGCCAAATTTGATGAATCCTGTCTCATAGTCACTCCCTATCAGGGTGGAAAGGTTATCCATGGCATCCGAGATACTGACGCCCTTTTGCTTAGCCTTATCATTGTCAACGGAAAGCATGTACTGCGGGAAACTGGCACTGTAAAAGGTGAAAGCGGAACCAACTTCCGGTCGGGCTGACAAGTCCTTGACAAATTGCTTGCTTACGGTCTCCATTTTCTTATAATCTCCACTTCCTGTCTTATCGAGGAGCCTTAGTTCGAAGCCACCGGCTGCTCCGTATCCGGGCAATGCAGGAGGCGGGAAAAATTCGATGGACGCCCCCTTGATATCTTTCGACTTCTCTTCCAATTCTTTCATGACGTAAGAAAGTGAATGCTTCCGCTCTTTCCAATCCTTTAGGTTGATCAGGCAGCTACCGGAATTTGAGCCGGTACCTTCGGACAATATTTCATATCCGGCCATTGAGGAGACGGACTTGACATCTTCTATTTTCGAAGCTATTTTCTGTAATTCAAGGGCGACCTCATTTGTTCGCTCCAGTGTGGAACCGGGAGGAGTAAGGATAATGGCGTAAAACACTCCCTGATCTTCATTGGGAATAAACCCTGAAGGCACAGTATAGGCCATCAGGTAAGTCCCCGCACAAAATGCAAGCAGGACGACCCAGGTTACGACACGGCGGTCAGCAATCTTTTCGATAATACCCTTATATCTACCTTGAAGCCGGTCAAATCGCCTGTTGAAGGCTTCGAGAAATCTGGTTACAGGCGATTTCTTTCTCTTTCCGTGATTATTTTTCAACAACAGGGCGCACATAGCCGGGGTAAAGGTCAGCGCAACCACGCCCGACAATATGATGGATGATGCCATGGTAACTGAAAACTGGCGGTAAAAAACACCTACCGGTCCGGACATGAATGAGACGGGAATAAAAACGGAGGCCATCACCAGGGTAATTGCAATGATGGCTCCACCTATTTCCTTCATTGCTGCCTTGGTAGCTTTCATTGGCGAAAGATGCAAAAGTTCCATCTTGGCATGAACGGCCTCGACTACCACTATGGCATCATCCACCACCAGTCCTATTGCCAGCACCAAAGCAAACAATGTAATCATATTGATCGTCACACCAAACAACTGCATGAAGAAAAATGCGCCGACCAAAGACACCGGCACTGCCAAAGCCGGAATCAGGGTAGATCTGAAATCACCCAGGAATAAAAAGACAACAAGGCTTACCAATAAAAAGGCCTCTACGAGGGTATGAAGTACTTTTTCAATAGAAGCGTCCAGAAATTTGGATACATCATAACTGATTTCATAATGCATATCTTTTGGAAAAGAGGCTTTTGATATCTCTTCCATCTTTGCCTTTACGTTTTCAATGACTTGTCGGGCATTGCTTCCATAGGATTGTTTGATGACGATGGCTGCCGATGGCTTTCCGTTGAGTGTGGAATAAAGATCATAGAATGTATTGCCAAACTCGATATCCGCGACATCCTTCAGGTGGAGAGTCTCACCATTGGGGGATGCACGCAGGACGATGTTTTCATAATCCTCCTTAGTGGTGTAACGACCTGTATATTTCAAAACATATTCAAAGGCCTGCGATTTCTTACCCGAACTTTCCCCAAGCCTTCCTGGAGATGCTTCAATACTTTGATCCGAAAGAGCTTTCATCACATCGTCAGAAGAAATCTTATAAGCTAGCATCCTGTCAGGCTTGAGCCATACCCTCATGGAATACTCCCTGTCTCCGAGCACATCAGCAAATCCGACACCATCAACCCTTTTCAACTCCGACAGCAAATTAATATCCGCAAAATTGTACAGGAAGCCCTGATCCAATGCCGGGTCGTCACTATATACATTGACATACATCAGCATACTGGACTCCTCCCTGGTGATCTTCACCCCTTCGCGCACCACGATAGGGGGCAGCTTGTTGATTACAGAAGCAATTCTATTCTGAACATTGACTGCGGCGATATTGGGATCGGTACCCAATTTGAAGACTACCTGTATAGAAGCCTCGCCATCATTTCCGGCATCAGAATCAATATATTTCATACCCGGCACACCGTTGATAGCCTGTTCCAGCGGTATTACCACCGACTTGATCATCAGCTCGCCATTTGCTCCCGGATACTCTGCTGTCACATTGACTTTCGGAGGTGAGATGGAAGGAAACTGGGTCACGGGAAGGCTCATCGAAGCCAGAATACCGAGAAATACGATGATAATAGCTATGACTATCGAAAGGACAGGTCTTTGAATGAATCTATCAAACATAATTTACGAACTTTTGGAGATGGTAAGCTTAAGATTCCAACAATTGAAGGGAAGACAGGATTTTTCCGGGCTCTTTGTACACGTACTTGACCTTGGCACCGTCATTGACGCTCTGGATTCCTTCAAAAAGAATCCTATCCTCCGGTTTCAGGCCTGAACCAACGATAAAAATACCGGGCAGGCTGTTGCTGACGGTTATATGTCTTGAAGTGACCTTTCCGTCCTTATCAATGACATAGACATAAGTTCGATCCTGTAATTCATAAGTTGCTTTCTGCGGAATGATCAAAGCATTTTTTACCGGTACTTTCATCTGAATTTTTCCGGTCTCACCATGTCTTAGCAACAAATCCGGGTTGGGGAATTTTGCCCGAAAAGCTATATTGCCAGTTTCATTGTCAAATTGGCCTTCGATGGCTTCAATCGCCCCTTTGCACTTATGCTCCTCATTATTGGCCAAAATAAGGCACACCGGCTGGCCATTTTTATCCAGTCGTGATCTGTAGTTAAGGTATTCATCTTCCGGAACATTGAAGTAAGCATAGACTGATTTGTTGTCTGACAAAGTAGTTAACAACGCTCCTTCATCCACCAGACTTCCCAATTTCAGCGGTATCCTGTCGATGATGCCATCAAAAGGTGCCTTGATTTCTGTCATCAACAGATGAAGTTTGGCCAGTTCAAGGTCGGCCTTGGCTTCCTCCAGCTTTGCCTGGGCTATGGCCGGTTCGGATTTGGAAACAATATCCTTGTCGGCCAAGGTCTTGGAATTGAGCAATTCAAGCTGGGCTTCCTTTACGACTGCTTCAGCCTTCAAATACTCAACTTTGTACAAGTTAGGCATGATGCGGAACAAAACCTGACCCGCCTTGACGTGCTGACCTTCATCGACATTGATACTTTCAAGGTAACCCTTTTCAAGTGCCCTGATCTCAATATTTCTTTGGGATTGGATTTGCGCTACATATTCTTTCTTTACCACGGTGTCAACGACCATGGGCGAGGTGACAATGTAAGTACCTTCATCTTCCTTTGTATCTTCCTGCTTCTTACAACCTATCATCAATAACAGGCAGAACACGCCGGTAAGCAATGCAATTTTTTTCATGATAACGGAATTTATTGGATTGGAGATTTAAAAATTTAATTCATCAGCCACAACGAGCTGGGGCAATAATCTAACCTGTCCCAAAGAATCATAACTTGAAACTCCGGAACAAAACTTAATTCAAAAATATAATATTAAATCCTGAAAACCCTGTTCAGAAGGTACAGGGGAGTAGTGGGCGATTGGGTTTGGGAAATATTGGTTTGCGAGAAAATAAAGTTGATCAGATCGCTATTCGTCCCGGCAAAGTGATCGTAAAAGGCCATCAATGCTATAGGTGCGTCTCCCCCCTTCTTGTGTTCGGTCTGAAAAAAATCATCCTGATCACAGTTATCGGAAAGGTCCGTCAAAGTCATCAAGTCCCTTTCAACATCGGTCCAACAAACATGACTAAACCCTGAATCATTCTTGACAATATCATTATGTATATGATGACCACTTGCCTGAACACTTACGGAAGGCACAGCGCCCTGTAATACCCAGCCTATCATCAGCAATACGTATGTCAAATATATCTTCATAAAACTTCGCAAAGGTAACGTCAAAACGAGTCAAAATAGTTACGCACGAAGGCTTAATATAAAGTTAACAATCGGGGTAAAAATTGAATATTATTTGTTATTAAAGGCAATTATTTTGCAAACATTTAAAATCGCGAAGAAATTAATTGTGGAAAAAAGCCGTTCAAAGATTAATATTTCGATCCGGCTTTAAATATAAAAATCCCCATCATCAAAAAGACCAGGTGATAAACATCCTCCTTAGCAAGCATAAAAATAATAGTCATTGGGACAGTAGCAGCAAGCGATCCCTGATAGTGAATACAAATATCTGCATTTAGATGAATATTTTATTATTCCATTCTTCTGAAATGCATAGATAGTAAGAATTGTTGAAAAGTGAATAACATCAATTTTTACAAGCCACCATAGTCCCTAAATCCAGTGTTTTTGATAATTTTAGAGGAAACGTATAAGTGTTACAACGTTCAAGTGTTTCCATGTCGAAGGTCGTATACGAAATATTGTTTCCATTAAAGAAAGTATCAAATATATTGTCAAAAACGATACCGTCAAAGACCGGAACAAAAGCAGAAGGAGACGCTGAACTGGAACCTCGATAAACGTACCCCATTTTCAAAGGTTGATTATTGCAGTCAACAACCTTGCCAGTAACTTGATTGGTGCCATATATAGAAAGATTGATATTTCCGAGATTGCAATTCTGCTGACAGGGAGAAAATTCACCAGATTTATATACTTGAGCATTTTCGGTGTAAAATGAAAGTTGGTTGGGAGATTTATTGGGAATCCAAGTGGAAAAGCTACCATCATAATTGGTGTAATCACCAGGATTATGATTACATTGTGATTTTAAATGACTAAAATAAATAGGAATATTGTATCTGGCTCCATCATCATAGGTTACTTTACCACTAACCACTACCGCAGGCTCTCCGTAATTAAAGCCCCATAACCCAAACCTCTTTATAGTTCCGACATATTTATCACCTTCACGAAGTGCAAACCCCGCTTCTTGCCAATAACCAGTAGCGTAGTCAAAGTACCATAAAGGTATTTTAGATGGGGCCTCATCTAATACATCATAATGTATTTTAACTGATAGCGTGATACTTTGCCCGTTACCGATTTGCAACTGGCTTTCATTTTGAGCCCTATAGTCAAGATATATCATTCCAAATGACCTTAATTTATGAGGGACATTTGAAAGGCTATAACCTACAAAATTGCCCGGTGCGTGTTCTCTTCCTATAAAATAATAGGAAAAATAGTGCAGGGTTATATAGCCTGAAGAAGTATATGGATTACCTGATTCCGAAAAAATAGAACCTGTAGGTATTTTGATGGAATAATCACCATTTTCTATATTTGCACCATAACCTAGAGTTGCCCCACCCGTCTCCTTCTTAATTAGGACCGTAAATTGCCTTAAAAGTGCTGGCTCACCAGTAGTAAATACCCTGATGCCTGGCAGAAATCCTGCCTTTTCAATCCGAATAAGGTTATGTCGAGAACTAACTTGAACCGAGGCAAACAAATAAACTCCATTTTTGTCGGTCTGGGTACTTTGTCCATTAAAAATTACTTTTGCACCCTCTATGGGAAAGTTATTCTCATTTTGAACAATACCCATGATATTGGAAGTATAAAATTTTTCTTCAGCTATATTTTCGATTATTTCATGTTTCCCACACCCTGAGATAATAAAAAATAAAACTACAATCGAGAATATTCCTCCTTTCATTGTGAATGATATTTTTGCAATAATAAGCTAAAGATTTAATATTTGTTTATAATTACTGAATTTTCACACTAAATTTGTTTGTGGAAAATCATAGAGGGCGTAGTTACCTTGGCATTATAATGTATTGACTCATTATCAACAATAAATCTTCTCTCAATACCATACTCACAAATCACAGCAGCCATTTTTCAAGGCTCAACAAATCGCTTTATTTTCGGTTTATTTTCCCAAGCCTGGGGTTGATCCCAATCAAACTTTCAGACTCTCCTCCATTTGTTTAAATACGAAAAGATAGTACTTTTGATTATGGATAACTCTAAATTTTGGGGTTATATGTCACAAGTATAAATTTACGGGCAATCATAGCGTTATATTATATTTTAATATTTATTTTTTTATAAATCAGTAATTTATTTCATTATGGAGCAAAATATTAAATACTGACCATATAGATCAACACAACCATAATTTTACATTTAGGTGAATAAAATAATACTTTCCCACATCGCACTTTTAACACTCAATCTCATATATGCAACAAATCATTTACTTGCAAAAGGCGTAACTCCTGAATATCTGGGACCTGATGGATTTATCTTTTTTAGGGTATCAATTACATCCCTCATTTTTCTAATGATTTATCTTCTCTTTTACCGGGAAAAAGTGGAGCGTAAAGACCTTTTCAAGCTTTTTTACACGGGGATGTTAGGCTGCGGCCTTAGCCAATTATTATTTTTCAACGGCCTTGCGCGCACTTCCGCTATCAATACGGGCGTTCTGATGACCTCGATACCGATATTCACCGTTATACTTTCATTTTTTATCCTGAAAGAAAAAATAACGAAATACAGAGCCTTGGGCATAATCATCGGTGCGATAGGCGCCATCGCTCTTACGACTTTGGGCAAGGCACCGGCATTTGACTCCGGCACAGGCGATCTGCTCATCATAGCCAATGCATTCGTTTTTGCAGCCTATCTGGTCATGGTCAAGCCGCTTATGAAAAAATATCATCCCGTTACCGTGGCCACCTTCAACTTTCTTTCCGGATTAGGATTTGTCATTCTTTATCCAAAATTATGGGCAGACTTGGGCAGGGCTGATTTTGGCGCTTTCGACCAAAGAGTCTGGATGGTAATAGGCTTCGTCGTGATTTTTGCGACTTTCATTACCTATCTGCTCAACATTTTTTCACTGAAATATCTGTCACCCAGTGTCACCGGAAGCTATGTATATACACAACCGGCGCTTGTCATCCTTTTGACTTATATATTCACCTTTATCGGCTGGACAGATGACGTTACAGGATCGATCAATGGCGCAAAATTGCTTTTCATGACCATGATCTTTACAGGGGTGTACCTTGTGTCCAGGCCGGCGACGGATGGCTTATCGACAACATTTTCAGCAAAAAAACAAAAGGATTGAGTGACCTTCCTTGTCAGGCTCCAGCCAGTTGCAATCTCTTCTGCTCTAAGTATTCCTCATAGGAAGATAGGCTTTCCCTGGTACCTACGGGCAGAATCTCGATGATCCTGTTTGAGACTGTCTGCATCAACTGATGGTCATGACTATTGAAAATGATAATGCCCTTGAAATTTTTCATCGCATCATTGAGGGTGATGATGGATTCCAGGTCAAGGTGGTTGGTCGGGTCATCAAAGAGCAGGAAGTTGGGGTGTGCCAACATGATTTTGGACAACATACACCGAACTTTCTCGCCTCCGCTCAATACACTGGCCTTCTTGAAGACTTCCTCGCCGGAAAACAGCATTCGGCCCAGGAATCCTCTGATGAACTGCTCGTCCTTCTCCTCCGAATACTGACGAAGCCAATCTACCAGTGTCAGATCATTGACTCCGGTAAAAAACTCTGAATTGTCATTTGGAAGGTAATCATAGGTTATGGTCTGACCCCATGCGATCGTCCCGGTATCGGCAGCCTCTTTTCCTGCCAATACATCGAAAAATGCAGTCATCGCCGCTGCACGGTCACAAATGATGCCTATCTTTTCATCGCTGTTTACTGTAAAACTAACGTTCTCAAAAAGGATATTCCCATTTTTATCTCGTTTCGTCAAGTCGTCCACCTTAAGCAGGATATCTCCCGGCTGGCGTTCAGGGGTAAAAGCAATATAGGGATACCTGCGTGAAGAAGGCTTGATCTCTTCCAGATTGAGCTTTTCGAGTGCTTTTTTACGACTCGTAGCCTGTTTGGATTTGGATGCATTGGCACTGAAGCGTGCAATAAACTCCATAAGCTCCTGGCGCTTGTTTTCAACCTTCTTGTTGTTGATATCGGTCTGACGGCGCATGATCTGGCTGGTTTCGTACCAGAAGGTATAATTTCCTGTAAAAATATTGATGGCACCAAAGTCGATATCCACCATGTGTGTGCAAATCATATCCAGAAAATACCGGTCGTGCGACACTACGATAACAATGTTTCTAAAATCTGCCAGGAAGTCCGAAAGCCAGGTTACTGTCAATGCGTCCAGATCATTGGTAGGCTCGTCGAGCAAGAGGTAATCAGGATTGCCAAACAAAGCTTGGGCCAGTAAAACCTTAACCTTGTCAGGACCGCGCAACTCAGACATCAAGGCAGTATGCAAGACTGTCGGGATACCCATATTGCTCAACAATTCACCGGCATCGCTCTCAGCGGTCCAGCCGCCCATCTCTCCAAATTCGGCTTCAAGATCGGCTGCACGAAGGCTATCGGCTTCCGAAGCATCCGGATCCATGTATATATTGTTCTTTTCAATCATGATATCGTACATCTTGCGATGCCCCATGATGACTGTATCCAGCGCCGTGTAATTATCAAACTCCTGATGGTTCTGGCGGAGTACTGCCATCCTTTTCCCTGGTTCCATCTGTACTGTCCCTCTGTTGGCCGCCAACTCACCGGCAAGAATCTTCAGAAAAGTTGATTTTCCCGCCCCGTTGGCTCCAATGACACCATAACAATTACCCTGGGTAAACTTCAGGTTAACATCTTCAAAAAGAACTCTTTTGCCATACTGCAAGGCAAGATTCTGGACTGTAATCATGATAAAATCTTGGTAAAAAGGCACAAAGGTAGAAATTTTATGCTGTTTACCCTAATCAACTTCAGGTTCAATAGGAATTCGTTGATCTACAGGGCGACATATCATTTCAATGAAAAACATCAACCTGCATCTTTTATACTTGGTTGATTAATTATATCCCGAAGGGCAATCAAGTTTATTGCATTCATCCCAAGCGAAACACAAACCAAATACCAGGGCCAATTGTTATTAAGAGAATAACTGTTAGCCAAGAACTCAAATCGAACCCAAGTCTTAAAATTTTAATAACTTTTTAATAACAGCCTTTTAAATAAGGCAGGGCGCAGGCGTATATTTGTAGCTTAAATAATATCATACATTTATTGAAGAAATGAAAAATTTAAAACTATTTGTTCTTTTCATCCTCGGCCTTTACGTTGCCGGATGTACTCAAGATGATGCTGTTGTCGAAAAGAAACTGCCACTGGTTGCAGATTATGACTACAAGATCATCAATGACTGGAATACCACTTTTCTAAGAATCGAAAGATATGCCAATGGTTATCGTCCTGGTCCCGCACCAAGAGGTATTGCTTATCTTGGCCTGGCAGCCTATGAAGCATGTCTCCCCGGTATGCCTGAATATAAATCATTCAGCGGCTATTTTCCCGGCCTGCAAGTTCCTGCGGGCGATCCTAAGGTCGAATATAACTGGCCTTTAGTGATCAATGAAACTTATCACTATCTCATTCCATTGTTTTTCTCTCAGGCTACTCAACAGCAATTGAATGCCGCCGATGATATGTACAATGGAAATCTTAAGCGACTGAAGCAAGGCACATCAGATGATGTAGTCAACCGTTCCATTGCAAGAGGCAGGGAAGTTTCAGAGGCAATCTGGAATTGGGCAAAAACCGATAAGATCGGTCACGAACATTATCTGCACAATACAGAAGGTTGGGACTGGCAAGAACATTTCAAAAAAGATGGAGACTGGAAGCCTACTCCACCTGACTTTAGCCTACCTGTAGGCGGTGTATGGGGTCAGGCAAGAACATTCTCGCTCAAGTCCGAAGCTGAGAGACTGTGCCCACCACCACTGCCATTCTCAGAAGCCACCAACTCAGAGTTTTATGCAGAGGCATTGGAAACATACTCACAGAATACTCCTACTATATCCTTTGAAAAAGAATGGGTATCCATGTTTTGGCATGACGACTTTGTCAATGTTACCTTCAGTCCGGCTTGTCGTTGGGTAAATATCGCTATGCAGGTAATGGAAAAAGAAAACACCAACCTGAGTGACGCTATCGTTTTGATTGCCAAAATGGGTATGGCGATGAATGATGCATCAATCGCTTGCTGGTACTCAAAATTCTTTTACAATGTAGAAAGGCCGGTGACTTACATTCAGAGAGTAATCGATCCAAGCTGGGAACCTCACCTTTACAACGCCATAACTGGTGAAAGAGGCCTCACTCCTGCTTTCCCTACCTATCCGTCAGGACATGGCTCTATGGGTTCTGCAGGTGCTGAGATCTTAGGTAGCATGTTTGGATATGGTCATACCATGACAGACTATTCCCACGAAAATGAAACATCATTCTCCGGTATGCCAAGATCTTATTCAAGCTTCTTAGCAATGACGCAAGAGAATGCATGGTCAAGAGTCCCTCTGGGCGTGCATTTCAGGATGGATGCCGAGGCTGCAACAACCTTGGGGACAGGCATCGCCAGAAAGGTAAATGCCCTTCCTTGGAAAAAATAAACAACATTGAGCCGGTTGTAAGTTTTGTAAATATATAACAAAAGGGTTTCCAGTAGGTTATAGAAATATCTACATTTTTATAACTAAAATAAGAAACTACGTGGAAACCATTGCAAAGTTACAAAATTGTGG
>WBZR01003637.1_pt1 | contig 13552 bp, 10 predicted proteins | sample 5204231 | NCBI WGS metagenome assembly WBZR01 (sample SAMN12412403, study PRJNA552823) | activated sludge metagenome | isolation source: activated sludge from anammox sidestream of wastewater treatment plant... | place: USA: Virginia | collected 2017-08 | reverse complement strand
TGCGCGAACCCGACCGGCCCGGGCTGCTCGCCTTCTATCACCGCCACGGCTTTCGCACCTGGAGCCGCGAGCTCGAGGCGGCCGGCGTCGCCGCTGACGCCGCGGCCGCCGCCGGCGCCGACGCCGCGGCGGCCGCGGCGCCACCCGCAGCCGAACTCGCCCACGAGTACGAGACGGTGACCCGCCGCGAACGGCTCGAGGCCTGGCTGGCGCGCGTGGACGCGGCCGAGCTCACCGCGCTCGACACCGAGACCGACTCGCTCGACGCCATGCGCGCGCGCCTGGTCGGCATCAGCTTGGCCGTCGAGCCGGGGCGCGCAGCCTATGTGCCGCTGGCGCACTGCGGCGCGGACGCCCCCGAGCAGCTTCCGATGGCCGAGGTGCTCGAGCGTCTGCGGCCATGGCTCGAGGACGAGTCCAAGCCCAAGCTCGGCCAGAACATCAAGTACGACCTGCATGTCCTGGCCAACCACGGCATCGCCGTGCGCGGCTGCCGGCACGACACGATGCTCGAGAGCTACGTGCTCGAAGCGCACCGCGCGCACGCGCTCGAGAGCCTGGCCGAGCGCCACCTCGGTCGCAAGGGCCTGGCCTACGAGGATCTGTGCGGCAAGGGTGCGGCGCAGATCCCGTTCGCGCAGGTCGAGGTCGCGCGCGCCGCGCGCTACAGCGGCGAGGACAGCGAGATGGCGCTGCACGTGCACCGCGCGCTCTGGCCCCGGCTCGAGGCCGAGCCCCGGCTGCGCTGGGTGTACGAGCACATCGAGATGCCGGTGGCGACGCTGCTGCAGCGCATCGAGCGCCACGGCGTGCTCGTCGACGCACCGCTGCTGGCCGTGCAGAGCAAGGAGCTGGCCGAGCGCATGGTGGCGCTCGAGCACGAGGCCTATGCCATCGCCGGCCAGCCGTTCAATCTCGGCAGCCCCAAGCAGATCGGCGAGATCCTGTTCGGCAAGCTCGCGCTGCCGGTGAAGAAGCGCACCGCCTCGGGCGCGCCCAGCACCGACGAAGAGGTGCTGCAGGAGCTGGCCGCCGACTACCCGCTGCCGGCACGCATCCTCGAGCACCGCGGCCTGGCCAAGCTCAAGGGCACCTACACCGACAAGCTGCCGCAGATGGTGAATCCGGCCACCGGCCGCGTCCACACCAACTACGCGCAGGCCGTGGCGGTGACGGGACGGCTGGCCAGCAACGAGCCGAACCTGCAGAACATCCCGGTGCGCACGCCCGAGGGCCGGCGCATCCGCGAGGCCTTCGTCGCTCCGCCCGGCCACCTGATCCTGAGCGCCGACTACTCGCAGATCGAGCTGCGCATCATGGCCCACATCAGCGAGGACCCGAACCTGCTGCGCGCCTTCGCCGAGGGCCTGGACGTGCACCGCGCCACCGCGAGCGAGGTGTTCGGCGTGCCGCTGGCCGAGGTGAGCAGCGAGCAGCGGCGCTACGCCAAGGTCATCAACTTCGGCCTCATCTACGGCATGGGCGCCTACGGCCTGGCGAGCAACCTCGGCATCGAGCAGAAGGCCGCGCGCGACTACATCGAGCGCTACTTCATGCGCTTTGCCGGCGTCAAGCGCTACATGGACGAAACCAAGGCGCGCGCGGCCGAGCGCGGCTGGGTCGAGACGCTGTTCGGGCGCCGCATCTACCTGCCCGACATCAAGGCCGCCGGCGGCCCGCGACGCAGCGCCGCCGAGCGCCAGGCGATCAACGCGCCGATGCAGGGGACCGCGGCCGATCTCATCAAGCTGGCGATGATCGCGGTGCAGCGCGCGCTCGACGAACGGCGCGCCGCGACGGCGATGGTGATGCAGGTGCACGACGAACTCGTGTTCGAAGTGCCCGCGGCCGAACTGGACTGGGCGCGCGCGGCGATCCCCGCGGCGATGGCGGGTGTGGCCGAGCTGAAGGTGCCGCTCGTGGCCGAAGTCGGCGTGGGGCCGAACTGGGATCGCGCGCATTGAGGCGCGGCGTGCACGGCGTTGCGCTCGGCAGCCTGGGCGCCGTCGCCGCCCTGTTCGCCGCGCTCGGGGTGGCTGCAGGCGCCTGGGGCGCCCATGTGCCGTCGGTCAAGACGCATTACGCGCTGGACGAGGCCGGGCTCGCCGCGCTGCTGCTCGCCGCGGCCGCGGGCTCGCTGGCCATGCTCTTCGTCGCCGGCCGCCTGGTTGCGCGCCTGGGTGTCGCGCGCTGCGTGCAGACCTCGGCGGTCGGGCTGGCCGTGAGCCTGGCGCTGCTGCTGCATGCGCCCGGACTGCCGGCGCTGGTGCTGCTGATGCTTCTGCTGGGCGCCTCGATGGGCCTGTTCGACGTTGCCATCAACGCCGAGGGCACTCTGCTCGAGCTGCGCCTGGGGCGCCGGCTGATGGGCCGACTCCACGCGCTGTTCAGCATCGGCGGCATGGCCGGCGCGGCGCTCGCTTCGGCGATGTTCGCAGCGCGCGTCGGCGCGTCCGGGCAACTGGCCGCGCTGGCGCTGCTGGTCGCGGCGGCGTCGCTGCGCTGCGCGCCGCGGCTGCTCGGGGGGCTCGCCGCCCAGCCCGCCGCGCCGGCACCTGCGCCTGCGGGCTGGCGCCGCACGGCGGCGCACGGGGTGGTCTGGCTGCTGGGCCTGCTCACGCTTGCCGCGATGGTCGCCGAAGGCGCGATGTACGACTGGAGCGTGCTGTACCTCGTGCAAGAGCTGCAGCAGCCGGCGGCGGCGGCGACGCTGGGTTTTGCCGTCTTCGCCGGTGCGATGGCGGCGGCGCGCCTGGGCGTCGATGCCGCGCGCTCGCGCTGGGGCGAGGGCGCGCTGCTGGCCGCCGGTGCGGCGCTGGCCGCGGCCGCGATGGCCCTGCTGCTGCTGACCGCGCAGCCCGCACTGGCCTTTGCCGGCTTCGCCCTCGTGGGCATCGGTCTGGCGCCGGCCGTGCCGATCCTCTACACCGCGGCGGCGCGCATCCCCGGCGTGCCGGGCGCCTCGGGAATCGCGGCGGTATCGTCGATCGGCTACGCCGCCTTCATGATCGGGCCGCCGCTGGTGGGCGGCCTGGCGCGTGCCTGGTCGCTGCCGGCCGCGCTCGGCGTCGTCGTGCTGGCCTGCGCGCTGCTGGCCGGGTTCGGGCGGCGCCTGCCGTGAGTCCCTGCGCCGGGGGTGAATCACGCCCGGGAGCGTGTGCCCAGGAGCGCCGGGCCGGGTGCAGCGGACCGGCGCGCGGCGCGGGTCACAGCGATCTCTTCGCCCAGGCGCCGAGCTCGCCGACGCTGCCGCGGCGGAACGTCAGCACGCACACGACGAAGACCGCGCCTTGCACGACGGTGACCCAGGAGCCGAGCTGGGCCAGGTAGTTCTCCATCGTCACGATCACCGCAGCGCCGACCACCGGGCCGAAGATCGTGCCCATGCCGCCCACCAGCGGCATCGGCACGACTGGGTCTTCGGCCGCAGATCGATCGCCGCCGCGACCCGACGCTGCCAGGCGGGCCCGGCAAAGCACCGGCGTACAAGCGGTCCGGCCCCGGAAGGGCCGGACCTTCCGCTTCAGCTCGGCCGGTAGGCCAGCCGCACGTAGATCGGCGCGAAGGCCTCGGCCTGCGTGACCTCGATCAGGTGCTCGCGCGCGAGCTCGAGCAGCGCGATGAAGGTCACCACCAGCACCGGCAGGCCGCGGCCGGGATCGAACAGGTCGGCGAACTCGACGAAGCGCGGCCCCTGCAGCCGCTTGAGCAGCAGGCTCATGTACGCGCGCACCGAGAGCTGCTCGCGCGTGATCGTGTGGTGCGCGCTCAGGCGCGCACGCTGCGCGATCTCGCGCCAGGCCTGACGCAGCTCGTCGGCGTGCACCTCGGGCCAGCGCGGCTCGAGCGACTGCTCGACGTGGACCTGCGCCCGCAGGAAGTCGCGCCCGACGAGCGGCAACTGCTCGAGCCGCGCTGCGGCCAGCTTGATCTGCTCGTACTCGACGAGCCGGCGCACGAGCTGCGCGCGCGGGTCCTCGGGCTCACCGCCGTCGGCGCTCTTCCGGGGCGGCAGCAGCATGCGGCTCTTGATCTCGATGAGCATCGCCGCCATCAGCAGGTACTCGCTGGCCAGCTCGAGGTTGCGCGCGCGGATCTGCTCGACGTACGCGAGGTACTGGCGCGTGACGTCTGCCAGCGGGATGTCGAGGATGTTGAAGTCCTGCTTGCGGATCAGGTAGAGCAGCAGGTCCAGCGGCCCTTCGAAGGCCTCGAGGAAGACCTCGAGCGCGTCCGGCGGGATGTACAGATCCTGCGGCAGCGCGAACAGCGGTTCGCCGTACAGGCGCGCCACCGCGATGCGGTCGACCACGTCGGGCTCGGGCGGTGCGGCTTCGCCGTCGAGCGCCGCGCGCGCGTCGATCGCGCCGGGCTCGGCCGCGCTCAGCGCGTCACTTCGCATCCAGCTCGTAGTAGACGTAGGCCGGTTGCGCCACGCGCGCCGCGCGCCACTGGGCGAGCGCTTCGCGGTCGAGCCGGCGATCCCACAGCAGCGCGCGGCCGGCGCGTTGCTCCTCGTCGAGCGCGGGCTTGCCGGCCTTCAACTGCTCGATGAAGCCGGTGACGTCGGACTTGTAGGGCTTCCAGAGGAAATGCATGCGTGCAGACGGGCCGGCGGCCGGGGCGACAAGACGGGCGCGATTCTACCGGCGCGGCATGCCGGGGCCGGACCTGCAGGCCCCAGGCACGCCCCGAGCCCATGCCTGCGCGCCATCTCCGGCGCACGGCCTGCCCGCGCTCGTGCGAAGCGATCTCGTCGGCCTGTGCGGCTTGTCGGTTCCTGCACGATGAACCCGTCGCGGAAGGCGCGCTCGTGCAAAGCGATCGCGGCCGCCTGTGCGGCCTCCGATGCTGGCGCCGCCGCCGCGGCGGCCGATCAGGCGTGCCCCATCACCGCGTGCGGCAGGTACGGCGCTTCCAGCGCCGCGATGTCGTCGGCGGCGAGCGCGACGTCGAGCGCGCGTACCGCATCGTCGAGCTGCTGCGGGGTGCCGGCGCCGGCCAGCAGCGACGCGACGCCCGGTCGCTGCAGCAGCCAGGCGTAGGCCAGCGCGGCGTTCGACAGCCCGAGCCGGCGCGCGCGTTCGCCGAGTGCGGCGGCGACGGCGAAGTCGGCGTCGCGGTAGTAGTACCGGTGCGCCAGCGCGTCGCTCTCGGCGCGGGTGGCCGCGCCGCCGGTCCGGTCCGCGCGCGTGGCCGCGCCGCCGGCGCGGTCGTCGCGCGTGCGGTTGCCGGCGAGGAAGCCGCGCGCCAGCGGGCTCCACGGCACGACGCCGACGCCGCTGTCGCGGCAATACGGGATCATCTCGCGCTCCTCCTCGCGGTAGGCGAGGTTGTAGTGGCTCTGCATCGCGACGAAGCGCGCATCGCCGGCGCGCCCGGCCGCGTGCTGCAGCTTGGCGAATTGCCAGGTCCACATGCTGGAGGCGCCGAGGTAGCGCACCTTGCCGGCGCGTACCAGGCCGTCGAGCGTCGCCATCGTTTCTTCCACCGGGGTGGCCGGATCGAAGCGGTGGATCTGATACAGGTCGATGTGCCCGACGCCCAGGCGCTGCAAGCTGGCGTCCACCGCGGCCAGGATGTGCTTGCGCGACAGGCCGCCCGCATTGGGCGGCAGCGCCGGATTCGCGGCGCCGGCGGCGCCGCCCTGGCCGCCCTGGTAACCCTCGAGCACCGGGTGGAAGACCTTGGTGGCGATGACGATCTCGTCGCGGCGCGCGAATTCGCGCAGCACGCGTCCGGTGATCTGCTCGGACAGGCCGGCCGAGTACAGGTCGGCGGTGTCGAAGAAATTGATGCCGAGCTCGACGGCGCGCCGCACCACCGCGCGGGCCGCCGCCTCGTCGCGGATCCAGGGGCGCCAGGCGGCCGAACCGAAGCTCATCATCCCGAGCCCGATGCGCGAGACTTCGAGGCCGCTCGCGCCGAGCCGGACGTACTTCATCGGGTCTGCTCGCGTGCTGCGCGCGCCTGCCGGTTCAGCGCGGGGCGCGCGGCGTGGCCTGTGCCGAGGGCTCGGCGCGCTCGGCCTCGCCGATGCCGACCACCAGCGTCGGGGTCGACGCGAGGGTGCGCAGCGCCTGGCTCTGTGCCAGCGTGCGCGGCAGCACGAGCAGATCGGTGTCGGCCGGGAGGATCGGCAGCGCCGGCCCGGCGTCGGCGTGCCCCGCGGATGGTGTGCGCCGGAGGTGCTCGACGAACAGCCGCGCACCCAGACTGGCGGCGAGCCTTTCGGCCAGTTGTACCGCCTCGCTGCCGCAATGCCCGCCGTCGTCGAGCGCCGTGATGCAGCGCAGCGCCGCGCGCTGACCGCCGAACGCGAAGGCGGCCGCGGCGCCGCCCAGCAGCAGCAGGTCGGTTTCAGGCAGCAGATCGAGCGCCGCGTCGTGCAGCGCGCCGCGCACCACGCGCAGCGACCAGTGCACGGCGCGCCGCTGCGTGCTGCGCTCGGCGAGCGTGCGCAGGCGTTGCGCCTGGGCCTGCCAGGCGCGCTCGATGTCGGGCGCCGCCAGCCGCGTCCAGCGCGCCGTGGGGTGCGCGAGCACGCGCGTGGCCGACAGCTCGACCGCGGCGAGCGCCGCAGCGCTCTGCACGAACACCAGTTGCAGCCGGCGCTGCAGCAGTTGCGCCAGCGCGGACGAGATGTCCAGCGCCGCCGTCTGGGCGCTGGCCTCGTCGAGCAGGACGAAGACCTGCGCGGTTGCGTTCATTCGTCCGGCCCCTCGCCGCCGCCGGCACGCGGCGCGGGCTTGCTCGCGCGGCGGCGCATGCCGCCGGGCTCGCCTTGCCGGCGTTGCGCGAACTCGCGCAGCCGCCGCGCGATCCGGCCGTTCACGGTATCGGCGGCCGGCCGCTCGGGCACGCCCGCGGGCGCGCCGGTCAGCAGCTCGATCGCCTCGTCGACCGTGCGCACCGCGTAGACGCGGAAGCGGCCGGCGCCGACCGCGGCGATCACGTCCTCGCGCAGCATCAGGTGCGCGACGTTGGCCTGCGGCACGATGACGCCGTGGCTGCCGTCCAGGCCGCGCGCGGCGCAGACGTCGAAGTAGCCTTCGATCTTCTCGTTGACGCCGCCGATCGCCTGCACGTCGCCGAACTGGTTGACCGAGCCGGTGACGGCGAAGCATTGGCGGATCGGCAGGTCGGCGATCGACGACAGCAGCGCGCACAGCTCGGCGAGCGAGGCGCTGTCGCCTTCGACCAGCCCGTAGGTCTGCTCGAACACGAGGCTGGCCGCGATCGCGTGCGGCCGCAACCGCGAGTAGCGGCTGGCGAGGAACGACGACAGGATCAGCACGCCCTTGGCGTGTACGGGCCCGCCCAGCGCCGTCTCGCGCTGCACGTCGACCACCTGGCCGTTGCCCAGCCGCGTGGTCGCGCTGATCCGGGTCGGCATGCCGAAGCGTTCGCCGCCGCTTTCGTAGACCGAGAGGCCGTTGATCTGCCCGATGCGCGCGCCCTCGGTGGCAATCATCACGATGTCGCGCAGCGTCGCCTCGCGCAGCCGCTCGTCGACGCGCGCCGCACGCGCGCGGCGCGCGGCGACGGCCGCGGCGACATCGGCGGCCTCGATGCGCGCGGCGCTGCGGCGGCGCGCCAGTCGATCGGCCTCCTGCAGCAAGTCGATCAGGCGACGCCGCTCGGCGCTGATGCGCGTGCTGTCGTCGGCCAGGCGTGCGCCGTGGTCGATCGTGCGCGCGAGCGCCTCGGCCGCCGGCGGCAGCAGGGCGCGCTCGCGCGCCAGCGCGGCCAGCGAACGCGCGACGGCGGACTCGTTGTCCGTGCTGCGCGGCATGTCGTTGTCGAGGTCGACGATCGCGCCGAACAGGCGCTCGAAGTCCTCGTCGTAGGCCTGCAGCAGCGCGCACAGCTGCCGGTCGCCGACCAGCACCACCTTGCAGTGCAGCGGAATCGGCTCGGGTTCGAGCTGAACGGTCGAGATCGCACCGACCAGATCGGCCATCGATTCGATGACGACGGCCTGGCGCTGCAGCGCGCGCTTGAGCGTGGCCCAGGCGAAGGGCTGGACGAGCAGCTTGGCCGCGTCGATCAGGAGGTAGCCGCCGTTGGCGCGATGCAGCAAGCCGCCCTTGATCATGCGGAAGTCGGTCGTCAGCATGCCGAAGCGCGCGACATGGTCGATGCGTCCGACCAGGTTCTGCTGCGAGGGCAGGTCGGCCTCGACGATCGGCGGGTTGCCGCTGGCGCAGGCGTCGAGCACGAGATTGACCTCGTAGCGCGCCAGCCGCTCGGCGGCCGGCTCGTTGCCCTGGCCCTCGTCGTCGTGCGCACGGAAGTCCTCGGCGTGCTCGATGACGTCGGCGCTCACGGCCTCGAGGTAGGCCGCGACCTTGGGCAGATCGGCGCAGCGTGCGCGCAGCTCCTCGCTCGCATGGTCGACCGCGACCCTGGTCATCGAGCGGTTGAGTTCGCGCACCCGGTCGGCGTGCTCCTTGCGCAGGCGCATCGACGAACGCAGCGCGCGCACGAGCTGCTCCTGCACCTCGCCGATCGCCTTCTGCAGCGCCTCGCGCTCGGCCGCGGGCAGCGCTTCGAAGGCCTGCGGCGGCATCACTTCGCCGTCCTTGTGCGGCACGACGGTCAGTCCGGCGGGCGTGCGCACCAGCGCCAGGCCGCGCGCCTGGGCCTCGCGCATGACCTCGGCGAACGCGGCGTCGGCGCGCTCCTTGAACTCGGTGTTGATGCGTTCGACTTCGGTGGCGTATTCCTCCGACTCGAACATCGCCGGGATCATCGTGCGCAGGTCGCGCACCAGGGCCTGCATGTCGGTGCGCAGCGCGAGCCCGCGCCCCATCGGCAGGCCGATGGCGATGGGCTTGTAGGGCTGCGCGAAGTTGTTGACGTAGACCCAGTCGCGGCGCTGGGCCGGATCGACCGGCGGGCGGGCCGCGATCGCCTGGCGTACGAGGACGCGCCGTCCGGTGCCCGGCGGCCCGGCGACGAAGAGGTGGTAGCCGGGCTGCGCCATCTCGAGCCCGAACGCGATGGCCTCGGTGGCGCGCGGTTGGCCCGCGACGAGCGGGCTGCCGTCGGCCGCCGTACCGAGCTCGAGGCTGCGCGCATCACAGCGCCTGATCAATTCGTCCGGGGCGAGCGCGCGTGCGGTCATGGCGGATGTCGGCGAGGCGGGGGCGGGTGGGCCGATATTAGTCCGCCGGCCGTGAACGCGCCCTGCACCGTGTCGTGCCTGGCCGCGCGCTGCGCGCCGCGCGCGGGCGGCCCGGGCGGCCCGGGCGGCGACGGTAGCCCGACGCGCGCGCGGCCGTCCGCTGCTGCGCCATACCCGCGCGGCGAGCGTCGGCATTGCCCTGCGCCCGATCCGGGACTACCGTGCGCGCTCCTGCAACTCCTGATCGAGGAGATCGTGATGGCACAGATCCTGGGCCCGCAGCGGCTGGGGCCGCTGACGCCGCTGGTCGGCGAATGGGAAGGCAACGTCGGCGTCGACCTCTCGTACCACAACGACGACGACGTGACGGCCGAGACCGGGTACTTCGAGAAGGCCTGGTTCCGGCCGATACCGAAGACCGACAACGGCCGGCAGCACCTGGAGGGCCTGAACTATCAGATGACGGCATGGCGGCATGGCGAGGAGGCCATGAATCCGTTCCACGACGAGGTCGGCTATCTGCTCTGGGAGAAAGCCACCGGCCAGGCGATGCGCGTGGTGGTGTTCGGCCGCGGCATCGCCATCCTCGCCGGAGCCGATGCCGGGCCGCGGGATCGCTCGATCCGCTTCAAGGCCACGCCCGGCTCGCCTTCGTACGGGATTCTGCAGAACCGCTATCTGCTCGAGCGCGCCGAGCTCGAGGGCTTCGAGAGCACCTTCAGCTTCCACGACGACGGCACGTTCAGCTACACGTCCGACCTGCTGCTGCGGCTGGCGGCCACCGGCAAGGAGATGCACCACACCGACCGCAACACGCTGCGCCGGGTCAAGAGCTACCACCCGGGCTCGGAAGCGTGCTGAGGGTGCCGGCGCACTTCGGTGCGCGCGGGCCTTGCGTGCAGCGCCTTGCGCGGCGCGCCGGCGCGCTCGAACGGGCGCGCGGGATCGAGTGCGCGGGGCAGGTCCGCCGGGACCGGGGTGCCGGGACAGGGATGCGCGCGGCGCCGTCCGTCGCCGGCGCCGCGGCGGCGCTCAGCCGGGCTCGCCCTCGAACGCGGCGGCCACGGTCGGCACGATGTTCTCGGCGCCGAGCACGAGCTCGAAGCCGCCGCGGCGGATGAGCGACAGCGGCTGGTCGTTGACGTTGGCCAGCACCAGCGCCACCTCGCGGCGCCGCAGCTCGCGGTGCAGCTGTACGAGCGCCTCGAGTCCGGAGGTATCGAGCAGCACCAGGCGGTGCATCTCGAGCACGACGGCGCGCGTGCCCGGGGGCAGTTGCTCGGGCAGGGCCTCGATCTTGGCCACGGCGCCGAAGAACAGCGAGCCGAACAGCTCGAACACATGCACGCCCGGCGGCAGCGGCGTGCCCGGGGCCACCGGGGCGACGCGGAACTGCGTGCCCATGCGGTAGATGAAGAAGGCGCAGGCGAGCATCAGTCCGACCTCGACCGCGACGGTGAGATCGAAGATCACCGTCAACAAGAAGGTGCCGACGAGGATCGTGCGGTAGGGCAGGTTGAAATGCCGCAGGCGCGCGAACTCGCGCCACTCGCCCATGTTCCAGGCCACGAAGAGCAAGATGCCGGCGAGGGCGGCCAGCGGCACGCCGGCGGCCAGCGGCGCCGCCGCGAGCATGACGACGAGGATCGTGAGCGCGTGCAGGATGCCGGCCACCGGCGTGCGCCCGCCCGAGCGCACGTTGGTGATGGTGCGTGCGATCGTGCCGGTGGCCGGGATGCCGCCCACCAGCGGCGCCACGAAGTTGGCCACGCCCTGCGCCATCAGCTCCTGGTTCGGATCGTGGCGCGGCAGCTCGGCGGCGTTGTCGGCCACGCGCGCGCACAGCAGCGACTCGATGGCGCCCAGCAGCGCGATCGTGATCGTCGGCATCAACAGGTGCTTGACGGTGCCCCAGCTGAACTCGGGCAGCGTCGGCACCGGCAGGCTGCGCGGAATGCCGCCGAAGCGCGTGCCGATGGTCTCGACCGGCAGGCCCGCCAGCGCCACCGCGAGCGTCGCGCTCACCAGCGCCACCACCGGGCCGGGCACGCGCGCCAGCGCCAGCAGGGGGCGCGACTGCCCGAGGCGATGGGGCAGCAGCGTGCCGCCGAACAGGCGCGGCCAGAGGAACAGGCCGCCGACGCAGGACGCGCCGATCGCGAAGGCGTACGGATTGAAGCTGTGCAGATGTGCGGCGAGCGCGCCGATCTGCGCGAAGAAGTCCGAGGGCATCTTCGGGATCGCCAGCCCGAGCAGGTCGCGCAGCTGCGACAGGCCGATCAGCACCGCGATGCCGTTGGTGAAGCCGATGACGATGCTCACCGGGACGTAGCGCACCAACGCGCCGAGCTTGAACAGGCCCATCGCCAGCAGCAGCACGCCGGCGAGCATCGTGCTGATCAGCAGGTTGGGCAGGCCGTAGCGCTCGATGATGCCGTAGACGATGACGATGAAGGCGCCCGCCGGCCCGCCGATCTGCACGTTGCTGCCGCCGAGCAGCGAGATCAGCAGCCCGGCGACCACCGCCGTCACGAGGCCGTCCTCGGGCTTGACGCCCGAGGCGATGCCGAAGGCCATGGCCAGCGGCAGTGCGACCACGCCCACCGTGAGACCGGCGCCCAGGTCGGCGATGAACTGCCTGCGGTCGTAGCCCGCGGCGGTGTCGAGCAGACGGGGGCGGAAGCGGTGCACGCGCTGCGCCAGCCAGGCCTTCGGTACGTCGAGCGACATAAACGAAATCTTCGCATGCCGGGGCGGGCGGCCGGCGCTGCGGAACAATCGCGCCCATCCTGAACGCCTGCGCGAGTTCCCGATGACGACGAGCGACGCCGATCGCCTGGCCGAGTACAAGGCCCTGACGAGCCACCTGCCGCCGCCCAGGTTCGTGCCGCTGCCGCACTACCGGCGCCGACCCGAAGCCGAGATGCGGGCGCGTGCGCAGGCCTTCCACGCCGAGATGGCCGAGCGCCGCACGACGCGCCATTTCGCCGCCGACCCGGTGCCGCGCGAGCTCATCGAGCTGGCGATCCGCACCGCCGGCACGGCCCCTTCGGGCGCGCATGGCCAGCCCTGGCGCTTCGTCGCGGTGGCCGACGCCGCGACGAAGCAGCGCATCCGCGCCGCCACCGAGGAGGAGGAATACAAGACCTACACGAGCCGCATGCCCGACGCGTGGCGCGAGGCGCTGCACCCGCTGGGCACCGATCACGTCAAGGAGCATCTGACCGACGCGCCCTGGGTGGTCGTGCTGTTCGCCCAGAAGTACGGCCTCGGCGCCGACGGCAGCCGGCGCAAGAACTACTACGTCGACGAGAGCGTGGGCATCGCAGCGGGCCTGTTCATCGCCGCCGTCCATCACATGGGACTGGTGACGCTCACGCACACGCCCAATCCGATGGGTTTCCTGCGCGATCTGCTCGGCCGCGGCGCGAACGAGAAGGCGGTGCTGGTGCTTCCGGTGGGCTATCCGCGCGCCGATGCGCAGGTGCCCGATCTCGAACGGCTGCCGCTCGAGGCGATCGCCGAGTTCAGGGTCTGAATCGCGTCGCGCTGCGTGCCGGCCGCGGCGCTGGGAGGCCCGACCGCGCTGGCGCCGGCTCGTTCGTCGCAGCGCTCGTGGCCGCGCATGCGGTGGCCGCCGCCGCCCGACGCTCAGCGTACGCGCAGGCCCGGCAGCGCGCCGGGCGCCGGCTCGAGCAGGTACAGGCCGGGGTGGGCCTTGCCGTCGGCGTGGCCGGCGGTCAGCACCATGCCTTCGCTCAGTCCGAACTTCATCTGGCGCGGCGCCAGGTTGGCCACCAGCGCCACGAGCTTGCCTACGAGCTGCTCCGGCGCGTAGGCGCCCGCGATGCCGCTGAAGACGTTGCGCAGCCGCGGCCGGCCCTCGGCGTCGGCGCCTTCGCCGGCGTCGAGCGTCAGGCGCAGCAGCTTGGTGCTGCCCGGCACGCGCTCGGCGGCGACGACGCGCGCCGCGCGCAGGTCGACGCGCGCGAATTCGGCCATGCCGATTTCCTCGGCCAGCGCCTCGCCTCCGGGCAGGGCCGGCGTGTCGGCCGCGGCCGGCGCCGGCGGCTCGAACAGGGCGTCGAGCATCGCGGCGTCGACGCGCTGCATCAGGTGCCGGTAGGCGCCGATGCGGTGCGCTCCGAGCGCGCGCGCCGCGTCGGCCCAGGCCAGCGGCTCGATGTGCAGGAAGGCCTCCACCTGCGCGGCCAGCGCCGGCAGCACCGGCTTGAGGTAGATCGTGAGCAGGCGGAAGGCCTCGATGCACACGCTGCACAAGTCGTGCAGCGCGGCGTCCATGCCGGGCTGCTTGGCCAGCTCCCAGGGCTTGCCGCGGTCGACGTACTCGTTCACGCGGTCGGCCAGCAGCATCACCTCGCGCAGCGCCTTGCCGTAATCGCGCTCTTCGTACAGGCTGCG
>WBZR01003635.1_pt1 | contig 13564 bp, 11 predicted proteins | sample 5204231 | NCBI WGS metagenome assembly WBZR01 (sample SAMN12412403, study PRJNA552823) | activated sludge metagenome | isolation source: activated sludge from anammox sidestream of wastewater treatment plant... | place: USA: Virginia | collected 2017-08 | reverse complement strand
GGCCTGCAGCAGATCGATGGCCGCGCCCAGATGGCCCGCCAGGGCGACGAGCATGTCCTCGTCCTCGAAGTCGAACGCCAGGTCCCGCGGGCTCTCGACGAACAGCACGCCGAGCACGCGCCCGGCCGCCACCATGGGCACGGCGAGCTGGCTGTGCGGTTCGGGCAGGCCGGGGTAGGGAATGTCCATGCCCGGGGGCTCGGCTACGCCATGCTCCGCGCCCGCCTCCAGGCTGCTGCGCATGGCGTGGCTGTAGAGCGCGGCATGTGTCATGTGGCTGATGCGCACCGGTGTGTTCTCGCGCGCAGCCATGCCGATCACGCCATGCCCCAGTGCGATTTCCGAGCCTACGCCCGAGGTGGCGTAGCCCCGGCTGGCCACGGTGTACAGGCGCCGGGCCGGGGTGTCGAGCATCAGTACCATGGCGTGTTCGATGCCCATGGCGTCGCGCAGGCAGGCCAGAAAGGGCGTGATGCCGATCCCCCCGCCGATGTTGACGAACTCCATGCGGATCCCCAGCTCGCGATAGATCTCCACCACCAGATCGAAGAGGAGGCCCTTCTCGACCAGATCGAAGATCTCGAAGCGGCCGCGGAGGCCGGTGCGCTCGACGCCGGCCATCACGCCGTCGAATCCCTCCATGCCCACCCACCCGGCGTTGTGGTAGCCGCCGCCGCGCCGGCCCACCGCGCCCTTGAGCGCGAGACAGAGGATCTTGGCGCGGTTCATGTGGTCGGAGTGGAGATAGCGGTTCGAGCCCCAGCTCGAGAGCACCATCGGCCGCTGCGCGCCGGCGAAGCCGGCGGCGAAGCGCTCGACCTGGGCGCGCGACAGACCCGTCACCCGCGCGGCCTCGTCGAGGGTCCAGGGCTCGAGGTGCTCGCGGAGCAGCGCGCCGACCGGCGCGACGCCGACCTCCGTGCCGTCGGCGACGGTCACCGTGAACCGCCCTTCGAGGGCGGGCTCGAGGCGCCCGAGCGCGAGCTTGCCGTCGGAGGCGTTACCGGCGCAGCCCGGCGCGACGACCGCGCGCCGGGTCGCAGCGTCCCACAGGTACAGGATTTCGCGATTCCCGCCCGCCTTCAGATCCGACTCGCGGAGAAAGCGGCCGGTGTCGAGCCGCACCAGCATCGGCAGGTCGGTCTGCTCGCGGACGTAGTCGCGGTCGACGTGGCCGCCGTCCCAGATGTAGCGGGCGGTGGCGAGCGCCAGCGCCGCATCCGTCCCGGGTCTGAGCGGCAGCCAGAGATCGGCGTGGATCGCCGTGGCGCTGTACTGCGGGTCGATCACGACGAGATCGGCGCCCGCGTACTTCGCCTCGAAGAGGAAGTGGGCGTCGGGAATCTGCGTGACCGACGGGTTCATCATCCAGACGACGAGGTGATCGGAGAGAAACCACTCGTCGGCGCCGCCGCCCATGTGGGGAAACCCGAACGTCATCGTGGCACCGACGTTCAGGTCGCCTATCTCGGCCCAGTCGTCCATCATCGACGCGCCGAGGAAGCCGAAGAAGCGCGCGCGCACGGCCGTCGTCGGCCCCTGGTCGAAGTGCGGGCCGAGATCGTGGACGACGGCGTCGGTGCCGTCGCGTTCGGCGATGGTGACGATCGCGGCGGCGATCTCGTCGAGTGCCCGGTCCCAGGAGACCCGCTCCCATCGTCCGGAGCCGCGCGCGCCGACCCGCTTCAGCGGGACGGTGAGCCGGCTCGGGCCGTACATCACTTCGGTGTAGCAGGCGCCCTTCTGGCAGCCGCGCGGATTGAAGTCGGGCACGCCCGCCTCGGAGGCTTCGTAGTTCGCGGACTGCTCCTCGCGGACGACCAGCCCGTCCTTGACGTAGAGATCCCAGTTGCACGCGCTACGACAGTTGAGCCAGCCGTGCGAGCCCTTCTTGACCGCGTCCCAGCTCCACCGCTGGCGATAGAGATCCTCCCAGGTCCCGAGCTTCGGCGGCCGCCGCGCGGACCCGGCGGCGAGGGGCGCGCGCGCGCGGACGAGCAGGGAGCAGCCGGAGGACGCGGCGGCCGCCGCGAGCGCGGCGAGGCGGAGGAAATCGCGCCGACGGAGCACCGGATCGAAGCGGTCGTGGACGTCGCGTGTCACGGCTCGTGCTCCTTTCGCTGCGCCGCGTAACCCATCGAGCATTTTTTGCTTGTCGGCGTCAAGCGAATTACATCCATGGACACGGGGGCGCAAGGGATTGAAGGGCCGGATTCCTTGTCGGCGTCAACCCATTTCGCTACCCTCCGACCCATGTCTGCCGCCGCGCCCCGCCGCGCCAAGGCTGGCGGCCGCGCGCCGCTCAGCCACCGCGAGCGCAGCGGTCTGGCCGTCGGGCGCATGGTCGCAGCCGCCCTCCGGACGATGGGCGAGCACGGCTACGAGGCCGCGACCCTGGCAGCGATCGGCGAGGCCGCGGGCTACAGCCGCGGCCTCGCGACCCACCATTTCGGCTCCAAGGCCGAGCTCTTCGCGGAGGTGCTCCGGTCGGTCACGGGCGCGTTCATGACGACCGTCGAGCGGCGGGTCGGGAACCGGAGCGGCGTCGACGCGCTGCTCGCCTTCGTCGCCGCCCACCGCGAGCTCGCCGAGGGGGAGCCCGAACGGATGCGCGCCCTCTTCGTGCTGTCGTTCCAGTCGTTGATCGCACACTCGCCCATGAAGGACGCCGCCATCCGCCAACTCCTCGGCTATCGCGACTGGGCCCAACGCATGATCGAGCACGGCGTCGCCGCCGGCGCGGTGCGAAGCGACGTCGACCCCCATGGCGAGGCGATCCAGTTCTGCGGCGCGCTCTTCGGCCTCACCCTGCAATGGCTGATCGACCCGGTCGGCACCCCGCTCGACCGCGCCCACGCGCGGTTCACCGCGCGGCTGGAGCGCGACCTCCGCGCCGCGAGGCCGCGGCGCGCACGCGCGGCGCGCGCGTGATCGGCGCGCGACCGATCCCCGCCTTCCGCGCCGAGGCCTCGATGTACTTCCGGCTCACCGGCGAGAGATCGTGGGGGTCGACGCGGGTCTCGATGAGCGCGAAGGCGTCGCCGCGCTCGGCGTCGGCGAGGGCGTCGCGGAGCTCGGCGACGGTCGCGGCGACGTAGCCGACGCCGCCCCACGCCCGCGCCAGCTCGGCGTAGGGCCAGTTCGGAATCGCGAGCAGGTCCTCGCGCTCCGCGATCGGCCGGAAGATGCCCCACCCGCCGTTGTTCATGAGCACGACGATGGGCCGAAGGCCGTACCGCCTGCGCGAGCTCGACGCCGGTCATCTGGAACGCGCCGTCGCCGCACAGCACGATCGGCCGCTTGCCGGTGCCGATCTCGAGTCCGAGCGCGCCCGGCACGCCGAAGCCCATTGACGCGTAGTACCCCTGCGCCAGGTACGCGCCGCCCCGCCCGATGCGGACGTCGAGGCCGGCGAAGAGCATGTCGCCGGACTCGGCGATGACGGCCCACCCGCGCTTGCCGGCGAGGAAGCGGTTCACCTCGCGCAGCATGTCGGCGACGGCGACGGCGCGGCCGAGAGGACCGCGCGACGGCTTCAGATTGTCGGCGTAGGCCACCCGCTCGCGATGGCGGCGCAGGCGCTGGCGCTGGAGCGCACGTACGAAGTCGCGGATGCCCACGTCGGTATAGGTATGGCAGCTGACGTTCACGCGGTTCCCGACCGCCCAGATGGCGCGGTCGCGCGCGATCTGCGGCGGCCGGCTCCCGAGGTTCATGTCGGTGAGGAGCGTCCCGAGGTTGAGGACGAGGTCCGCCTCGTCGACGCGCCGCCGAATCGGCGGCGGGCTCAGCGGCCCGATGTGCACGCCCATCGCGAGCGGGTGGTCCATCGGAAAGGCGCCCTTCCCGAGCACGGTCGTCATGCAGGGCGCGCCCATGCGCTCGACCAACTTCACGATCTCGTGCTGCAGCTTGTAGCGGAAGGTCTCGATGCCGACGATGACCGCCGGCTTGCGCGCCCCGTTGAAGCGGGTCGCCGTCTCGCGTGCCGCCTCCGCGGTCTTGCGCTCGTCGGAGCGCGCGAACTCGAGGCCGCCGTCCCAGGCGCGAATCGCCTCCGGCACTTCGATGACGCGATCGACCATGTCGCGGTGGATCTCGAGGTAGCCGGGACGCTGCTCGCGCCAGATGGCCCGCACCACCCGGTCAATCTCGTCCGCCATCCGGCGCGGGTCGTCGAGGATCGCGGCCGCGCACGTGATCTCGTCGTAGACCTTGTACTGCGACTCGATCTCCTTCGCCTGGTGGTGGATCAGCTGGCCGAGCTTGCGCTCCTCCTCGCCGGGCCCGCCGCTCACGACGAGGATCGGCACCCGCTCGGAGAACGAGCCGGCCACCGGGTTCACCATGTTGAAGCCGCCGGCCCCGTACGTGACGCAGACGACGCCGATCCGGCCGGTCGCGCGCGCGTACCCGTCGGCCGCGAACCCGACGCCCGGCTCGTGCGAGAGCGTCACGATGCGCAAGCCGCGCGGCCGTCCGAACTTGAAGAACAAGTTGATGACGAGGTCGCCGGGGATGCCGAAAAGGTGCGTGACGCCGATCTTCTGGAGATAGGCGACCAGGAAGTCGCCGACCCGCATCCGAGCCTTCATGCGAAGAACTCCTCCACGTCGACGCTCGGAACCACGACGCTGCGGGGCGCGTCGTCGCGAAAGACGCGCAGCCGCACCTCGTCGCCCGCGCGGTGGTCCCACAGCCGCTCGTAGAACTCGCGGCGCGAGCGCACCGCGTGGTCGCCGACCGCGAGTACGACGTCACCCTGCGCGAGCCCGGCGGCGTCGGCCGGTCCCCCGTCCAGGAGCCCAGCGACGACGACCTGGCCGCGCAGCAGGTAGCAGAACAGCCCGAGCCACGCCCGCGACGGCCGGGTGGTGCGCCGGCCGTGGCGCAGGAGCTCGTCGCGGTGCGCGACGTAGTGCTCGATCGGAATCGCCAGGGAGAAGCGGCCGATCTCGCTCATGTTGAGCGAGACCACGCCGGCGACGCGGCCCCGCCGATCGATCAGCGGACCGCCGCCGAGACCGGGATTCATCGCCGAGGCGAAAATCGCGCGCTCGAGGGCGTACTCCCAGTTGGCGTCGAAGGGCTCGACCGCCGTGATGCCGCCCGCGCTCGCGCGCCGCCCGGCGTCGCCGATGCTCGCCACGATGAAGGCATCGTCGCCGACCGCCAGCGACCCGGGCTCGTCCGCGACCGGCAGCGCCCGAAAGGCGGCGCCGGCCGCTTGCACGAGCGCGAGGCCCGTGGCGAAGTCCTGCGCCACGACCTCGGCCGGCACCTCGCGCCCGTCGGAGGTCGTGACCCGCACGGCGTCCGCGCCGAGGACGACGTAGTTGACCGTGACGATGAGGCCGCCCTCGTCGATCACCGCCCCGCTGCCGGAGCGCTCCGTGCCGAGCACGCTCGCCGACGGGTGCGCGTCGGGCACCGTCGCCCGCAGGTGCACCGTCGCCGGAAGCGTGCGCTCGAGCAGCCGGACGGAGGCGTTCATGCGATCCGCCGCCGCGCGCGCGCCGGCGCGCCCGGCGCCTTGCGGGCGCCGATCCCGGTCCGTATGATGGGAGCGGCCATGCACCTCCGCGAGCTCCCGCTCGGTTGCGAACCGTGGTCGCTCTTTCGCGTGCTCGCCAGCAAGGAGCGGCCTTTCTTCATCGACGCCGGACAGCCGTGGGGTGAGGAGTGGGTGTCGTCTATGGGTTTCCGGCCGCGGATGCAATTCCGCGTGACCGCGGCCGACGCGGCCGACGCGCCACTCGCGACCCTCGACGCACGACTCGCCGAACTCGCCCCGTCGGCCCGCGCGGCGGCGCGCCGGCACGCGCTGCGTGTGCCCCAGAGGGTGCCGTTCGCGGGAGGCGTCGTCGCCGCGCTCGCGTACGAGGCGCGCCACGCGATCGAGCGCGCGGCCCCGGCGCCGGGGGAGGCCGCGGACGCGCCCCGACTGGCGGGCGGCGTGTACGACTGGGCGCTCTCGTTCGACCATCGCGCGCGGCGCTGGCTCCTCGCGAGCTGGCACCTCGACGCGCGCACGCTCGCGGCGGTCGCCGAGGAGATCCGCGACGCCGCGAGCGACGCCGCGCGAGGCGCCCGTCCGGCGGTCCTCCCGATGCCGGCCGCCGCCGTCGCCGCCGGCCTCGACGCGGACGCCTACGCGGCGCGCGTCGCGCGCATCCAGGCGTACATCGCGGCGGGCGACGTCTACCAGGTGAACCTGACCGACCGCTTCACGACCCGCCTCCCGGCGCCGCCCGTCGCCGTGTACGAGCGCCTGCGCGCGGCCCAGCACGTGCCGTTCGGCGCCTACCTCGATCTCGGCGTCGAACGCGTCCTGTCGGGGTCGCCCGAGCTCTTCCTCCGCCGCCGCGGCGAGCGCGTCGCGACCTGCCCCATCAAGGGCACGCGGCCACGGGGCGCCACGGCGACCGGCGACGCCGCGCTCGCCGCCGATCTCGCGCGCGACCCAAAGGAGCGCGCCGAGCACGTCATGATCGTCGACCTCGAGCGCAGCGACCTCGGGCGCGTGTGCCGGACCGGCAGCATCGGCGTCGAACGGCTCGCCGTCTGCGTGCCGTTCGCGACGGTGCAGCACCTGGTCTCGACGATCACCGGACGACTCCGACCAGCGATCGCGACGAGCGATCTCCTGCGCGCGACGTTCCCGAGCGGTTCCATCACCGGCGCGCCGAAGATCCGCGCCATGGAAATCATCGCGGAGGTCGAGGGCGCGCCGCGCGGCTTCTACACCGGCGCCGTCGGCTGGATCGACGCGAGCGGCGACTGCGACCTGAACGTCGCCATCCGCACCGCCGTCGCCCGCGGCGAGACGCTCGCGTACCACGCGGGCGGCGGCATCGTCGCCGACTCGCGCGCCGAGCGGGAGCACGCCGAGCTGCGGCTCAAGGCCGCGGCGTTCTTTCGCGCCCTCGGGATCGCGGACGCGGACGGCGGCGGCACCGCGACCCGGCGGGCGTCGCGATGAGCGGGCGCGGCCTCGTCCTCCTCCTGAACGATCGACTCGTGCCGGCGCGGCGCGCGACGATCTCCGCCCTCGATCGCGGCTTCGTCTACGGCGACGGCCTCTTCGAGACCGTCCGCACGTACGGCGGACGGCCCTTCGCCCTCGCCCCGCACCTCCGCCGGCTGGCGCGCTCGGCGCGCGTCTTCCGCATCCCGTTCGAGGTATCGCGCGCGTACTGGGAGCCGCGCGTGCGGCGCGTGCTCCGCGCCAACGACCTGCTCGCAGCCGACGCCGCGGTCCGTCTCACCGTGTCGCGCGGCGCGGGCCCGTTCGGCATCGTACCGCCCACGCACCCGAAGCCGACCGTGATGCTGCTCGCGACGCCGGTCGATCCGCGCATCCCCGCGGCCCAGGCCCGCGGCGTCACGATCTGCTTCCTTCCCTTCCGGCTCGCGACCGCAACGCTCCCGAGCCACAAGACGCTGCACTACATGCCGGCCGTGCTCGGCAAGATGATCGCGCGCCGGCGCGGCGCGTGGGAGGCCGTCTATCTCGGCGTCGACGACACGGTCCTGGAGGGCACGACCAGCAACGTCTTCGCCGTCGCGCGCGGCCGGCTCCTGACGCCGCCGCTGCACGGCATCCTCCCCGGCGTCACGCGCCAGGCGCTGACGACGCTCGCGACGCGCGCCGGCATCCCCCTCGTCGAGCGTCCGCTGACGCGCCGCGCGCTCCTCGCCGCCGACGAGGTGCTGCTCACCGCCTCGACGATCGAGGTGCTGCCGGTGGTGCGGGTCGAGACCAGGCGGATCGGAAACGGCACGCCGGGGCCGATCACGCGCGCGCTGCAGAGCGAGTACCGCCGGTACGTGGAGCGGACGCTCGCCGCACGGCGCCGCCGCGGCTGAACCGTCGCGCCGCGCACCGGCCCGCGTCCGAGGTCAGCGCACGTAGCCGAGACTCTTCAAGCGCTCGATCTGCTCGGGCGTGAGCGTCACCGAGCTTCCTCCCGTTGCCGCGTGCTTTTTGGCGAACTCCTCGAGATCGGCGCGGAAGGCCTCGACGAGCTCCGGGCGCCCGCGCGACACGTCCGTCTGCTCGCCGGGATCGGTCGCGAGATCGAAGAGCATCGTCGCTCCCGACAAGCGATCGAAGTGGAGCTTCTCGTGGTCGTGCCGGACGGCGCGGGTGACGTCGGGCTCGGCGTTGTTGTGGTCGGCCTCGTGGAAGAGCGTGCGCTCGCCGATCGCCGCCGCGGCGCCGCGCCAGGTCGGCGCGAGGTCGACCCCGTCGAGCGGACCCGGCGCCGGCACCCCCACCGCCGCGAGGATCGTCGGCATCACGTCGATCAGCGACACGGTCGTGCCGACCCGGAGGCCCGGCGGCGCGCCGGGGCCGCGCACGATCAGCGGGATGCGGACGACCTCCTCGAACTGCGTCCGGCCGTGCAGGAACCCGCCGTGCTCGCCGAACTCCTCGCCGTGATCCGAGGTCACGATCAACAGCGTGCGCGGATCGTCGCCGAGCGCGTCGAGCAGCCGGCCGAGCTCGTCGTCGTACTGCCGGATGCCGGCGTCATAGAGGTCGATCAGGTGCCGTGCGTCGGTGCGGTCGAGCGTCAGCCGCCCCGTCCGCGCCCGGATCATCTGGGCCGTCGTGCCGTCGGCCGGACCCGTGTACGGACGCACGAACTGGCGCTCGTACTCGGGGAGCGAGCTGTAGTCGCTGTGCACGTCGTAGGTATGGAGGAAGAGGAAGAACCGCTCGTCGTGGTGCTGCCCGAGCCACTCGATCGCGCGATCGGTGATGCCGCGCGACGGCTCGCGCCGCGCGACCTCCTCCTTCACGTACTCGAACTGATGGAAGCCGCGCTCCAGGCCGAAGAGCGGACTCAGGTTGTGGGAGTTCACGACCGCGGCCGTCGCGAACCCGTGTGACGAGAGCACCGACGCGAGGGTCGCGATGCTCTCGGGCAGCGTCACGTCGTGATCGCGGAGCCCGTGATGGCTCGGGTAGAGGCCCGTCAGCATCGAGGCGTGCGCCGGCAGCGTCCACGGCGCCGGCGAGGTCGCCCGCTCGAAGACGACGCCCGCGTTCGCGACCGCGTCGAGGCGCGGCGACGTCTGGCGGTCGTAGCCGTAGCACCCGAGGTGGGTCGGCACGAGCGTGTCGACCGACACCAGCACGACGCGCCGGGGCGGCTCGGGCGGCGCCTGTCGGCGGCAGGCGCCGCTGCCGAGCGCGGCCACGAAGAGGACGGCGAGCGCCGCACGCGGCAGGGCTCCGCGACGAAGGGTCATCGGCACGCTCCCGGCATCGGCTAGTGTCTAGATCATCATGAGATACGGCGCCGCCATCATCCCGAGCGTGACGAGCACCGTCATGAGCGAGAAGAACACCTTCCCGAACTTCGTGCCGCCCTTCTGCATGTTGTCCCACCTCGACGGCGGCTCGGGCGGACCCACGAAATCGAGCGGCGGAATGTCCTCGTCGCGCTCCTCGTACTCGGCCGCGCTCTTCGGAGGGTCGTCGGTGAGGAGCTCGCCGTCGTCGCCCCAGGGGTCCGACGCGAGCTCGCGCCGCCAGCGCGCCTCGTCGCGCGCGTTGTCGCCGGTGATCATCGGCTCCTTCGCCGGGGGCTCGCCCCACTCGTCGCCGCTCCGAAGCGACGTGGGACCGCACGCCGCGAACCCCGCGAGCGCAACGACCAACACGACGACGACCTCGACCCGCATACCGCTCCTTCGCCGACGCGGCGTGGCGACCCGCGCCTGGCATCCGCCCCGACCGCGCTGCTATAGTCGCTGGCTCGCGGGCGCACAATCCACCGTGCGCGCTGGCGCGAGCCGACACGGGCGGCGCGCGCCAGCGATCTCGCGAGGCCGCATGCGGGTCGGGGTCGAGGACGTGCAGCGCCACGTCGACGGCGAGGTGACGCTCCGGGGATGGCTCTACGACCGCCGCTCGCGCAACAAGCGGCACTTCCTCCAGGTGCGCGACGGCACCGGCACCATCCAATGCGTCGTGTTCGTGAAGGACGAGGCGCCCGAGGTGTTCGAGCGCGCCGGCCGCGTGCCGCAGGAGTCGTCGCTCTTCGAGGTCGGCTCCTTCGACGACAAGGCCTACCTCACGCAGAGCGAGCAGCTCTCCATGGAGGCGGGCGCGATGGCCTTCGGCAAGGTCTACCGCTTCGGTCCGACGTTCCGCGCCGAGAAGTCGAAGACCCGCCGCCACCTCAGCGAGCGCGATCCTCGCCGACCCGCGGCTCGCCCTCTGCGTTCCCGCGGATGCTCGAGCGGCTGACGCCGTAGCCGGGGCGCCGACGAACTTTTCCTTGACAGCGCGGCGGCGGCATGGACCCATCGAGCTCCGATGGCGGCCGAACCCCTCGACGTCACCGCGCTCGAGCGCATTCCCGCTCCCGATCCGGAGACCTTCCTCCGGCGCCATCTCCGCCCCGGAAGGCCGGTCGTGCTGACGGGCGTGACCGACGGCTGGGCGCCGCCGCGCGAATGGACGCTCGCGAATGTCGCCGAGCGCTACGGCGCCGCGCCCGTGATCGCCGCCCGGCTCACCGACGGCACGCTCGCCGGCGACGGCGTCGCCTTCCAGAAGGTGCCGCTCGGCGAGCTCGTCGCGTCCTTCGCGCTCCCGGGAAGCGCCAGCCACTACGTGATGACGCCGACGTGGAACCTCCCGGAGCGCTTTCGGCGCGACCATCGCCTGCCCGTGTACTGCGAGGACGCGTGGCACCTGCGCGCGAAGTTCTGGGTCGGCAAAGCCGGCACCGTGACGCCGATGCATCGCGACGTGCCCCACAACCTGAACGTGCACCTCACCGGCCGCAAGCGTTGGCTCCTCTACCCGCCCGGCGGCGCCGGCATGTACTCGCGCGGCATCTTCTCCGGCATGCCGAACTTCTCGTCCGTCGATCCGGAAGCGCCCGACGACGAACGCTACCCGCGCTTCCGCGGCAAGCGCGCCGTCGGCGGCGTCGTCGGCGAGGGCGAAACGCTCTTCATCCCGCACGGCTGGTGGCACCACACGCGTGCGCTCGACGACACGGTCGCGGTCAACTTCTGGTGGGGCGGCCCGCTGGTCGCCGCGTTCGCGCTCGCGTCGGCGATCTTCAAGCGCCTGCGCGGCATCCGCCACGGCGAGTGGGGGTGAGACACGCCGCCCCGGACCGACCCGCGCGCCACGTCCCGGCGAAGGTCGTCATGACCGACGACCTTGCCGCGCCGTACCTCCCAGTCAGCGCGTACCTCGACGCCGGGCCCGAGCGCGCGCCGGCGCTCGAGGGCGACGCGCGCGCCGACGTCGCCGTCGTGGGCGGCGGTCTCACCGGCCTCTCGACGGCGCTCGCGCTCAGACGCCGCGGCAGCGACGTCGTCGTCCTCGAGCGCGAGTTCTGCGGCTTCGGCGCCAGCGGCCGGAACGCCGGGCACCTGACGCCGACGATCGGCAAGGATCTGCCGACGCTCCTCCTGATGTACGGCGAGGAGCGCACGGCCGCGATCGTGCGCTTCGCGGATCACTGCGTGCATCGCACCGAGCACCTGATCGCCGAGCTCGGCCTCGATTGCGACTACGCGCCGTCGGGAAACGTGCTGGCCGTCGTGCACCCGAAGCAGGAGAAGCGCTTGCGTCGCGCGGCCGAGGTCGCGACGCGGGTCGGGGCCAACGTCCGCTTCCTCGAACCCGACGACATGCGCGCCCGCGGCCTGCCGCCCGCCTTCCTCTGCGGCGCGCTCGAGGGCGCCGGCGGCACCCTCGACCCCGGGAAGCTCGTGCTCGGCCTCCGCCGCGCCGTGCTGGCAGCCGGCGTCCGCATCCACGAGAGCACGCGCGTGACCGGCGTCGCGACCACGCCGTCGCCGGTCGTGCGCACCGAGCAGGGCGCGGTCCGCGCCGAGCGCGTCGTCGTGGCGACGAACGCCTGGACGCGCGAGATCGGCGCGCCCGGCGCGAAGATCCTGCCGCTCTACGTCACCCTCTTCGAGACGGCGCCGCTCGACGAGGCCGCGCTCACGCAGCTCGGCGGCTGGCCGAACCGCGAGGGCGTCTACACGGCGCACGAGATGCTCGAGAGCTATCGCCTGACCGCACGGCGCACGATCGTCGGCGGGTCGAAGGTGCCGCGCTACGTGTGGGGCGGCCGCCCGACCGGACACCGCGGGCCGAACGCTTCCGTTCAGACCGTCGTCGCTCGCGCCTTTCGCGACCGCTTCCCCGCGCTCGCCGGGACGCCGATCGCGCGCTTCTGGGGCGGCTGGATCGCGATGACCCTCAACTTCCTGCCCTCGATCGGCCCGCTCGACGCCGACCACCGGCTCTGGCACGCGCTCGGCTACAACGGGCACGGCGTCGCGCAGGCAACGGCGGTCGGCGAGATCCTCGCCGACCGCATGCTCGGTCGCGACAACGCGTGGGCGCGCATCTTCCCGAACCCGGCGCCGACGCTCCCGCCCGAGCCGTTCCTCTGGCTCACCGCGCGCGCCCTGCTCACGATGTTCGGCGCGATCGACCGCGTCACCGACCGGCGCATCCGCGCGCGGCGCGGCTAGCGCCGCGCGCGCGGGCGCGCGGCGGCGAGTCGGGCGCGAGGATGTCGACGACGGTCGCGATCACGCCGCCGTCCGCGCCGCGAATCGTGCGCCGGCGACCGTAGAGCCATTCGTCCGCGGACGGCTCGATCTCGAAGGCGGACGCGATGGTCGCGTCACGCGCGACCCGCAGGAGCGCATCGGGCTCGGAGCTCGCGCCGCGCAGGATGTGGCCGAACGGAACCGCCTCGGCGAGCACGGCCGCACGCTCACGCGCGTCGAGACGCGCGAGGTCCACGACGATCGCACCAAGCGCAACCGGCACCCCGCCGCCACGGACCAATACCACGCGGCGCGCGTAGCGATCACCGACTCGCAGCCGATCGAGGATGCGCAAGGCGAGCGGTTCGCCGTGCCGATGTTCGAGGCGCGGCGTCAGCGGCTCGGGCCCCCGCAAGAGGTCGCGCAGCTCCGGTGGCACGTCGCCGTCGCTGACCGCTTCGGCGGCGGGCAGCGCGCGGCCGGCGGCGGCGTAGAACCCGGCGAGCGGCGCCAGGATCGAGGCGTCGCGCTCGTCCATCGCGTCGTTCTAGCCGAGCTGGCAGCCATGGTCTATTTCACTCGACGATGCCGAGCGCGTTCGAGCGGGCGTTCGAGGACGAGCTCGCCGAGGTGCGGGCCGCCGGACTTTGGCGCGAGCTCCGCCGCATCGAAGGCCCGGTCGACACCTGGGTCACGGTCGACGGCGTCCGTGCGCTCGCGCTCTGCTCGAACAACTACCTCGGCCTCGCCAACCACCCCGCGCTCGCCGCCGCGGCGGCGCGGGCTGCCGCGGCGTACGGCGTCGGCGCGGGCGCGTCGCGCCTGATCTCGGGCTCCCTCGCGATCCACCGCGACCTCGAGGCGCGCCTCGCCTGCTTCAAGCACACCGACGCGGCCGTGCTGTTCCCGACCGGGTACCATGCGAACGTCGGTGCCATCGCGACGCTCGCGGGCCGCGGCGACGCCGTGTTCAGCGACCGCCTGAACCATGCCTCCATCATCGACGGCTGCCGCC